>SESF01001958.1_pt1 | contig 40039 bp, 34 predicted proteins | sample 3171521 | NCBI WGS metagenome assembly SESF01 (sample SAMN10866945, study PRJNA518727) | freshwater metagenome | biome: subpolar coniferous forest; feature: holomictic lake; material: water; isolation source: holomictic Lake 227, 6 m and 8 m depth | place: Canada: near Kenora, Ontario | collected...
CGACCGCGGGATGATCACGCGTTCATCGATGCGGAAGCGCAGGCCGCCCAGCCAGGCTTCACCCACGAGGTAGCCGGTGGGCACGCGGTCGAAGACGCGTCGTTCCACCAGCGAGAGGAAAGAAGCCTTCTCCTTGGCTGTCAGGGAGCGTTTGAAACAGGAGGGGAGATCCTCCCAGGCCAGGCCGGTGGCGTGGCCCAGGAGCGTCAGGGATTCCTCCTCGGCGTTCACGAAGCCTTGGCCATGCGCGATGTCGGCTGACTTGAACAGCCGGTTAGCGAAGCGTAAACAGTCACCGCCCGTTCTGAGGCGGGCGGTGGCGGCGGGGGTCGGGCGCTGCGGGGCGCTCATCGTCGGCGGCAGGGCCGCTTAGGTGAGCGGGGCGGCGGACCAGAGTTCCTTCGGGGTGCGTTCGAAGAAGTCCTCGAGGTACTTCGTCGTCGCGCCGCCCTGGCGGAAGGCCGGGTCCTTCATGATCGCGCGGCAGACCGGGATCGTGGTGTGGATGCCGCGGATGATGTATTCGCCAAGGGCGCGGTGCATGCGGTCCAGGGCCTTCTGGCGGGTCGCGCCGACCGAGATCAGCTTGGCCACCATCGAGTCGTAAAGGGGCGGGATGACGTAGCCGGAGTAGCAGTGCGAGTCGACGCGGATGCCGTGACCGCCGGGCGTGTAATACAGGCCGATGGTGCCGGGGCTCGGTGCGAAGTTGCGGGCCGGGTCTTCGGCGTTGATGCGGCACTCGATGGCGTGGCCGGTCATCTTGATATCCTTCTGGGAGAGTTCGAGCTTCTCGCCGCACGCGATGAGGATCTGGCGGCGGACGAGGTCGATATCGGTGACTTCTTCAGTGACGCCGTGCTCCACCTGGATGCGCGTGTTCATCTCCATGAAGTAATATTTACCGTTCTTATCGACGAGGAACTCGATTGTGCCGGCGTTCTGATAACCGATTGTCTCGGCGAGGCGGACGGCGACCTTGCCCATCTCTTCGCGGAGCTTCGGGGTCAGGAACGGGGACGGGGATTCCTCGATCAGCTTCTGGTGGCGGCGCTGCACGGAGCAGTCGCGTTCACCGAGGTGGATGACTTTGCCGTGTTCGTCGCCCAGGAGCTGGAACTCAATGTGTCGGGGTTGCTCGATATACTTTTCGATGTAGACGCGGCCGTCACCGAAAGCCTTTTCGGCTTCGGCGCGGGCGCTCTCAAATTCTTTGGCGAAGGCGGCCGCATTATGGACGATGCGCATCCCTTTGCCGCCGCCACCGGCGACAGCCTTGACGATGACAGGAAAGCCGATGCGCTGGGCTTCCTTGATGGCTTCGCGCTGATTATCAACCGGACCGTCGGTGCCAGGCACGCAGGGAACCTTGGCTTTGGCCGCCGTCTGGCGGGCCATGGCTTTGTCGCCCATTAGGCCAATGGTCTCGGGGCGAGGGCCGATGAATTTGATATTAGCGGCGGCGCACTTCTCCGCGAAGCCCTTGCGCTCGGAAAGGAAGCCGTAGCCAGGGTGGATGGCGTCGACGTTGGTGATCTCGGCGGCCGAGATGATACGATCCTCGCGCAAGTAGGAGTCTTTGCTCGGGCCGGGGCCGATGCAGACGGCTTCATCCGCCAGCTGCACGTGGAGCGACTGTTCGTCGGCCTGGGAGTAGACCGCGACGGTCTTGATGCCCAGCTCACGGCAGGCACGGATGACGCGAAGGGCGATTTCGCCGCGATTGGCGATGAGGATCTTGTTCATGCTCGGCAGTCGGCGTTCAGCCGACCTTCACGCGGAAGAGAGGCTGGCCGAATTCGACCGAGGTACCATTGGCGACGAGGCACTCGACCACCGTGCCTGCAATCTCCGACTGGATTTCGTTCATCACCTTCATGGCCTCGATGATGCAGACCACGGAATCGACCTTGATGGGTGAACCGACGGCGACGAAGGGGGGATTCTCCGGGGAGGGGGTGGCGTAGTAGGTGCCGACCATAGGGGAGGTCACCAGCTTGATGCTGGGGTCCGCCGCCGCCGGAGTTGCCGGGGCTGCCGGGGCCGCCGCTACAGGGGCGGGAGCCGCTGCCACAGGGGCAGGGGCGACCGGGGCTGCTGCCGGGGCCGCACGGCCGGGGAGGTCGCGCTTGATGCGGAGCTTGAATTCTTGATCCTGGATTTCGAATTCGGAAAGGTCCGATTTCTTCATCAAATCCACGACTTGTTTAATCTTATTTAGGTCCAAGGTTATGTCCTCCGTGAGGGGGTGGACCTCTCTGATACAGGGCTCTGGGGGGGTAAATCAATCCCTCATTCCGAAATCTCGGCAGGAATTTTACCTAAGTTGCTATCAGTGTTAGACTTAATGATATCTTTTAAGGACGGAAGGGCGGTGATATCAGGCTTAGAAATAGGCCCTTTTACTTTGATTTTCGTCAAGCCAACCAGGGTTCGATTGAGGTTGATTAGGTCCAGCGGGTTGAAACCTCCCTGCCTGGGGATCGAGAAGTCGCCCACGAAATCCAGGGTGGGTCCGGCTAGGTCGACTTCCCCCTTTAAGCTCAGGCGTGATTTCGGCCCGCTCAGCAGGAGGTCTGGAAAGTATGCCCGGCCCTTCAAGCACCCGAAAGTGCCAGTGGCCTTGGTCAAATCGTAGGTGGTGGCGTCGACGCCAATAGCCTCCAGTACCGTCGAGAGAACTCCAAGCAGGCGCACTTTTTTCAGTTCCGGGTCGACGAGGGTGTAGCGCCCCCGCCCGCTCATCAGCAAGGGTTGGTCGAGGTTGAGCTGGCCCTTGAAGTTCAGGTCCAGGGTCGCCGGCGCCGCCCTCTTCGGGAGCTCGGCGGCCGCTTTGGCACCGCTGAGTTCGCTGACCAGTCGCGTGATGGCCGCGGGGTCACAACCCTTGAGCCCTAACTCAATATGTGTCTGGTGAAGCGGGTCGCCCTTCAGCCTGACCTCGGCAGTACCGCCAGCGAGCCCTAGGTCCGCCTTGATCACCATGACCCCTTCCGAGGTTTCGGTGTCCACTTTCAGGTCTTTCCCCGTGACACCCCAGGCCTTGAAGTCCCCCGCGCAGGTGATGGCGGCATGCACGGTGGGGGTCTTTCCGGCGGGCGTCACTTCGAGTTCAAATCGGTGATCGGCCGGCAGGGATAGTCCTTTGAGAGCTTCGCCGAATTCCTTGCCAGCACAGCGAGCGGCAATCCACGGCTGGAGGTTCCCGGATGCTTTCACGACCGGTCCGGCGAGCGCCAAGGGCTTTGACCAATCCCAGGTCGCCGTGCCATCGACAAAGCCATCGGCCTCGGTGGTTCCTCCGGCCAGGTGATGGAGTCCGATAGAAGTGCGGGCTGGATTGGCATCGACACTTACTTCGACCCGGCGGAATGGTGCGCCCATGAAATCGAAGCGTTCAAGTAAGACCCGCCCGCCCACGATGCTCTGCTCCGAGCCCCAGCGACTTTCGACGTCAATGAAGGCGTAGGGATGTTCGCGGGACTTGAGTAGTTTCCAGAGGCCCACCCACCATTCGCCTAGCACTTGGTCCAGTGAGGCCGGAGCGAGGTCGCCGTGCAGGTGCAGGACAAAGGCGCCGCCGACGGCCACGGCGCAGTCTGCCTCACCGGTCACGGAGGCCAAGTGCAGGTCGCGAAGGTGCAAGGGATAGGGTTGGCGATGGGGCTGAAAATCGAACCGCGTCGTCAGGGGCAGGGCTTTGTCCGGTGAAATCGCCGCGGCTGAAAGACCCAGCCCGCTGAATCCCGTGCACGAGGCTTCGCCGCTCACGGCCAGCACCTGATGGCGGCTGTCGGTGGTCATGGTGAAATCGCGGAGGAGCAGGTCGCCGGTGATGTCAATCTGCGCCGCCCGCAGGATTTTTCCGACGGCGGGAAGGGCGGCGAATTCAGCGGCGACGAGCCGGGCGTGGTCGATGCGCAGGGAGGCATCGCCTAGCGGTGTCAGGCGGCAGCGCCCGTCGGCGAAAGTGCCTCCGGAGATAAGGTGGAAGTCGACGTCCGCTCCGCCGGCGGAGGACGGAGTCGCTGTCAAAGCCGCCCGGGAAATCGGCAGACCGGCTCCGATGATATGGGTGGCGGAGAGGGTGATGCGCGTCTCGGTCAGCTTCGCGGCGCCTTGGATTTTCACACGGAGATCATGCCCCGAAAATTCTCGCCACGCGGCCTCCTCGGCGGCGCCCTCGGCACTCCATTTTAAGATCTGCCCATCTCGGTTCAATTGCAGCGCCCCGCGCAGGGCGAGTGAGCGGACCTGGATGAGGCCCAGTTTTTGGTCAGCCCAGTCGTTGCCCATCAACGCATGTGCGGAAAGTTCGGCTCCGCCGACGCTGTCGCCGGCACACTGGATACCGATCGTCGCTCCGCCCGAACGTTCCGCTACCGCGAGCGTGTTCTCTATATGCCCGAGGATACTGGCGATATTCTTAACCAGCGAGGCTGGGGCGGCCTGAGGCCTGCGCGATCCGAATTGCAGCATCGCGGCGGGGATCTCACCGCTCACATTGCAGGTGAGCTTCCCGGCGCGGACCTGCACGGAACGCAGGATTAGCCAGCGGCCTTCACTGGCGATGTCGATGACGATTTCCTCCGTCAGGGCGCGGCGTTCGCCGGCGACGGAGACGGAGGCGGGGCACCACAGACGCGCGCCGCTGATGCGGAGCCGAGTCGGTTCGGCCTGCCCGACCAGCAACTGTGTGGGATTGAGCCCAAGCTCAAGATGCGAGGCGGTGAAGATTTCGCCGGTGAGTCCTTCGATGCCGACAGAGAGGTCATCGGCCGCGATGGTCAGGTCGGGCAGCACCCAGAGGTTACGGGCCTGGAGGCGCACGCCTTCTTTCGCAAGACGCTCCACGAGCATGTCCGCGACAAAGTCGGGCATTCTCATGGGCCGGTCGAGCGTCGCGACCCACCAGAGCGTCAGCTGTGCCGGTAACAGGAGGAGCAGGCACGTGTTCGTCAGCCCGCGCAGGAACCTGCGAAAGGGAGAACTGGCTGGCCGCGCTTTCATCGGCCGGCTTCGTTCAGAAGGGGAATCAGGATTTCCGCCAGGCCGGTATCGAGGATGAAGTCATCTTCATCGGCCTCGTCATGCAGCAGGAGGGAGCGGGTGTTGAAGGGTGCGGAACAAAGGTAGGTGCGGAACGTCTCGCTCGCGGCGGCTCCGCCGGTCGTGGCTTGGTCGGTGACGCGCAGCTCAAACTTCCAATCACCAGCACCGACATCGCGGCCCGGGAAGTCGGCGGCTTTTACTTCCGCCAGCCCGGCGGCCAGGCGGCGGGCGTTCACCGGATCGAGTCGTCCGTTGCCGGCCCAATTACCGTCGGGGCCGAGGCGTGCTTCGCCGAGCACCTTGCCTTCGGGGCGGGTCATCAGGCGGAGGCCGCTGACTTTCGCGCCTTGTGGAAGCTCCGCGACGGTGCGCTTGCGCCACGCCTGCGGCTCGACGTTCTGCTGGCCGCCTTTGAGCAGTGAGACATCGCAGAGAGCGGCGAGCGGCGAGCCCTTGGCGTGCACGATCCGTGTGCCGGCGTTCTTCTCCGGGTCGTCGGTGAAGGTGAGTATGATGCGTTCCGCCCCGAATTCGAGTTCGAGGGATTGCAATGAGGTCGTGCCGGGGTTCGCCAGCGCCATGACAGCGGGCACCGTGGCGCCGCTCGGTGAATCGGATTTACGGCGGGCGGCGCGGAGCTGGGATACTCCTTCAAGGAAGCGGCCGACGATGCGGGAGTCCGCTTCGCGGCGCTTGGTCGCCGTCGATCCCGGGGCGACGGGAATTTCCCAGCGAGCCTCGCCGCCGGTGCCTTCCAGTCGGTGCAGGGTGATGGAGCGTCCTGCCGACGCGATGGTGAAGCCGGTCACTAGCGCCGGGTCGAAGTCGGCCGGGCGCGTGGCGGCGAGCGCTTCGCGCGGGTGGAACCAATCTTCGAGCGCGCGGGCTTCGACCAGGAAGACGGACGCATTGTCCTCGAGTTTGGCACACAGGAGCGCCGGCGCGCCCGGCGCAGGTTTGCCGACCAGCAAGACTTGGCGGCGAGCGTTTCCCTCGATGACAATGCGCAGTGTGGGGTTGGCAAGGCCTGTGGCCGCATCTTCGAGGGCGACGAATTTATTCGCGCGCAGGTTCGTGAGCTCCGCGATGCTCTTGCTCGTCGCATCGGCGTCGGCGAGCGCGTCATAAGGCGTTTCGAAGCGCCATTCCGCCAGTAGGGTCTTATGGCCGGGGCGCGGCCGGGCTTCGGAGGTGATGGCGGTAACGGCGTCGGCCTCCTTGCTGTGTTGGCGGACCGAGAGCGCGCGGGCCTCGAAATCGGCAATCTCAAAAATCTTATCTACGCGGTAGCTCTCTGACTTTGATTCTAGCGCGGCGGCCATCGCCTCGGGCAGGGGGATGATACGCTTGCCGTCCTCGGTGAGGAGGAAGTGGTGCCGGGTCGAGGGTTGCACGCCGATCTTCACTTCGACGGACGGGCCTGCCTCCGCCGTGACCTTCAGGATCCAGCGTGGGCTCGCGAGACCATAGGCCTCCAGCCCGGCGCCATTGGTCTTGGCTTCGCTGGCCAGAAATCCGCTGTCGGCGCTGATGAAGCGAAGTTCATCGAGCAATCGCTGGACCGACCAAATATTCGCCGGCCAGTCAAACGGCTCGGTGACGCGCCAGGCGGAATTTCGTTTCTCGAGCACGACGCGCTCAGAACCTTCGCTCAGGCTAACCTTCGCCGGGGTGGCGGGGAACAGCAGGGCCTGGTTCGCGGCGATGGGCTGGTGGCTGTACGTGGCCTTCCACAGCAGACCGAAGGCGATCAGGTTGGCGACCAGCAAGATGACGGTGGTGCGGGAAATCCGCATGAGCCCTTAACTTCTGCGTCGCCACACGGAAACCGCAAGCCCGAGTGCGAGGACGACGAGCGGAACGCAGAGAAAACGAATGGCCAGAGCCCAGAAGTCCGCGGCGGTGGCGTTGAGCTGATATTCGCCTTCGGTGCGGGCGGGCAGGGAGACGGCGCGGTCTCGGTCCGTCAGCCAGGCGGCGCACTGGGTCATGAATGAGCGGTTGCCGCCGCGGTTGAGCCGCAGATTGGCGGCGATTTCGGAGGAGCCGACGACGACCAGTCTCCCGCCCGCCCCGCCTACGCCCTTGCGGATGCCGGTGGCGCGTTCCGCCGCTGCCACCAGACAGACCGGGCCGGGTTGATCGCGGGCTGGATCGAATCTGGGCGGCCGACGGCTTTGGTCGGTCTGCCCCCAGGCCTTGTCGGAGGAGAAGACCAACTGCCAGACGCCCAAGGTGCTGTCAGGCGCGCTCGCTTCGTCGAAGCGGGCGGGTCGCAGGCGTGAGGCAATCAGCGGAAGATCCTGGTCTTTCAATACCTTGGTGAGCGGATGCGGGCGCTCTTCGAGCCTGCGTAGCGCGATATCGCCGTCGGTCGTGCGGCGCGAGGCGTCGGGCTCTTGCAATTCGGCGTCGGGCGTGAAGATCGCCCATTCGGTCAGCAGGGGTTCGAGTCCGTGTTCGCGGCCAGGGTCGAGCAGCGCGAGCACGCGTCCGTTGCGCTCATAGAGGTAATTGCGCAGATGGGCATTTTCTTTGACCGAGAACGGCGTGAGCGGCCCGGCGATCAAAACCATCGCCGCATCCCGCGGAATCTCCGTGGAGGTGGCGAGGTCGAGCTGCTTGACCTCGAAGTTCCGGTTGCGAAGCTGGCGCGAGAGCAGGGACATGCCGCGGGCGGGCGAGGCGTCTTCGACCCCGAGTTCGCCGTGGCCGCGGGTGACATAGCAGACGGCCGCCTTATCTTCCGTGATTTCAATGAGCGCCGAGGTGATGGCTTCCTCGCCGCGGAAACTGCCGCCGGTGGTCACGAGCTCGCGGTAGCTGATATACTTCGCGCGCGTGCCGCAGGAGAGGACCAGCGCAATGGTGGCGTCGGGTGGTCCGTGGCGTGCGGCGAGCTCCGAGAGTAGCGGGGCGTTGCGGCCGTCGCCCGCGTTGGCGACGGAGAACCAGGCGGCGCCGTCCCGGCTCGATTCCACCACGTAGGAGTCGAGCAACTTGAAGAGGCGGGCGCGGATGGCCTGGGCGGCGTCGGATTTATCGGTCGTGACGACGACGGCCTTCACCCAGCCTTTGTTGCGGCCGATACCGACGGGGCTGCGGCGGCCGGCGGCGCGCACGGTCTCCGCGGATTCCGCCGCCAGCGAATGCCGTCGATTGGCGGTGATGTCCTGGCGGACGCGGAATTCCGGCAGCGAGGCGAGGAAGTTCACGACCAGTGCGAGTGCGATCGCGAGAATCGCCTGGGTGGCGCGGTTGAGGCGGCGCACGGGGCGCACGGCGCCGAAATCATCACGAAGGGGCGCCATGTTATTCCTGACCCTCCACGGCGAGTATCGCTAACCCCAGGCAGAGCAGGGTGCCGGTGCCGTATAGCACGAGCGGCCGTGAGTCCACGATGCCAGAGGTGAAGTCCTGCAGATGGGCGAAGGTGCGCAGGTGGGCGGCCGGTTCGGTCAGCCAGCCGAGCCACTCCCAGCTTTCAATCGGCAGCGAATCCAACGCGCCGCCGGCGGCGGTCAGTGCGAGGAGGCTGATGAAGGCGAGCAGCGCCGCGAGGGCTGCGGAGCGCGTGACGCAGCTGCAGAGGATGCCGATGGCCACGTGCATCAGTCCGCTGACGGCGATGAAGCAGAGTCCGCCCCAGAGCGCGGCGGGATCACTCAGGCGGGCGTCGCCAGGCGTGCCGAGTCGCTGCTGGGTCAGCAGCGGGAAGAGCGTGAACAGTAACCAGAAGACCACCCAGATGATCCATGACGAAAGGAACTTCGCCCACACCACGGCTGCGGTGCTCGCCGGGGTGGTGAGCAACGCGGAGAGCGTGCCAGAACGCCGCTCCTCGGCGAAACTGCGCATCGTGAGCAGCGGGAGCACGCACAGTAGTGGCAGCCAGAAGAACCAGAGACTGATCTCATTCGGGGTGCGGTCGCCGGCGACGCGGCTTGATTCGAGCAGCGCGAAGAAATGAATCCCGCCCATCAGCGCGAGGAACAGGCCGGCGGCGGCCCAGGTGTTCCAGGACAACAGGGCCGAGCGCAGCTCGTGGGCGAGAAGGGTGCGGAAGTGTCGCATCAGGGGCGGCGGTTCTCGCCGGGGGTGCGGCGCGTGGCGGCGAGGAAGATGTCCTCGAGGCCGAATTTCTCTTCTGCGATCTCGCGGAGCGGGATGCCCGCCGCGATGAGCCCGCCGGCTAGTACCTCGCGCGCGGCCGAGCCGGCCGGTAGGCTCACGCGGTAGGTATTCTGGCCCTCGATGGAAGCCGTGAGGCTGACGACGGCGGCGGGATCCATGCCGGCACAGGCGGCTTGCAGGGCGGCCTGGGTGGCGCGGCTCACGATGGTGAAACTGCAACCGGGCAATAGCTCGCGCCGGAGATCTTCGGTGCGCCCTTGGGCGACGAGTCGGCCGCGGTTGATGATGACGACCTTATCGCAGACTTGCTCCACCTCATGCAGGATGTGGCTGGAGATGAGCACGGCCATCTTGCCGCGGAGCGAACGGATGAGATCGCGGATGCCGAGGATTTGATGCGGGTCGAGTCCGATGGTCGGCTCGTCGAGGATGACGACCTTCGGCTCAGCGAGCAGGGCGTCGGCGATACCGACCCGCTGGCGGAAACCTTTCGAAAGCTGGCCGATCAGTCGGCCAGCCGCTCGGCGCGTCAAATCGCAGTCTTCCATGACCTTATCGACGCGTTCGCCGACGCGCTTGGGGTCCACGTCCTTCAGTCTGGCGCGGAGCGTAAGATATTCTTCCACGCGCAAATCCTCCGGGAGTGGGTTGTTCTCCGGCATGTAGGCCATGTGGTGTTTGGCACCAGAGGGGTCGAGCGCCACGGAGACGCCCCAGATGGCCGCGCGGCCGGAGGTGCCTGACATGGTGCCGGAGAGAATCCGCATCGTCGTCGACTTGCCGGCTCCGTTCGGGCCCAGGAAGCCGACGATTTCCCCGGGCGCCACGGAGAAACTCAAGTCCTCGATCGCGGTGAGCGAGCCATAGCGCTTGGTGAGCCTTTCGGCGACCACGGCGGCTTCTGGCGTCGGCGCAGCTTCGTTCATTTGAGTGGCACCAGAGGTGTGGGTTTCGGCCCCGTCAGCACGGTGCGAACGGGGTTTCAAAAGACACGCCGAACCCCCTGTATTGGCAAGGACAATAGAGCCGCGGCTGGCTCGGAACCTCTTGCGAATTGTCGGCCCGGAGTCGTTAATGGCCACACCCCTCTCCGTCATGAAAAACCTCCGCGTACTCTCGGTCGCCTGCCTGTCTGTCATTGCCGTCGGCCTCTGGGCCGAACCTAAGTCCGAACTCGCGGCACGTCGCCCGGGCGAGGATGTCGACACGGCGGCGGTTCGCCTGCGGCCGAGCCTGGCTCCCGGTGCCGATCTATTGTTTAACGGCTGGGGTGTTTCCCCTGCCGGGGCTCATGTCAGCTGCGGCGACATGGGGCTGAAGATGGTCATCGCTCCCGATAAGAAGGCGGTCCTGACGGTCTGCGCGGGTTATAACAAGCAGGGCGTGAACATTATCAGCCTGGATGAGCGACACGAGGCGGTTTTCCTGCCGCTCAAGGAGTCTTTCAACGGCCTCGTGTTCAGTCCCGATGGTACGAGGTTCTATGTCAGCGGTGGCGACACGGGTACGATCCACGTCTTTGATTATAAAGACGGGAAGGCGATGTTCGCCCGGGAGGTGAAGCCGAATCCTCAGGCCAAGCAGGTCTTTCTGGCTGGCCTGGCCGTCGATGCGGCCTCCGGCGCGATTTTTGCCTGCAACGAGGGGGGTAATGAACTCTGGCAGCTTGATCCCGCGACGTTGTTGGTCAGCAAGGTGATTGCGGTCGCGCAACATCCCCACTCGGTCGTGGTCGGCGGCGACGGCAAACATTTATATGTCTCCAACTGGGGTAGTCGCAGCGTCAGCATTATCGAATTAACTAAGTTCACGCGCGTGCGCGACATCACCGTGGGCATCCGCCCCAATGACATGGTGGTCGCCCCCGATGGCCGCCTGTTCGTCGCCTGCTCGGGTGATAACTCGGTGCACGTGATCCAGACGGGTAAGCTGGAGAAGCCAGGCGAGGCCGCAGGCCCGACCCGCCGCCTTTGGGAAGGCGCCCGCGAAGTGATTGCCACCGGCCTTTATCCGCAGTCCCCTGAGGGCAGCACGCCGTGCGGCCTAGCGCTGTCGCCCGATGGCAAGACGCTCTTCGTCGCCAATGCCGACAATAACGCGGTCATGGTGGTCGATGTCACCGGCAACCTGATGGAAGAAGCCCAGGACCGCGGCGAGATGATCGCGCTCGTCAACGGCTTCATCCCCGTCGGCTGGTATCCGACCTCCGTCGCGGTTTCACCCGATAACAAGTTCCTGTTGGTCGCTAATGGCAAGGGGCTGACGTCGCGTGCGAATTTCCCGGCCCAGAACGCTAAGCCCAACAAGTTGCACAATGGCATGACCTTTGATCATCCGGGTAAGACCTTCGAGGGCTCGGTCTCCTTCATCGCCAAACCCGATGCGAAGCAGATGGCGGCTTATACCCGCCAGGTCCGCCTCAATTCCCCATATCATCCCTCCCAGCTCCACGCCGCCTCGATTCCGAGCGACGGCGCCATCCCTGCCAAGGTCGGCGACCCTTGCCCGATCAAGCACGTGCTCTACATCATCAAGGAAAACCGCACCTATGACCAGGTGCTCGGCGACATGAAGGACGCTCAAGGCCGGCCGATCGGCAATGGCGAGCCCAAGCTCACCATGTATGGCGAAAAAATCTCGCCTAACCACCATCAGCTCGCCCGCGAATTCGCCCTGCTCGACAACCTCTATTGCAACAGCGAGGTGAGCGTCGACGGCCATAGTTGGACCGATGCTGCGATGGCGACGGACTTCAATCAGCGCTCCTGGATCATGTCATATTCGGCACACGGAAAACTCTTCGGCAACGACGAGATGGAGACGCCTGCGAACGGCTATCTGTGGGATCTCTGCAGCCGCCATGGCCTCAGTTATCGTAATTATGGCGAAGGCGCTCAGCGCGTGCCTTCCGCCAATCGCGGCGTCTGGAAGCGTTCCGCCCGCAACAAGAGTTCGCGCGACATGGATCTCGCCCAGAACTGGATCGATGATCTCCACGCTGCGGAGAAGGACGACTCGCTGCCGCGCTTCACCATCATGTCGCTGGGCGAGGATCATACGGCCGGCACCACGGCCGGGAGTTTCACCCCCGAGGCCTGCGTGGGCAGTAATGATCTCGGCCTCGGTCGGATCATCGAGGCGGCTAGTCGCAGTAAGTATTGGAAGGAGATGGCGATCTTCGTCATCGAGGATGACACACAGAACGGCCCCGACCACGTCGACGCCCATCGTACGATCGGCTACGTGGTCAGCCCGTACTGCAAGCGCGGGATCGTCGACAGCACGCTCTACACCCAGGCGAGCATGATCCGTACGATCGAACTCATCCTCGGGCTTCCTCCACTGACGCAGTACGACGCCTCGGCGACGCCGATGTTTAGCCTCTTTCAGAAGGAGCCGAACCTGACGCCTTACGCGGCACTCACGCCGACCATCGATCTGAACGCGAAGAATACCAAGAAGAGTGCGTTTTCCGAACGTTCTGGAAAGATGGATTTTGCCGAATACGACCGGGCGCCCGAGGATGAGCTCAATCGCATCCTCTGGGCGGTCGCCCACCCCGGTGAAGCATACCCGACGCCGATTCACCGCGCCCTCTTCACGCAGCCGGTGGAGAGATAAGCGCTCGCCCCGTTACCCGCCCATGAAAAAGCCCCGGTGTTTGCCGGGGCTTTTTCATGGGCGGGTAACAGGCTTACTTCGCGGCCGGCGCGAGGAGCGCGGGCTCGGACTGCACGAGCATTTCCTTGTCGCTCTTCCACACATGGCCGGCGCGCAGGCGCTTATCCATTGTGTTGAGCCATTTGGAGGCGGTCGCGGCATCGCCCTTGGCGATCGCGATGTTGGCGAGCGTGAGCATTGCGAAGCCGCGCAGGGTTTCGGGGGCGCTGACATCATCGGCGACCGCGGCGATGGCGGCGCTAGCTTTGGGGTCGCCGGTTTCCTGGAGGGAGAGGGCGGAGTAGAGGCGGGCGCGGACGCCGAGCGCGTTAACGGCCGGAGCCTTGCCCGCGAGACCGGCCAGACGGCTGGCCTCATCGTAAGCCTTGGCCGCTTCGGCGAACTTGTTGGCTTTCTTGAGGTCGTCGCCGACTTCGATCATGGCGACGGCGGCGGAGGGTTCACCTGGGTGGCGGCCGGCGAAAGCGCGGCGGGCGGATTCATCCTGGCAGGCGGTATATTCTTCGCCGATGGCATCCTTGCGGGCTTCGTTCCAGAAATAGAAGGCGAGGTAGCCGAGGATGCCGACCACGACGGCGGTGGTGGTGCGCACGATGGTGCCCTTGTTTCGCTCCCAGAAGAGCCAAAGGCGGTCTTCGGCGTCGGCATTGACGAAATCCTCATCGACAATGACCAGATTACGGTCGTCGCCGGCCGGGGGCTGATTGTTGGAACTGGCGTCAGGCATGGGGGGTAAACCCTTGCCATGTGTCGGATTGTGTCAACCCCCGCCTCCCCCTGCTCCGTGCTTGTCCCCGCCTGCGGGAGGGTAATCATCCGAAGACACATGAGCGCTTCCGCCGCTATTCTTGCCTCCATTAAGACAGCCCAGTCTCAGGGTCGAATTTCCCCCTCCAGCCTCGCTAATGCGGGGGATTGGCTTCGTTCCGGTGCCCTGCCGGTCGAGGCGGTCGCCACCCTTCAGGATCTCTGTGCCCGGGAAGCTTGGGCTGAACTTGAAGACCGGTTCTACAAGGGCATCGCCTTCGGGACCGGGGGGATGCGCGGCCGCACGGTCGGACGGGTCTCCGCCGCCAACGAACTGGATGACCAAGGCCTACCCCTCCGTGCCGCCGTCGGCTCGGCGTGTCTTAACGACATCAACGTGCTGCGCGCGGTTCTCGGCCTGTGGAAGCACGTCTCCGCCACCCAGCCCGGCGCCCGCTTGGTGGTCGCTCATGATGTCCGCCATTTCTCTCGCCACTTCGCCGAACTCATCACCTCTGCCTGGACTGAACTCGGGGGCGAGGCGTTCCTGTTCGCGGGCCCACGTTCGACCCCTCAACTGAGTTTCACGGTTCGTCATCTCGGTGCGCATGCGGGCGTCGTGATCACCGCGAGCCATAATCCTTCGCACGACAATGGCTTCAAGTGTTGCCTCGCGGACGGCGGCCAGGTGCTGCCTCCTCATGACGCCGCCATCGTCGCGGAAGTCGGCAAGTTGGGCCCGCAGGATGTCGCCCCTTTCCTGGAGAAGAATCTCGCCCGCGTGCAGACGGTCACCGCGGCCGCCGAAGATGCCTACCTCGCCCGCGTCGCCGGCGTCGTTCTCGACCCCGAAGTGATTTCGCGCCACACGCCCAAGGTCGTTTACACAAACGTCCACGGCACGGGCGATGTGATGGTCGTGCCCGCCCTGCGCCGCGTGGGTATCGATCCGCATGTGGTCGAAGAGCAGCGGGAGCACGATGGCCGCTTCCCAACCGTCGCTTCGCCCAATCCGGAAAACGCTAGCACCTTCGCCCTCGCGCTGAAGCTGGCCGAGGAAGTCGGTGCCGACTTGGTCCTCGCGACGGATCCCGATGCGGATCGCGTCGGGGTGGCTTGTCCGCTGCCCGCCGGCGGCTTCCGCCTGCTTAATGGCAATGAAGTAGCGGCCTTACTGACGGAGTTCCGTATTTCTTCGCTCAAGGACGCAGGTATCCTGCCGGCCGCTGGCTCGCCCAACGCCGCGGTGGTCAAATCGCTCGTGACCACGCCATTGGTCGCCGCCATCTGCGCCCGGCATGGCATCCGCTGTGTGGAGACGCTCGTCGGCTTCAAATGGATCGCCCGCAAGCTCGAGAAGTGGTCCCGTCGCCTGGCAGACGGCGCCGGCCTCGAGGCGCCGGCCTTGCCCCTGCGTCGCCGCGCCCCTTTGGCCCTTCGCCACTCGACGCTCTTCCTGCTCGGCGCAGAAGAGAGCTACGGCTATCTCGCGGATGACGCCGTCCGCGACAAGGATGCCAATGCGACCGTGGTCATGTTGTGCGAGTTCGCCGCGCTGCTCCGCTCACGCGGCCGCACGCTGCTCGATGCGCTCGACGTGCTCCATCTCAGCCATGGCGCGCATCACGAAGACCTGCTGAATCTTTCTTTCGAGGGCGCCGAGGGTGCCGCCTGCATCCGCCGCATCGTCGCTTCCTGGCGCTCGTCGCCGCCGACGTCGGTGGATGGCTCCAAGGTCGTCCGCCTGATCGATTACGAGCGCGACAAGGTCGAGGATGCCGAGGGTGACCGCGTACCCCCTGAGGAATTCATCCTCGCGGAACTCGCCGACGGCCGCCGTATCGCGGTCCGCGCCTCGGGCACGGAGCCTAAGGCGAAGTTTTATTCCTTCGCGAAAGCAGCGGTGGCGGACGCGGATGATCTTCCTGCGGCCCGCGAGCGCGCCCGTCAATCCGCCCTCAGTCTCCGTGCCTGGCTTGAGACCGACGCCAAGCGCCGCGCGAAATAATCTCCCATGCGTTTTATCCTGCTTCCTTCGGTTCTTCTGCTCATCGGATGCGCCACGCCGGCGAACGACCGTTCTTTCCTCACCGAGAAGACGCCCGCCGCCGCGGCCATCTCCGGTCAGCCGGCTACTGAAGGCACGCTCGAAGATCGGGTACGCTCGGCCAACGAGAAGAATGACCAGCGCCTACTCAAGGGCGATTGGCGCGCAGTGAAGCCGGCGGTCGGCCCTCAGCCCTGATCAACGAACGGCTCCGCCGGCGAGCAGCGCGCGGATCGCGGCTTCTTCCGGCACCGCATCCGAGGTGCTGGCGGAGCCTATGCCGTCTTGCAGTACGAAGCGCAGTTTGCCGCCGCGCACCTTCTTGTCGCGGCGCATCGCGGAGAGCATGGGATCCAGCGGGAGAGGGGCGCGGAGTCGGGTCGGGAGCTGATGTGCTGCGATGACGGCTTCGATCTGTTCGGCTTGGGCGGAGGTGCAATGCTTCAACTCCGCGGAAAGCCGGGCGGCCATGACGAGGCCGATGGCGACGGCTTCACCGTGCAGATAAGTGCCGTAGCCGGCGGTGGCTTCGATGGAATGTCCGAAAGTGTGCCCGAGGTTGAGCAGGGCGCGTCCGCCCTGGGCGCTGGTCTCGCGCTCATCGCCGGCCACGACGGCAGCCTTGATCTCCACGCAGCGACGGATGACGCGGGCAAGCAGTGGATGATTCCACGCCATGGGGGCGTTCTGCTCGAGCAGGCCAAAGAGGTCGGCGTCGGCCAGGAGGCCGTGCTTGATGACCTCGGCCATGCCGGCGGCGAATTCGCGCGGCGGCAGCGTGGCGAGCAAATCGGTGTCGGCCCAGACGGCGGCTGGCTGATGGAAATTGCCGACGAGATTCTTACCAGCGGCGAGATTGATGCCGGTCTTCCCGCCGACGGAGCTGTCTACCATCGCGAGGAGGGTCGTGGGAATCTGATAGAAATCCACGCCGCGCTGGTAGGAGGCCGCGGCAAAACCGGCGAGATCGCCGATGACACCGCCGCCGAGCGCGAAGACCGCGCCGTCGCGGGCGATGCCGTTGCCAGCGAGAAAATCCCAGACGCGAGCGAGTTCCGCCGCGGACTTGGCCGTCTCGCCGTCTTGCGCGGTGATGAGCACCGGCATGAACTTCGCCAGTTCCTGCGTCAGCTCCGGCAGTGCAGCCGCGACGCCCGGAGAGGTAATCGTCGCGCACTTCTGGCCGGCGGCCACCCGCGCCGCGGCGAGGGCGATCACTTCGCGGCGCAGGCCAGGGCCGATGCGCACGGGGTAGGAGCGGGCTCCTAGTTCGACGGTGACTGTCTCGGCCGGCATGAACCCACGCTGGGGTGCGCGGGTCCGGCTGGCAAGACAACCTCACTCGGCCAAGCCGAGGATGGAGTGGGCGAAGGCCTTGGCGTCAAAGGGCTGCAGGTCCGCCGGTTGTTCGCCGACGCCGATGAAACGCACGGGGACACCGAGTTCGCGGACGATGGCGACGAGCGCGCCGCCGCGAGCCGTGCCGTCGAGCTTGGTGACGATGAGGCCCGAGAGGCCCACCGCCTCATGGAAAACCTTGGCTTGTTCGATCGAGTTCGCACCGAGCGAGCCGTCGATGACGAGCCACTTCTCGTGCGGTGCGCCGGCGTGAGCCTTGGCGGTCACGCGGACGACTTTGCGCAACTCTTCGAGCAGGTGCGCCTTGGTGTGCAGTCGGCCGGCGGTATCAAGGATGACGATGTCGCAAGCGCGCGCCACGCCGGCTTTCACGGCATCGAAGGCTACCGCCGCGGGGTCGGCACCGGCCGCACCGCCGACGACTTGGACGTCGAGGCGATCGGCCCAAGCGGAGAGTTGTTCGCCCGCCGCGGCGCGGAAGGTGTCGCAGGCGCCGAGCAGGCAGGTGCGATTTTCCTGTCCCCAGCGCCAAGCGAGTTTCGCCGCCGTGGTCGTCTTGCCAGCGCCGTTGACGCCTAGGAGCATGATCACCCGAGGCTTGGCGGTGTCGACGGTGGCGGAAGGTGTCTCGCCGCCGAGCGCTTTCACGATGACGGCAGCCGCCGCTTCGGAAGGGCTGGCCTTGCGCAGGCCCGCATCGGCTTTCCAAGCGGCTTGGGCAGCGGCCACGATTTCCCCCGAGGTGGCCGGGCCGAAATCAGCTGCGATGAGGCGCTCGCGGAGTTGCTCCGCCGAGGTCGCGTCCATCGGGCGCGCGAGCAGGTTGGCGACGGCTTCCGCCGTGCGGCTCAGGCCAGACTTCAGTCGTTCAAAGAAGCCGCCAGCCATCGTTCAATTCCCTTCGGCTTTGCGCGGATCGCGGCCCAGCTCTTCCTTATAGCTGTCCAGGATGCCGTTCACGAAGCGCTTGGACTCGTCGGTCGAGAATTCTTTGGCGATGTCGACGGCCTCGTTGATGCTGACGACCGGGGGGATGTCGGTGCGGCGCATCAGTTCGAAGATGGCGACGCGCAGGATCGCGAGATCGACCCGGGCGATGCGGGCGAAGGCCCAGTTCTTGGCATACTTGCCGATGACTTCGTCGATGAGGGTGACATCGCGGATCACGCCTTGGATAAGTTCCTCGGCGAAGGAAAAGTAGTCTCGGGGTTTCTCGCGTTCGGAGAAAAGATCGAACAGCGCGGTGACCATGTCCGCATGGCGCTGTACTTCCCAGGAACAGAGGAACTGCATGGCCAGGACGCGGTTGTCATGGCGGCGGTTACGCTTCGCGGGGGCGGCGGCCGGATCCGGCACGACCGGTTCGTCGGGGGCGACGATGCTGATCTCAATGCCCGTCGGGAGGTTGATGCGGCGCATCACGTCGACGGTCTGCGCCGAGGAGTTGATAATCTCGATGTTGCGACGATGCCCCCGGACCTCGTCTTGGTCGGCTGAGCGGTAGACCTCGATTTGCGAAGGCAGCGGGAAGGGGCCGGAGATGCGTGCACCGGTGGGCGTCACGCTGGCGACGATATCCGAGGCGCATTGGTCGACCATGCGGTAATCGATGCCCTTGATACGGATGCGTATCTTAGCGCGAGCGGAAGGGGAAATGGTAGATTCGGTGTCCATCAGTTCTGGGCAAAGGGTTCGGTACCGCCGCGCTTGCGCTCCTCGTCCTCGACTTGGTCGAGGCGCTCTCCGAGCGTGATGCGGTGGCGGGCCATGGTCAGGGCGGCGTGGCCAAATTCGGTGCCGCGGTCGAGCGCCCCCTGGCAGCGTTCGATCGCCTGTGCCCGGGTGTTGGTGACGATGATGCCGTTGATCACGGCGACTTCGGCGCGCAGGGCGACGTCCTGCAGGGCCTTGGCGGTCGAGTGGGCGATGATCTCGTGGTGCGGGGTGTCGCCGGCGATGACGACGCCGAGGCCGATGACGCAATCGTAGTCGCCCGACATGGCTACCATGTAGGCAGCGTAAGGAATCTCACCCGAGCCCGGGACGTCGATCTGGCGGATATTGTCCTCCGACACGTTGGCGGCGCGGAGGGTCTTGACTAAGTTCCGACGCAGGTCCTCGACCAGTTCCCCGTTGTAGCCCGCCGCCACGATGGCGAAACGGAGTTCGGCGCCGTCGATGGCGTCAGGGATGGGCTTGTCTTGGCTCATGGCAGAAGAACGAAGGGCCGATGGAGGGGTTTCCGACCCGACCTGCAAGCGGAAAGAGCAGGACTTGCCTCAGAACGGGACCTGTTCGACGATTTCGAGCCCGTAGCCGCTGAGGCCTACCACTTTGCGCGGGTTGTTCGTGATGAGACGGATGCGGCGCAGGCCGATGTGCGAGAGGATCTGCGCCCCGATGCCGTAATCGCGCGCATCCATGGAGCCGAGGCGCACGCCATCCTGATCCGCCTGCATGCCGCCGAAAGGTTGAGTGACGTGAACGATGACGCCGCGGCCGGCCTGGGCGACCGCTTCGAAGCTGGAAGCAAGTGATTCACCGGAGCCGAAGGCGCTGCCGTGGAATAAGTCGCCGAGGAGGTTTTCCCGCTGCACTCGGACGAGGGTCGGCGATTCATCCGGTTGGCCAAGCGTGAACGCGAGGTGCTGGCGGCCATCGGGTAGAGACCGGTAGACGCGCAGCTGGAATTCTCCCCACGTTGATTTGAACGGGGTTTCGGCGATGAGTTCAACCAGACGTTCGCGGCGGTGGCGGAATTCGATGAGCTGCGCGATGGAAATCATATGCAACCCGAACTTCTTCTTAAGTTCGACGAGTTCCGGAAGGCGCGCCATCGAACCGTCTTCGTTCAGGATTTCGCAGATGACGCCGCTGGGGTGCAACCCGGCCAGCGAAGCGAGGTCGACGGCGGCTTCCGTATGCCCCGCCCGCTGGAGCACGCCACCGGGTCGGGCGAGCAGCGGGAAGATGTGGCCGGGTTGCACGAGTTCCTCCGGCTTCGCCTGCGGGTCCGCGAGGATCGCGATGGTCTTGGCGCGGTCATAGGCGGAGATGCCGGTGGAGATGCCTTCCGCGGCATCCACGGAAACAGCGAACGCGGTGCGCTGGGACTCGCGGTTCTCAGGTACCATCTGGGAGATACCCAGCCGACGCAGCTGGTGCTCGACGGTCGGCACGCAGATGAGTCCGCGCGCATGGCGGATCATCATGTTGACGGTTTCGGGCGTGGCCTTCGCGGCCGCCATCACGAGGTCACCCTCGTTCTCGCGGTTCTCGTCGTCGGTCACGATGACGAGCTTCCCGGCGGCGATATCCGCAAGGGCTTCCTCGATGGTGTCGAAGGGCTCGTTCATAAAAGAGGGAGGTTCGAACTTGGTCGTAACCTCCCTCGGTGCAAGCGGGGAGATGGGTCCCAGCCTGTAAAATCGCCCGCCGGGCGCTTATTTCGTAGCGGCGGCCTTACCTTTGGCCTTTCCCTTGGCGGCTCCGGGTGCGGCGGGAGCCGGCGCGGCTTTCATGGCTTCGGCAATCTTGACGCTCGCTTCCTTCCAGGTGGCCTTAGGTTCGGCCTTGGCGCTCCAGATACTAAAGTTACGGAAGGTCGCTGACTGACCGCCGCAGGTGAAGCCGGGGTTGGCTTTCTCAGCCTTGAATAATTCGTTGCTGCCGAAGCCGCTGATTTTGCCGTCAATCGTCGCGACCATGGTGTCGCCGACCATCTCGAGCACGACGCTGTGCCAGGAGCCGGCTTCGACCGCCTGCGCCTGATTTAGGAAGACGACGGCTTTATCAGGGCCGTCATGGTCATGGTCGTCTTTCTGGATGCGCAGGGCGGCCGGCGTGATCATCACGCGGGCGACGTGCTCCTTGGCGTCGTTGATGCTGAGGGAGATCGACTTGGCGCCGTCGAAGCGGAACTCAAAGGAGGCCACGAAATCCTGGAGCTTCATGGGCACGCGACTGGCGGCACCGTGACTATCGGCCGGCAGTTCCTCGACGTGGATACCTTCGGGGGTGCGCTCCCATTTGCCTTTCGCGATCTTCCATTCGGCGCCCTTGGTGTCCTTGGTGAGGGCATCATGTAGAATCTCCTTGTCCGGTTGCGCGAGCAGGGTGGCGGGCGCTTCGGCGGCGCAGAGCGGAGAGACCAGAGCGAGGAGGGCGAGGAGGCGAAGTGACATGAGGGTGGGGTGTTCTAATAGAACAGCGGAAAGCGCCGATGGTTGCGGATTTATTCGTAGGCCAGCTGGGCGGAGGCCTTGGTTGCGGCCGAGGAGACCGTGCGGACCCAATAGGCGTTGAGCCACGCGGGGAAGGCGTGGGACAGCTTGGCTCCGGGGGGCAGCTTGAAGCTCTGGTAGGCCGCGAAGCGGCCATCGCCGGCGGCATCGAGCTCGACGGTAATGGTCGTCTCGACCTCGCCATGGTTCTCGAGCGTGAGCGTCTTTTGGTCGTAGCCGGTCATGAGGTAGGGGTCCGAGGGTTGGCCGGCGACGACGACGCTGTTCTTCCAGGGGCCACCGTGTCCGCGCGGCTTACCGAGCTTCCAGAGATCATCAATCGCACCGACCCACACCGCGGCCTGTCCATCGTCGGAGCGGATGATGTGACGGTTGTCGGACTTGGCTGCGTCATTGACGCCGGTGAGGATAAGCAGGCCGCGATACGAGCAGAAGTCGTGGGCGGCGACTGCGCTGGTGGCGATCGGCCGGATGCGCACGGCGCCGCCGGCGTTGAGCGCAGGGAGTTCGTAGAAGGTCCCGTGGGCCTGGAAGAGGTCTCGCTCGGTGACGGCCTCGCGTGCCTTGCGCAGGGTGCTCTTTGCCAGCAGTCCGTCGAAGCCCGCGAATTCCGAGCGCGGCAGGCGCCAGTGGGTCTGGCGTTCGACGTAGATGACGGAGGCATCGTCGGCGGTGACGACGCCCTTCGGAATCTCGGTGTTCTTCAGGTAAAATTCGCGCACCTTGGCGTCGGGATTCTTCACGAGTTTCATCTCGGCGTTGAGTTCATAGAAGTCTCCCGGCGTCGTTTCGCCGTCGGTCATCTTCGCGCTCAGTACGCCCAGTGTCCGGGTGTTGCCGCCGCGCGTCAGCACGAACGCCCCGAGGGAGTCCTTGTCGGCGACGGTGCTTAGGCCTTCGAAAATCGCATCCACCATCGTTCCGCGCGGGTCCGCATTCGCATACTGGAACAGGGCGGTACCTTGCGTGAGATCGCGACTGGAGGTCACCCGCACCCACGCGCCTTGCAGGGTCTCGGGGAGTTCGAGCCATGAGCCTGCGTCGCCTGCGGCGACCTTGGTGACCAGCGCCGCCGTCCAGTTGCCATCCCCGCGAGTATCGACCTCGAGGGTGAAGGTCGTTTCCTTGGCGCCGTCGTGTCCGAGGAAGACCGCGCGTTTGGAGAAGCCTGCGAGCAGGAACGCATCCGAAGGTGCGCCGGCCTTGATGGGTTCGTGCACCCAGACGCCGCCGTGACCGAGCGGCGGGCCGAGTTTATCCGGTGTGTCGAGCGAGGTGAACCAAAGGTTCGACTGCGACTGTCCGGGGGCGCTGAGCGTGCCCTTGATCGGACGTTTATTCAGGAACTCCGACTTGGCGGCGTCATCGCAGCCGAAGACGAGGCGTTCATTCCAGCGGGCGAAGTCGCCGATGATTTTCAGGTACGTTGAGCGCGGCGCGATGCCTGCGGAGTGCTTGGCGGAGAAGTCGGCCGGGAAATTCCAGAACATGCCGTGCATGGTCATGAGCATGCGCCCGGGCTCGCCAACTTCGCGAATGCGCGGCCATTCGGTGTTCCAGCCGTGGGCACCATCATAAGTGTGGCTGGCTTTCGGCAGGCGGTAGCTGGTCCACTTGCCTTCCTCCATGACCATCAGGATGAGCGAGCGGTAATCCCAGCCGATGGTCCATAGCGGGTCCTTTTCAGGATGGGGGTTACCGCGGATCCCGCCGGGCCCGGTGACTTCGGTGAATTGGTTGCGACGGATGAGCGACCAGTTGCCTTCGCCGTTCCAGGAGCCGAGCGCACCACTGACGATCGTGGGGTCGGTGAGGGCTAGGGGGGAGCGCTCGCCATTGTTGGCCAGGACCAATTGCCCCTGCCCGGAATAAAGACCCTTGCCGTGGTAGCCGGGCAAGGTGGAGGTGATCGTCGCCGGATTCACCTCGGCGGTCTGGCCGGGCTTGGGCTTGTTCATGATTTCCTTGATCAGGCCTTTCACGAGGAGCGTGTGGACGTCGACCTCGTAGAGCCCGTCTTCCATCGTGGCGTAGTAGATCTTGTTCGCAGGGTCCGTCAGGTGGCGGGCGTTACCGGTGAGTCTTCCGGGCATCAGCTGCGGCGGGATCACGCGCACATTACGCCGGGCGTCGATGATGTAGGGCCCGATGAACAGCTGATTAGATTCTGCATGGATGAGACGGTTCGCCGGCGTGCCGCCGACGCTTTCCGGCCGCACGATCTGATGGAGCTCCGGGGTGATTTCATAAAGTTTATCGCTCGAGCCGTAAGGCAGGTGTGGGCCGTAGGAGATGACCCAAAGCCGGTCCGCCCAAGGCACGACGGCGCCCGTGCCGCATTCGCCCTCGTTGTTGTGGGTGGCGAGATTCGGATAGATGCCGGACCACTCCTGCGGGGCGGCGCCGGCCGCGGCGGTGAGCAGGCAGAGGACGAGGCGGAGAAGACGCGAGGGCATGGGGGGACCTTTTACCACGGTCGGCCCGTGGCAATAGTAAGAAGATTATTGAAGCAGCCACGCGAAGGCCAGCCACAGGAGCAAAGCCGCGGCCGGGCCGCCGAGCAGGCGGCGGACCGACTTAGCTTCGGCCTGAAGCAGGAACACCGCCGTCATCAGCGCACCGCCTGCCGGACCCAGCCATGGCCGTGCCAAGGCGAGGTGGATGTTCATCGACGGGACGAGGGCGCAGACCTCGGCGCCCCAGGTCATCGCATGAAGGCACGCGGCCGCCGCACCGTTGAGCCAGAGGCCTGGCCAGAGCAGCCAGTCGCTCACGCTGCACGCGGTCGACGCCATGCCGAGGATGAGCGGAATTTCAGAGAGCGGCACGAGCACGAGATTGACGAAGAGCCCGCCCCAGCTCGCGCTTCCGAATAATCCGAGCGTAAGCGGGGTGCCAGCGAGCGTCGCGGCGCACGAGATGCAGAGTCCGCTGAGAAGGAACTTCCGCAGCCACCAGCGGAGGCGTTGCGCCGCCGTGCGGCTGCCGACCGGAGTCAGGCGTTCTTCTTCCGACGGCAGTGTGCAGAGCCGCGCGGCCGGCCCCCCAGCGGTGATGAGTCCGAGCACGGCAATATAACTCAATTGGAACCCGGCGTCCGTGCAGGCCTCGGGGCTGATGAGCAAGGTCGCCGCGCAGGCCAGTGCCAGGGATTGCAACGCGGGCGTCGAGCGTTCGCCGACTTGCCCGCCCCAGATGAATGCGGCCATAATCCATGCCCGGACAGAGGAAGGTGATGCGCCGGTAATCTCCACGTAAATCCAGAGCAGGCCCAAGACGGCGATACCCGCAGGGATCGCGGGGAGTCGCAAGCGCTTCGCGACCCACAAGAGCGCCGCCGTCATACCCGCGATATGTAATCCGCTGATGGCAAAAAGGTGGAGGGTACCCGTGGTCATGAACGCCGCCTTGGCCTCGGCGGGCAGAAGTGAGGTGCGCCCGAGCATGGTTGCGGCAAGCAACGCGCCGCCCTCCTCATCCTTCCACGGCAATCTCCGGAGCCATTGTTCGAGCCGCGTCTCCTGTGTCTGACACCATGTGCTGAAACGCGTGGGTGGGGCAAGTACGCCGAGGTTGCGTCCGCCACTGAGCCGTAAGGTCGCGCCTTGGCTGGCGACCCAAGCGTCAAACCCCTGCGGGTTGATCGGCAATGCTTCGATGTGTCCGGCGATCATGAGTTCCGCACCGTCCGCTGGGCAGGCTCCGTGGACGGAGAGGGCCACCCGCCGGCGAAAAAGCCCGCCGTCGCGGTCGGTGATCACGCCGAGTCCGGTCCAGCCCTCGCCGGTTTTCCGCGGCGCGGCGTGTTCGACAAGGACAGGGAGCTCTGCGAAATTGCGACGCAGCGGCGGCCGGTTTTGCGGCGGCATCTTCAATTGATGCCAAGCCGCCCCGAAAAGAATTCCCGCGAGGGCGATGGCGATGAGGCAGATCCGTTCGTGGCGAGAAGTCAGCCAGGCGGCGAGTGCCGCACCCGCACCGACCAGGAGGCACGGCCCGGGGGAGACCGACCAGCCCGCGTCGAGCGAACAGCCCATCAGGAGAGGCAAGGCCAGCCAAAGCGCTGGGGTGTGCCCGAACCGGGAGGGGGTCAGTGAGGAATCTTGATCCAGGGGGTCGGGCCGTGCCATGTGCGGAGGCCTTCGCCTCCGATGGACAAGGCGCCGACTTCCCGAATGAGCGAACTCCAGGCCGGCTGACTGGCGAGGGTGGGGTCTTGAAGGAGATTCCTTAGGGGAATCACGACGAAGCCCCGGGAGGACCACCTAGGATGGGGTAGGGTGACCGTCGCGCTATCCCATTTTCCCCCTTCATAGAAGAGCAGGTCTATATCGATAGTCCGCGGGCCGTTACGGTTTTCGGTCCGCTGCCGGCCGAGCTCGCGCTCAATCTTCAAGGTTTCAGTCAATAGTTCGTCAGGTTTTAAACTGCAAACTATTGATATACAGATGTTTAAGAAGTTAGGTTGGTCACTGTAGCCAACTGGATCCGAATCAACAGCCAGCGAGATGGCTAAGACCCGGGTCGCGGGAATTTGGCCGATGAGACGGATGGCCAGGGCCAGGTTTTCCGCCCGTTGGCCGAGATTGCTCCCCAGTCCTAAAATGAACTGGTGGGCCGAGGCGTTCACGCCCGCTCGCGCCGGATTTTTACCGAAATGGCGTCGAATTCCGCAGCCACGGGGGCGAACGGCTTGGTGACCTCGACCGTGACGGCTTTAACGACCCCAAAAGTGCCCAGAATCCGCGCCGCAATCTGTTGGGCGAGGGTCTCGATCAAGTACACGGGTTTTCCAGTGAGCTGCCCTTCGACAGTGCGGATGACTTCGGCGTAATCGACGGTCAGTTTGAGGTCGTCGCCGGCCGCCGCGGGGCGGGTGTCGACCTCCATGTCGACGGAGACGGTGAAACGCTGGCCGAGGCGTTTTTCCTCGGGCAGGGCGCCGTGGTGTCCGAACGACTTGATACCGGCTATCCTGATGATGTCCACGCCCCGATGAATGCCCGCCCGCACCGCCCCTGCAAGCGCCTTCCCTTCGACCTCCCGCAATTGTTAGAAGTCCCCACTTGACCACCCTTCCAAGGGTCGCTGACAGTCCGCGGAACACTATGCCTAAGAGGACCGATATACGCTCAATCCTCATCATCGGCTCGGGACCGATCATCATCGGCCAGGCTTGCGAGTTCGATTATTCCGGCACCCAGGCGTGCAAGGCGCTTCGCGAGGAAGGGTACCGCGTGATTCTGGTGAACTCCAATCCCGCCACGATTATGACGGACCCGGAGACGGCGGATGTCACCTACGTGGAACCCCTCACGGTGGAATCAGTGGAACGTATCATTGCCAAAGAGAAGCCCGATGCACTGCTCCCGACGCTCGGCGGCCAGACGGCGCTCAATCTTTCCCTCAAGCTCGCCCGCACCGGTATCCTCAAGAAATATGGCGTCGAACTGATCGGCGCGAAGGAAGAGGCGATCGAGCGCGGCGAAGACCGCGAGATCTTCAAGAAACTGATGCTCGAGATCGGTCTCGATGTGCCGCGCTCCCGTGTCGTGAAGTCGCTCGACGGCGCCCGCGAGACGATCGCCCTCATTGGCGGCGAATTCCCGGTCATCATCCGCCCGTCCTACACGCTCGGCGGCACGGGCGGCGGCATCGCCTACAACAAAGAAGAATTCGAACGCATGGCCCAGGCCGGTCTCGACGCCTCGCCGGTCCATGAGGTCCTCATCGAGGAATGTCTCCTGGGCTGGAAGGAATATGAGATGGAAGTGATGCGCGACCATAAGGATCAGTGCGTCATCATCTGCTCAATCGAGAACTTCGACCCGATGGGCGTCCACACGGGCGATTCCATCACCGTGGCCCCCGCGCTCACGTTGACCGACAAGGAATACCAGCTGATGCGCGACGCTTCGTTCGCCGTCATTCGGGCCGTGGGCGTTGAGACGGGCGGCTCCAACATCCAGTTCTCCGTCAACCCGGCCAACGGCCGCATGATCGTCATCGAGATGAATCCGCGCGTGTCGCGCTCGTCGGCCCTCGCCTCCAAGGCCACGGGCTTCCCGATTGCGAAGATTGCCGCCAAACTCGCGGTGGGCTACTCACTCGACGAGCTGCAAAACGATATCACGAAGTCCACGCCGGCCTGCTTTGAGCCGACGATTGATTACGTCGTTACCAAGATCCCCCGCTTCACGTTCGAGAAGTTCGTCGGCGCCGACACCACGCTGACCTCCGCGATGAAGTCCGTCGGCGAAGCGATGGCCATCGGCCGCACTTTCAAGGAATCCTTCCAGAAGGCCCTGCGCTCCCTTGAAATCGGCGCCTGGGGTTTCGGTTGCGGCGGCAAGTTCGGCGATGACTCCTTCGCCGACGTCACGGAAATCCGCGCGCGGCTCGCCCGCCCGAATCCCGAGCGGCCGTTCTTCGTCCGCTACGCGATGCTCGCGGGCCTGACGGAGAAGGAAATCTTTGACCTGTCCAAGATCGATCCGTGGTTCCTGCGCCAGCTGCGCGGCATCGTCGATATCGAGCTCGCCCTCAAGACCGCCGGTAAATCTGTCGGCACCGACCTGCTCCGCCAAGCGAAGGAAGCCGGCTTCGCCGATCGTCAGATCGCCCATGCGACAGGCCTGACCCCTTCTTCGGTCTATTCCCAGCGCAACGCCGCCGGCATCAAGACGGTCTTCCGCCTAGTCGACACCTGTGCCGCGGAATTCGAATCCTTCACCCCGTATTTTTACTCGTCCTACGGCGATGAGTCCGAAGTCCGACCTTCCACGAAGAAGAAGGTGATGATCCTCGGCGGTGGCCCGAATCGCATCGGCCAGGGTATCGAGTTCGACTACTGCTGTGTGCACGCCTCCTACGCGCTGCGCGCCGCGGGTTACGAGACGGTGATGGTGAATTCCAACCCCGAGACGGTCTCGACCGACTACGACACTTCCGACCGGCTTTATTTCGAGCCGCTCACGCTCGAGGATATTCTCGAAATCTACCGCACGGAGAAGTGCGTCGGTGCGATCGTCCAGTTCGGCGGCCAGACGCCGCTTAATTTAGCGGCCGACCTTGAGGCCAACGGCGTCACCATCGTCGGCACCTCGCCCGCGAGCATTGCGCTCGCCGAGGACCGCCAGCAATTCAAAGACATCCTCATCGAACTCGGCATCCGCCAGCCGGTCAACAAGACCGCCCTCTCGGCGGAAGAAGCCTACCAGGCCGCCGAAGAAATCGGTTTCCCGGTCCTGCTCCGCCCGTCCTTTGTGCTTGGCGGCCGCGGCATGTTCATCGTTTACGGCATGGACGAATTAAAGTCCGTCGTCCGCGAGGCCTTCGACGTCGCCCCCGGTAAGCCCGTGCTCCTCGACAAGTTCCTCGAGGACGCCATCGAACTCGATGTCGATGCGATCTCCGACGGTGAGACGACCGTCATCGGCGGCATGCTGGAACACGTCGAACACGCGGGCGTGCACTCCGGCGATGCCGGCATGGTGCTGCCCCCGCACACCCTTTCCCCGGCCCTCATCGATGAAGTCCGCCGCATCACGCATTCCTTGGCAAAACGCCTTAAGGTTGTCGGGCTGATGAATATCCAGTTTGCGATCAAGGATGGCATTGTCTTCATGCTCGAAGTGAATCCGCGCGCGTCGCGCACGATTCCCTTCGTGTCGAAGGCCATCGGCGTGCCGCTCGCGAAGCTGGCTTCGCTGTGCATGCTCGGCGATAAACTGAAGAATCATAATTTCACCAAGGAGATCCGCCCGCCTTATTGGTCCGTCAAAGAGTCGGTCTTCCCGTTCAGCCGCTTCCCCGGCGCACCCGTCGCGCTATCTCCCGAGATGCGCTCCACGGGCGAGGTCATGGGGGTCGACGATGATCTGGGCATGGCCTACGCCAAGGCGCAGATGGCCGCGCAGCCGGCGCTCCCGACGACAGGTAATGCCTTCCTCTCCGTGAAGGATCGCGATAAGGACGGCGCGGTCGCCGTCGCCCGCGAACTTTCCAAGCTCGGCTTCAATATCTACTCCACGAGCGGAACCGCCGCCGCCCTCGAGGCCGCCGGCGTGAAGGTCAACAAACTTGGCAAGATCTCCGAAGGCGCCCGCCCTAACGTGCTCGACCTCCTGAAGAACGGCCAGCTACAGATGATCGTGAACACCGCCGCCGGCATGCTGCCCCGCAAGGATGAGAACGCGATGCGCTCCGAGGCTGTTCTCCGCGGCGTCTATATGGCTTCCACGATGAACGCCGCCCGGGCCGCCGTGCAGGGCATCACTTCCCTCCGGAATCACCCCCTCACAGTAAGTTCTTTGCAGGAGCACGCAAAGGTGCTTCCCCCGAAGGCCTGATTCGGGTAGGAACCCCTTTCCCATGAAATACCCCGCCCTCGCTGCGCTGGCCGTCGCCGTCGCGTCCCTCCATGCCGCCGATGAGGCGAAGCCCGCCGCCGCCGCTCCCGCTGACGCCGTCCATGCCGCTCTTACCCCCGCAAAAATCGTGAAACCGCTCACCCCTGAACAGGTCAAACAGGCCTGGACCATGCTTGGCTTCTCCATCGCCAGCCAGTCCCCCATGCCGCAAGTCAACTCGCAGCTCGACCTGAGCGACGAAGAGCTCGAACTCTTCCTCGCCGGCGTCCGCCAAGCGATCCGCGGCGATAAGCCGAAGTTCAACCCTGCCGAACTGGGTGAAGGTGCCGACGCTCTCTTTGAAGAGCGCGTGAAGGCCAAGGCTGGCAAGTGGGGCAAGACAAACGAAGAATTCCTGGCCAAGGTCGATGCGGATAAGTCGGTGACGAAGACTGCCTCGGGTCTCCGCTACAAGATCCTGGCCGCCGGCTCCGCCGTGAAGCCCACCGCCGCTTCTACGGTGAAGTGCCGCTACACGGGCAAGCTCGTCGACGGTAAGGTTTTCGACTCCACCACGACCCGCAACGATGAGCCGACCGAGTTCCCCCTCAGCGGCGTGATCCCGGCTTGGACCGAGGGCGTCCAGCTCATCGGCGTCGGCGGTAAGATCGTCCTCTATTGCCCTTCGGCCATCGGCTACGGCAAGCAGGGTCAGGGTCCGATCCCGGGTGACTCCGTCCTCGAATTCGAAGTCGAGCTCGTCGAGATTTCGGCCACTGCGAAGGCCAAGTAAGTCTTCTCCCCAGGCTTATTTCACGCGGCGCACCGTTCGGTGCGCCGCTTTGCTTTACGCGGGGAACAAAGTGTGCCTAATGAGGTACTTACCCCGTTCATGCGCTGCGTTTTGACAATGGCCTTCCTGGTCTCGGCTGCCCTTTGGGCTGCCGAACCGACTCGGCCTGCGTCCGCCGTCGCGGCCTCGATTCCTCTCACGCTTTCCTCGGCGGTCGACCGAGCTTTACTCAATAATCTCGGCCTGGCCGTCACGCGGCTCTCGGCTTTCAACGCTCTCGATTCCATCGATTCCGCGCAGTCGATCTTCGACCCGACCTTCAGTTGGACGAATACGCTCTCGGGTCTCCGCACGCCGACAGAAATCGCCGCCGGCACGCTGGCCGAACGCAGCTACCTTTCCAGCGTCGGCCTCGGGCAGAAATTCAGTTGGGGCGGTACGCTCTCCGTCAGCGCGGGCGTCACGCGCGCCTGGGGTGAGTCCGGCGATCTCGGCACGCCTTCTTATTATAGTTTCGGGACGACGGTGGCCTACACGCAGCCGCTGCTCTCCGGTGGCTGGCAGGCGGCCAATTTGACGGCGCTCATCTCGGCCCGGCAGGGTGCCCTGCGCGGCCGGCTGACGTTGCGCGCCGCAACGCTGGATTTAATCCGGGATACGGAAATCTCCTACTGGTCGCTCTCCGGCGCCCGTACGCTGGTCGCCCTACGCGAGACGAGCCTCCGCTCCTCGGAGTCGTTGCTCGCCCAAGTGAAGGCGAAGCGCGCGCTCGGCGATGCGACGCTGCTTGAGGAACTGCAGGCGGCGGCAGATGTCTCGAGCCAGCGCGTAGCGGTGCTCAACGCGCATCAATCCGTCGACAGCGCCGAGATGTCGCTGCGCCGCACACTCGGGCGTGGGAATGTCGTCGATGATATCGAGAAATCCCTGGTGGTCTCCGAGCTGCCGGCAGACGTGATCGCGGCACCGGATGCTTTCCAGCCTTGGTTGCGCACGGCGGCGGCCTTCGATTTCGACACGGCCATCCAGCTGACGAATCTGGCGACGGCGGACGCGGTCGTCGATCAGGCTCGGCAGAACGACCAGCCGAGTCTCAACCTCACGGTGGGTGGCTCCAGCTACGGAGACCCCGCACTCGGATTTTCGGGCGGCTATGATGCCCTCCGGCATCAGGCTGGCTGGAGCAACTCGGCTTCCTTGGTCCTGAGCTTCCCGTTGGGCTTCCGCGGTTCGGAGGCGACGCTACGCTCTGCCACCCGCGCCCGCCGGCAGGCGGAGCTGCAATTGGCCGACGTCCGGCAGACGCTGGTCTTCAACGCGCGGGCTGCCTGGCGCGATCTGGAGGCCGCGCGGGCTCGCGTGACCGCCTCCGCCGCCACCTTGGACCTGCAGCGTAAATCTTACGAAGGCGAACGCGCGCGTTACGCCGCCGGCCAGTCAAGCATTCTGCTCGTGTTGCAATCGCAGGCGGCGCTCGATTCAGCTCAGGTCAGCTGGCTGCAGGCGCTGCTCGACGCCCGCGTCGCCTCCGCTCGCGTCGCCCGGCTGGACGGCACGATTCTGCCCCGCCATGGCTTTAAGATGGAAGCCTTGGAGCAGAAGGTCGGCGCGGGCGTCGGCCCGGCCGATCCGCTCCCGCCCCTCACCGACTCTCAATGAAGAATAATAAACTTATCATCAGCCTACTCGTCGTGGCCCTGGGCCTCGGCGGCTGGTATGCCTGGTCCACCAAGCTGGGCCGAGGCGGACGCAAGGGCGGCGGGTCGTCGCCAGCCAGCCCGCTCGAGGCGGTCGTCGCCTTGCGCGATATCGAGGAGACGGTGGACGCCGCCGGTTTCGTCCGCCCGGTGCTTTTCAGCGACATCAAGGCCGAGGTCAGCGGCAAGATTAACAAGATTCACGTCAAGGACGGCATGCTCGTCAAAAAGGGTGCACCATTGCTCGAACTGGATCCGATTCTGGTGAAGGCCGATGAGGATGAAGCGCGCCAGAATGTGCAGCTCCAGCAGCTGAATCTTGAAAAGACGACCCGCGACTTCAAGCGCGCGGAAGCGCTGCGGGCCCAGGGCTTTGTCTCGGATCGCGAGCATCAGGATGCCCGCACGGCGTTCGAGGTCGCCAAGCTTCAGCGCGATGTCGCCCAGGCTCGGCTCGATAAGGCGGAGGAGAACACCCGCAAGACCATCATCACCGCGCCGCACGACGGTATGGTCTCCGACTCCAATGCGCTGGTGGAAGGGCAGGTCGTCATCGGCGCCCAATCCATCAACAGCGGCACGGCGCTCATGCGCGTCTCGAATGTCAGCATTCTCCGCGTCGACCTGAACTTGAATGAGTTCGCGGCGACCCGCGTACACCTCGGCACGGATGCGGTGATCTCATTCGATTCGATTCCCGGACTGACCAAGAAAGGGAAGGTTTCTTTCCTCGCCCCGTTCGGCACCCCGGACGCCAAGACGCCGGATCTCCGCGTCTTTCCTTGTCAGGTCTCCTTCTCCGCGGGCGAGGGCGCCCGCCCGGGCATCAGCGCCAACATTTCCGTGCTTATCGCGAAGGATGTGAAGTGTGTCTCCGTGCCGGTCTCGGCCATCTTCGTCGAGGGTAACGAGCGCATCGCCTATATGAAGGACGCCGAAGGTGAATGGCAGCGCCGGGTCATCAAGCTGGGCCTGAGTGACGCGGGCTGGTCTCAGGTGAAGTCGGGTCTCTCTCCGGGTGAGACCGTCAGCCTTATCCGCCCCTCTGCGCCGCCCGTCCGCTGAATGGGCTCGCTCTTCACGATCCGTGGCCTGCGCAAGGCCTACCACATGGGGGATGAGACCGTCCATGCCTTGGATGGCGTGGATCTGGATTTTGAGCGTGGCGAGTATATCGCCATCCTGGGGCCGTCGGGCTCCGGCAAATCCACACTGATGCATATTCTCGGGTTCATGGACCAGCCGACGGAAGGCAGCATCGTCTTCGAGGGCGAGGAGGTCTCCTCGTTGAGCGCCGACCGCCGCGCGTGGTATCGCTCCAATCGCGTGGGCTTTGTCTTTCAGTCGTTCAACTTGTTGCCGCGCCTCACGGTGCTGGAGAACGTCGCCCTGCCTCTGCTCTATCGCGATGACTCCAATCGCGAGACCAATGAAGCCGCCGCCAAATTCGCCCTGGAGCGCGTGGGGATGTCGCACCGTCTCGACCATCGTCCCTCGCAGCTTTCCGGCGGCGAGCGTCAGCGTGTGGCGATCGCCCGCGCCATCGTGGGCAACCCCTCGATCGTCTTCGCCGACGAACCCACGGGCAATCTCGATGTGAAGAATGTCGACCGCATCCTTGACCTGCTCGGTTCCCTTCTCGCGGAAGGCATCACGGTCGTGCTGGTCACCCACGATCTCGGGGTCGCCGCCAAGGCCCGCCGCGTCATCTCCATGCGGGCCGGGAAGGTGCAGGAGGATCGCCAACAATGAAGATTTTCGACCGCCTCCGTCCGGCCGTCATCAACGGGCTCCGTGAACTTCAGGCCAACAAGGTGCGCTCCTTGCTGTCGATGTCAGGCATCATCCTCGGCGTGGCGTCGCTGGTCGCGATGGTCACGGTCGTCCAGGGTATGGTTGGTAATTTCCGCCAGTTCGTCGATGCGATGGGCGGCATCGAGAAAATCGCGGTTGACCGCCAGTCGCTACCGAAGGAGCAGGAACACCTGGCCGAACTTTCCGAAGGGATGACGCTGCGTGACGTCGAGCAGATCCGCGCGACAATCCCCCTCATCCGCAACATCTCCCCCGAGGTGCGCGTGGGTTACGAGAAGGTTGTCTACGAGGGCCATGAGGCCATCACGCTCATCCTGGGCTGCACGCCCGATTACCTGCCGGTCGCCAAGCGCTGGGTCGATCCGGAGCAGGGTCGCTTCATCAGCGACCTGGACATCCTGCACCGCACCGACGTGGTCGTGCTGGGCTCCTCCATCGCCGCCGAGCTTTTTCCTCCCAACGTCGATCCGCTCGGCAAGGTGATTCGCGTGAAGGGCAAGCGTTTCGTGGTAGTCGGCCTGCTCAATAACATCGAAGGCTCCGGCATGCAGGTACGTTCCGCGAATTCCAAGGGCGGGAGCGGCATGTGGCGCTGGCGTAACAGCGGGGTCTACATTCCCGTCTCCACGGCGACCGCTAAGTTCACGGGCAATGACCACCTCACCGGTCTCGGCCTGCGGATCGGTGACGCCAACGACCTGCAGAACACCGTCGATCAGCTGGAGCGCTCCTTGCTCCAGATGCATAACGGGCTGAAGGATTTCAATATCTCGACCAACGAGGAGACGCTGGAGTCCTTCAGGAAGACCGAGTCCGCCTTCAAGCTTTCGCTGGGCGGCGTGGCGGGGATTTCTCTCTTCATCGGCGGCATCGGCATCATGAACGTGATGCTAGCCTCCATCAACGAACGCATCCGGGAGATCGGCGTACGCAAAGCGGTCGGCGCGCGCGGCTCCGACCTGTTTCTGCAGTTCCTCGCCGAGGCGGCGGTGATCTCGGTGATGGGAGGTATCATCGGCCTGTCGGTCTCGATGGGCATCGTCTGGCTGATGAACTTCATCCTGATCCAGGCCATCCCGACGCAGGCCGTGGCCACCTTGGATTGGAAGATTATGGCCCAAGGTTTGGGCTTCTCGGTGATTGTCGGCCTCGTCGCCGGCGTCTATCCTGCCCTCCGCGCCGCCAAGCTCGACCCCATCGAAGCCCTCCGACACGAATGAGATTCCTCCTCCCCGCGTTGCTCGCCGCCCTCACGCTCGCGGCTGAACCCCAGCTGTCTTTTGACGTCTTCCCCGGCCAGCCGCCTGGTGAGACACTGAAGATGAAAGAAGGGCAGGACCCGCACGGGACAATCTCGCCGGGACATCGCGGCAATGTCTTCACCCCCGAACTGACGCCGTGGCCTTCGCCCCGTCCGAATGCCCCCCTCATCCTGGTCTGCCCCGGCGGCGGTTACAGCGGTCTCGCCGACGGACATGAAGGTGATGAGGTCGCCAAGCGGCTGAACGCATTTGGCTGCACCGCCGTGATTCTCCGTTATCGCGTCCCGCGGCGCGACCCGCAGCAGCCTTGGGTGGTGCCGCTCCTCGATGCTCGTGCCTCGCTCGAGGTCGTCCGCGCTCGCGCCAAGGAATGGAACGCCGATCCGGCCAAGGTCGGCATCCTCGGCTTCTCCGCCGGTGGCAATCTCGCGGCGCGCGCCGCATATTGCCCCGCCGACCCCGCGACCCCGCGACCAGATTTCGCGATGATGATTTACCCGGCTTATCTTTTTGAGAAAGACCAGCCCGGCAGCGTGTTGCGTGACGGCCCGGATGGCGTCGTGCCGACTAAGGGTACAAAGCCGGTGCCGGCTTTCTTCGCCCACAGCGCGGATGATCGCATCCCCGCCGAAGGCTCCATGGCCCTCGCCGCGAAACTGAAGTCGCTCGGCGGCTCCGCCGAAGTCCATGTCTGGGCCAAGGGCGGCCACGGCTGGGGCGCGACGGATCGCTGCCTCGCCGCCAAGGTCTGGACCAATGTCCTGCGCGATTGGCTCATCGACCAGCACTTCCTCGCCCCTCTCTGAGATCTTCCATGAAAATATCCCTGCTCGCCTGTTTGTTGTTCGCCTCGCTCCGCGCTGATTCGCTTCCGCCCGCGCCGGTGTGGGCGGAAGCCCCTCCGGCCGAAACCCTCAAGGCCAAGCCCGGCCAGGATCCCAAGGGAATTATTAATAAGAACGGCCACCGCACCGATGTGATGATTCCGGAGTATGTGGCCTGGCCCGCCGCCAAACCCGGCGCCCCGATCGTCATCATCTGCCCGGGTGGCGGTTACGGTATCCTCGCGGAAGAGCACGAAGGCGCCGAAGTCGCGCGTCGGCTCAACGCTTTCGGTAGCGCCGCCGTGGTGCTGCGTTATCGCGTTCCGCGCCGTGACCCGAATCAGCCGTGGAACGTTCCGGTGATGGACGCCCGCCGCACGATTCAGCTGGTCCGCCAGCACGCCCAGGAATGGAACGCCGATCCGAAGAAGGTGGGCATCCTGGGCTTCTCCGCCGGCGGCAACCTCGCCGCCCGCGTGGCCTATTCGCCCGCCGAAGCCGATGCGGCCCGCCCGGATTTCGCGGTGATGGTCTACCCCGCGTATCTCTTTGAAAAAGATAAGCCCGACAGCGTTCTGCGCGAAGGACCCGACGGCGTGGTCCCGCCCCAGGGCACCAAGCCCGTGCCGGCCTTCTTTGCGCACAGCGCCGACGACGGTTACCCCGCCGAAGGCTCCATGGCCCTCGCTGCGAAGCTCAAGTCGATGGGTGGCTCCGCGGAGGTGCATGTGTGGGCCAAGGGTGGCCACGGCTGGGGCGCCTCGGAGCGTTGCCTGGCGGCCAAACGCTGGACGGAGCTGCTCGCTGAATGGATGGCCGACCGCGGCTTCCTCAAGCAGCCCTGAGTCGTCGGCAAATATGCCCAATAAAAAAGCCGCCCGGATGGGCGGCTTTTGTTTGGGCGGCAAGTCCGCTTAGAACTTGAAGCGGAGACCAGCCGAGGACTGCCAGCTGTTGACGGACTTCTTCACGCCGCCAGCGAGTTCCTGGACGTCGTAGACCTCGGCGTTGCGCTCGGTGAGGATCACGTCGACCGTGTCAGAGACGCGGAAGGACATGCCGACGAAGAGGTTCGTGGTCATGGCGTTCTTGGAGTTCATGCTGGCACCAGAGAACCAGACGTTGCCGACGCCCGCGCCGATGAAGGGGCGGATGCTGCCATTGCCGTTGAGTTCGTAGGTGAGGTCGAGGGACGCGGCGCGAGCGGTGGCGTCGACGGCACCGGTGGAGACGTACTTGCTGGAGCTGAGGTTCAGGCCCAGGTGGAACTCATTGTTGAGCTGGGTCCCGATGCCGACGCCGACGATGGCGTTGGAATCGTAGCCCGAGGGGCTGGCGGCGCCGACGTTGACGTCGAGCGTGAGGGCGGAGGCGGCAGCAGCCATCAGAGGGAGGACTGCGAGGGAGGTCAGGGTTTTCATGGGGAAGTGTTAGATTGGAGCGGGCGGGGGTCCTGTAAAGTCAGAAGGGCGCCTTACTTGGACGATTCTCCAACTATCTCGACGCTAGTGATTTCCACCCGTTCGGTGGGGGTCGAGCCTTCCATGCCCACGCAGGGGATGGTGGCGATCTTGTTGAGGACCTCCTCCCCGGCGACCAGCTTGCCGAAGGCCGTATATTTATTATTCAAGAAAGAGGCGTCGCCGTGGCAGACGAAGAACTGGCTGCCGGCGCTGTCCGGGTCGCTCGAGCGGGCCATCGAAAGGACGCCGCGCACGTGGGCACGGTTATTGAACTCGGCTTTGACCATGTAGCCGGGGCCGCCGGTGCCGGGGACGCCGCGGGCGCCGACCTTAGAGTTAGGGCAGCCGCCCTGGATCATGAAGCCCTTGATGATGCGGTGGAACGCGGTGCCGTTATAGAACTTCTCGCGCGAGAGCTTGAGGAAATTGTCCACGGTGCGAGGCGCCACGTCGGGCCAGAACTCGACGGTCATGTCGCCGTAATTAGTGTGGATGATGGCGCGCGGGGCGTCGGGGGCTTTGGTTTCTTTCATTTGGTCTTGGTTATTGCAGGAGGAGAGGGTGAGGCCGACGACGACGGCCAGGAGGGAAAACAGGCTGAGGCGAAGGGCTTTCATGCCTGTCAGCCAAGCCTGCCCGCCCCTCGCCGCAACCCCAAACCTCCGCTTGCCACCCCGCCTTTCGGGGGGCAGGGTGGCCCCATACATGCGTGTCACCGTCAACGATGAGCCCCGGGAGACAGCCGCCCAGACGCTGGCTGACCTCCTGCGCGAGCTCGGCGTCGACCAGGAGCCAGCCGTCGCCGCCGCCCTGGACGCCCAAGTGGTTCCCCGCTCCCGCTGGGCCGCCCAGCCGCTCGCCGAGGGCGCCCAGATTCTCGTGATTCGCGCCGCCCAGGGCGGCTGACCTCCTTTATATGTTCAAATTCATCAAAGGTCTCTTCGTCGCCGAGCCGGAAGCCCCGGCTCCGGCTAATCTCGTGCTGCTGACACCTAACGACGGCAACTGGGATCCGAAGATGGTCCGTCGCCTGTTCGATGCCGGCCTCTCCCGACTCCACGTCCAGATCCGCAAGGATTGGGAACGTCGCCACTACGAACAGTTCCTCCGCACGATCCCCGAGGCCTATTGGTCGCGCATCATCCTTGGCGAAGAGCCGAGCCTCGTGGAATCCCACAAACTCGGCGGCTTCCAGATGCACCCCGGTGAACGCATCCCGCGTCAATGGCCCAAGCACGCCGCGGTCAGCGCGAAGTGCCATGACTACGACGAGCTCCGCTCGACGGACAAGGGTTGCGGCTACGTCTTCCTGACGCCGATTTTCGAATCGGTTTCCAAAAAAGATCACCGACCTCGCCGCACGCTCCGCGAATACGAGGTGATTCTCCAGCGCTGGAAGGCCGAAGGCGGCTGCCCAGTGCACGCCCTTGGCGGCGTCACGCCGAAGAACGCCGTGCAGGTCCGCGCGATGGGCTTCGACGGTATTGCTTTCATCGGCTCGGTCTGGAAGCAGCCAGACCCGGTCCGCGCCTTTATTGATCTCGAGCGCGCCTGGGCGGGTAAAGAGATGCGCAAGTTGAAGCGCAAGTACTAGGCCGTGTTTCCGCGCCTGCAGTTCCTCACGCTCGACGCGTCACCGCTCGCCCACCGGGCGCAGGCGCTGGCAGCGCTGGAAGGCGGCGTCCGCTGGATTCAGCTGCGCGCCAAACACCTTTCCGAAGATGTCTGGGTCGCGGAGGCCGCTGCGATCGCTGAACTCTGCCGCGACTACGGCGCGACGTTCATCGTCAACGATTCGCCGCAGGTGGCGCTCCGCGCCGAAGCGGATGGCGTGCATCTGGGCGGCGATGATGCCTCGCCCGCCGAAGCCCGCCGGGCGCTCGGCGATTTCGCCCTCGTGGGCGTGACGTTGAACGAACCGGCGCACCTCGCGCGAATGCAAGGCGTGCGCGTCGATTACGCGGGCGTCGGCCCTTTCCGCCACACGGCGAGTAAACAGAAGCTCGCCGCGATCCATACCGCTGAATCCCTCGCGGCCCTCATCACCGCCGCCGCCCCGCTGCCATGCTTCGCCATCGGCGGCGTGACGGCCGCGGACTGGCCGGCGCTCCGCACCCTTGGTGCCCATGGCATCGCGGTCAGCGGCGCCATCGCCTTGGCGACCGACCCGGTTTCGGCCGCGAAATCGTTGGTCGAAGCGGTGTCCGCCTAGGTTTCGGATGCGAGGGCTGGACAAGCCCGCCTCCGTTCGGATTGTGCAAGCAACGATGTCCTCGCTCCGTATCGCTGACCGTACCTTCGCCTCGCGCCTCTTCACGGGCACGGGCAAGTACGCTTCCGCCGCGCAGCTTCGTGCGGTGCTCGACGCCTCGGGTGCCGAGGTGGTCACGATGGCGATCAAGCGCGTGCGCTTCGGCGCGCAGGATGATGGTATCCTCTCCGCGCTCGATCCGCAGAAGCATCTGATCCTGCCAAATACTTCCGGCGTTCGCACGGCCAAGGAAGCGATCTTCGCCGCGGAACTCGCCCGCGAAGCCCTCGGAACTTCCTGGCTGAAGCTCGAAATCCAT
>SESF01023044.1_pt1 | contig 39958 bp, 28 predicted proteins | sample 3171521 | NCBI WGS metagenome assembly SESF01 (sample SAMN10866945, study PRJNA518727) | freshwater metagenome | biome: subpolar coniferous forest; feature: holomictic lake; material: water; isolation source: holomictic Lake 227, 6 m and 8 m depth | place: Canada: near Kenora, Ontario | collected...
CATCGGATACTAGCATCTTGTAATTGCTCCCATCCAGCAAAAGTGCAGGTTCCAGGAACAGGCATACCTACCAATTTTCCGATTTGCAAATTTTGATAACCATAAGAAAAACAATGGCCATCACTGTAATTAGCTTCATTCACTAATGCGATAGAAGGTTTTGTCCAACGGAAAGTAGGTTCAAAACTGAAAACGTGGTTATCAGTTGAGTTTACCATAAAAGCTTTGCCGGTTAAAAATGTAGCAAGGTCACTCACCAGATCTCCACCGCCATTAAAACGTGTATCAACAACGATAGCTTTACGAGTGGCATATTTACCCATGATGTCTTCATACACCACACGATAAGATCCATCATCCATTCCGGGAATATGAACATACCCTAATTGACCATTACTAAGACGATCCACTTCTTCTTGATTCCTTCTTACAAAACGTTTATACAATAATTTGTTTTCTTCACTGATACTAATAGGTTTTATGATCAGTTCTTTTTTATTATTTCCGTCGGATATACTTATCAATATATTTTTACCAGCTTTACGATTTAAAAATTGTGCCAGGTCCTTTTCCGGCGTAATGAACTCACCATCGATACTTTCGATGATCATCCCCGCTTTAATATTTAAACCGGCCTTATCTAATGGTCCTTCTTTAATAATCTCTTCAATCAATACACCATTGCCAGTATAGCTTTGTTTATAAAAAGCACCAAGAGAAGCTGTGGCATCCCCGTTTGGACTTGAATTATTGTATGTAGACCAACAATGGCTCACATTTAATTCGCCAAGCAATTCACTTAACAATTCTGCAAACTCATTATTGTTTCCGATATCTGCAAGGTGTCGTTCATAGTCGGGTTTGTAACTATCCCAATCAACCCCATGAAAACTTGCTGTATAAAAAGTTGTTTTTGTTCTGCGCCAAACATGCTCGAACATAAATCTACGTTCTGCTGCAATGTCTAAAATCATTTCTCCGTTGATGGCAACAGCATCTTTTTTTCCGCTTGTGACATCTATTTTACTAATGCTGCCATCTGATAATAAGAAAATATTTTTCTGCTCTTTATCCCATTCAATAGAACCACTATTTGCATTTAAAGGAACGAGTATTTTGGTTTCTTTTGTTCGGGTATTGGTGCTCCAGAGATTTAATCCTTTTTCGAATTTAGAAAGATAATAAAGGGTTTCGCCATCTTTACTAACTAAGGCATCTGCAAGATCTGAGGAATTGATAGTTAGCTTTTGTTTACGATAAACAATTCCGTCTAGTTCCACATTAATGATACTATCTTTTTTAATTTTATTTTTTCCGCTATCTGCTTTTGCAGTTTTTTCATCTTGTTCTTTTATTAAAGTGTATTCCTCTTTACTTAAACGAAATTTATCCCAAGATTCCTGATTTAAAAATAAAGCATAAATATCGCTCTGACTACCGCCACTATTGGCTTTGGCCCTTAACCCGTCTCGATCTGTTTCATACAATAACATCTTACCACCCATTGCCCATTTGGGACTTCCATCATTGAATCCATTCTCAGTAAGATTAGTAACCTTTCCTTTCCCATCAGAACTGATCAATCCTATTTCACTATTGGAAGCTTCTTCTACTGCATAACTAAATGCAAACCATTTGCCATCCGGGCTCCATTCAAAGTGCTGATCATTATCACCCCAGTTTGCAAGTTCTTTGTCTGTTAGAATGATACGGGTTTGTTTAGTAGCCAGTGTTAAAACTTTCAGAGTAGCATGATTTTCTATAAAAGCTATTTCTTTTCCATCCGGAGAATAAGCAGGTAGATAATTTTCTTTATCGTTATTTACAATTGCAGTTTCTTTTATTAAAGTAGCCGCATAAAAATAAGGTTCTTCCTTTCTTACAATTTCTGTTTGATAAATTTTCCAGCTATTTCCCCTCTCAGATGCATACAATAAATATTTTCCATCAGGAGAAAAACTTACACTGCGCTCTTGCTCTGGGGTATTTGTGATACGTTTGGTAGTACCTCCTTCCACTGCCGATACAAAAACTTCTCCTCTAAAAATAAAAGCTACTTCTTTGCCATTGGGGGATACAGCTAATTCACGGGCACCACCATTTACTGCTATAACTCTTTCGTTATTCGATTTTGCATCAGATGTAATACTGATATTGATTTTCTCAGGCTTCGCGTTTTCTTTTTGCGTATATAATTCACCATCATAACTATAACATAGTACACCGTTATTAGCCATGCTCAAAAAACGAACCGGATGTTTTTTAAAAGAAGAGATCTGTGTTGACTTGCCGCCTTCCACACTCATTTTATGTACATTGAATGATCCACTTTCTTCACTTAAATAATAGAAAGACTTGTCGTTATCTGTAAATACTGGTGTTCTATCCTCGCCAGCAAAAGTTGTGATCTTTCTATGTTTACCAGTCTTTGAATCATAGATCCAAATGTCTCTAGTAATAGAAGAAACATGGTGTTTACGCCATTGCGTTTCTCCACCTTTCTTATCATGGTAGATCATGTATTGTCCATTCTTACTCAGTTTTACATCTTCTGCAGGTGTAGTTATAATTTGTTCCACCCTACCGGCATTTACAGACACTTTGTACAATTCTGGTTGTGATGAAGTAGGATAATTTCTGTTACTGGCATCATCTAACCTGGTACTTCCAAAGATCACAGACTTATTATCATTCGTAAAAGCATAGGGATATTCTGGTGTTGAGTAATAGGTTAATCTTTTTGCCTCTCCACCCTCTGCTGGGATTACAAAAATGTCAAAATTGCCAAATCGATCACTGGCAAATGCTATCTGTTTGCCATCATTACTCCAAACAGGCATAAAATCATGTGCCTCATGCAGTGTTAATGGAATAGCTGTTCCGCCACTGCTGGGTACACGGTACAAATCACCCTTGTAAGTGAATACCACTGTTTTACCATCAGGTGAAATAGCACTATAGCGTAACCAGTTGGGCTGTGCGTTTGCAATTAAAAAGTTGCAAATCATACATGCAAACAGTAGCATTGTATTTTTCATAAATAGTTTATTTGTTTTCTTTTGTAATATAATAAGAAAATGAAAAGCCTGTTGATTCAAAACTCACAAGAGTTTAAATAAAGTTTTGTTTTACCTTGTAATGTGGTTCATTCAACTTCATATCAAATCTATGCAATAGGAGATCAGGGCATTTCCCTCGATTATGGGGGCGAGATCAGCGAATCTGTTAATAGTAAGATCTTTAAGCTATTCCAATTATTGAAAGACTGGCAACCTGAAGCTGTCTTAGATATCATTCCTGCGTACCATTCCATCAGTTTGATCTACGATTTTATTAAGATTAAAAAATTAGCAGGAAGCAATACGGCATATTCATATTTAGAAACGAAGTTGAGACAAATGGAAGCTCAACTAACGGATACTAATGCATTATTGGCACAACGTAAGATAGATATACCGGTATGCTACGACTTAAGTGTGGCGCCTGATTTAGAAGAATTAGCAACATCACATGAGTTAACTGTTAAAGCATTCATTGAATTTCATATTCAAAAATCATATCGTGTTTATATGATTGGATTTATGCCCGGCTTTGCCTATATGGGTACAGTTGATCAAAGAATTATAAGTCCAAGAAAAGCTAATCCTCGAACACATGTGCCAGCAGGTAGCGTTGGAATTGCTGGTGCACAAACCGGGATCTATCCTTTTGATTCTCCTGGGGGCTGGCAGATTATTGGGCAAACACCGGTACTGCTTTTTGATGCAAATAAAGAAAAACCAACACTATTGGAGCCTGGGGATGAAGTTATGTTTCATCCAATAAGTCTCGATGAATTTCATCACTTGAAAAAAAAATCAAGCTAATGGGATTGCGAATTATAAAATCAGGAATTGCTGATAGTATCCAAGATATGGGACGTTTTGGATACCAGCACATAGGCATACCACCAGGCGGTGTTATGGATAGGATTGCTGCTGCCATTGCAAACACTTTAGTTGGAAATCAAATTGGAGAGCCTTTATTAGAAATGCATTTTCCAGCAGCAATCATTTTTTTTGAATCCTCCATGATGATTGCTCTAACAGGCGCAGATTTTGGTGCTGAAATTAATGGTAAAGAAGTTTTGATAAACCAGCCAATCCTTGTTCCATCCAACGCTGAATTACGTTTTACAAGACATAACAAAGGATCGAAAGTATATCTATCAGTAGAAGAAGGTTTTGAAACAAATACTTGGTTAGGAAGTAGCAGTACCTCTTTTCAAACACTTAAAGGGGGGAAAGAAGGGCGCAATTTATTAAAGTACGATATTCTAAATTTTAAAAATAAAGAGGATCTAGAAATTGATGCTTTAACGCACTTGCCATGGCGTGCAAGTATGGCCGAATTTTATACAGAAAATAAAATAGATTTTTTGGTTGGTGCAGAGTATGCTTTATTAGAAAAAATATCACAAACTAGTATGGTTACAAATCAATTTAAAGTAAGTAACCATAGTAATCGAATGGGATATAGATTAGAAGGACAGGCATTACTATTAAGTAGCAAAAAAGAATGCCTATCATCTGCAGTGAGTTTTGGTACTATCCAATTATTGCCTAATGCACAAATGATTGTTTTGATGGCCGATCATCAAACTACAGGAGGATATCCTAGAATTGGACAGGTGGCATCAAGTTCTCTTCCCACACTCGCTCAAGTATCAGCGGGAGAGTCTATTAGTTTTAAGTTAGTAACACAAGAAGAAGCTGAAGCAATTTTATTGCAGCAACAACAGAATTTGCAACAACTACAAAATGCCTGTAACTTCCGTTTACAGGAGTATTTTAAAAATGAATAGAATCATCGACCTCAACTGCGATATGGGCGAGGGCCTAGACAATGACGCATTATTAATGCCACTTATTAGCAGTGCCAATATTTCCTGTGGTTATCATGCTGGTGATACTGAGACAATGAAGCGAACTGTTGAGTTGGCTTTGCAACATCATGTAGCAATTGGTGCACACCCTGGGTTTAAAGACAAGACGAATTTTGGACGAGTTGAAATTCCGATTACACTTCCCCATCTTTTTGATTTAATTACGGAACAGATTTATCTTCTTAAAAAAATTACAGAAACATTTGGAACAAAAATTCACCATATAAAACCGCATGGTGCCTTATACAATATGGCTGCCCGCGATAATAATATGGCTAGAACTATTGTTGCAGCAGTAAAATCGGCAGATGCTAAATTGATACTTTATGGATTATCAGGTAGTCATTTAATATCGGAAGCAGCAGCATTGAAATTACAATCTGCTTCTGAAACATTTGCTGATAGAAGTTATCAAATGGATGGCAGTTTAACTCCAAGATCTTTACCCGGAGCATTAATAGAAAATACAGAAGATAGTTTAACTCAGGTATTACAAATGATTCTGCAAAGAACCGTAAATACGCATCTTGGAGAAACTATTCCAATAAAAGCTGAAACGATCTGTATACATGGTGATGGAAAAAAAGCTGTACAATTTGCAGAACAGATCAGAAAAAAATTAATCGAAAACAAGATCACTATTCAAACTATCTAACTTGAAAAAAATTGTTAATAGCACTGCCATCATGGGCGCTGCATTTTTAATGGCAACATCGGCTATTGGTCCAGGTTTTCTTACACAAACAACTGTATTTACAGAAAAATTATTATCAAGTTTTGGCTTTGTGATCATCATTTCTATATTGCTCGATATTGGTGCACAAATGAATATTTGGCGCATATTGGCAGTAACCGAAAAGCGCGCACAAGATCTGGCGAATGAATTATTACCTGGTCTCGGATATCTGTTAGCGGCATTGATTGTTTTAGGGGGACTAGCTTTTAATATTGGAAATATTGGTGGGTGCGGACTCGGACTAAATGTGCTTACTGGCATGGATACTGCATATGGTGCCATTATCAGTTGCGTGATTGCCTTGTTTATTTTCTGGATGAAGGAAGCCGGGAAAATGATGGATCAGTTTACTAAAATTTTAGGTGTATTAATGATTTTGCTCACCATCTATGTTGCATTCAGTTCTCATCCTCCAATAGCAGATGCCATACAACATAGTTTTTTTCCTACAACCATCAGTACTACTGCAATTGTAACATTAGTTGGGGGTACTGTAGGAGGATATATTTGTTTTGCTGGAGGACATCGATTACTTGATGCTGGCATTAAAGGGGAATCATCACTGCCACAGGTAAATAAAAGTGCAGTGACTGGAATTTTAATTACTGCCATCATGCGTTTTGTTCTTTTCCTCGCTGCATTGGGTGTAATTATGCATGGAGGAATTTTAGACAAAGCCAATCCACCTGCTTCTGTTTTTAAATTAGCCGCGGGAGAACTAGGGTATCGTTTTTTTGGAATTGTGATGTGGAGTGCAGCCATCACATCAGTTGTGGGTGCAGCTTATACTTCCGTTTCATTTTTAAGAACCTTTCATCCATGGATAGAAAAAAACTATCGCTGGTTGATTAGCTTTTTCATAGTCTTCTCTACTTGTGTTTTTCTATTTATAGGAAATCCAGTAAAAATATTGGTTACAGTTGGTGCATTGAATGGATTAATACTTCCCATTGCACTTGCACTCATGATGGTAGCAGTAAAAAAAACAAGCCTGGTTGGGAATTATAAACATTCAACAGTTTTATTAGTAGTTGGTTGGTTTGTGGTGATTGTAATGAGCTACATGGGATTTGATACGATTCGGAATTGGATCTTTTAAGTGAAAAGTGAAAAGTGAAAAGTGATGTTTTAAACGCAAAGCGTTTAAAACAAAATATACCCCTCCTGCCGCTTGCGGATAGGAGGGGCAGCCGATCCCGAGCACTCGGGATACGGCGGGGTGGTTATCTTTAGGAGAAACACACATAATTGTCAAAGAGAATAACCACCCCGTCTGTTCGCTCAGTCGCTCCAGCCACCTCTCCTATGCGCAAGCGCCATGAGGGGTATGGATTTTTTTATTTATAAACTGCTCACAATTTTCTCCGCATTTGCAAGATCATTCACTTCCTCACAAACTAACTTAGTTACAGTTTGATCAATATTTTCGCGATTGTTTTCTAAATTTTTTCCGTAGAGCTTATCGTAATACTGCAACAGTATCCTGAATGCTTCTTTGGTATCGTCTTCTAACAAAAAGTTCATGGCGGTTTTTGTTTCTAGTCCCCCCAGCCTTTTCTTAATTCTGATCACCGCATTCACCAACTCGGACTTTACAAATTTTCCGTAATGAAGGTTGATATAATCTAGCCTTGATTCGAATGGGATCTCAAGAAAAAACACTTTCTTTTTTCGCATCTGTTGAAATAGAACGGATGGAATATTTACCATTCCTATACGCTGACTCTCATCTTCTAACCAGATGGTTCTTTGGAAATCTAATGATTCCTCTGATACTGATTGGGCAAGTCCGCTCACCAACTCACCCGCTAAAATATTTTCGAATTGTTCCTGAGATGGTTGTGGTGGTAAACCCATTGCACCAAATGCAGAACCTTTATGATGTGCTATACCTTCTAAATCAATGACCCTGTAGTTTCTTTTTTGTAATGCCTTTAATACTTCGGTTTTACCAGAACCAGTATATCCGCCCAAAATATGCATGGGATATTCTTTCTCAAATTGCTCCAGCACCCAATTACGATAGCCCTTATATCCACCTGCCAATGTGTACACTTTAAATCCATATAAATCCAGCAACCATGCAACACCCGCGCTTCGCATACCACCACGCCAACAATGCACCAACACTGTGGATGGCTGAAATTCTGTTGTGCTGCTATCTGTTGCCTTTGATTTTGGTTGTAGTAATTTGACCAATTTTTCAACCTGCTCTACCATTTCAACCATTTTCACCCCAAAATATTTCAACCCGATCTTAACTGCTACTTGCTTGCTTTGTTGTTTATAGGCGGTACCTACCACTTTACGCTCTTCATCGGTAAATAGTGGCAAACTATGCGCTCCGGGAATATGGGCGTGTGCGAACTCACCCGGACTCCTTACATCTAAAACAGGAAAGTTTTCGGCTAGTGTTAAAAATTCTGTTATGCTTACACGTTGAATGGCCATCGGCACAAAAATAAGGGTAGTTTATGGTAACTTTAAATCATGAAGGAATTATTGATTATCAGACATGCCAAGAGTAGTTGGTCCGATTCAGTGATTGATGATTTTGATCGGCCCTTAAACGAACGTGGAAATAGCGATGCGCCTAGAATGGCAAAGCTTTTATTTGAAAAAGGGATCCATATCGATGCGCTTATTTCTAGTACAGCTAATCGGGCTTTTTCTACGGCAACTTATTTTGCAAAAGAATTTGGTTTTAAAAAGATCAATATCAGAAGTTTCGATAAATTATATCATGCACCGGCACATGTATTTTATGATGTGATAGAGGATTTAGATAATCATCTGAATTGTATTGCCATCTTCGCACACAATCCGGGTATTACCGATTTTGTAAATAGTTTATCAGAAACAAAAATCGACAATATGCCAACATGCGGCATTTTTGCAGTAAAAGTTTCTATTAAAAATTGGGATGAATTTAGAGATGCAGAAAAGAATTTCTGGTTTTTTGAAAGTCCCAAAATGCAATAGCTATTTAAGCGATTTCCTTTTTAAAATTAGCAAGGTAAACGCCACTGAATATTAAGATCGCAGCCAATCCTTTGATCCAGCTAAAATGTTCTCCTGCAAAGATCATAGCAATAATAGCAGCAAATACAGGTTGTGTATAGATATAGGTTCCTGTAGCAGAAGACCCTATTTTAGAAATCCCAAATACATTAAATAAGTAGGCAAAAAAAGTGGCTCCAATTGCTATGAATCCAAGTGCGGTCCATTGCGGTATTTCAAAAGCATGCCAATTGGTTGCAAAAAATTAAGGTGCACTAATCGGAAGCATTAAAATGCCGCCCATGGTAAATACCCATCTTAATACATGCATAGCAGAATAACTAGCCATTAAAGGCCTAACCATCACTAAGTAAAAGGCATATGAAATAGCATTGAGCATTACAAAAATATCGCCCAATAAAACATTCGATCCAGTATGATTATTATCCTTTAACAATATCAATAATAAAGCACCGCCAACTCCCAATACCAGGCCAATTATCTTTAACCATGTAAGCGCTTCCTTAATTAACCATGCAGCAATAATAGTAATGAAGATGGGAGTACAGAGCGATAGTAAAGAACTATGAATAGAGGTTGTGAGTGACACACCTTTGATAAAAAATAACTGATTGATCAGCACTCCGGTAATACCGCAAGCAATGAATCGAGGGATATGTTTCTTTTGGATGCCAATTACACCCGGTTTTAAAAGCCATAAAAACCAAAACAAAATAATACTACTAGCTACGCGAACAAAATTTAAAGCAAAGGGGTGAATAAAAGAGGGCGTTATAAATTTCACAATAGAGTAGTTCGCCGCGAAAATTATATTAGCTCCTAATACTGCGATATGTGCTTGCTTATTTTTATTCATTTTGGCAAAGCTAAGTGCTTAGAGTGCAAGCAGCAACGCTTCTAAAATATTTGTTGAAAAAACGGGAATATGTTGATCCTTCATTACGGCATGATTGCCTGCATCCAACACTTTAGTCAAATCAAATTCTTCTTGTGTTGAGATTACAAAACGATTTTCAGATGCCAATTTATTTGCCAGATATTCCTGTTCTGTTTGTCCGGGTGTTGGAATCAACAAAGCATTTTTTTGCATACCAACTAATTCCATTACTGTAGTATATCCGCTTCTGCAAATAATTAATTTACTTGCCGAAATAACTTTCGCTAATTCACTTGTTGACAAATGATTAAACACTTTGGTATTATTTGAAACTGCGAGGCTACTATCTGAGGAGGGAAGGCCACGTACAATAACAATAGAGCCAGAAAGATTGGGCAGCATTTCTACAATCTTTTCTTCCAAAATTGTTCTTTGTGGTTCTGGTCCGGATATGAGAAAGCAATAGTCGAATTGTATTAGTGTATTTTCATTATGCTGCATTCTTGAAACTATTCCCAAGTAATGAACCGGAATAGCAGGTGATATTTTTGGATGCGATAATTGGCCTGCAACATTTATTTCCCCAGCAGCATCGGGAACCCAACAGGCAGAAAACTGATTAATGAAATGATAATTTATTTTTTGCAGCAACCATCCCAAAAACTTAAAAGGTGTCTTAATTAATAGCTGATGCGTTATAAAAACAGAGGGAACTTTTTTTGTACATAACCCGTATCGATTATCAGCAATCACCAGATTGATTTTTTCTTTCTCAATTATTTTTTTCAACCAAGCATGTTCCTGTTTGATGCTGCCTAAGATCTTAGGGATCTGTAAAAAAAGTTTCCATGCTAAACCTTTTGCGGTTGATGCGTATTGAATATGGTAACCACTTAAAGGAATAATTCTAATTTCAGGAAACTCCTCTGAAAGCAATCTAGCAGCCGCCCCTTCTGATGCAATGATAACTTCATATGCTAATAATTGAAATGCCTTAATAATAGGGATACAGCGCGTAGCATGCCCTAACCCCCAATCGAGTGGCGCTATTAGTACACGATTCATGTTAATTTTATCCAAGAATTAGTGCTTTTATATGCTGTTTTTAATTGAATGCCGTATTTTGGCGGTCAAATGAAGCTCAAATTAAATCAAATAATTGTTTTACTGTTACTGATTTCAATAGTTGCAAGCTCATGCGCATCGGCAAGAATCAAAAGAGCAAATGGTTGCGGATGTCCTCCTCATAAATGGGTAGAGAAGGGTTAATTAGTTTAATGCTACTTTGTATTAAAATAGTCCAGGAAGGAGGTTACTTCTGTTACAGTTTTCATTTTATTGTGCTTGTTGTTTAACCAATCTTCGTCATCTTGATGACTTTTTATAACAGGTAAGATATTGCTCCGATCCAATTTTTTTAGTGGTACAACCGTACCATTATTATACAATGCATAATTATAATCCGAATAAAATGAAGAATTGGATTTTGCTTGTAAAGGATCATAAGCTGTTGTTTTCACTTTCTTTTTCTCCAATAAAACTAATTGATAGTTACCTGAATTAATTACTCTAAAAAAGGCTAAGGGTTTACTATCAACATAATTTGCAAGCACTGCAAAAACGCCATCTATTTGTGTAGAATCTTTTTTTTGCATAAATACAACTTTAGTTACTGCAGAAGTTTCTACTACTAGCTCAGTACCAGTTGTTGATATATAATGTAATTCACCTGAAAATAAATTCATTTTGGCTTTATCTAACAAAATGATATTACCCACTTTTGTATACATATAGGCTTTTTGCCAATCTTCTTTCCAAAAAGGAGTACCATCTATATCTGTATAATTAAGGTCTTTGCTATTTGGGGGTAAATTTCGAAGTAAATTAGGGTCATTTTGTTTTATGGCATTAGTTTCACTGGGAAAACTAAAATCTATTTTAGGTTGTTGCCATTGTGCAAAAGACATTTTGGATATAAATGCAAATGATAATAAAACAAATATTTTTTTCATTGTCTTTTGTTTATTCCACAATATATAAATAATCTATATAATGACTTGTTAAGTATTATATAGATTATATAGCTAACTTATTTTAATTTACTTAGTGCAGTTTCAAGTTGTTTCAGCATTGCAGGGATTTCTTCTTTGATACAAGTTCCCACACTTAAACGATACCATGGACTATTTGCTGTACCTCCAAATGCAGAGAAAGGAACAACCGCCAATTTTGCTTCTGATAAAATATAGGAAGTAACATCTGACTGAATGCTAAGCTTATTTCCAGCTTCAGTAGTTTTTCCAACTAAATCAATTTTGATAGTAAGATATATAGCTGCCTGTGGGGCAACCGCGTCGACCGAAAAGCCATTTTCTTTCAAAGCAATAAAACCATCATAGATACTGTGTAGGCGAAACTCTATTTCAGATTTAAAGTTTTTTAAGTATGCGGCAATGGCCTCTTTTTCATACAAATATTTTGCAACTGCTTTCTGTTCGGCCATGGGTGCCCATGCACCTATATGACTTAATATGGCTTTCATTTTTGAGATCACTAGTTCTGGTCCCATTGACCATCCAACTCTTACACCCGTGCTTGCAAAAGCTTTGCTAATGCCATCTACAAAGACTGTAAACTCTTTCATGGCAGGCCTCAATGTAATTGGATTATAATGAACGGTACTACCATAAGTTAGTGTCCAATACATTTGATCGAAAAGCAGATAACATTTTTTCTCTCCTACTTTCCTTGTTGCATTTTCTGCAATAATCAGGTCGCAAATTTCACCAAGGTCGTGCTTAGTAAGCGTTGTGCCAGTTGGATTTTGAGGTGTACAAAGACAAATAAGTGTAGCCCCTTGAATATGTTCGCGAACATCATCTACTGTTGGCATGAAATGATTTTCAACCTTACATTCTACCACACAATGTTCGCCATCGGTCATATGTACATAGTGGTTATTATTCCAAGAAGGAACGCCATACACTACTTTGTCGCCTTTGTCGACAATAGACTTGAAAATAGTGTAGATCAGCGGTCTTCCACCAGATGCAATTTGTATTTCGTTAGGTGCGTAATCAAGACCCTCCCATTCTTTTAAAAATTGAGAGACTGCTTTTCTAAGATCTAAAACGCCTTCTGCTGCAGGATAACTGGTATTGCCTTGTTGATATGATTCTATGATCAACGATTCTAACTCTGCTGGTATAGGAAATACTTTCGGATCAAAATCGCCAATAGTAAAATTGTAAATCTTTTCCCCAGCACGAATTCTTTCGCTGATCATATTACCTAGCTTCACAATTTCACTTCCAATCAATGTTTCTGCTAAATGACTCAGTTTTGCATTACTCATACAACTATTCTATTGGTTTATAATCCTTAAACATTTTTATGGTTGATGCCTCAGCCAAGCTGCGGTATCCTTTCCAAGCACCATCAAAAAACTTATTCGATTTCTTAAGTACATCACTGACCATATTTTCTGCATCAATGATCAATCTTTCTTCCTGTGCACCAGGCATCGATGATTTTCCAAGAACTGTATAACGTGCTTCACCTAAAACACTATTCACAGTTGTTTGTGGAACATTGCCGTATCCTTGTTTGTCCTGTGTTTTACCATTTAATTGTTCACGAATTCCTTTAATGCTATCCTGCATTGCTTTTGCTACTTTCTTCAAAGTATCAGACTGCTTTTGATCCATATTCGCATAATTAGCTTCAATTTTTTTAATGATATCATCAGCTTCAGTTAATCGATCGGTCAAGTCCACCAATTTCAAAGCACTCTTATCTAATCTAGTATTCGCTGCACGTAAGGCATCGCGCAGCTCTTTAGATTTTGGTGCATTGGGATCATCATTCACAACAACCATCAAACTATCTGTAAGATCCTTGCCTAATGACAATACTAATTTATAAGTACCTGGATCTACTGGTAAGCCACCGGGTTCATTCATAGCACCGCCTCTGCCAGCACCACCACGTCCGCCACCGCCACCACCACCACCGCGGCCACCCTGACCTGCAGAACGAATTCCCTTGCCTTCCATGCCCCAATAGAAACGATTGAAACCGCTGTCGGCACTAATACGTAAGGTTCTTACTTGCTCATTATTGGCATTGAATATTTTAACTACTGCAGTATCGGCTAATTTATTTTTGCCGGTATCGCTTGCAGTTTTGTTTACATAAAAACTAATTGCTGCACCGCGTTTTTTGTTTTCTCCTTCGTAAGTTCCATAAGTACTGTATTCAATACCCGGCGCATTTTTCATAATAGCTTGATAGGCTTGCGGTGCATCAAATGCCGTTAATTTTTTTGTGAACAGCTGACCCTTATTAGCCGCTAATTTTCTCAATGGTCTGATATCATCAAAGATCCAAAGTGCCCTGCCGAATGTGGCAACCACTAGATCAGCTTCTCTTTCTTGAATGGCAAAATCATAAGTTGATACTGAAGGATAGCCATTTTTAAATTGCTGGAATGTGGCTGCATTATCCAAACTGATCCATAAGCCTTGTTCGGTGCCTACAAATATTAAGTTAGGTTCTATTGGATCTTGAATGATGGTTAATGCATAACCAGTTACTTTTTTCTCATCAATGATTCGGCTCCAAGTTTTACCATAATCAGTTGTACGGAAAATATAGGGCTTCATATCGCCTCTGCGATAATCATTTGCTACAACAAATGCTTCACCTGCATTATGCCTACCTGCACGAATCTGTGGAACCCAAGCCCCAGCTGGGAATCCGGGTATTTTTCCTTTGAAGTTGGTCCAAGTTTTTCCGCCATCTCTTGTTAACTGAACATTTCCATCATCTGTTCCAGCCCAGATCAAACCCTGTTCTTTTGTTGAAGGCTCAATGCAAATCACCGTACAATAATTTTCCGCGCCAGTGATATCAATAGAGATACCACCATTGGTACTCTGATCGATTTTTGCACTATCGTTGGTGCTTAAGTCCGGCGAAATAATACTCCAGCTTGCACCTTTGTCGGTACTCTTATTTACAAACTGACTTCCATAATAAATGGTCTTCTTATCATACGGATCTTGCGCAATCGCTGAATTCCAATTGAATCTTTGTTTGGTTTTCATATCAGGCCTTGTTGGGCGAATGCTCCATTCTTCACCTGTTGCCATATTATACCTGCTAACACTTCCACCCTGACTCATCGCATAGACCCAATTAGGATCTTCTGGATCTGGCATCACGTCGAAACCGTCGCCACCACTCACTCCCTGCCAATAAGCATTACGAATACCACTTTGAATCCAAACATAAGCGGGACCATTCCATGAACCATTGTCCTGCAATCCACCCATTACATGATAAGGTAATTGGTTATCGGTATTGATATGATAAAACTGACCAAGAGGTAGCTTCTCATCAAACTGCCAAGTCTTACCACGATCTCGTGAAATGCCAATCCCTCCATCGTTTCCATCGATAATAAAATTCGCATCATAAGGATGAATCCACCAAGCATGGTGATCGGGGTGAATGCCGCTATAAGGGATCACACCTTTAAAAGTCTTGCCACCATCTTCACTCACACTGATCATTTGATTGATATTGTACAATCTGTTTTCATTGATAGGATCGCAAGAGATATCTTGGAAATAGAATGCGCGATTGGTCACAACAGCAGGATCACTATTTACGAGTTCCCATTTTGATCCACCATCATCAGATTTATATAAACCATTTTTAGTGGCTTCCACTAATGCATACACACGATTAGGGTGAGATCTACTAATGCTAATTCCAATTCTTCCATAATCACCTGTGGGCAATCCCTCTTCTTTACCCATTTTTTTAAAAGTCTTTCCAGCATCATAAGTAACATATAAACCGCTACCAACACCACCACCTTTTAAACTCCAGGGAGTGCGCTTATGCTGATACATATTCACAAATAATTTATTCGGATTGGAAGGATCCATTACCATGTCACCCACACCACTCGTATCGTTGGTATGTAAAACCAATTTCCAATTTTCGCCACCATCTGTAGTTTTGTACAGGCCACGTTCTGCGTGCTCCATGAATGGATTACCCATTACGCCAGCATAAACAACATCAGGATTATTCGGATCTATAATGATGCGATGGATATTGCGTGTCTTTTGCAAGCCCATGCATTTCCAGGTTTTTCCGCCATCAAGGCTTTTGTAAATACCCTCACCTAAGCTCACAGAGTTTCTCGGATTTCCCTCGCCAGTACCCGCCCAAACCACACTAGGATTTGATTGAGTAATTGCAACTGAACCAATATTCTGAATGGGTTGTTCATCAAAAACAGGGTTCCATGAAGCGCCACCATTTTCAGTTTTCCAAACACCACCACTAGCAGTACCTAAATAAATAGTAGTAGGATTATTATATACTGCATCGATTGCAGTAACCCTTCCACTCATACCAGCTGGTCCGATATTACGGGGTTTGAACGACTTGAACTGTTTGTTAATGTCAACTGTCTGAGCAGTTAGGCCGATGGTCATTACCATGGCGATCAGAAAGGAAATCTGTTTGCGCATCTGTATAGTTTTGGTAAAGGCAAGTTCGAACATTCTATATTAATGAACAAATATGTATGAGGAACGGAAGAAAAAGATAATAGATAAAAGATAAAAGTGAAAAGAGGAGGAAGAAGAAGTGAAAAGTGAAGAGTTAAGAGTGAAGAGTGGAAGAAGAAGTGAAGAGTGAAGAGTGAAAAATGGACCATCAATCGTCTCTATTGGTTAATCGTTAAGACAATGACTGTCCACTTTTCACTTTTATCTCTTCACTTTTATCTTTGCCTTATCTTCGCAATTCTATGCAGGTAATAAAAAAAGTGGTCGGTCCTGAACTGAAATATTTCGAGGAATATTTCGACCGAACTTTTAAGAGCGATAAGCCATTGCTTGATCGAATTCTAACTTATCTGGCTAGCAGAAAGGGTAAGCAAATGCGTCCCATGTTTGTTTTACTATGCGCTAAAATGGGCGGCACCATCAATGAACAGTCTTACCGTGCAGCCTTATTTGTTGAAATGCTACATACTTCCTCCTTGGTACACGACGATTTGATCGACGATTCCATGCAGAGACGCGGGGCTTATTCTGTTAATGCTATTTGGAAAAATCGTGCAGCTGTGTTTACAGGCGATAATCTTTTTACGAATAGCGTGTTGTTACTACTAAAGAATAAGGACTATAAAATATTACAGATCTTCTCTGATTCAATTGGCAAAGTAATTGAAGGGGAATTATTGCAGATGGACAAATCGCGCAAATTGAACCTTGATGAAAGCGTTTATTTTGAAATTATCAAGGGGAAAACGGCAACCCTACTTGCATCTGCATGTGCCACTGGAGCTGCATCAACATTCACTGACCAAGCAATGATCGATAAATTGTATCAGTTTGGTGAAAAGATTGGAATTGCTTTTCAGATCAAAGACGACTTATTAGATTTTGGTGATGTTGCCATTGGGAAACCTCGTGGTAACGATATCAAAGAAGGAAAAGCAACCCTACCGCTGATCTATACTTTCAATACCTGTGAACCCGCATTGAGAAAGAAGTTGATGTATATTTTTAAACATCGAAATAAAGAGGAAGAAAGTGTTAAATACTTGATCGAAGAAGTAGTTAAAAATGGAGGCATGGAATATGCTTCTCAAAAAATGCTTTGGTATAGCGATGAAGCATTAAAAATCTTACACGAATTTCCTGCATCAGATACAAGAGATGCATTAGAAGAACTGGTGAATTATACTACCGGTAGAGTACATTAAAATTAGCTTATTCTTTTTCAGAATAATGCTGTTTTATTATTTCTTCCATTATTGATAGTATCTTGTTTCCGATTAAATATTTGATATGAAATTATTTGTTTATGCACTTGCAGTGCTCTCTTGTACATCTCTATTTGCACAGAAAAAAAAGGATGATAAAAAAACAGTTGTTTCAACAACCGCAACTGCAATTAATTTGGACAGTCTTTTTAAACAAGTTCGTTTTCGATCGATCGGACCCTTTCGCGGCGGACGTTCTGTTACATCAACAGGTGTAGTTCAGAACCAACTAGTCTATTATATGGGCAGCACCAGTGGAGGAGTTTGGAAAACCGAAGATGCGGGACAAAGCTGGCGTAATATTTCTGATAACTATTTTAAAACTGGTTCAGTTGGTGCGATTGCAGTTGCGGAAAGCGATCAGAATGTGGTGTATGTTGGTATGGGCGAACATGCGCCTCGGGGAGTAATGAGTAGTTATGGTGATGGAGTTTATAGATCAACAGATGCAGGTAAAACCTGGAGTAGGCTTGGATTAGAAAAAACGCGCAGCATCTCTTATATAAGAATTGATCCGAAAAATCCTGATATCGTTTATGTTGCTGCTCAAGGTGCGATGCATGGCGCTACAGCAGATCGTGGCGTTTATAAAACTACTGATGGCGGCAAAACATGGAGGAAGACTTTATTTGTTGATGATAATACGGGTTGTGCAGATTTATCGATGGATATGAATAATCCGCGTATTCTCTATGCTGCTATGTGGGATTATAGAAGACTGCCTTGGGAAATGCGCAGTGGTGGAAAAGGAAGTGGATTGTATAAGAGTGTTGATGCAGGCGAAACATGGACCAGAATGGAGAAAGGCCTTCCAAAAGAAATGGGTAAAATGAGTATCAGCGTTTCACGCGCCAATAGCGAAAAAGTATATGCATTAATTGAAAGTGATACACAAAAAGAAACAGGCGGATTATTTGCAAGTGAAGATGCTGGAAAAAGTTGGAACCGTGTTAGCAAGGATCATCGACTTACACAACGCGCATGGTATTATATCGAAGCATTTGCTGATCCAAAAGAAGAGAATACTGTGTATGTCTTGAATTCACCTGGATTGAAATCAACCGATGGCGGTAAAACATGGAATTATATTGGTGGCATTCATGGCGATTTCCATCAGCTTTGGATTAACCCCAATAACAATAAGAATATTATTATATCCAATGATGGTGGTGCCGGTGTAACATTTAATGGTGGAAAGGTTTGGAGCACAGAAGACAATCAGCCTACCGCTCAATTTTATAGAATTAGTGTTGATAATTTATTCCCGTATAATATTTATGCTGGTCAGCAGGACAACTCTTCCGTAAAAATCAAAAGTTGGAATCCGAGCGGATGGCAGATTGATCAATCAGATTGGACCTACACTGCAGGTGGCGAAAGTGCATTCATTGCATTCGACCCGAATAACCCCAAACTCTCTATGGGCGGTAGTTATCAGGGCACAATCAGTTTGTTCGATAACGATATCAAGGAAGGTAAAAATATTATGGAAGCCCCGATACAATATCAGTCTTTGCAACCGAAGGATATGAAGTATCGCTTTAACTGGAATGCACCTATCACTTATAGCGAACACGAGCCCAATACTTTTTATCATGCGGGTAATGTGCTGTTTAAAACGGCTGACTATGGTAAAAATTGGGTAGCTATTTCGCCGGACTTAACCAAACATGATAGTACCAAAATGGGTATGAGCGGAACGCCTTATACAAATGAAGGTGCGGGCGGTGAAAACTATTGTACCATCATGTATGTGAAAGAATCGCCGATCGAAAAAGGCGTGATCTATACTGGTAGCGATGATGGTGTTGTGAGTGTTACAAGAGATAATGGAAAATCTTGGAATACTATTACCCCTCCTGATTTAGGTGAAGCAATTGTAAACTGTATTGATGTTTCTCCTTTCGATAAAGCCACTGCCTATATCGCTACTACAAGGTATAAATTCAATGACTTTACTCCATCGCTTTATAAAACCAGCGATTATGGTAAAACATGGAAGAAGATCGTGAACGGAATTCCTGATGGTGCTTATACAAGATGTATCAGAGAAGATCAGAACAGAAAGGGTTTGCTATTTGCTGGAACTGAAACCGGATTGTATATTTCATTTAACGATGGGGAGCAATGGCAACAATTACAATTGGGATTACCGATTGTTCCAATTACGGATTTAAAAATACATCAAGGAAATCTGATTGCAGCAACAATGGGAAGAGCATTCTGGATCTTAGATGACCTTAGTGTTTTACGTCAGTATGATGTTGCTAAGAATGATCAGTTTGTATTGCTACAACCAAAAGAAACTTATCGTGTTTCTGGAGCCAGCCAATTAGATAAAGTGTATACTGATGAAGATTTGGAAAATCCTTTACAATCTAGTGCTGGTCTAAATGCAGCAACAGGACTTGTTTTATTTTATCAGCTACCTGCAAAAAAAGATTCTACTGCAAAGTATAGTTTGGAAATAAAAGATAGCAAGGGTAATCTAGTTAGAAAATATGCATCTGAAGCAGATAAGGATTTTGTAGGGGGTTATCCAGGCGGACCATCACCAGATCCATTGTTACCAACGGGTGCAGGCTTGAACAGATTTGTTTGGGACTTACGCTATCCTCCACAAACAGGGGTGATGAATGTATTTATTGAAGGTGGATATGATGGACATAAAGTAATGCCTGGCGATTACACAGCCACACTAAATGCAGGTAAAGAAAGCAAAACTGTTGCTATTAAAATTTTAGCAGACCCACGCATTAATGGTACAGCTGCAGAATATGAGGCACAACATATTTTACAGACTAAAGTTGAAGCAGCTATTGTTGATATTCATATTTCGGTAAACAAAATGCGTAAACTAAATAAACAGATCGCCGATTTAACGGAACAATTAGAAGCCGGAGATACCACTGCTAACAAAACGATTCGCGATAAAGCAGTAGCGATTACAAAAAACCTAAGTAAATGGGAAGAAGCCTTGGTGCAAACCAAAGCTCAGAGTAACGATGATATCATTAATTATATCAATAAACTAAGCGCTGATTATATTTTCTTGAAAGGCGATCTGGAATCAAATATTCCTTACACCACAAAGGGTCAGGAAGATCAATACCAGTTCCTAAATAATCAATGGGTTGGTTTGAAAAAACAAATGCAAGAACTCGTGAATAATGATATTGCAGAATTGAATAAACTCTGTAAAGAAAAAGATATTGCTAAAATAATCGTGGGATTATAAAACGAAAATGCCCCCGAGACTGGACTGCCCCCAAAAAGTTAGACACTTAATGGGGGCATTTTTTTATTTCTGATTATATTTTTTCTCGGCTGCTTTTGCTTTTTCAAAATCAAGTACAACGCCATTTATACAATAACGAAGACCAGTTGGGGGTGGACCATCTTCGAATACATGACCTAAATGCGATTTACATCTACCGCATTCAACTTCAGTTCTTTTCATACCAATTGTATTATCTGGCAAATAAATAATGGACCCTTTACTAATGGGTTCATAAAAACTCGGCCAACCACAACCACTGTCAAATTTCGTATCACTCTTGAATAAAGCGTTGCCACAAGCAGCGCAATAATAAGTCCCAATTTCTTTAAAATTTTCAAATTGACTGGTATAGGGGCGCTCAGTTCCTTTTTGCCGCGCTATATAATAAACTTCTGGCGAAAGAATATTTTTCCATTCATCTTCTTTCATTACTACTTTGCTGTTGTCAGTTCTTGAGTAAGCCGGATTATTCTTGTTGTCCATCTTTTCAACTTTTTTTTGATCATTTTGAGAATAGCAGCTTTGAAGGCAAAATACTGCTGTAATAACCGCGATGATATTTTTAATCATGTTTTAAATATTTTTATTCCATTAGTGGGTTGTTGAAGTTCAAATTATACAGTTCCTGTTCCAATTTTTTCATGTTAAAAAATATTTAATATGAATTTTTCAACGAAATCATTAATAAATATCACCTAATCAAACGTCTGATGCCTGTGAAAGTTCGGTTTTTGAACATTTTTAAGCGAATTAATTGCCTGTTAATGTTATTTAACCCACAGGCCGTATATTTGCTCCTCATTTAAGGTTAGCAAGTACCATGATTAATATTATCCTATTTGGCCCTCCCGGAAGTGGAAAAGGTACACAAAGTGAAAAGCTCATTGAAGCTTATGGATTAATCCACTTATCTACGGGTGATATTTTACGAAGAGAAATTGCAGCAGGCACAGCATTGGGATTAGAAGCAAAGACTTTAATGGACAAAGGTAATCTTGTTCCAGACGAAGTAGTTGTTGGAATGATCAGTGCAGCTTTAGATGAAAATCCGCAGGCAAAGGGGTTTCTGTTTGATGGATTTCCTCGGACCGAAGCACAGAGTATTGCGCTTGATAATTTACTTGCTGAAAAAAATACCGAAATAGGAGTAGTACTTGCATTGGATGTGAGCCAAGAAGAATTAGAGAAGCGCTTACTGCAAAGAGGATTAACCAGTGGTCGCCCAGACGATATTAACAAGGCCATCATTAGCAACCGAATTGTTGAGTACCAGACCAAAACGATGGTTGTTTCCAATTATTACAGCAAGTTTGATAAAGTAGTACATGTAAAAGGCGAAGGAACGGTAGATACTATTTTTGTATCTCTCCGCAGCGAAATCGATAAAAGATTGTCTAATTAATAGTAAGATTTTCAACCAACACCAACTGCGATCCCGCTCTAACTAGGCGGGATCATTTTTTTTCCAACCTATCAAGCCTTAGATTTGTTTTAAACTAATGTAATGAGGCAATTGGAAAACTATATTCTTGGTCATTGGGTCAAGGGCGATGGTGAGGGCCAAACTTTGTACCATGCTGTAAATGGGGATGCAATTGCTTCTGCTAGTACGCGTGGATTGGATCTTGCATCTGTTTTACATTTTGCCCGTCAGAAAGGAAACCCTGCCTTGCGTAAAATGAGTTTTCAGGAAAGAGGTTTAATGTTGCGCGCCCTCGCCCTGCATCTGCGCGAACATTTGCACAAGTTCTATCCAATTAGTTACCAAACAGGAGCTACCAAAGCAGATAGTTGGGTAGATATTGAAGGGGGTATTGGCAATTTATTTGCTTATGCTTCACTCAGAAAAAAATTTCCTGATCAGCCCTATTGTTTAGATGGAGAATATCATTCACTGAGTAAGTCCAATAGCTTTATGGGTCACCATTTACTTATTCCCAAAGAAGGTGTTGCCATACATATCAATGCATACAATTTTCCTGTATGGGGTATGCTCGAGAAAATAGCCGTGAATTTATTAGCTGGAGTTCCTGCCATAGTAAAGCCTGCAACCGTTACTTCTTTTTTAACAGAGGCTGTTGTTCGGGAAATTGATGCTTCTGGAATATTGCCAGAAGGCGCATTGCAGTTGATTTGTGGAAGTGCAAATGATTTACTGGATTATGTAGATGGACAAGATATTATCACATTTACTGGTTCGGCAAAGACCGGACAAATGCTAAAATCGCATGCAAGAATCCTATCAGAAAATGTTCCATTTACCATGGAAGCAGATTCATTAAACTCAATTGTTCTTGGAGAAGATGTTGATCCATCTATGCCTGAATGGGATTTATTTATTCGTGAAGTGCGTAAGGAAATGATTAGTAAATGCGGACAAAAATGCACAGCCATTCGACGCATTTTTGTTCCTGAAAATAAAATAGAAGATGTACAGCTTGCACTCAAAAAAACTTTATCAGAAACAATCATTGGTAATCCTCTGAACGAAACTGTTCGTATGGGTTCACTAGCAGGAATGTTGCAACGAAATGAACTGAAAGAACAAGTACAGAAATTATTAGCCTCTTCACAAATCATATATGGATCGATGGATAGTGTTGCAGTAATTGATGCAGACGCTGAGAAGGGTGCCTTTATGAGTCCCCTTTTATTATTCAATCAACAACCAATGTGCAGCGAAGCAGTTCATGAAGTAGAAGCTTTTGGTCCGGTCTCAACTTTAATGCCTTATAACAGTTTGGAAGAAGCGATCGCTTTGGTAAAATTGGGTAAGGGTTCATTGGTAAGTTCTATTGTAACGAACGATTCGAAAATAGCGACTGACTATGCCATTGGCGCTGGTACTTATCATGGTAGGATATTGATTTTAAATCGCAGTTGCGGAAAAGAAAATACTGGTCATGGTTCACCCCTGCCACTATTAGTTCATGGTGGCCCGGGTAGAGCAGGCGGAGGAGAAGAAATGGGCGGGATTCGAGGAGTGAAACATTATATGCAAAGGGTTGCCATTCAAGGTTCGCCCGATATGATTACAGCAATAAGTAAAGTCTATCAACCAGGAGCTTCAGGAATAACTGGGGGGTTACATCCATTTAAAAAATATTTTGAAGAGCTTGAAGTTGGCGATCAAATTCTCACCGAGAAAAGATATATTACAAAAGCAGATATTGATGCATTCGCAGAATTAAGTGGGGATCATTTTTATGCTCATTTAGCTGAAACAGATTTTAATGGAACTATGTTTGAAAAGCAAGTGGCACATGGATATTTTATTATGAGTGCAGCTGCTGGTTTATTTGTAGACAGTTACGAAAAAAATCCAGTGTTACTGAATTATGGCATTGATGAACTTAGATTCACGAAACCAGTTTATGTTGATGATAGTATTCAGGTAAGATTTACTTGTAAAGAAAAAATTCCACAGTCGAAAAAAGAACCATCTGATATTGATAAGGGAATTGTAAAATGGTTAGTAGAAATTCTAGATAAAGAAAATGAAATAACAGCTATTGCTACCATATTAACCATGGTTGCAAAATTGAAACAAGAATAAATTGATTGTATGCAACAGACTCAGTCGTCCTATGTAAGTTATCAGGTTGCCGAAAAAATTGGTAGCATTGAATTTTTTACTGCACAACACAATTCAATGCCTTCGGCTATCTTAAATAAATTAGCAGAACTCATTGAGGAAGCGGGCAATGATGAAAACAGTAAGGTTTTGATTTTAAAAACTGCTGGAGAAAAAACTTTTTGTGCGGGTGCATCATTCGATGAATTGTTACTCATACAAAATGAAGAAGAGGGAAAAGCATTTTTTAGTGGCTTCGCAAAAGTGATCAATGCCATGCGTAAATGTCCTAAGTTTATTATCGGTAGAATTCAAGGAAAAGCAATTGGTGGAGGAGTAGGATTAGCTGCAACCTGCGATTATACTTTTGCTACAACCGATGCGTCAATCAAGCTATCAGAACTAGCTCTTGGAATTGGGCCATTCGTAGTGGCCCCGGCTATCATCAGTAAAATTGGTAAATCTGCCACTTATGAATTAGCAATTGATGCTACTAATTTTCGTTCTGCGGCATGGGCAAAAGAAAAAGGATTATACACAGAAATATATCGCACTTCAGATGAAATGGATCAGGCCATCCAAAAACTTGCTTATACCCTAGCTGCTTCCAGCGAAAAAGCAATGAGCGAGATTAAAAAAGCATTTTGGCAAGGCAGTGAAGAGTGGGATCAAACCTTATTCGATCGTGCGGCTATCAGTGGAAGGTTAATTGTTTCAGAAGAAGCAAAATCCTATCTCATGGCGTTCAAGAAATGGAAATAAACTTTATATATTAATATTCTAATTGCCCTATATGAAAATTTTGAAACGAGTTCTCCTGTCTCTACTGGTAGTTATTTTACTAATTGCTGCAGGCGCTTTTTTTTATCTGCGTTCATTACAACCTAAATATGAAGCTAGCTTACAACTTCCCGGTTTGCAATCTCAAGTAGAAGTATTGTACGATAATTATGCTATTCCACATATCTATGCACAAAATGAAGAGGATCTTTTTTATGCATTTGGTTATGTGCACGCGCAGGATCGATTGTTTCAAATGGAAGTATTGAGAAGATTGGCCGACGGCCGACTATCAGAAGTGTTTGGTGAAAAAGCATTGCAGAGTGATAAATTTTTTAGAATGCTTAGTTTTCGCGAACATGCTAAGCTAACCCTAGCAACAGTTTACAAAGACCCCAATGCCCCATTTGTAAAAGCTGCTAAAGCTTATCTAAAAGGGATCAATCAATATATTAAAGTAGGAAAAACACCGATTGAATTTACCATTGCTGGCATTACTAAATCAGAATTTACCTTGGAGGACATGGAAATTATTGTGGGTTATATGGGTTATACTTTTGTTGGTGCTTTTCGTGCTGAATCTGTTGCAACACAAATAGCCAGCAAATACGGGATGGATTATTTTAATGATGTGCTTAATGGTTGGCCAGATTCATTACATAAAATTCCTGTTCAAGCAGGTGAAAACAAAGTGATGCAAAATGCAGCCAACACTTTAACCAAGATGGCTACAGATGTTACAGCCATGCAAAACAATTTGCTATTCCCACCATTCTTTGGTTCCAATGGATGGCTAATTGCTGGCAGCAAAACAAAATCAGGAAAGCCCATTTTATCAAACGATACACATATTGCATTTTCACAACCTTCTATTTGGTATGAAGCTGAATTGGTTTGTCCAGGTTTTAATATTTATGGTAATTTCTTAGCAGGCACGCCTGTTCCAGCACTCGGTCATTCTGATAAAGGCGGTTGGGGCTTAACGATGTTTGAAAATGATGATGCAGATTTTTTCCACGAAAAACGCAATCCTGACAATGCTAACCAAGTTTGGTATAAAGATCATTGGGAAGATCTATTAGTGCGCAAGGAGACCATTAAAATTAAAGGGAAGCCAGACCTTCCTTTCGACATTAAAAAATCGCGTCATGGTTATATCATGAATGGTGCATTCGACGGTGTTAAAGACATGGAAGACCCGATTGCTTTGTGGTGGGTATATCATCAATTCCCTTGCAGACATTTACAGATATTCTATAATCTTAGTCACGCTTCAAACGTTGCAGAAGCCGCTATTGCAGTAGAACCTTTAACTGCACCAGGACTCAATTTTATGTGGGCAGACACTTCAGGAAATATCGCATGGTGGGCTGCTGGTAAATTACCAATCCGTCCGAAGCATGTAAATCCGCAACTAATTTTGGATGGGTCTACAGGATTAGATGATCCGCAAGGATGGTTAGATTTTAAACAAAATCCACAAATATTAAATCCTGCACGTGGGGTATTGTATACTGCCAATAATCAACCTAATGATATGGGTACTGGGTTGGTGCCTGGATATTATGTTCCGGCAAATCGTGCATCAAGAATCGAGGAATTGGTATTTACCGATAAGAAAGATTGGACAGAAGAATCAGTTCGTGCTGTAATTATTGATGTGCAGTCAACCAATTATCCAAGACTGCTAGCCAAAATTTTACCTGTCATCAATAAAGAAAAATTGAGCGGTGCTGCGCAGAATTGCTATCAGATCTTGAGTAAATGGGATGGAATGCATGGATTAGAAAATGTAGAACCTACTATTTTTTATAAATTCTTGCACCTCATCAATAAATATGCGTTAGAAGATGAATTAGGAAAAGAATCATTTCAGTCTTTCGAAAATCAGGCAAGTTTGAAAAGAAATATGGAAAGCTTTTTTCAGAACGATAGTTCGAAATGGTGGGATGATATTCATACTACTGTAAAAGAAACAAGAGCAGAAATATTTGCTAAAGCATTGAACGATGCAACTGTGGAATTAAACAAACAACTAGGCGAAAATACGGCCAACTGGCAATGGAAAAAAGTACACAGCATAGAACACAAACATCCATTAGGTATTGTGCCTGGTTTTGGTAAATGGTTTAATGTGGGGCCGATTGCAGTGAATGGAGGTAAAGAAACTATCAATAACCTTGACTTCAATTTAGATAGCAGTGGGTTGTACAAAGTGTTATACGGACCAGCCCTTCGCCGCATCATCGACTTCGGAAATGCTAGTAAAGCAATGAGTGTAAATCCAACTGGCCAGTCAGGATACTTTATGAATAGCCACTACGATGATCAAGCAAAAATGTTTGCAGAGGGAGGAAAGCGGCCAGAACTATCACGCCGTGAAGACGTTGAACGGGTGATGATTGGGAAAACCGTTTTTAATAGATAAAAGATATTAGATAAAAGTGAAAAGAGGTTTGTAAGATGATAAAATAATAGAGTTGTTTAAACGATAAACCCTTGGCTCAGCCAAGGGTTTCGTTTTGAAATGCAGTGTTCTCGGCGCTTCACGCTTCACGCTTCACTTTCTTCTACCAGCCAATGCCATAATCCTCTCCATTATTAGAGCTGCCGCCCCAGATGGACTTGTGTTTATCATCAAGGTAAATTGCGTTGATTGGACCAGAAGTTCTACTGCCAAAACTAATATTGTATCCCATCTTTTTTAAAGCATCAGTTACTGCTGGCTTAGTAGTATTTGATAAGAGAATATTTCCTGCTCTTGGTTTTCTATCACTCATTTTTGAACCACCCAATGATAACCAGAGTTGATTAGTATTAAAGTTTGGAGCCTCAGTGGCTTCTTGAACAGTCATGTTAAATTCAATCATATTCAAAAAGAATTGAAGTAGGTTTTGATCCTGTGTATCGCCACCTTGTACACCGAAACATAACAATGGTTTACCATTTTTTAAAGCTAGAGAAGGAGTTAATGTTACGCGAGGTCTTTTACCTGGAGCAACTACGTTGAAAGGATCAATGGTACTATCCAAAACAAAACTTTGCATACGCTGACTCATTCCAATCCCCGTCTTTCCTGCAACACAGGCTGGTAACCATCCCCCACTTGGTGTAATCGAAACAACCCATCCTGAAGTATCTGCAGCTTCAACAGAAGTAGTACCGCGCCATAGTCTATCGTGATATGCTTCATCGCTTGATGCAATGCTGTTTTTCAAATCCTCCATACTGATATAACTAGTCTGATCGTGTTTGGGAATAGCAGTGCCCTGCAACGCACTGGTATCGGTAAGTAATTTTCTTTTTTGAAGCAGTGTCAAATACGGATTTGATTTTCCCTCATATGGATAAGGATCTCCTGGTACAATATTTGGATCGTTCTTATCGAGTAATATTTGCTTGGCTCTATCTTTTGCATAAGCCTTACTAAGCAAACCTTGCATAGGAATATTGGGCGAAAATGCCGGATCGCCATAGTAAAAATCGCGATCAGCAAAACTCATGCTCAATGCTTGATATACAGTATGAATATATTGCGGACTATTAAAGCCCATTGATTTTAGATCAATGTTTTCTAAAATGTTCAAACCTTGTAATAACATAGGTCCCTGTGTCCATTGCTGTAATTTATATACTTCAATTCCTTTATAATTAATATGTAGTGGTTCTTCTATTTTTGGTTTCCAATTGGCGAGGTCTTGCATGGTAATTAAACCACCTTGTTCATTATTGCCCCGCACAAATTCTTTTGCTACATCGCCCGTATAAAAACGTTCGTAAGCAGCCATGATTGCAGCTTTGCGACTTTTCTTATTTTTTAATGCAGCCTGTTCTGCTTCTACTAATTTGGTTAATGTTTCAAGTAAATCTTTCTGAACAAAAATTTCTCCAGCCTCTGGTGCTTCTCTTTTTTGTCCGAGATGTGGCAAGAAAATTGCTTTTGAATAAGGCCATCCTTTTAGCATTTCTTTTCCTTTCTCCATGCTATTTGCAGTTTGCGCTTCAATTGGATAGCCTGCTGCCAATTGCATAGCCGGGGCCAATACTTCTTTCAAACTCATAGTACCAAACTCGCTAAGCATTAAACAGAGTCCGCCAAAAGTACCTGGTGTAACTGCTGCAAGGGGACCGTATTCGGGAGGAAATTCATAGCCCTTGGCTCTGAAAAATTCAACTGTTGCTCCGGTGGGTGCAACGCCTAAAGCATTAATAGCAATTACTTTTTTTGTTTTTGGATTATAGATCAGTGCCTGTGTTTCACCACCCCAACTCAATACATCCCACATGGTACAGGTTGCTGCTAACATGGCACATGCAGCATCAACAGCATTACCACCTTTTTGAAAAACAATCGAACCAGCAGTTGCAGCCAGCGGCTTTCCTGTAACTGCCATCCAATTCTTACCGTGTAATGGTGGCTTTTGAGTAGGCTGTGCCAATAATACTACACTATAAAAAAAACAAATAAGTATTAAGAAATATTTTCTCATGTTTCAATTTTTTGTGGATTGAGGAAAGAATAATATTACAATTTAAAACCCAGCTATGAATAAACAAAATGATTTAGAACTACATTTGACCGAATAAATGAAATGAATCATAGATGAAGGTTTCCTATTTACTGAATAAGGATAATAATAATTTGAATCTCATTCGTTTGATCTTGGCTTCAATGGTTATTATCGGGCATTCTGTTATTCTCAATGGAGGTTCCACTTATTGGGTAGACCCGATTATTTATTTATTTCCATTTGCTGCATCCGGACCTTGGGCTGTGAACTTATTTTTCTTTATTAGTGGATTGGTTGTAACGAATAGTTTAATTAGCAATAGAAAACCCTTACAATTCATAGTTGCTAGAATATTTAGAATAATTCCCGCTTTTGCTTTTGTAGTTATTTTTTCTGCACTTATTATTGGGCCGATAGTTAGCACTAATACAGTAAAACAATATTTCGATAACAGTACTGTTTCTTCTTATATCACTCAAAATTTAATGTTTAAGGGGTATTATAATTTACCTGGTGTATTTGTTACTAATTTTTTTCGTAATGCCGTGAATGGTTCTTTATGGACACTTGCGTATGAGATGAGCTGCTATGTTATTCTTCTCGGTGTTTTTTTAATTATCAGAAACAGAGAAAAGCTATTTTATAATATTATTATTGGACTAATTATTCTGGAAGGGTTCTCAACTAATAAATTTATTTTTAATTGGATAGGGACAAATTCCGAAATTAATTTATTGCCTGCAGCATTCGCGCTTGGTTCTTTTTTTGCAGTAAATGCAGATGATATTAGCATTGATAAATTTTCCGTTATTGGCGTCTTCTTGATTTGTTTTTTCTTTCGTAATTCAACACATGTTAATCTATTTTTTAATATTGCCTGTAGTGTAACAGTACTATATGTATCAGCAAATAAATATTTTAATTTATACAGGCCAAAATATGATGTTTCATTTGGCGTATACTTATGGGGATTTGTAGTTCAACAAACCCTCTTTCATTATACCGGAAGAATTTATACGGGGTGGCATTGTATTTTTTCTATACTTATTTCAATCGCGCTTGCTTATATCACACATTTCCTTATTGAGAGGCCAGGCATTAATCTTGGCAAAAAAGGCATACTGAAGTCAAGAATAATCAATCAATTTCTTTAGATTTGAGAACATGAGATTGTTATTTTCACTGTTATTTGTAGGCGCTTTCGTAGGTACTCTAAACGCACAAAACGAAGCTATTGAGAGTTTTCAAAAAAACTTTCAAATACATATAGCGCATGCTTCAACAGCATTAAAAGTAGATGGGATCCTAGATGATAGTATATGGACTGTAGCTGAAAAAAAATCAGACTTTTTTATGAAGTTTCCTACCGATGAAGGAACACCCAAAAGAAAGACTGTCGTTCAGATTGCTTACGATGATAAATTTTTATACTTAGCATACACTTGTTATGATTCTGGAAAGAGTCAAATTCAGAGTCTTAAAAGAGATGTAGGTCATATTGATAATGACGCTGTTGGCTTTGTCATCGATCCCTTGAATAGTCGCACAACTGGTTTCTTCTTTGTTGTAAATGCAATGAATGCTCAGTCAGAAGATCAAATCAGTGCAAATCAAGGCAACGAACTTAGTTGGAGTTGGAATAGTAAATGGTTTTCGGGTACACATCATTATAGTGATAGGTGGACCGTCGAAATGGCAATTCCTTTCAAAACACTGCGTTATCCTCCTGGAAGTTCTTTGTGGGGCATCAACTTTTTGAGAGTTGACATGAAAAACAATGAATACTCCGATTGGACACATGTGCCCACCAACTTCAAAACTTATAATACAGCATTTACAGGATCATTGATCTGGGATAAGGAACCACCTAGTGCAGGTAAAAATATGGTATTGATTCCCTATGTTAGTGGCAATGTTCAAAGTGATCAAGAAAATGCTGTGAAAACAAAAGCAGGTATGGGCGCAGGGCTCGATGCAAAGCTAGCTTTGAATTCATCTTTAAATCTAGATATTACACTGAACCCCGATTTTTCGCAAGTTGAAGTTGATCAGCAAGTAACAAATCTTACAAGATTCAATATTTTTCTTCCTGAAAAACGATCCTTCTTTTTAGAGAATTCTGACATCTTTGGGGAGTATGGAATACCAGGTTTTATGACACCATTCTATTCTAGAAAAATTGGGTTGGATTCCAATAATAATCCGATCCCAATCATTGGTGGCGCAAGGCTTTCAGGAAGTATTGATAAAACTACACGTATTGGCATCATGGATATTCAAACAGGAGCTAAAGGAAATTATTCTCCAGAAAACTATGCGGCTGTTTCTGTGTTCAAAAATTTATTTGGCCGATCATCTCTTAAAGGATATTTCCTAGATCGAGAAAATTTTCAGTCTGATGCACAGAAAAAACAAAATCCCTTAAATGCTTATGGGAGAAATGCGGGACTAACATTTGAATATGGAAGCATGAATGGAAAGTGGAATGCATGGTATGCTCACCATTTTTCAATGAAGCCAGGAATCAAAGGCGATAATGTGTTTCAAGAAATAGGATTTTCTTATAACGGTAAGAAGCTTTCTACTATGGTTGATTTAGTGGCAATGGGCACTAACTATTATACCGATATGGGGTATGTTCAAAGGATGATCAATTATGATGCATCACGTGATACTTTGATTCGTGTGGGATTTAAACATGCTTTTACGAATATTACCTATCGAACATATCCTGCAAATAGCAGGCTAGGCAGGGTTACATATAAACTAGAGAATTATTTAGTGCTAAACCCGGACAATTCTTTTAATGAAAATGATTTAAATTTTTCCTTGCAAGCCGAATATAAGAATACTTCCATGTTTAAGATTATGACAAATCATAATGAATTGAATTTACTATTCCCCATATCGTTTACAGATAAAACGCCTATTCCTGCACAGAACTACCGGTATTCAAATCTGGTGTTCAATTATTTTTCTGATTCTAGAAAAATGTTGGGTTATACTTTTGGTTTTACTGCAGGTCAGTTTTATAATGGCAACATTCAATCATTAACAGCCAGTATTATTTTTAGAAGTCGCCCCCATTTTAACCTCATTCTACAAACAGAATATGATAAACTAAATTTCCCTGGAATATATGGCAGTACGGAACTGCTATTGCTTTCCCCAAAGATTGAATATAATTTTAGTACAAAAACCTCATGGACCACCTTCATACAATACAATACCCAAGAAAACAATTTCAATATCAATAGTAGGTTCCAATATAGATTTAAACCTATGAGCGATTTGTATATTGTTTTTACCGATAACTATTTCACTACCCCTTTTATGCTAAACAAGAATAAAGCAATTGTATTTAAACTAAACTATTGGCTGAACTTATAGGATCAATAAATTAAAATTGTTGTTATTAAATTAATATATATAAAAAGGGGATGTCAATAAATTTGCAGACATACAATTGAAAATTAATCAAAAACGTAAAGAACTTAAAATGGCACAGACAAGCACTAGCACAGGGAAAAATATTCGTTGGTACATGCGTTATTTACATAACAAAATCGGCTTTATTATTGTGGGTCTAGTTATTATGTACAGCCTTTCAGGCATTGTACAAACTTATAGAGACACTGATTTACTGAAACAGGTTATTAATCATGAACAAATACTTTCTCCAAATTTAAATGAGTCTCAGCTTGGTGCAAGTTTGAAAATGAAAAATTTAAAGATTGAGAAAACTGAAAACAATATCCTATATTTTAAAGATGGCACTTACGATGTAGTAACTGGTGCTGCAAAATATACTACAAAGGAATGGTATTCATGGGTTCGTAAAGTTACAGATATACATAAGTCGAACAGTAAATCTATTGTGCATTACTTCACTATCATTTTCAGTGGATTATTATTTTTTATGAGTATTTCTGCATTTTGGATGTTCAAGCCAGGAACAAAAGCTTTTAGCTCAGGAGTATTTTTAACTATTGCCGGCATCCTTGCATCAATACTTTTATTATTCATTAAGTAGTAATAATTATCTTTAAATCTATTCAAATCAGCGTTTCGGGATTGATGAAAAATACCACGCAACAGCATTTGATCCCTTTGTTAATTGATTTAAAGCATAGGATAGCTGCATAATAAGCTGTAACTTTTGCTTCTCAATTTAACTATATGTCTTTTATTGATTATTATGAAGTATTAGGGATCAATAAAAATGCCAATGACGATGACATTAAAAAAGCCTACCGAAAATTAGCTAGAAAATTACACCCTGATCTGAACCCGAATGATAAAGATGCCCATGCTAAGTTTCAGAAAATTAATGAGGCTAATGAAGTATTGAGCGACCCTGAAAAAAGAAAAAAATACGACCAATACGGAGAAAATTGGGAGCACGGAGAAGAATATGAACAAGCTCGTCGTGCACAACAAAGCAGACCCCGCAATAACGGTGAGCAAAGCTATGCGGGCGATTTTGACGAATCGAATTTTTCGGACTTTTTTTCATCCATGTTTGGAGGTGCTGGTGCTAGTAGTAGCAGGTCTCAGGCCAAATTCCGCGGGCAAGATTACCATACCGACTTGGTCATTACGCTAGAAGAAGCTTTCACTACACATGCTCGAACACTAAAAATACAAGATAAAAATGTGCGTATTACAATTCCTGCGGGTATTGAAAACGGACAAACCATTAAATTAAAAGGATACGGAGGGAAAGGGGTTAACGGCGGACCAGATGGCGACTTGTTTATCAAATTCACGATTACTAATTCGCATAATTTGAAACGTTCGGGAAATGATTTGTTTACAACTGTTGATCTTGATTTATATACCGCAGTATTGGGGGGTGAAAAAACTATTGATACCCTTAGCGGGAAAATAAAATTGAAAATACATCCCGAAACACAAAATGGAACAAAATCGCGCTTAAAAGCGAAAGGATTTCCAGTATATAAAAAAGAGGGTGAATTTGGAGACTTGTATATTACTTATCAAGTAATCGTGCCAACAAAACTTACTGAAAAACAAAAAGAATTATTTACGGAGCTTCAACAATTATCTCAATAAAAATGAGCTTTATGGAAATGCAGGAATATATACCAATCGATTTATTTTGTAAACAACACGGAATTGAGGTAACTGTTATAAGTTCTTTACATGAATATGGATTAATTGAATTGATTCAAATAGATGAATCAGAATATTTGCTTAATAAACAATTAGCAGATGCAGAAAAAATTGTTCGATTGTATAGTGACTTGAATATCAACCCCGAAGGAATTGATGTAATACTCAATCTTTTACAAACCATTAAAGAGATGCAATCACAAATAGGTTTTTTTAAAAACAGGCTTAACATTTATGAAGAGAGTGACATTTAATACTTTACATTTACTGTTTTTAACATTTATTTTTTAGCACCGTTATTTGTTATGTATCGTGTTTTAATTGTTTCTGTTGCGAATTTTATAGACTCTACTGCAGAAGTACCTTATTTATATAAAAAAGCAGGATGTTCCGTCCATGTGTTTTGTCATAAATCTTCTTGGCTATTATCAAATAAATATTTTGATCGCTGGATTGATGCTGGCGATGAAGAAAACGAACCTGTTTTTTTGAATAACTTTTTGGAGCTTATAAAGACACAGCCGAACTATTACGATAAAATAGTCATTACAGATGATGCTACTAATAAATTATTAAATGACGCGATTGAAGATCCAGTTCTATTCAAAAAGGTCCTCCCTTTAACTAAAATTGAAAACAGAAACTTACTTTCATCGAAAGCTGGCTTTTCAGCTGTCTTAGAAAAATATCAGATTGCTACTCCAAAATATATAACCTATCACGAAGGGATTAATCTTGAAACAATAAAAAAGGAATTTAATTTTCCAATCCTTTTGAAAGTTGATTACAGCTTTTCTGGAATAGGATTAAAAATGGTTGAAAAACCGGAAGACCTTTCAACTTCAATCGAGGAAATTCATGATAACCTTAATCTGGTTCTACAAGAATTTATTCAAGGAGAAGATATTGGAGTGGAGGCACTGTTTCATGAAGGGAAATTGATCATGTATAACTGTGCAACTATCAATGGGTATATGTACAATAGGTTTTCGTTCACAACAGGCAGAACTTATTATAGAGACGAACGGATTGAAAAACTTTTGACTGAACTGGGTGAAAAAATTGGTCTTAATGGATTTGCAAGTATTCAATACGTTTATTGCAATGACAAGGACATTTTCTATTTAATTGAAGTTGATGTAAGAACTAATTCCTGGCTTCCTTATGGTAGATTTACAGGTTATAATTTTTCTGATGGTATAAGGTCAATCTTTGACCCAACTGGAAATCATAAGCTACTCACAAAACCCAAGCCTAAGAATACAAAGGTGAATGTTTATATTTTTGATCGAGATATTCGAAGATGTGTTAAGAACCGCGATTATAATGGACTATTAAAATGGGTGACTAATCATGATGGCAGATGGAAATATATTCCACTGTATGACTGGAAATTATTCCGACGAATAGTGTCAAAGATTATTTATGATTTTAAACAGAAAATCATCTAACAGTTACTGATTTTAGATAAATATAGTCCATGTGGTATTGAAAATTCGGTACTGAATGACTAAATAAATCAGTTAATGAAATTCAATCCAATAAGTTTAAATTTAACTGACGAATTGCTAAATCAGTTAAAATCAGGGCCATGCATAATGATTATGAAATACTATTTCGTTTTTTATTAGCTGCATTATGGGGAGGAATTGTAGGTGCTGAAAGACAGTATCGGAGTAAGTCGGCCGGCTTTAGAACAATGATCATGATTTCAATGGGAGCCTGTTTCTTTACCATGATGTCAATGTTAATAGGAGCACCGGCTAGTCATGATAGAATTGCCAGCAATATTGTAACGGGAATTGGATTTTTAGGAGCAGGCGTTATATTCCGTGGAGAAAACCGAATTAATGGAATTACCACTGCAGCAACGATCTGGGCAGTTGCAGCAGTAGGAATGGGAATTGGGGCTGGTTATTATTTTGCTGCGAGTTGTGCCTCTGTTTTGATTTTTTTGATCCTTGCTGTTCTGCCTTTTTTAGAAAATTATATTGAGTTTTTAAACCTGGCAAGAACCTATGCCATCACTGCACCATATGCAGAAAATCTTTCAACTAGTTATGAAGAACAATTTAAATTAAACGGCCTAAAATTCAGGCTTGTAAAGCATGTAAAAGAAGAAGATGTATTATTACTTGTATGGGAAACGCAGGGGCACGCAAAAAATCATGAGATCTATATTGCTAAAATGTTGGACGATAATTCGTTGAATAAATTTGAGTATTATTAATATGTGAGTTATAATGGCAACTGATTATAAGTTAAAAATCATTAAAAATATCAGAAGCAGATATTTATTTGCTTTGGGATTATTATCGGTTTTTACTATTGTTACCTATAGCTATTTTTTATATTCCAAGAGAAAATTAGAGAAAGATGGATACATGATCAATATAAGTGGTCGTCAACGTTTTTTATCAAAACAGATAGTCTCTTTTGCACTTCAATTTATTACCTCGAAAAAATATGATGAAAAGAATGAATTACAAAATCAATTAGTACAGAGCATAAATGAGATGGAAACGACTCATAATTTATTGACCCATGATTCGGTTTCGATTTCTTCGCAGTATCATTCTTCTATAGTAGATGCTATTTATTTTAATGCCCCCACATTTTTAGATAAAAAAATTGATTTATTTCTTGCGCATGCCATTGTATTGGGGGAAGTACAAAATGATACAATCACTCTAGAAAATCCACATTTAAAATATCTTTTATTATCCTCCGGAAATTTGGTAACTGAATTAAACCGTATAGTAGATCAATACCAAAAGGAATATGAAGATGAAATTAAAGAAGATATTTATAAAATTACCTTTTTAACACTAGGTGCTTTAATTGCTTATTTTTTGATTGGAATATTAGTATTTCGACCAATGAAAAATAAAATTTTAAATGCACTAATAGATTTAGAAAATACACAAATTGAAATGCGGCAAATAAATGAAGTACATGTTGTATCAATTATTGATGCTCAGGAAAAAGAAAGACAAAGAATTGCCTCTGGATTGCACGACGGATTGGTTCAGCTACTAACAAGTATCGCCTATAAATTTGACATAAATGATAATGGGTTAAATGAAGAATACAATAATAAATTTAAAGAAGCAAAAGAGTTAATTAATAACGCTATCAACGAAACTAAAAATATAGCTTATAGTATTTTGCCGCCTCTACTTAAAGAGTTTGGATTGGTACCAGCAATAAACTCTTTATGTGAACAAATGAAATTACAAGGCAAATTTAAAGTGGATTTTCAAACCTTTAGTTTTACCGAAAGATTAGATCAAAATATTGAACTTGCATTATATCGAATTATTCAAGAAGCGTTTAGTAATATTATTAAACACGCTAAAGCAAAGAATGTAATGATTCAACTTATTCGTCATCCGTACTCTATAGTTTTAATAATTGAAGATGATGGTAAGGGATTTGATACTACTGTTGGTTCAACCTCAAAAGGTTTAGGGTTAATAAATATGCAAAACAGAGCAAATGCTTTCAATGGTAGTTTTGTAATTACTTCTTCTTCAAAAATGGGTTCAGAAATTATGGTAGAAATTCCAATTTAAAACAGATACGAAGTATTATGGGAAAAATTAAAATTTTAATCGCAGATGATCATTCTATAGTTCGAGAAGGCATAAAATCTATGCTTAATGATGTAATTGATTTTGACTTTGTTGGTGAAGCAGAAAATGGAAAAGAGGCAATTGAAAAAATAAACGTATTATTTCCTGATATCATAATTATGGATATTTCAATGCCTATAATGACTGGGATTGAGGCTATAAAAATTATCAAAAAAGATTATAGTGAGGTTAAAACTATTGTGCTTACTATTCATTCAGAAAAAGAATATATAGAGCAGATATACAAATCTGGCGCTACTGGTTGCTTATATAAAAATGCAGGAAAACACGAATTTGAATCAGCAATTCGCGCTATTTATAAAGGAGAAAATTATTTTTCTACTGATATTTCTAATGCGTTATTAAAAGAGCATTTCAACTCACACGATAAAGAAAATTCATTAACACAAAGAGAGCTCCAAATATTGAAATTAATAGTTGAAGAATTTTCTAATCACGAAATTGCCGATAATTTGTTTATTAGTGTCAGAACTGTTGAGACACATCGGAAAAATCTAATGCAAAAGCTTAATATCGATTCAACTATTGGCTTAATAAAGTACGCAGTCAAAAAGGGTTTGATATCAGATCACTAGATCTATTTGACGAATTTCTTTCATTTGTTATTTTATTTCTTTCTCCGTATTTGCTGGTATATATCAGTAGTTCATGGTATATAATTATACCTCAGCATTGGTATTGTCCAGCTTCAACTTAAACAGCAATTTTAATTCGTAATAATTGTTTGCTATTGCAGCAATTCTTTTATCAAACGTTTTAAACGGGCTATTCATGAAAGAAGAAAATAAATCTAATCGACGAAACTTTTTAAAATTAGGTTTAATTACCGGCGGTACCATTGCAACAGGAGCACTTTTGTTCGAAAAAGTGCTATCTAAAAAAGACGTTGTAACAAATACCGCTGATACAATCGTTTGTGGCCCAGATGGGAAAGTATATAAAGCAGATCCTTCGCATTTAAAAGAATTACATGCACCCCCAGTTTCGAATGAAGCGGCACGGGTTGGTATTGAAGGCAAAAAATTCGTAATGGTTATTGATGAAGCCAAATGCGACGGTTGTAAGAAATGCACCGAAGCTTGTCAGAAAATGCATTATACAGAATCAGATCGAGAATGGATCAAGGTTTTTAAAATGAAAGATTCTGAAAGCACTTCACCTTACTTTTTTCCCAAGCCTTGTTTTCATTGTGATAATCCCCCATGTACAAAAGTTTGTCCTGTTAACGCAACTTTTAAAAGACAGGACGGAATTGTGTTGATCGATAATACCCGTTGTATTGGTTGTAGATCTTGTATGGTTGCCTGCCCTTATTCTACTCGCTTTTTTAATTGGAGTGAGCCAGATGCCCAACAAGCCAATGATGTTTCTGGAATTCAATATTCACCTGAGCAAGGTTTCCCAAGAAGGATGGGTACTGTAGAAAAATGTGATTTCTGTCCAGATATGATCCGACAAGGAAAATTACCTGCATGTGTTAGTGGTTGTCCTATGGATGCATTGTATTTCGGAGATCAAAATGAAGATGCAGTTACAAATTCATCTGGACTAACTGTAAAATTGAGTCATTTGTTGGAAGATAATGCAGGTTATAGACATCTCGAAGAA
>SESF01004318.1_pt1 | contig 39710 bp, 11 predicted proteins | sample 3171521 | NCBI WGS metagenome assembly SESF01 (sample SAMN10866945, study PRJNA518727) | freshwater metagenome | biome: subpolar coniferous forest; feature: holomictic lake; material: water; isolation source: holomictic Lake 227, 6 m and 8 m depth | place: Canada: near Kenora, Ontario | collected...
CAATAAAATAAAATCTGAAGTGAAAATCATTTTGAACAAGTGATAACATAAGGATTATGAAAAAGTCACAGGCGCTATCGTTCCTGCTGCTTTTTATCTCAGGAACGTTTTCTGGTCAAAGCCAGACTGCGGGCTCATCTCCTGCAAATACCACCGTGTACCATCCCACCAGGATTATCCAGCCTGCCTGGTTTGATTTATCTCCTCCCATGCGGGATAAGTCCGGGAAGCAGACCGCTGTAAAACCAAAGTCTGAAAGGGAAGTTGAAAACAGCGGCAATCCAATGCGTGAGCGATACGGAAATCCGCCCAAGTCCCTTGCACCTGACCCGGTTCTCCAGAAAGAAAACGGGACTTACCTTCCGCTTACACCCGTCATTACTAAGAATTTTGAAGGAACGGCAAACCTTGACTGGGTGTATCCCCCCGACACCCAGGGCGACGTTGGATTAAGTCATTACGTTCAGGTGGTCAACAGCAATTGGGCGGTTTATTCGAAAACCGGAACCCTTCTGCAGGGACCTGATCCCCTGAGCAACATCTGGACCGGGATCCCTGCGCCCTGGAATGGCACGAATAGCGGGGATCCCGTTGTACTCTATGACCAGCAGGCCCAGCGATGGATAATCTCTCAATTTGCGGTTACCTATCCAAATTATGCCGAACTGGTTGCCGTTTCCCAGACTTCCGATCCAACCGGCAGCTGGTACCGTTATGTTTACGCATTCGGGACGGTACTTCCCGACTATCCGAAACTGGGTATCTGGCCCGACGGTTATTATCTTTCGACCATCCAGCTTCTCAATGCCAATTCCGGCGATGGCATTGGTGTAGCAGCGATGGACAGGGAAAAAATGCTCGCGGGTGATCCATCGGCGAATATGCAGTATATCGATCTTCCGCCATCCTTCGATGGATGGACCATGCTGCCTTCTGACTGGGACGGACAGATTGCTCCTCCTGCCGGGGCTCCAAATCCGTTTATGTTTGTACATGACTGGAGTGTTAACCGCACTATCAAACTATATTCATTTCATGTTGACTGGGCGAATCCTTCAAACACCAGTTTCACCGAAACCCAGACGCTTACACCCCAGACTTTTGATCCGCAGTTATGCACTGCTACAAGAGAAAGATGCATTCCTCAGCCTGGTACCACTGTAAAACTTGAAGCGGTCGGAGGAAGGCTGATGTACCGCCTGCAGTATCGTAATTTCCCTTTCCATCAGTCGATCGTCGCAAACCACACAGTAGATGTGGATGGAACCGGCCATGCGGGAATCCGATGGTATGAGTTCCGGAACACAGGCAGCGGCTGGTCCATTTACCAACAGGGAACATATAGCCCCGATGCAAGCCACCGCTGGCTTGGATCCATAGCCATGAATGACCAGGGTGACATTGCCCTTGGGTACTCGGTTTCAGATGGGACTACTATTTATCCCTCAATTCGTTTCACAGGGCGCAAATCGACAGATCCTCTTGGGCAGATGTCCCTTGCCGAGCAAACCATACAGGATGGATCAGGATCACAAACCGGATCGGAATGCCGATGGGGTGATTATGCGATGATGTCGGTCGACCCTTCTAATGACCAGAACTTCTGGTTTACTTCGGAGTATATTCAAACCACGGGAGTGTCGGACTGGCACACCCGAATTGCCTCCTTCAGGATCAGCAACGCTCCAACGGTAAATACAACAGCGGCAACCAGCATCACCACTACATCCGCCCAGTTGAACGGGACCCTTTATGCCAACGGATTGAGCACCTCGTATTACTTTCAATACGGTACAACCACCTCTTACGGATCTGCAACGAATATCATGCCGGCCGGTTCCGGCTCATTTTTGGTAATGCTCAATGCCTCTGTAACAGGATTGACAAGCGGGACCACCTATCATTATCGCCTGGCTGGAGTGAACAACGAAGGGACCGCATTTGGGTCTGATAAGACATTTACACCTGGCGCGGCTGTAATTACTACCACTGAACCCAGCTCCGTTACATACTATAATGCAGTCTCAGGAGGTATAATCTCTGCGGATGGCGGAGCGGCGGTAAGTTCAAGGGGCGTATGCTGGAGCAGAAATCCGGCACCCACGGTTCTTAACTGTCATTCTGAGAATGGCTCGGGAACAGGAACCTACACTGTCACCATGGCCGACCTGCCTGCAAATACCCTGATTTACCTGCGTGCATATGCAGTGAATGCGACAGGAACCTGGTATGGCGATGAGCTCAGCTTTACTACCGGATGCGCTCCTTTTACCTTGCCGTTTACCGAAGGTTTCGGCGGGACCAGCCTTCCCTCCTGCTGGTCTATGGTTGACCATACAGGTAACTGGCTTGTATGGAAGTTTGGTACCATTACCAACGGGTATCCGAATCCTGCGCTGACCGGCAACTATGCATACCTCCCTAGTAATTCATACGGGAACTTTAATACCGAGAATGCTGACCTGATCAGTCCGACCCTCGATTGTTCATCGTTTACAAACGTAACACTTCAGTTTGCACATTATTTGAAAGCCTGTACCTCCACAACGGCAACTGTTTCGGTGTCGATCGATGATGGTAACTCCTGGACTGCCATTCAGACCTTCACCACCACATCCGCCAGTAATCCTGCATTATTTAACCAGCTGATCCCTGCTGCAGCTGGACAAGCCCAGGTGAAATTCAAATGGAATCTGACCGCCACATGGTGCTATTACTGGGCTTTCAATGATGTTCATGTGACAGGCACTCAAAGCGGGCATGATATCAGCGGTAATTTTTATTATAATAATACGGTCCTGACACCACTCGATAACCTGAGGCTGAACCTGCGGCAAAACGGTATACGTAAGGATTCCTTGCTGACCAGTGCGGCCGGATATTTCAAGTTCGACAACAAGTCTAATGGAACATATATCATTGAGGCAGTTTGCAATAAACCATGGAGCGGAGTAAATGCAACGGATGCTACGAAGGTGCAAAGGCATTTTGCAGGTCTTGAAATAATAACCGAACCAGTGAAGCTCCAGGCCGCAGATGTGAATGCAAGCGGGTCGATCAACGCCACGGATGCGGTCAAGATCAAACGCCGCTTTGCCGGGCTCGACAATTCGTTTGCCGCCGGCGACTGGACCTTTGCAAAGCCCTTGGTGGGAGGGAACACAGTAACACTTCTGAATTCCGACCTGAGCCAGAATTTTTACGGATTATGTGTTGGAGATGTGAATGGTTCTTATGTGCCACTTCCTGGGATGAAGCCGGATGGATCGGGACCTTTTGATTTTTCAAGACAGCCGGCAAATTTATACCTGCTGAAATTGAAAGTTGATAAAACGGAGATAAAAGGAAAATTGATCATTCAATGAGGAAAAGTTTACTGATCATAGTATCCCTATTCATCTTTTTGTCCTTGAATGCTCAGGATTTTAAGACCATTAAGATCAATGGATCAGATTGCGTGAATGGACATATCATTGTCAAATTCAAGAAAGATTACAGCGATGCAGGCGGACAGAACATTTCAGCTTTGCGGCAAAACCTCATCAGCAAATATAGAACCACCGTTAAAAAGCAGTGGAGAATGAAAGCCGAACTCTGGCAGATCGACACCCTGCAGATGCCCAGGGCAACTCAAACCATTCTCGATTCCCTGAAGAAGCTACCCTATGTTCAATATGCCGAGCCTGATTTTATTGTGAAGGCGGATGTCATCCCCAATGACCCCAGCTTTAACCAACTCTGGGGAATGCACAACACCGGCCAGAACGGAGGCACTCCCGGCGCCGATATCAAAGCCCCCGAAGCCTGGGACATCACAACCGGCGACACGAATATAATAGTTGGAGTCATTGATTCAGGCATCGATTACCTGCATCCCGATCTTGCAGCCAACATCTGGACCAACTGGGACGAGATCCCCGGAAACGGCATCGACGACGATAACAACGGATACATTGATGATGTTCATGGTTGGGATTTCTACAACAACGATAATGATCCCATGGATGATAATTCTCATGGAACCCATGTTGCAGGAACAATAGGTGCCGTCGGAAACAATGGAATTGGTGTCGTCGGTGTTGCCTGGAAAGTAAGGTTGATGGCATTGAAATTTCTGAATGCCGGGGGGAGTGGCGAAACAAGCGCAGCAATCAGTGCTTTGGAATATGCAACTGCAAACGGAGCGAAATTAACCAATAATAGTTGGGGAGGAGGTGAGTTTTCCCAGGCTCTTTATGATGCAATTTCATCGGCGGATTCGGCAGGGAAGTTGTTTGTTGTGGCAGCTGGAAATAATTCTTCTGATAATGACATCAGCGTCTCATATCCTTCATGCTATAGCCTGGAAAACATAATCTCAGTTGCCTCAACTGATCGTACCGATCATCTTTCGGGATTTTCAAACTGGGGAGTAAACACTGTTGATATTGCTGCCCCTGGATCAGGAATCCTGAGTTCATTACCTTCTTCAAATTATGGATATTTGAGTGGAACCTCCATGGCAACTCCGTACATCACAGGAGCAGCAGTTTTGGCCTGGTCCAGGTATCCTACCCAGTCAAACCTTCAGGTCAAACAGCATTTGCTTGGGAGTGGTGACCAGAACGATCAATTGTTGAGTACAATAAATTCCGGTTCAAGATTGAATTTATTCACTGCGATTAATGACTCTGTTATCCCTTCCTTAATATTATCATCGAGATACTATGATTTTGGTGCTGAGATTATTCACCACTATTCCCCGCCACGAGTGTTCCTCCTCACCAATGCCGGTAACTCCCAGACCCTGATTGATTCGATTGTTTGCCAGAAAGGGTTTATCATCACTTCAGACTCAATATATTCAAACAAACTGAATGCATTCATGTTGCCACCCAACCATATCGATACTTTTCATCTTGAATTCGTCCCTGATTCTGCAAATAGTTATTTACAAAAACTGATTGTTTATTATTCTTTGAATAGCAATCACCGGCTTATACCCGTTACATTGAAGGGTGTCGCTTATAATTCAGGTACGATAGTTCAAGCGGGCAGTGTTGCCGGAATATGGAATTCCTCAGAATCTCCTTATTACATTAATGGCGATATTTTAATCGGACCAGGACAGTCTCTTGTTATTCATCCAGGCGTTAAAATCCTGTTTGCCGGCCATTACAGTTTGTCTGTGCAGAATAATGGCAGGCTGTCAGCCACAGGAACAGCGGAGAATAAAATTTTCTGGCAGCCAACTGATTCTCTTGGAGGCTGGAATGGTATTACTTTCCGAAATTCAGGTGAAGATGATTCCCTTTTTTACTGTGTGTTAAAATACAGCAAAAGAACTTCACCCAACTATTATTGGTGGCAGCTTCAGAATCGATACCTGTATACCACAGGCGGTGCAATTTTATGCGATCATTCAAGCCCGAAAATTGTTAATTGTTTTATTTCAAATAATCTTGTCCACGGACCCCCGGGAGGTGGCGACTCAGGCGGTGGAATCTCCGTATTTTATTCGAATGCCTTGCTTCAGGGGAATATAATTACCAACAATTCTGCTGATAAGCTAAATGACGGATGGGGAGGGGCTGTATACATCGGGGACAGTTGCAATGCCACTGTTCTGAATAATACGATAGCAAATAATTATGCATATTATGCTGGTGGTGGAATTGGAATTTTAAGATCAACATTTGATATTCAAAATAATATAATCAGCGGGAATCTTACATTTAGTAATGGTGCGAATCAGGTATTTGCCTCCTCTCCATATTCATATTTTACATTTAAAAATTGTTTGGTAAACGGGAGTTATAATATTAACGGGGAGAATGTTTTTTCAAAGGAGCCCGGATTCTTTGCTCCCACTGGTGGAACGGGGATTACTTTTTCAGGACAGATTAATGACTGGGGACTTAAGGACAGTTCTGTATGTATTAACACATTTCCTCATCCCGCGAACATTTTCTCTCCATTAATAGATATTGATGGCAATCCCAGAATTTACAACGGAACAATAGACCTGGGAGCTTCAGAAAACCATTCTGTGCATTCGACAGTTTCCTCTGAACCCTTTTCAGTCCTGAATTTTTCCTTTGTGATTGTCAATGACACTGCTACGATAGGATTGATAATCTTTAATACATCATCAACTCTTCTCCACCTGGATTCGATTGAAATTCAATCAGGTAAAGCCTTTTTTTCAAAATTAAATAATCCGGCAAACCTGAATATATTGCCTGGTGATTCTCTGATACAGACCATACGGTTTATTCCTGGTTTCATCGGACTTCATTCAGGTACGCTGATCATTCATTCATCCGCATACAATTTTCCCCAAAAAGAAATAATGTTAAAAGGAACAGGAATATCAACACATTTTCTGACAGGTAATATACACGGACGGTTGCTAAAGCAAAATTCCCCCTATTCAGTAATTGGAGATATTCAAATTAGTCCATATGATACTTTGATAATCGATCCCGGGACAACAATTCTGTTTATGGATCATTTTTCTTTTACTGTTGGTCCAAATACGGTGCTTCTGTCCAAGGGTCTGTCTTCAGATTCCATCATTTTTCAGGCTTGTGATACAATTGGAGGATGGAATGGATTAAGATTTCAAAACAGTGATAACAATGATACCATCACCTTCACACGATTCTCCTTTGGCAGAAAATGGAATGGAAATACTTTGATTGAAACCAGTGGTGGCGCTGTCTACACTTACAATTCATCACCTTTTATAAAACATTGTACATTTAATTCCAACTCAACTCAGGTTTTTGCCACCGAGGATGGAGGAGGTGCAATATTCCTTCAAAATTCATCGAATGTTCACATTGAAGATTGCTTATTTCGACATAACAGGTCTGCCGGAAGCGGAGGAGCCTTGTGTTCATTCTATAGCTCATTTATTTTTAAAAATAATGAAGTGCGATATTGCTTGTCAGATAAACGCGGAGGAGCCTTGTGTTCAGATTATGGTTTCTCTGACCGAACTCTGATAGATCATAATTTATTTTACAGAAATATTGGTTTTCAGTCAGTTGTTTGTCTGTCATCAAATCTGGCTTCAGGAAATATTCTAAGCAATAATTATTTTGCCAATAATGATGGCAACTTAGCCAGTGCCTTGTTTATCATTGGTTCAGAATATAGGCTCTTCAACAATATCCTTGCTAACAACAACAGTGGTATTTATATTCAAAACTGTGACCCTCAAATTTTTAATAATGTAATTTCAAACAATTACAACTGTACCTCAGGCGGAATTTATATTCAAGGAAACAATGGAGGAACCGCAAATCCACTAATTTGTAATAACGTTTTACGCGGAAATAATGGTTCGCAAATTGGGACCAATGGAAGCGTCAACCCCTCTATTCAACATAACCTCATTCAGAACGGATTTCCTGGTGTGGCTAATTTCGATGCCAATCCCTGGTTCATTAATCCAACTCCGGGCTATAATCAGCAGTTCGATGCTTTAAACAGTGATTGGCATTTACAAGGTAATTCTCCCTGTATTAATAAGGGCCGATTTGATACAATAGGTATGAATATCCCTGAAACTGACAAGGATTGGCATGTAAGAATTTTTGGGGATACGATTGATTTGGGAGCATATGAATTCGGATCACCTTTGTGGCATCCTGGGATCAAAGGATATTTTGCCTACAATAATATTGCTGTCACTCCTTTAGATTCAATGACCGTGTACCTGGCTACAGTTGGAAACGGGATTGATACTACAATGACAAATATCACAGGTCATTACAAATTTCTTCAGATAGCTTCAGGAACATACAATATTCTTGGAAGTTATTCAAAACTCTGGGGTGGCATTAATGGTACAGATGCCTTGAAAATCCAGAGGCATTTTGCGGGGATTGAACTGCTGACTGAACCGGTAAGACTTCAGGCCGCCGATGTTAACGCAAGCGGGTCCATTAATGGAACGGACGCATTAAAGATCAAACGCCGTTTTGCCGGACTTGATACCACGTTTGCAGCCGGTAATTGGGTCTTTGCAAAGCCAACAGTAGGAGGAAATACCGTGGTGGTTCAGGATGAGAATGTGGTGCAAAATTTTTATGGATTATGTGTTGGAGATGTGAACGGATCATATGTTCCTGGTTCCGGGGCGAAGTCCTCAGCTGTGGTTTGCCTGGCATACAAACCTTCCATTGATGTTCACGCAGGTCAGGAATTCCATCTTCCGGTCACGGTCGATCAGGCTTCAGATGTTTCGGCAGTTTCCCTGGTGTTAAAATTTCCTGAAGAGAAAATCAGGATACAGGATGTCAGGATGCAGGATGGGAGAGAGGTTGTTTTTAGGCAGTTTGCAGATGAGGTGCGGATGGCATGGTCGGAGGTCACACGGCTTGAATTGAAACCAGGTGATACCCTGTTAACTCTTTATTGCAAGGTGGCGGATGAGCTGGTGAAAGATGAACTGATCTATCCTGAAATTACTTCTGAAACGGAGCTTGCAGATCAATCGGCGAATCCAATTTCAGGATCAACCCTGAACATCTACCCTATTCAACTGAAAACCGGCAAACTGCCGGATAATGCGCCAAATTCGGAGAATGGCGGATTACAATTAATCCCAAATCCGAATACAGGAAGATTCAGTATTCAGATTGATCCATCATTTAACGGAATAGGAAAAATCGACATTTATGACAGCAAAGGAATTAGCCTCATCCAATCACAATCTGTGAAAATTAGCAACGGAGTCTCATCAGAGATCAATTTCTCTAATCAGGCACGGGGTTTATATATGGTTAAGCTGAAATACAATAAAACAGAATTACAAGAAAAAATGTTAATACGATGAAACAAGGTTTACTTCTCATTGTTGGCTTTCTTTTCTGCGCATTCCTTAGCGCACAAGACCTCAAGTCCATTAGGATTAATGGGGCTGAGTGTGCCAATGGCCACATCATTATCAAGTTTAAAAGGGACTTTACTGATGCTTCCGGGCAGGATGTTACTGTATTAAGGCAAAACCTCATCAGCAAATACAGGAGCACTGTCAAAAAGCAGTGGAAAATGAAAGCCGAACTCTGGCAGATCGATACCCTGCAGATGCCAAAGGCAACCCAAACCATCCTTGATTCCCTCAAAAAACTGCCTTACGTTCAATATGCCGAGCCTGATTTTATTGTGAAGGCGGACATGATTCCCAATGACCCCAGCTTTCCCCAGCAATGGGCGCTTCATAATACTGGCCAGAACGGAGGCACCCCCGGCGCCGATATCAAAGCACCAGAAGCCTGGGATATCACAACCGGTGACACAAACATCGTTGTTGGAGTAATTGATTCAGGTATCGATTATCTGCATCCCGATCTTGCAGCCAACATCTGGACCAATTGGGATGAGATCCCAAATAACGGCATCGACGACGACAACAACGGATATATTGATGATTTTCATGGTTGGGATTTTTTTAACAATGACAATAACCCAATGGATGATTATTTCCATGGTACCCATGTAGCTGGTACGATTGGCGCTGTTGCAAACAACGGAATTGGTGTTGTAGGCGTTGCATGGAAAGTAAGGATGATGGCCCTGAAATTTCTTGGATCAAACGGAAGCGGTCCAACCAGCGGGGCAGTAAGTGCTGTTGAATATGCAACTGCGAACGGGGCAAAAATCACAAATAACAGTTGGGGTGGTGGAGGTTACTCCCAAGCATTGTATGATGCTATTGCTGAAGCCGATTCTGTAGGAGTTTTATTTATTGCTGCCGCAGGGAATGATGCTTCTAATAATGACATTAACATATCTTATCCTTCAGGTTATAATATTCAAAACATAATTTCTGTTGCCTCTACTGACCGTAGCGATCAACTCTCGGGATTTTCAAACTGGGGATTTAGCTCTGTTGATATTGCAGCTCCAGGCTCTGAAATTTTAAGCACCACGCCTTCAATGACATACGGCATGCTAAGCGGCACCTCAATGGCAACGCCAAATATCTCAGGGGCTGCTGCCCTTGTGGCATCAGTTTTTCCTGGGTTTTCAAACCGTCAAATCAAGATGCAGCTGATGGGAACAGTTGACACTATATCACGATTGCAAAACAAACTGATTTGTGGAGGGAGGCTTAATCTTAATCAGGCGGTAAGAGATACAAGCTTTTTTCTGTTCACAACAGATAAACAGACACTTAGTTTTGGAGTACAACGTGTTGATTCAACATCTGAAAGTCAATATATAAAAATAAATAATCTATCTGATGTTCAAATTGTAGTTGATTCGATCTGGATTACTGAATATTTTCCTGTCAGCCTTAATAATGTAACTTTTCAAAACAAACTCTATTCTATCAACATATTACCCGATTCTTCAGTCAGGATATATATTCGATTTCATCCTATAGCCGTCAACCGATATGCTGATACTTTAAAAATTTTCGCCAAATACTGTGATAAACATCACTATTCAATTGTCAAGGGATTTGGTATATCCACTTCAGGCACTGTAGTTAATCAACCATTCATTGAAGGAGATTGGATCAAAGCAAATTCGCCATATTATATAACCACAAATGTTCAAATAGAAATTGGGAAAACATTAAGGATTCATCCGGGTGTAAAAGTTTTATTTTCTGGTTATTATAGCCTTAATGTTATTGATAACAGTTTGTTAATTGCAAAAGGAGCCGTTACGGATTCAATAATATTCTCTGCTCTTGATGAACAAGACGGCTGGGCCGGCATACAAATTTCGAATAATCCAACAGCAACTGATTCCTTGGAATACTTTAAACTGAACTTGGTTAGAAATGTATATTATTATGGTAATATCGGTGGTGCAATCAACGCCAAGAATGTAAATCTGGTTTTAAAGCATTGCGAAATATTTGATAATATTGGACAAAACGGAGGTGGCATTTTATTCGGAAATGGAAATTATAATTTTAAGTGTTTATTTGTCCATGGGAACTCTGCCATTCACAATAATGGTGTGGGTATTGGGGGAGGAATCTGCTCGGCATTATTACCCCTAACCAATGCAACAATTGACAGTCTTGTATTGGAAAATAATTATGCTAGTTCTGGTGGAGGTGGACTATATTTCTGGCAAGGCAATTTTATTCTCAGAAATATTAAAGTAAATAGTAATGGAAGTGGGTATAACTCAGCTTGTGCATTTAACCAATGTAATATTAATATAAAAAATATTTTAATTTCAAATAATTCCTCAAATGATAATGAAGCATGCACCTTTCAAAATTCCATATCTTTTACCCAGAATCTCACCTTTGTAAATAATAACGGACATGTCAAATATCATACTGGTCAGAATAAACTAAAGAACGCAATATTTTACAATAACTCTTTACCCGAAATAAAAGTTATTGATTATAACGGAAATCCAGCACTTTTATCCATTTCATACGTAAATCTTTCGGATTCGTTAAATAGTATTTTAGTGGCAAATTCTTTAGTAACTACTAATAATATTATATATGGAAATCCGTCATTTCTTTCACCTTCGGATTTTCACTTAGCTCAAAATTCGAAGTGCATAGATAAAGGAGATCCATCAGATCCAGTTGGATTGGAGCCTTTTCCACACGGATATAGGATTAACCTTGGAAATTTTGGTGGTACTTATGAAGCAACAACCTCAAGTGGGTTGGCTATAAATATATTTCCTAATCCAGTTGATTTTGGTTTAATATCTGCTTCTAAAGATTATATTGATACCCTTAGAATAATGAACGGAGGTATCATAGATGCAATTCTTTCAGATGTAATTAGTGAAGATACAACCCATATTAAGCTAATGCGTTATACTATAAATGATACTATACACTCAGGAGAAATTTATCCTGTGCATGTTGATTTCATACCCAACTTTCCATCGGATACAGTTTACCAGACGTACATTGATGTATCGATCTTAAATAAAGGGATTCAAAGAATTCCAATCATAGCGAAAGTATTTACTGGAAGTGTTATCGACAGTCAATATGTCTATGGGAACTGGTACAAAAGCAACTCGCCCTATAAAATAACTCGTGATATCCAGATTCCCCCGTATTATTCCTTGCACATTGAGAGTGGTGTGAAGGTCTTTTTTGGAGGAAATTTCGTCTTTGAAGTTGGTCAAAATGCGCAGTTAGTGGCATTGGGAACCAATACAGATTCAATTTATTTTAAACCTTATATGGCGGACCATTGGGGTGGAATCTCCTTTAATGATTCAGATGCAGACGATTCCTTAATCCATGTCATTATTACAAAGGGAGTAAATTTATTTGGAGACGGTGGCGGTATCCGCCTTGAGCATTCATCTCCTAAAATGGAACATATAACTATGTCCAAATGCTTGGCGTTCCATGGTGGAGCAATTTATTCGCATCAATCATCATTAAACATTTTGGGAGGGCAATTTGAGGATAATGGGAATAATACCTTAACCGACCTTGGTGGAGCCATTTACTCCGTAAGCTCAAAACTGGCATTAAATGAGGTAAATTTTCTAAGAAACCATGCACGTTGGGGTGGGGGAGCAATTTATTTTGATTTCTTTACTTCTCAAGATACTTCATTTTTACATGCAAATCGAATTTTAGGGAAAGGAAATACAGCAGGGTGGGTTGGTTCCTTTCTATGTGGTGGCTCTGGGCAATTCCCTTGCATCATTTCCAATTCTGTTTTCACTAGTGACACAAGTGGCTCATCTGTCATTTCTTCAAGACTCCGAACCTTTAAGTTAATCAATGTTACCTTAGCAAATAATTACGCCTACCCTATTGAAAGTACATCACCTGAGAATAGCATAAGTAATTGTATTTTATGGAATAACAGGTATAATCAGGTTTATTTCAATTGGGCTAAAATGTCAGTTGAGAACAGCGATATTCAGGGCGGTCAAGGTGCATTTACGACGTCGAACGGTTTGTTGAATTGGGGGCTACACAATAAAGATACAATTCCTTGTTTTGCAGATTCTATATTGCAATTAGCAGCGAATTCGCATTGTAACGACGCGGGAACAAATGATTCTGTGGTATACTCTACTGATCTCTCAGGAAATGTTCGAATATGGGATGGCAATAGTGATGGCTTTGCAAAAGTTGATATGGGTGCTTATGAATACGGCGCTCCCGCGTTTCTGCCGGGAATCTCAGGGCATTATTATTATAATAACACCGCAAACATCCCTCTGGATTCGGTTGCTATCGGGTTAAAGCTGAACGGAGTTAAAATTGATTCAACGTATTCAAACGGGCTAGGGTCATATCAGTTTCTGCAGAAGGCTCCGGGAACTTACACAATGACCACAGCCTATTATAAACCCTGGAACGGGGTCAATGGAACCGATGCCTTGAAAGTCCAGAGGCATTTTGCTGGGCTTGAAGTGCTAACTGAACCAATACGGCTTCAGGCCGCTGATGTCAATGCGAGTGGATCCATTAATGGAACAGACGCGTTAAAGATCAAACGTCGCTTTGCCGGGCTTGATACCACATTTGCCGCGGGTGACTGGACTTTTGCAAAACCAACTGTTGGAGGAAATACAGTGTCGGTTCAGGATGAAAACGTGGTTCAGAACTTTTACGGATTATGTGTTGGAGATGTGAACGGATCCTTTGTTCCTGGTCCCGGGGCGAAGTCCTCATCTGCGGTTTCCCTGGCATACAAACCTTCGATTGAAGTTCACCCAGGTCAGGAATTCCTTCTTCCGGTGACAGTCGATCAGGCTTCTGATGTTTCGGCGCTTTCCCTTGTATTAAAATTCCCTGAAGAGAAGATCAGGATACAGGATGTAAGGATGCATGATGGGAGAGAAGTCGTTTTCAGGCAGTTTGCAAATGAAGTGCGGATGGCATGGTCGGAGGTCACACCGCTTGAATTGAACCGAGGCGATACCTTGTTAACTATTTATTGTAAGGTGGCAGGTGAGCTGGTGAAAGATGAACTGATCTATCCGGAAATTACCTCTGAAACGGAGTTGGCGGATAGGTCTGCAAAGGTCATATCCGGATCGACTCTTAACATTAATCCCATTCAACTGAAAACAGGCAAATTGCCGGATAATGCGCCAAATTCGGAGAATGACGGATTACAAATAATCCCTAATCCGCATACAGGGCAATTTATTATTCAAACAAATGCTACATTCTCGGGGATTGGGGAGGTTCGCATTTTTGACAATACCGGTAAGAAAATTTATTCGAATACAGCAATCCGGTTTAATCAAGGCAAATCGGGAACATTAAAAATGAATGATTTGGAAGCAGGGGTTTACCTGATCGAACTTAAATCAGAGGACTCTGAATTCAAGGCAACGATGATAATTAAATAGAAATATGGGAACTGCTATCTGAAGAGTGTTAACAACTTAAATGCAACGGCAGAACAAGAGTTGGGAAAAATGAAAACCATTTTCAAACAATAAAATAGTTTTCAACAGGTAATGTAAAAGTATGGGTAGAATTTAAATTTGTGTAATTTAGCATAATGGAATTCAAATGATTATGAAATTTTTTTGAAGACAATTATGTGGCGCAATTTAACTGATATTGAGGATGTCAGCAGTGAATGTACCGGACAAGCTAACCGGCAAGCTAATGGTGAATGAAAGATTTTTTAGAAAAAAAACAAAACAGAAAACAAATGAGAAATTCAGTTAAAAAAGTGTTTTCCCTGCTGATAATAGCATTTTTGACATCATCGGTAGTTTATTCCCAGAATAGCCCGGGATTTGCGAATCTTCATAACCTGGATCCTTATAATCCTGATTTTGCAAAGGGGGTGGTATTGGTGAAGTTCAAGGATGAGGTTCCGATTGTTCTTCAAAAAACAAAATCAAGTCTTAAGACTGGTATTAATACGGTGGATGACTTTATCAGCAGGCACAAAGTAATAACCCTTGAAAAGGTTTTTGCCAATGAGGAGAAACGTGAAGTCAACAAGTCCATGACCACTCCTGATGGGCAGACCCATGAAGTCCCACAGTTGTTTAATATTTATAAGTTCAAGGCCGATGCAAATGAAGATGTGAAGAAAATGGTTGAGGAACTGAAATCAGATCCCCTGGTTGATTTTGCCGAACCCGATTATTACTTCTATTCACAGGCCACAGAACCCAATGACCCGATGGCTTCCCAGCAATGGTACCTGGGAGCGTTCCCGGGGGTAAATGCCAAGGCAGCCTGGGATACAACAACCGGCGATACAACACAGATCATTGGAATTATTGATACCGGTGTTGACTGGGCCCATCCAGATCTTGCCCCGAACATCTGGCGCAACTGGGGAGAGATCCCCGGTAACGGTATCGATGACGACGGGAATGGAAAGATTGACGATGTGAGAGGCTGGGACTTCGTGAATAACGACAATAACCCGATGGATGACAACAGCCATGGGACTCATGTAGCCGGCATCGCAGCAGCGAAAGGGAACAATAGCATTGGTATTGCCGGAATTGCCTGGAACGCCAAGATCATGCCCATCAAAGTCATGCAGAGTTCTGGTTACGGAAGCGCTTCGGATATTGCCAATGGAATAAATTATGCCCGTCTAAAGGGAGCTACTATCCTTAACCTCAGCCTGGGAAGCTACGGGGAATCGTTTACATTGAAGACAGCTCTTGAAAATGCCTATTCAACGGCAGTGATTGTCGCTGCTGCAGGAAATGATGGTTATAAAATTGATCCGCCTTTTCCGCCGGCACCATTATATGCTCCTCATTTCCCTGCATGTTACTCATGGGTGATTGGAGTTCAGGCAACAACACAGACAGGAGAATTGGCTTCTTTTTCTAATTTTGACCCTTCAGGGCCAATTGATTATACAAATGCTTATGGGCACAACTATGAAATGAGGGCCCCTGGAGTTGGGATTCTCAGTACCTTCCCGGGCGGTGGGTATCACTTGCTAAACGGAACCTCAATGGCTTCTCCGGTTGTAGCAGGAGGTGTGGCTTTGATTAAATCTCACAGACCGGCAATTTCGACAGAAGAGCTTTTTGCAATTTTAATTCAAAGCTCAAGCGGTGGAAACTTAAATATTTTCGCTGCTCTTAATCATGTTCTTGTCCCCAATTTAAAATACGTTTCAAATACTATAGTCGATACTTTAACAGGAGATGATCGCGATGGAAAGGGAGATGCCGGTGAAACCATTCAACTTTTTTTGAAAGTTAAAAATGCAGGAGGATCTGCTGATAGCGTATGGACAAAATTGAGGTTTGCTCCATTTGAAGATACAACCGTTGCTACCATACTTGACAGTACAAGCTTCATCGGAACAATCTCAACCTATGGCACAATGACAGGCCAAACAGATCCTTTTAAAATTTATATAAAACCTACTGTCGCCAATAACCGCGATATCATGTTCCAATATGAGATCGGCTCAAAAGACAATTCAGAAGTTACTTCCGGGACCTTAAAAATAACGATCACAAACGGAGTAGAACTGGGCGGTCATTATTACGGAACGAAACATCTTACACAAAATAAACTATACCTGGTTACCTCAAATACAGTTTTTGATACACTAAAAATCGACCCTGGCACAAGAATTCAGATAAGTGATGAAAAATCCATTTTCGTTTCCAGGAAAATGATTTGTAACGGCAAGCCGGATTCAATGATTGTATTTACCCAAAACGGATCTGGTTATTGGCTGCAGATAAAAAATGTAAGTGGCAATCCTCAGCAAATGAAATATTGTGTTTTTGAATACTTTGGAGTATCTTCTTCGGTCGCTGGGTTTCCTACTCATATAGATGGGTTTCGAATTCATAATTCGATCTTTCGCTATGGAAAAATTCACTTTACAAGTGTTTTAAATTCTGACAGTATCACAAAGTGTTTGTTTTTCAACAATTTCGCAACATACATGACAAACTTTGGCAACATAAACATTTTTCAGAATAATATTATATCAGGAAACACATGCACTCAATGGGATAATCCGACATTTTTGAACAGTGGTATGAGTCTTCAGCTTTCAAGAAACTTTAGGAATAACTCTATTTTTAGTAATGATAAATATAATTTATCTGCACCTTACCCTGCAAGTTGGGGAATATTTAAACTATCTCCAATTTATTGGGGTACAACAGATAGCTTAACAATAGAACATTCGATCTATGATTTTTTTGAAAATTCAACTTTCCCAATTGTTGACGGCTTTGACAGCGCCCAGGCCACCCCGTCTGCTTTTTGTCACGGACATGTGTGGAAGATTCTTATTGATTCTGTTGAAATCAATAAATATGATCATCCATACAGTGCAAATAATGGTCGGGGTATCGTTGGATTGGGCATCCATAAATTCGATGTGTACTTCAACCGTCCAATGGATGCTTCAGTCACTCCGTTTTTAACCTTTGGCGTTCGCGAACCATATACCCAGAAAATTGTTGCGGAATCTGCAAGCTGGAGTTCCGATTTTAAACGATGGACAGCTTATTTTAACATAGGAATTGAAACCGGAGATGGTGTTCAGCGTGTGAGAGTCGCGATGGCTCAGGATAACGATCACTTCGAAATTCCTATCGAAAATTCAAGGTTTGAATTTGTAATCCAGGCAGCAGGCTCTGCATCGATTGAGTTTATGGCTACCCCCGGGATTGGGAAGGTTGGCCTTGAATGGAACCGGGCCGGAACAGAGGATGCCATGGGTTATAATATGTACCGTCAGCAGAATATAACTGATACAACTTTTTCTTCCCCGATCCGGATCAATACCACTCTGATCACCGATACACTGTATACCGATTATGCAGTTCTCCCGAATAATACATATCATTATTACTACAAAGTGGTTGGCACAGACCTTGCCGAAAGCGACAGCAGCAAAAAGGTTACAGCAACTCCTTTGAATGCAGCTAACGGGGATGCCAATGGGGACGGACTGGTCAATGTGCTGGATATTACTACCGTAATTTCATACATGCTGAGCCAGAACCCTCAACCATTCCTGTTTGATGCTGCGGATGTGAATAATGACAACGCCATCGATATCCTCGATGTAATCGGGATTGTTAACCTGATCAATGGAAAGAAGAAAGCAGGGAGTATTTTCACGGGCACCAATCCTGACCCGGCATATATCTGCCTGGATTCAAACGCGATCACGTTCCGCAGCCAGGGACAGGTTGCTGCTCTTCAGCTTGAGTTGACGGGCAAGAATATCGCTGACATAGAACTTATGTGTAAACAAAATGGATTTGAGTTTGCCCAAGGGGTCGTGAAGGGAAAACTCACAGGGATCCTTTACAACATGAACAATCATACCCTTCCCGGTAATGGGAACAATCCGCTGACCTTGCTTTCAATCAACAATAAACAAAACCTTGATTGGGGAGAAGTGAAAGCAGGTGACATCGAAGGGAATAAAGTCATTGTGATCAAAAGCAAGGGATCATATCCTGACGATAATAATTTCAATCTACAGGCTCATCCAAACCCCTTCACCCAAGCGGTGACTATCAACTTCAATCTACCCGAAGAATCCAAAGTGGAAATTAAACTTTACGATATCCAGGGAAAATTGGTGAGTGTTCTGATGGATAAGGAATTAAAAGAGGGCCTGCACTGGATCAACTGGAACGGAACGGACCTGAATAACCATGCCTTGTCATCGGGTACTTACTTCTGCAAACTCGAAGGCCAGGCCAAATCGGGAAATGCCTTCCACAAGGAGATCAAATTGATTTATACAAAATAAAATGAAAAAGACCATACTTATTTTGCTCTTGTTTCTTGCAGCCCTGCCGTTATTCAAAGCCGCAGCCCAGAACATCCTGATCTCCGACAGCGCGGCCTGCAGGCCAAACGATACCGTGGTAGTTTCGATTGAAATTGATAATTCGAAACAATTCATCTCATTCCAGTTCGATCTGCAGCTCCCTGACAAGGTGACTTATATAGGCTATTCTCTGCAGCTAAGCAGCCGCTCCACCAATCATGTGGCCATCGGAAACCTTGTTGGGAACAACACGGTAAGAGTTCTTGCCTATTCGCCAAACAACGCTGCCTTCCTCGGAAATTCAGGCAAGGTGATCTCATTCAAGCTTGCCGTGGGAAATACCAGGGGTGTGTTCCCGCTGACTCTGACCAATGCTATCATCGGTGACAGTTTGTCGATCAATATCCTTACAGGGATCAGAAATGGTCCGCTTTCGGTATATCCGCTGGGAATCAATGAAAATAAGAACCATGGACCTGTGCTGGATTTCAAGGTGATCCCGAACCCTGTCAGGGAAAACTCTATGATAGAATTCACCCTGGAACATTCTTCAAGAATTGAGATCAGCCTGATCGATGAATTGGGAAAGCAGTTATGCGTTGAACCTTTGGGAGAATTTACCGAAGGCCTTCACCACATTAAAATACCCTTGAACATTAGTGCAATGATCTCCAGCCACAGCCTGTATTATCTCGGTCTGCAAGCTCGTTCGCAAAGCATGACAAACTCTGTAACTTTCAAAGCAATCTTAAAATAATCCGATCATGAAAACAATTGGCAAACACATCTGTATCCTGGCCGTCGCTATTTTGCTTCCACAACTGTCGTTTCAGTTAATGGCTGCAAATACAATGAAGCTCAGCAATCACACGGTTGGCGCCAACCAGGTCTTCACAGTGAGAGTCGACATCGAGAATACTTCGGCGTTCACGGCATTCCAGCTGGACGTGCCGGTGCCGGCCGGTTTTTCGTATATTGCCAATTCGGCTGTATTCGATACTGCAAGGGTCAGCACTCAATCTCTGCAGGCCGAAATGGTCCCTGGCAATAAGCTAAGGATAGTCGGCTATTCTCAGAATAATGTCCTTTTTGAAGGCGATTCGGGGACCATTGTCAGATTTCAGATCAGATCGGGTTACACACCGGGGACCTTTCCTCTTACGATGCTGAACCCGGTCATTGGGGATACAAACGGAGTGAATATTCTTACCAGCCCGGTCAACGGTTCTGTGCTGCTCCAGGCCCCCGATATCAATATAACTGCCACCAGCATTAACTTTGACCGCACCCCTCTTGGCCAGTCCACCACCCGCAATCTTACCATTCAAAACACCGGGAACCTTCCCTTGAATGTCACAGGTGTTACGTTTTCTTCAAGTTATTTCGAAGTCGTTGGGAATTCCTCTTTTACCGTAAACCCAGGGGCAAACTACCAGCTCACCGTTAAATTCAATTCGGTGATCCGGGGTCAGTATAATAAAATTATGACGATCACATCAAATGACCCGGATGAAGGAACCTTGATTTTAAACCTCATCGCCCGTGCCTTTGCAGTTAATGAATTACATACGGGAACTATGTTCGCTTATTCAGGCAAGCAGGCAACTCTCTCCTATTCTATCAACAATATGGATCCATTTACCGGTTTTCAGTTTGATGTTCAACTTCCTTCACCTATGACCTATGTTCCCGGATCGGCAATATTAACCGGACGCAAGACTAATCATGTGGTCAGCGCCAATACCATCCCCGGCAACAAACTCAGGGTCGTGGCCTATTCACCAAACAAGCAAGTGTTCGGTGGAAGCACGGGCAATGTAGTTACCTTGACTTTCAACGTCAACGGAACGGGAGGCAGCTATCCGCTCGCCTTATCAAATGTTGTTATAGGTGACACCAACAGCCAGAACTGCCTTTCCGATTCTTACAATGGAAGTCTTACTGTTGCTTCGCCCTTAATTTCCAGCGCCACAACCCTGGCCTTCGGCGATGTTTCTGTACTGACATTTAAACAATTACCTTTAAGGGTCTTCAACTACGGCACCGACACTTTAAAAATTTCAAGCATTCAACTCACGAATGCATCATTTGTATTGCTCACAACTTACCCTCTGCAAATCCTTCCCGGCCAGTATTCCGATCTGCAATTGAAGTTTCAACAATCTGTAAAGGGAGGATATGCCGGGCAGATGAAAATGTTTACCAACGACCCGGTTCGTCCAATTTACCTGGTAACTCTAAGCGGCACTGCCTTTACGCCTAATTACCTTTTAATTCCCGCCCTGAGCTGCAAAAATATTGATTCGGTGTGGGTCCCTGTAAAAGTCAATAACATTGAACCTTTCGTTGCATTTCAGTTTGACCTTGAATTTCCGTCATGCATGCATTATATTACAGGATCCGGCGTCTTGACATCGAGAGTTAGTAACGCCAGCCTCACAGTTCAAACTGTGAATGCCACGAAAATTCGTGTCCTGGCCTACTCCATATTACAAAACCCGTTTACAGGTGATACCGGGACCATAGTAAACCTGAGATTCGCTGTGAATTCAAGCAATCAGAACGTTACATCGGGCAGCCTTAGCCTGAGCGGAGCCATTGTTGGCAACGCCCTGATGCAGAATATTTTGTATCATTCGACCAATGGGACAATCACATTCCGGTTTCCGCATATTCTATCAGGTACCCTGGTATACAATAATTCTTCAAATACGCCCATGGATTCGGCGTGGATGATCTTGCAGCAGAATGGTTTAAAGCTGGATTCAGTGCGGACCACCACCTCCGGCGCCTTCTCCTTTCAGAATATCTATGACGGGATATACCGTATTAAAGGAAAGACCCATAAACCCTGGAGCGGTGTAAACGGTACAGATGCACTGAAGGTGCAACGTCATTTTGCCGGTCTTGAGCTCCTTACCATTCCGATTCGTCTCACCGGAGCCGATGTCAATAATTCGAACAGCATTAACGGAACCGATGCTTTAAAGATCAAACGAAGATTTGCAGGTTTGGATACCATCTTTGCAAGGCCAGACTGGATTTTCGAAAAGAATACCGGCAGTGACTCGGTGGTCATGGTTAACAGTAACACCACTGTCAGTTTCTATGCGTTATGCACAGGCGATGTGAATGGATCCTACGTCCCGACAACCGGAGCGAAATCAGGACAGGCTCTTGAGATTTCCAATTCAACAACCATACCGGTGGCCGCAAACCAGGAAATTTACCTGCCGATCACCGTTGATCAGGATTGCGATATGGGAGCGTTTTCGGTGGTCCTCGACTTCCCGGCAAGCCTGGTTGATGTCATGGAGGTCTCTTTTGTGGGCGGACAGCCATATTATTCGGTGAAAGGCGGGAGGTTGAATATCGTATGGTCGGAGCTGAACGGATTAATGGTCAGCCGTCATGAACCCTTTGCATTCATTAAAGTGAGAACATCAGCTTCATTTACTGCGGATGACATCGTCGCATTCACCAATGCTTCTCCGCTTACCGAGTTAGCCGACCGCAGTGGCAGCGCCGTCAGAGGTGCACAGATATCAATCCCCTCATTGTCGTTTTTGAGTGATAACAATGGATCAGGATTTCAGCTGTACCCGAATCCTGCAATCAGCCGCTCATTCCTGTTCTTTAATACAAGCGAGGAAGGTACTGCAACGGTCAGAGTGTTTGACGTTTTAGGCCGTTGTGTTGAGTCGGTGGGCCCCGTTTCTGCAGTGAAAGGACTGAATAAAATGGACCTCGATTTCAGTCATCTGAAAAAGAACCTGTACAAGCTGTCATTCGAATTTTCGGGTCCGGCTCAAAGTTTCAAAGAGGTAAAAAGCATTGTTGCCGGGAATTGATAATCCGGAAGCAAAATGGTTTTTGTAATGATGAAAACACTGATCCATCACTGAAATAAAAGATATTTACTTCAGTGTTTAAAAACTGATTATCACAGGCCAGGTTGACATTACCTGCTCACGATAACCTTTTGCAGGTAATCTTTCTGTTTCCCGTTGAAAGTGAATGAAAGTTTCAAGGTGTAAAGGCCTGCAAGCAGTTCTTTGGTTTGAATGACCAGCCTGGAATTTCCTTTTTCAAACCTTTGCATGGGAATTGCTTTTATCTCCCTGCCCACTATATCCAGCATTTTCATGCTGCCTTCTGCAGCAGAGTTCAATTGAAATTCCAGGGTAACATAATCTTTTGCCGGATTTGGGTAGACCTTGCATGAGCTTATCAATTCACCATAATCATTGATGCCGTTTTGTTTTAATGGTTTTATGGTCAGGCTTGAAAGTTCAGCGAGAGAGATTGTCTCGCCAAGTTCATCAGCAAGTTCCGATTCCATGCCGGGGGACAGTTCTATGGTCCGATCGCCGGAGAAGTCCTCTTTTGCCCTGAGTTTCAGTGTCAGTAAGGTCTCTCCTGCTTTCAGATTAATCGTCTGAAGCTCCGACCAGGCAATACGCAGCTGGCCGGGAAGAAGGTTAAACACAGGGGCTCCGTTACTGATTTGAACGTCCTGCACCTCAATCAGGTCTTCAGGATAGGGAATTACCAGGGAAATAGCGCTTACATTGATATCGTTCCTGGCTTTAACCGGCAGTTCAAAAACCTTGCCGGGAGTGACTTCTATCGTTCCTTCGGATGTGAATTCTATTTTTCTGTCAATCCAGTCACCCGGAGCGGGTACATTGGACCCATTTACATCGCCAACGCATAATCCATAAAAATTCTGGATCAATGCGGCTCCGTTGATAATGATCGTATCGCCTCCAAGTACCTGTTTCGAGAAAGTCCAGTCTCCCCGCATAAATGAATTATCCAAGCCTGAAAAACGCCTTTTGATCTTGATCGCATCGGTGGCATTGATCGAATTGCTGAGGTTAACATCCGCAGCATTTAGTCTTACAGGTTCAGTCAGCAATTCAAGCCCGGCAAAATGCCTCTGCACCTTGATGGCATCCGTTGCATTCACGCTCGACCAGGCTTTGTTGGTCCTTGCCGAGAGTGTATAGGTTCCATCTGCCTTTCCCGTAAATGAATAGGCTCCCGATAAGGTAGTTTGTGTGGAATCAATGCGGATGTCATTCTGCCTGAGTATTATCCATAATGAATCCAGTGGGGAGTTGGCTGTATTATTGTAAACAAACATTCCATTCAGAGGCCAGCCTGTTAAGGTATGGACCTCTCCATCCCTGTAAAAAAGAGCCGTTGGAATGTCAATCAAGGTGTTTCCGATAGAATCTGCATAAGCACAATCCTGGCCGCTGTTTTCGGTATTATTCCATGTCAAACCTGTCGCACCTGTAATGTGAGTGAAGAGGAGGTCGGCAAGTTTACTGCCATCGGAGAGGGTCGCGGGAGTCAAATCAGACCAGCTGATTATCACCTTGCTTAAGGTTGATGAAACTGATGTATTGTTAACGATTAATCCGCTTAAAGCCCCGTTAATATTAGCAGATCCCAAATAAGTCAACACTGAGGGGTTATAATCAAGGCGAAGAGACAGGGCTGTGATTTTTCTGAATTTGTCAACTTTTACAGGTACTGAGATGGATGTATTGTCAGCGGCCGGGATGGTGTCGGTATATGTGACAGGAGCGTGTTTTAAGGCATTAAGAATCGTGAAAGCGGCATCACTGATGTCAAAAGCGTTTGTATTTGCAGTGCTCGTTACTTTTACCTTGCAGGTTACTGAAATTACATTTGGGTTTGGATTTGGCACATTCCATGAATATGATCCCGATGTGGCCGGTGTGCTTGGGATAATGGTAGTCCAGTTTGCCCCATTGTCGGTTGAATAAGCGATGGTAACATTAACGACATTGGTCGCATTCCATGTTATTGTATGGTTGGTCCCGCTTATCCATGTTTCACCACCGTTGGGTGAGATGAGCTGAATCGGGCTGGATGTCATAAAACTTAATTGTTCACCATAAGCGGTTCCCCCGCCGTTTACAGCGTATGCTCTCACATAGTAAAGAGTAGCGGCTGTTAATCCTGTTATATTACTAAGAAAACCACCTGCTCCAATGCCATTTAAGGTGTGGCTGCCGCTAACTACAGGATCTATAGTTGTGCTCCAGCAAACTCCTCTTGAAGTCACTGTTGCTCCTCCGCCAACGGCAATGGTTCCTCCGGTGCTAGCCGTAGTTTGAGTTATTCCAGTGATAGCCTCCGTTGTTATAGATGGAAAGGTTACAAAAGATATTTCGTTCCCATACACTGTCCCGTTGGAATTTGTTGCAAAAGCCCTTAAATAATATAATGTGTTGGATATTAGCCCGGTAAGATTAGCTGTGAATATTCCTGTTCCGCTTCCACTTATGAGGGAACTGTTTGAAGTAGTCGGACCCGCACTTGTGCTCCAGCAAACTCCCCTCGTTGTAACTGGGCATCCGCCATCGGACGTCACGTTCCCCCCCGATGTGGCAGTGTTCTGCGTTATATTTATTATCAGAGATGAAGTGACGGTGGGTGTGGTCGTTGTGCCGTCGGTATTTTTAATACAACGGAGTGGAAAACCTGCCGTTTTGGGATATGAAGAAATATAACTGGAGGTGCTGGTGAACATTAAAATCCAGCCGGCCGTGGCATTTTGCTGTTTGCTGCTCCAATAAATACCCTTAACGCCGCGGTAAGAGAGGGCTCCGTTGCCCATTTCAAGCATCCCTGCAGCATGCATCTTTAATGGAGAATTCCACGGTCCGTCCCAGTTATTCCAGTTCCCGCTCGCATCCACATTATTCCATTCGGAATCGGTAGGAACACGCCATCCGCAGCCGAGTTCAATGTTACATGGGTCATTTGAAGCTTCCCAGTCAAGGCTTTCATTTATGGATGTTATCCATGCAGTATTTGGTGTTCTGGATGAACCGTTGTGTTTGTATCCTTGTTTACGGTTAAACTGCCAGTACCATCCCGCCGAGGCCTCTGTAGTGTCATCTACAGCTGTCGCCTGATGGTCGGAACCCAGGTTGCTCGTGATCCAGCATCTTAAAGGAGCGCCCGGGATGTTTGCAACAGTACCATAAGTCACAGTTTTATTCACAGGAGCAACATTTCCTGCCTGGTGGTTGATAGTCAAAGGTGAACAGGAAGCAGTAGAAATAGTAGAAAAGCTTAACTCATTCCCATAGGATGTTCCTGCTGAGCTCGTAGCATATGCCCTGACGAAATACGTTGTGCCTCCTGCCAGTCCCGTGATGTTACTTGTGAAAACGCCCATACCGCTGCCATTGACGGTTTTATCATTGGAAGTGGTCGGTGCTGTTGATGTGTTCCAGCAAACACCCCTTGATGTTACAGCAGAACCACCATCGCAAGTGACAGTCCCGCCACTTGTTGCAAAAGTGGAGTTAATGTTTGAAATCGCAGTTGTGGTAACATTTGACATTACGTTGGCTGCCTGTGTAGTAAACGTAATCTCAAGCCCATAACCAGTGCCAAGGGTGTTTGTAGCATAAGCCCTTACATAATAAGTTGTATTTGGAGTCAATCCCGACATGGTGCTTGAAAAACTTCCCTCACCACCTGTCTCGATACTTTTGCTGCCGGCAACAGTAGGATCATGCGAGGTGCCCCAGCATAACCCTCTGACGGTGATCGTATCCCCTCCATCATAGGCAATTCCCCCGGCGGTAGAGGTGATTGTCCCGTTACAAGTCAAGGCGGTCGTTGAAACAGTAGGAATAATGTTTGGGGATCCGCTGAGTTGCAAAACGCATACACCCCATTGAGACATGCCCCCATAAGTACCGCCCCAGGTCATACTATGCATTGAATAATCCCATGTGTCATGTAAATAAATCGTTGTTGTGGCTTCATCATAACCAAATCCTATCATTGTATGGCCCGTTAACTGAATCAGCACCGGACGACCAGCATTGATTTCCTGCTTGAACTGCGTAAAATTAAATCCTAAGGTATTCCCTGAATATCCGTAAAGGTATTGGGTATAATAACGGTCAACCGCATATCCTCTTGAAACATAGAATTGAGTCAGGCCATATAATCCGTCAGAATAACCCCAGCCCGCCTGAACAGAGACAGGAAGTCCGTTTGGATCGACGATGAACGAAGTACCACCGTCGACTGTTTGATAAACATACTGATTTGAATACATAAAGTCAGCTGTGCAATCCCCATAGGTATGCTGGGTCCATCCATTGGTGATATATGGATCAGGACTCATACTGTTATACACCACCCAGTAATCATCAACATGCCCCCTGCTTGTACGCCCATCAACACCGTTACGGGTGGCGCTGATTGGGCATTGCTTCCTGGTTTCCCCGTTGATGACAACCGATCCCCATGAACTGTTATCCATCGGGGCAACACCACCGTTGGTTGGGCCTGTATAAATATTGGGATAACCGCTGCGGTCATAATACCCGGCCATCATTGCAGCAGATGTGGGGGAGCAGCCAAAAGACCAGTCGTAACCCGGGACATCCGGTATGATGACAGATGTTGTTGTCGGATTTGAAGCCGGCATCCTGAAGTTATCGGGAGGTTTCCCGGGAACCTTTATCCGGGCCAGTTCCCTGCCGTCAGGAGATATGAAACGACCAACAATGTTTGTGTCAGCGATAGAAGAATTCTGAGCCTGGATAGAAAAAAGACAGTAAATAAAAAATAATGAAAAGTAAAGTGTTTTCATAAACCTGTGGATTGAAGGATTGACATTAAATCAAGCTCAGAGGGATACGATAAGATGGACGCCTGCTGATAATCTCCTGTCAAATATAATACTAAATAATTAAACGTTTCATATCGCTCTATTATGACTAATTGTGTATGAAAGTGATCATGTATAACAGTCATTTATCGACTGATTACCATTTACCTCTTTACCTCACAACCAGGAATATATTGTACCTTTGAACAATGAATGCATTCGATAATAACTTCAAAATCATCCTTTTAATTGCCATTTTCTTATGCACCGTATCTGATTATCAGACTTATGCTCAAACACGTGATATTACCATCCACTTTCGGGGCGTTTATGATAGTAAAATCACCCTGATGTCACTCTCGGTTTCCCGAACAAGTAAAACCATTGCCGGGGTTCCGCAAATTAGAAACGGACAGACCACGAAAATTACTGTTTCAAAGGATTACCTGCCCGGGGAATTTGTTCTGAGGTTCGACTACAGGGAAAAAGAATCCAGCACGCCTTACCCTTCTGAGAAATATTTTTTTATGAGCAACCAGGACCTTGAATTATGGGTCAGCCCGATGTATTGCAATAATTCCGACAGCACCGGGTTTCAGAAAGGTGAAAGGGAGAATGCTGCATTTGTTGAGTTTTCGAAAGAAAACATAAAGAAAAAGGAGAAGCTGGGTGTGTTGCAGAACTTCCTCATGAATTATGATGATACGGAGTCAAAGCTTTACAAGGAAGGTATTAAAGAGTATGAAGCAAGGCGGATGGCATACAACGAATGGCTGGCGAAGCGCGAAAAACAAGATGATTCCTTGTTTGTTAGCAATGTATATTGTTTTCAGTATGTTCCTGAGATCGCCTGGGAAGGGAATGAGACCAACCGCCTCAACAACATGATTGCTCATTATTTTGACGGAATGGATTTCAATGATCCCCTGCTGATCAAAACTTCCAGCCTGAATAAATGGATGGACAGCTACGTAAACCTTTACGGACAGCTTGCAACGACAGTGGCTTTAAGGGATTCTCTATTCCCTTTGGCCGGGAAGACCGCGATTGAAAAAGCCAGGCAGGGTGATCCTTTGGTGTATGGCTGGATGGTTGATTATTTTTACAAAGGCTTCGAATCAAACGGGATTGATGAGGGAATGAAAGCCCTCGAACCATATCTCAATGATCCAAACTGCCTCACCTCCAAACGCAAGGAAATCAGCCGCAGACTAAAGGGCATTGAAACCCTGGTGCCCGGCAGCAAAGCTCCTGACATTTCGTTGAAAGAAAATGAAAAAGCTGTATTTGAGCTGTATGCATTCAACACTCCCTGCAAATACATTCTTCTGCTCTTCTGGTCGGCCAGTTGCAGTCACTGTGTTGAGCTGGCTGATAAATTGCACCAATGGCAACAACAACAAGACATCCGCCAGAAAATGGAAATTATTGCTGTAAGCCTTGATGAAACTGAAGCAGAAGCCAAACTATGGGAACAGAAACTACCTGCGCTCAGCGGATGGAAGCATTTACGGGCCGCTGAAGGCATCAACAGCAAAGTCGCCAATGACTATTTTGTGTTGGCCACACCCATAATGCTGTTACTTGATTCAGCATCTTATGAGATCATCAGTCTTCCAACAACATTGAATGAAATATTTTCTTATTTTTATTGAAACAAACAGCATTATATTTTTACATGAAAGCAACTATCAAATCATAAAACGGGTCAATACGATAAAACAGGAAATTATGAGATCCCTTAAACAATTTTATATCTTTTTGAGCCTCTTGGCTTTGACGATAAATCCTTCAGTGATATATGCCATAAGCAATGCCCCGATCACAACTGCTGCTTCGGTTTCGGCTTGTCCAGGGACCCAGGTTACCATACCATTGACTGTAACTGGTTTTACAAATATCACTGCAATATCCCTCAGAATTGAATACAATCCCACGGTGATGACATACAACACATTCGCAAACGGGAACGTGGTCTTAGCCGGTTTAGGGGTGAATAATTTAGTAGTATCTCCCACCTTGAATGCCATCATGGTCGTTTGGTCAGATGTTAATCCAAAAACAATTGCCAGCGGGGGAACTCTTCTGGATTTGAAATTTGACTACATCTCAGGAAATACTATTCTGTCCTTCGACAATATATCAAATGGTGGTAGCAATTGCGAATATGCAGATTTTGAAGGAAATCCAATGAATGATATGCCAACCTCGACGTATTACATCAATGGGAATATTACCGGAAATTCTATGCCTGCCGCCGCCGGGACTATCACCGGCTCTGCCACGGTTTCCCAGGGACAGCCGGGCGTTATTTACTCGGTGCCGGCCATCGCTAATGCTACAGGATATACTTGGAGTTTGCCTTCCGGAGCTTCCATCGTCAGCGGGTCAAATACCAGTACAATTACAGTCAATTTTTCAAACAGCGCAGTGTCAGGAGCCATCAGCGTTTATGGTACCAATTCCTGCGGAAGTGGCACAATTTCTTCACCTTTCAATGTTACCGTAACCCCTCTCGTTACCAATGCTCCTATAACAGTTACAGGAACCGTTACAGCCTGTCCGGGCGCCCTGGCAACCGTGCCGGTCACAGTCACCAATTTTACCAATATTGGAGCCTTGTCACTGAGACTGGAGTATGATCCCACAAAAATGACCTATTCTTCCTATACCAACCTCAATAGCGCTATTCCCGGAACCGTTGTTACAAATACTGCAGTTTCTCCAGGCATGCATTATGTGCTTATCACCTGGACCGGTACTGGCGGAGTAAACATTGCTGCCGGAGGTAAATTGCTCGACCTGGTGTTCAACTTTACGACCGGTTCAACAGCCCTCGCATTTAATAATACTTCAAACGGAGGTGCTGACTGCAAATACACGAATGGTTTTGGTCTTGTACTCACCGACATTCCCACAGCTGATTTCTATACAAACGGGCAGGTATCATCCTCCGCTCCCTCAGCAGCAGGTACTATTACAGGAGCTGCAACGGTCGTGCAGGGCACCAATAACATTCCGTATTCAGTAGCAGCCATAGCGAATGCTACAGGTTACTCATGGACTCTTCCTACCGGCGGCACCATTACCTCAGGGGCCAATACAAGTTCAATTACGGTGAATTTTTCTGCAACTGCTGTTTCAGGCAACGTTTGTGTACAAGGAACAAATACATGCGGCAACGGAACAATTTCATGCAAAGCTGTTACCGTAAACACTCCTCAGAATGCTCCCATTTCAACAGCCGGTAGTTTATCGGCATGTGCCGGAACCCCCATCACAATTCCCATTAATGTAAACGATTTTCTCGATATTACAGCCGTGACGCTCCGTCTCGATTATAATCCCACCCTGATGACCTATGTGTCATCGGCGAATATGAACAGTCAGCTTAACGGAGCAATTGTGAATAATGTTGCAGTCAGTGGCACCCTGAATAAAATTCTTATTGTTTGGTCTGATCCCACCCCGAAAACAATTGCCAATGGTCAGAAACTGGTTGACCTGAATTTCAATTTCATTTCGGGCTCGCCAACCTTATCTTTTAATAATACTGCAAGCGGTGGTTCCGATTGTGAATTTGCCGATGCAAACGCAAATGCCTTAAATGACCTTCCCACTGCAACCTACTACCATGATGCAACTGTTACCATGAATCCGCTTCCTTCAGCCGCAGGAACCATAACAGGTACTGCCACGGTTACCCAAGGCCAGTCCGGGGTTTCTTATTCAGTACCCGCTATCGCCAATGCAACAGGATATACCTGGACTTTGCCCACAGGAGCTTCTGTTGTCACAGGAAGCAATACTAATTCCATCGTGGTCGATTATTCAGCTTCTGCTGTCTCTGGCAGCATCACGGTGAGAGGAACGAACTCCTGCGGTAATGGAACTGTTTCAGCTGCATTTGCAGTTACAGTGAACCCGCTTCCTGCCACCGCCCCGATCACCACGGCCGGATCCCCAACAGCCTGTCCGAATGCAAGTGTTACAATACCTCTTACAACCGCAAATTTCAATTACATCGCTTCTTTTTCCCTCAGGCTCGAATACGACCCATCCAAAATGACCTATTCATCTTATTCAAACCTGAACAGCAACTTGTCGGGGGCCAGCATAGTAAATTCAGTTGTTTCAGCATCGGTGAATAAAATAATGATCACCTGGACCAATGCAACGGGCGTCAGTTTGGCTAATGGCAGCAAAATAGCGGATCTGAACTTTACTTATTTAAGTGGTACCTCAGCGCTTACTTTCAATAACACTTCCACCAGCGGAGCGGATTGCCAGTTTGTGAACGTAAACAGTATCATTCTTACCGATACGCCTACTGCAAGCTATTATTTTGACGGCCAGGTTACATCCTCAGCACCCGCAACACCCGGTACTATCACTGGCCTCACTGTTGTTTCCCAGGGTCAAACCGGGGTCTCTTATTCAGTGCCGGTGGTTGCCAATGCAACCGGGTACACCTGGACCCTGCCTCCATTGGCTGTTATCGCATCAGGAGCCAATACAAGTAATATTACTGTAGATTACGCCCCGAATTCAACTTCGGGAACTGTTACCGTCAAGGGAACCAATTCCTGCAGTGACGGCCCGACTTCAGCCCCATTGAACGTAACTGTAAATCCGCTTCAGAATGCACCAATCACTACAATTACCGGTGGCTCTCCCTGTAATGGTACACAGGTTCTTATTCCGCTGACGGTGCTTAATTTTGACCAGATCACGGCTGTTTCACTCCGGATTGATTACAATCCTGCGGTGATGACTTATGTATCTTCACTCAACCTGAATCCAACCTTGACCGGAATGATTGTTAATAATGTCATTATCGGTCCGACTTCTGCAAAGATCTCAGTCGTATGGTCCGATATAACCCCAAAAACCCTGGCGGCAAATTCGAAACTGGCCGATTTTCAATTCAATGTCATCTCGGGGAATACTACTCTTGCCTTCAACAATACATCTTCGGGTGGAAGCGAATGTGCGTATGGTGATCTCAACGGGAATCCTCTCAACGATATGCCAACGGCCACGTATTATCACAATGGGAACATCGCAGGCCAGGAACTTACAGGAGCGGCAGGTGTAATTACAGGTCTTTCAACCGTGACCCAGGGAAATAACGGGATTGTATATACCGTGCCCCTCATCACAAATGCTACCTCTTATAACTGGACGCTTCCTGCAGGCGCATCCATCGTATCCGGCGCAAATACAAACTCAATTACAGTCAATTATTCCATGACTGCTGCAAGCGGCAATATTGCTGTAAATGGATCCGGTAATTGCGGAGACGGAGCAGTATCTTCACTCTATGTAACGGTTATTCAGCTTGGATATACGGTAAGCGGAACTTTCACCTACAATAACACGGCTAACACTCCGCTTGATTCGGTATGGGTTTATCTGAAACAGAATGGAACTACAGTTTATACCACACGTACAGACCTCACAGGCAGTTACTCGTTTTTCAATGTCTTTAACGGTACTTATGTCACCAGCGCGGTAACTTCCAAGCCCTTTAACGGTGTAAATGCTTTAGATGCTACAAAGGTGTCGCGACATGTAGCAGGCCTTGAGCCGCTTCCGGCCGGTGTCAGGCAATCAGCTGCTGATGTGAATCTGAGTTACACCATCAATGCACTTGACGCTACTAAAATCAAGCGCCGTGTGGCCGGACTTGATAATTCCTTTGCCCGGGGGGATTGGTGGTTTGAGAAAGTTGAGACAGGGGATACCGTAATCGTGAATTCAGCCAATGTTTCCTGTAATTTTTACGGACTCTGTGTTGGGGACGTCAATGGCAGTTACAATCCGGGAACCGGCGCTAAAAGCGCGGCAGAAGTGAATCTCAGGTACGATCAAACAATGAAACAACCTAAAAACTCAGAGTTTAACCTTCCAATCAGAATCGATCGTGGCATGTCTCTTGCGGCCATAACCCTTGTGCTTAATTATCCTCACGATCTCATCCGCATAAAATCAGCATCTGTAAAACAGGGCAACCTGGTTTATAACGTCCTTCCCGGGGAAGTCAGGCTTGTTTGGGCCGAAGTCGAGCCCATGATGCTCTCAGCAGATGAATCGTTCATCAACCTGGTTGTTCAAACAACAGATAAGGCTGAAATTGGCGACAGGATTCAATTTTCACTTGGATTTGAGACCGAGTTCGGCGATGAAAACGCAAACGTTGTTTCCGGATTTGATTTGCTGATGTCAAGTGTTCTTGTCAGCAATGCGTTATCGGTCGGCGATCTTTCGGCAAACAATTTCAACCTGAACGTATTTCCTAACCCCGCCAGGGATTTTCTGAATGTATCTTTTGAACTTCCTGCGGAAGCAGAAGTAAACTATGAAATCGTATCATTGCTTGGCGAAAAAATCATTGATCAATCCAAGGGAATAATGTCCAAAGGAAAGCAATTGATTCGTATTGATACCGGGCCGCTCAGCAACGGTGTTTATGTTCTGAACCTTCTTGTAAATGGGAAGGAAGGATCAAAGCGGGATTTCCAAAAGATCGTTATTACTAAATAGAAACAGGATAATTGGCAGATGAGGGTAAGTTTTCGGTATCAGTCATTTCTCCTTTTGCTGTGTTTACTTATCAGTGTAATTAATGTCATAGCTTCCGGCAGCCGGGTATCTGTAAAAAAAACGATCCTCGATGCCCCTCATACCTGGATCGGATCTGCAAATCCCTGTCAGCCGACCCAGTTGTCATTTCCCGTGATCGACAGCAATTTCAACAACATCACATCCATTTCACTCCGCCTCGACTATAATCCCAGCGGTCTGGCGTACGATACGTTTTCAAATGTTAATTCGCAATTATCTGGCCTTGTCGTTAATGACAATCATGTGAGCGACACGCTTCACAAACTGATCATTGTGTGGTCCGACATCAATCCCAAATCCATTCCAAACGGACAATCGCTGGTAACTCTTGTATTCAATTTCACCGGGGGAGCAACTTACCTTACCTGGAACAATACGGCGAGTGGTGGCAGCGATTGTGAATACGGAGATGCCAATGGTGATCCGATGAACGATCTTCCCACTGACTTTTTTTACCATAAAGGGTATGTGGAAGGTGGTGCGGTTGGCCCTGCCGGTACCGTTAACGGAAGCAATGAAGTTTGCCAGGGTGATGAAAATGTTATTTACTCCGTAACTCCTGTTGTCAATGCCAGCAGATATGTGTGGACTATCCCTCCCGGTTCGGATATTATTTCAGGGGCAGGAACAAACGAAATCCATCTGCATTTTTCGTCCTCTGCCGCTTCCGGCGATGTGCAGGTTTATGGTGCAGCCGGAAATTGTACAGGAACTCTCTCTCCACCGTTTTGGGTGACTGTTAAAAACCAACCGGAAGCTCCCTCGATTACGATCTCAGGAGGATGTTTATTGTCCAATTATTCTCTCGGTAATCAATGGTACGATTCGACAGGAATCATTGCAGGAGCAAGCGATGCACAATATTGTCCCGTTAAAACAGGCTACTATTCAGACCGGGCGACTTTGAACGCTTGTACATCGCTACCATCAAACTGGATATATGTTTTTGTGTCGGGAATCAGAGATTACTGTGAGCTCATCAATTCCTGTAAAGTCTGGCCTAACCCCGCAAAGGATTTTATTACAGTTGAATTTCAATTAAATACAAGGGCGGATGGCGGAGTAAAGATAATGGATATTGTGGGGAGGGAAATAGGATCCATCCCGGTTCAAAGGTTTGAAAAGGGGAATTCAAAAGTGATCATACAGACCAGGGAACTGCCTGAAGGTTTATATACGCTCAAAATATCTTTTACTTCAGAATGGGGTCAAAAGCAATATTTGCATAAGCTTATCATAACAAGATGATGATTAGGGTAGATATTTTGTACCTTCGCCAACTTTTTAATCAGCAAAAACACAATGAAAAGAATAATCCTTCATAGTCTGACTATATTCTTGGTTGCATCTTCAATTTCCTTGTTTGCTCAGCAAACTACATTTTATCCGACCTTGGTGCGGCAAGCCATCTATTCCCATGTCACGCCTCCCTTGCGCGACATGAAACTGCTTCCGCCCCGAAAGGTAAAAGGTGATCCTGACAGAGAGGTAAAGAACAGGATAGGGATGAAGGAATTCAATCACCTGGTCACACATCCGTTTACCCTTCCTGAAGATCCGGTATGGCAGAAACAGGATGGAACCTATGTCCCTGCGATCCTGGCTCCAATCCAGAATTTTGACGGGATAAATAATTTACTTGGTTATTACCCTCCTGATACCCAGGGAGATGTGGGACCCGACAAATATGTGCAGGTTGTAAATTGTAATTTCGCAGTGTATTCGAAGACAGGTGCACTCCTTTTAGGGCCGGCATTGTTAAGCAGTATCTGGGCGGGCATATCACCACCATATTTGGGTACGAATAACGGAGACCCTGTCGTTCTTTACGATCAGGCCGCCCAGCGATGGATCATTTCAGAGTTTTCAATTCCATCAGCATCACAGAATGCTGAGCTTGTTGCTGTTTCTCAAACTTCAGACCCCACCGGAGCCTGGTATGTTTATGTATTTGAATTTGGCAATAAAATGCCCGATTATCCTAAGTTTGGAGTATGGCCCGACGGGTATTACCTTTCATTCAACCAATTCGTTAACCAGTCCACCTGGGGAGGAGTGGGAGCAGTGGCATTGGAGCGTGCCAGAATGCTGACCGGGGACCCCACTGCCCGAATGGTATATGTTGATCTTGGGGCAAGCAGCAATCCGTCAAACATGCTCCCTTCCGACTGGGACGGAACAACTACTCCCATTGCCAACGAACCCAATTATTTCACATTCTTTGATGACTGGTCGTCGGCAACCAATGATTATCTTAAAATATGGCAATTTCACGTTGATTGGACAACTACCGCGAATTCGACATTCTCTGAAAGCTATACCTTGACAACGGCTCCGTTTAAATCAAGCATCTGCACTGCAACCCGTGGGCGATGTATCCCTCAGCCGGGAACGACTGTAAAACTTGAGTCCCTTTCCGACCGCCTGATGTACCGCTTACAGTATAGGAATTTTGGCGGATATCGCGCCATGGTGACCAACCATACCGTCGATGTTGATGGATCAGGACATGCCGGTGTGCGCTGGTATGAATTGCGCAATACAGGTGCAGCCTGGTCTATTTACCAGCAGGGAACATATGCTCCGGATGCCAATCATCGATGGGTAGGAAGCGTTGCCATGAATTCTGCCGGTGACATCGCTTTGGGTTATTCTGTATCTGCCGCGTCCTCTGTTTATCCAAGCATAAAATATACCGGACGCCGCGCCAATGATCCCTTGAATCAAATGACTGTGGCTGAACAGACTATCATGACCGGGACCGGCAGTCAAACCGGTTCCGCCGCCCGTTGGGGCGATTACAGCATGATGTCTGTTGACCCTGCCGATGATCTGACCTTCTGGTTCACAACGGAATATGTTCAAACTACTGGTTCAACGACCTGGCGCACTAGAATAGCATCGTTTAAATTCAGTAATAATCCTGTTATCGCTACTTTGGCTGCCAGCGGAGTTTCAGGAACTGCTGCAACCCTGAACGGTACCATTAATCCAAACGGACTGGCCAGCACGTATCATTTTGAATGGGGAACTACAACAGCATATGGTAATTCCACTGCCACGACCCCTGCTGGTTCAGGTTCATCGAATGTTGCAGTAACTGCAAACCTCAACGGATTACTTACAGCTACGACATACCATTTCAGATTGGTCGGAGAGAACAGTGATGGAATCACCACTGGAAATGATATGACAGTTATTCCGGGTGCAGCCGGTGTTTCAACAACCGCAGCTTCATCGATTACAATGACAGCAGCTACTGCCGGTGGTAATGTGCTGTATGATGGCGGTTTTACAGTTTCAGCAAGAGGAGTCTGCTGGGGAACCTCAGCCAATCCTGTTGTATCAGGTAACCATACGACCGATGGGTCAGGAACAGGCACTTTTACAAGCTCTATTACCGGCTTGACCGCCAATACAACCTATCATGTCCGGGCATACGCCACCAGTTCATCCGGCACCTTTTATGGTGATGATCTAACGTTTGCGACTCTTTGCGGAATATATACTTTACCCTTCTCTGAGAATTTTCCTGCGACTTCAATCCCGGCCTGCTGGTCCCAGGTCGACCACCAGGGGAATGGTCAGGTATGGCAGTTTGGTGTTATTACCGGTCAGTCTCCCAATCCATCCCTCACTCCAAATTACGCTTATCTGAACTCAGACGCCTACGGTAGCGGAAATTCCCAGAATGCTGATCTTATTACTCCCCTCCTCGATTTATCAGCTTATGCAATAGTCAATGTCCAGTTTAAAAATTATTTTCTCTCATATTCAGGTTCCTCCGGTTCCTTTTCCTATAGCATTAATGGAGGCACTTCATGGAATGTGATCCAGAACTTTACCCTTACCTCAACAACTAATCCTTCAACATTTACCCAGGCTGTAAATGCCGCAGCCGGACAGTCCCAGGTAAAATTCAAATGGAATTATACAGGTAGCTTCGGATATTACTGGGCCATTGATGAAGTTCAGATTACGGGGACACCGTTGCCAACTCTTGCAGTCGCACCTGCAAACCAAAATGTTCCCAAAACGGCGGGCGCAACTAATTTTAACGTTACTTCAAATTCCTCCTGGACTGCAACCAGCAGCCAGGCCTGGTGTACAGTCACATCCGCAGGTTCTGGTAATGGAACAATAGCAGCGAATTTCACTCAGAATACAACCAATCTTCAACGTGTTGCTCAAATTACAGTCACTGTTTCGGGGTTACCAGCTGTTGTTGTTACTGTAACCCAGGCTCCTGCCTTGATTGTGTATGGAAGTTTCAAATACTACAACACAGCGCTCACCCCGCTTGATAATGTTAAAGTGGTGGTTAAGCTCGGAACTGCAAGGATAGATTCGGTGATCACGGATGCAAACGGGAACTATGGCTTCGTATCCCTGCCAAACGGTATATATACAGTGTCGGCCTACACCACAAAACCCTGGGCCAGTGTAAACGCTACAGATGCCGTCAAGGTTGAGAGGCACTTTGCCGGCCTTGAAGTAATTACCGAACCAGTGAAATGGCTTGCAGCAGATGTGAACCTGAGCAACTCAATCAACGGAACGGATGCGATCAAGATCAAGCGAAGATTTTCAGGACAGGACTCCTATTTCGACCGGGGCGACTGGACATTTGCCAAACCCACGATCGGAGGTGATACAATCATTCTCAGCGGATCTGTTGTAAACCAGGATTTTTACGGGCTTTGCGTTGGAGATGTAAATGGGTCCAACATCCCGGCACCGGGCAAATCAATGAATTCTTCAATTACAATGATACCCGAAAGCGAAATAGAAGTCAGGCCGGGAGAGGAGTTTGATTTTCCTGTGAACATTCAGCAGAATGTTGAACTGGGAGCTGTTTCCCTGGTGCTTCTTTATCCGGCAGATCAGCTAACTGTTCTGGATGTAAAGATCAAACAAGGAAACATTTTATTTAATACTGTGGGAGATGAACTCCGGATTGCCTGGTCACAGATTGAGCCCTTGTCGCTTAGTGCAACCGATCCGCTTATTACGGTTCGTATGAAAGCGACCGGAATCTTTTCTTCGACCAATGAAATATCAATAAAAACTACCGGTGAATCAGAACTGGCAGACGGTTCAGGTAATCCTATCCCTGAAATAACCCTGACCTCACCCCGGTTAAAATCTTATAATAATCCAGGTAGTATTACCAATCTGCTTGAATCAATCATGATTTCGCCCAATCCTGTAAAAAATCTTATGAATCTTAGCTATACCTTGACGGATTCAGCAAATGTCAGAGTAGATTTAATTTCCTTGTCCGGTCAAACCGTCCAATCCCAATCCTACAATGAAATTCTTCCCGGAAACCACCTGCATAAACTTGATGTTTCTGAATTAAGCGAAGGGGTTTATTTTGTTGCAATTAAAGCTGAAGGGAAAAACAAAGTTATTTCTAGAACTATACGATTAGTAATTGGTAAATAAGTTTTGTTTGTAAAAACGGAAAAACATTATATTTGTATAACATTATTTAAGACTTTATTTGCTTTTATTCACTTCTGTTTGAACGATGAATCTATATAAATTAATATCAGAACGCAAAAACCATCCTATGAAAAGTAGACGTTTACTCTTGTTTGCAGGGGCTTTATTAATAGCTCTGCTAACCAACCTTATGCCGGCTATTGGCCGCGATGCGCCGATTACAACAATCG
>SESF01028320.1_pt1 | contig 39654 bp, 33 predicted proteins | sample 3171521 | NCBI WGS metagenome assembly SESF01 (sample SAMN10866945, study PRJNA518727) | freshwater metagenome | biome: subpolar coniferous forest; feature: holomictic lake; material: water; isolation source: holomictic Lake 227, 6 m and 8 m depth | place: Canada: near Kenora, Ontario | collected...
AGCAGCTGGCCCTCGCGCCGGAGCTTGTCGCAAAGTTCGTCGGCCTCGGTATTTCCAGCGTCGAAGCCCTCGAAGGAGCGACCGTGGAAGACTTCAAGGAAAGCGGCATCCCGACCGAAGAGGTCGAAGCTGTCCTCGCGGCCTACGCCAAGGCCCGCCGCGCCTAAGCCCCCTTCCTTAAGTCCCCTCCCAGCACCACCCGAACGAGCACATGACCGAGAAGAAGAAACCTGAAGCCAAGAAGGCGGCCTCGACCCAGCGCTTCAGCGACGTGGCCAAGGAGCTCGGCATCGAGGTCAAGGCGCTGCTCGCCCTGGTCGATCAGTTCGTGGCGGCCCGCCCGGACTACAAGGATTACGTCTACACGGAGGGCAAGAAGCCCGCCGCCTCGAGCAACTTCGGCAAGACTTACCGCGACGACTTCATGACGTTCGCAGAAGACAAGTTGCCAAAGAAGGCCGAGCCCGTCGTCGAAGCACCGAAGGCCCCTGAGCCCGTCAAGCCCGTCGCACCCGTGGCACCGGTCGCTTCCGTGACTCCGGTCGCGAAGCCCAATTCGCCCGCCCCGGTGAGCCTGCCGCCGCGCCCTACCATCGCGCCCGTGACTCCGGTCGCCCGCCCGCCCGTGACGCCTCCGTTGCCCCGCCCTTCGCCGGCCCAGCCGCCGAAAGTCGAACTGCCTCCAGTCGTCATCAGCAACACGCCGCCGACGCCGCCTGCCCGCCCGAGCAATATGCCTCCGGTCGTCCGCCCGCCCGCGGCGCCGATCGTCAATCGCCCCGCCGCCACCAGCAATCAGGCCGCCCCGGGAAGTAAAGGAGCGATCACCGTCCGCCCGCCCATCGTGGTGCGCGACTTCGCCATCGCCCTGAATCTTAAGCCCTTCCAGGTCATCGGTAACCTGATGGAACTGAACAAGGTCGTCAGCGTCTCCTCGGTCATCGAGGAAGCCGACGCCCGCAAGGTCGCCGAACGTCACGGCTACACACTGGAGATCCGCCACCGCGGTGAAGGCGTCCAGCCCGTCAAGAAAGTCGAAAAGCCTTCCGAAGACGATCCGGCCCTGATGACTACGCGTCCGCCAGTCGTCTGCGTGCTCGGTCACGTCGACCACGGCAAGACCACCTTGCTCGACTTCTTCCGCAAGACCAACGTCGTCTCCGGGGAAGCCGGCGGCATCACGCAGCATATCGGCGCTTACTCTGTGGCCTATCTGGGCGAGAAGCCTGAATACAAAGGTCGCTCCGTCACCTTCCTTGATACCCCGGGACACGCTGCTTTCGCCAAGATGCGTGAACGCGGTGCGTCCGTCACCGACATCGCTGTGCTCGTCGTGGCCGCGGATGACGGTTTCATGCCGCAGACCGAAGAGGCCCTTAAGTTCGCCCAGAAGCACGCCAGCGCGATCGTCACGGCGATCAATAAGGTCGACTCCAAGGGCGCCAACATCGACCGCGTAAAGCAGCAGATGCAGCAGCGCGGCATCACGCCGGAGGATTGGGGTGGCGAAACCATCACCAGCCCGGTCTCGGCGCTCAAAGGCACCGGCATGACCGAGCTACTGGAATCCATCCTTCTTCAGGCTGAAGTCCTCGACCTCAAGGCCAACGCGAAGTGCCCGGCCCAGGGCGTCGTCATTGAATCGCAGATGGAGACCGGTCGCGGCCCCACCGCCACCGTCATCGTGCAGAAAGGCACCCTCAAGCCCGGCGACTCGTTCGTCTGCGGCGAGACTTGGTGCAAAGTGCGCGCGCTGATGGATGAACGCGGCACCCGCCTGCCCTCGGCATCTCCGGGCGTTCCCGCTCTCGTCCTCGGCTGGGATGCTGTCCCGGCCCCGGGCACCAAGTTTAAGACCGTCAAGAACGACCGCGAAGCGCGCGAGATCGCCGAAGAGGCAGCCCTCGCCGCCCGCAAGGCCGCCGAGGCCGTGCAGCAGGCACCCAACACCGGTGCCCGCCCCGGCATGTCGGACCTGGAACGCCTCATGGCCGCCCTCGCCCAGGACAAGGAGAAGATTCTCCGCGTACTGCTCAAGGCCGATGTCAACGGAACGCTCGAAGCCCTCGAAGGTTGCCTCCTCGAAATCAAGTCGACCAAGGTCCGCCTCGAAATCGTCGGCGGCTCCGTCGGCCCGGTCACGCAGGGCGACGTCGCCCTGGCCGAAGCCGCCAAGGCGGTCATCGTCGCCTTTGACACTAAACTCGAGAACGGCGTCCAGCCGCAACTCAAGCGCACCGGCGTCCGCCTCGTGACGCATGACATCATCTACGAGCTCATCACGCTCGTGAAGGATGCGATGTCGGAACTCCTCGATCCGGAAGTCCGCGAGAACAAGCTCGGTGCCGCCGAAGTGCGCGCCGTCTTCGCTCTCGGCAAGGAACACAAGGTCGCCGGTTGCATGGTCACCGAAGGCCTCATCCGCCGCGCCGCTAAGGCCCGCGTGGTGCGAGCCGGCAAGATCATCCACAACGGCCCGGTCGAGACCCTGCGTCGCTTCAAAGACGACGCCTCCGAGGTCAAAGCCGGCTTCGAATGCGGCATCAAGCTCGGCGGCTACGACGAATACCAGCCAGGCGATATCATCGAAGCAGTCGAGATGGTGCAGATCCGTCCTTCGCTCTAAAAAGCATGTCGCAGCGCCAGCTCCGGGTAGCCGAACTTGTCCAGCGGGAGATCTCCTCCTCGCTGCGTCAGGGCTGGGCCGCGGAGGCCGCCCTGATCACCATCACGACGGCGACCGTCTCGCCCGACCTGCGCCAGTGCCGCGTCGGCTACGCCGTCGCCGGCGATGAAGCAGCCCACAAGGCGGCCCGCGCCCTTCTGAAGCGCATTCGCACCGAGCTGCGCTCGACGGTCGGCGGCATCCTGCAAATGAAGCACACGCCGGAAATCCTGTTCACCCAGGACGACATCACCGGCGGTGTGGCGCGCGTCCAGGCCATGCTGGACGAGCTGTCCCGCAAGGACCGCGAAAACAAGCCTAAGTCCGATAACGACTAAACCGTCGGCGGGACGAGCTCGGGTAGATCGCGGAGCGCCTCGCGCACCACGGCGGCACGCCTGCGGTCACGGCCATCGGTATCTAATTCCTCGCCGGCCCGGGCCTGCACGTGCGCCGGCTGGCCTTCAATCATCAGGCGATCGACGATATGGCGTCGCTCCTCAGGGAGGCAGCCCATGTCGCAGGCGAGCCGCAGGTGGGAAAGCATGTTCATCGCCTCGGAACTCGTCAGCAGGCGGGCATAGCGCAGAACGCCGGCTGAGCGCGCGATGCGATCAAGGAAGCGCTCCCCTTCATCCTGGGCCAGCTTGCGACGCGCATTCCATTCCTGCTCGATGACATTCTTAATCCAGCCGCCCAAGTGCTTGAGAATCGTATCCTCCGACAGGCCTAGCGTCTGCTGATTGGAAATCTGGAAAACATTGCCGGCGGCTTCGGTGCCTTCACCCAGCCAGCCGCGGACCGCGAGCCCGTCCTGATTGAGCGCGCGGGAAACCTTATCCATGTGGCCGGCCAGACAGAGTCCGGGCAGATGGACCATCGCGGAAGCGCGCAGGCCGGTGCCGACGTTCGTAGGGCAAGCGGTGAGATAGCCGAGGCGATCAGAGAAAGCCAATTTCAGATGAGCACCCAGGGCATCATCAAGCTGCTCGGCGATATTCCAGGTGCCGCGCAGATGCCAGCCGGCCTTGACGACCTGAATGCGCAGATGATCTTCCTCATTGATCATGACCGAGCAGGTCTGATCGCGACTGATGACGGCCGCACCGCTCTTGCCGGCGGCGAGTTCTTTCGAGACCAGGTGGCGCTCGACCAGCACGGCGCGGTCGCGGTCGGCCAGTTCACCCATGCGGAGTACGTGACCGCGGCGGAACTTGGGCAGATCGTTCAGCGCATCCACGCAGCGCTCGGAGATCTCCTTGCGTTGCGGCACCTTGGCCCAACCCGGGAAAGGCATTCCATCGAGATTGCGAGCCAGACGGATGCGGGTGCTGAGCACGACGGCCTGCTGACCGCCCAGCAGGTGCGTCAGCTCGCTCTCATCATCAAGGATGTCTTGGACGGACATGATTAGGAAGGGGTGAGTTGTTTTTCCAACGCGGCGATCTCATCGCGCAGGCGAGCGGCCACCTCATAGTCTTCGGCGCTGATCGATTTTTCCATCTCCAACCGGGCGGCGACAAGCCGGCGGCGCAGCTGGGCGGCCGGCAAGACACCCGCCGGCGCCCGACCGACATGCTCAGGCTCATGTTGCACCTTGGCGAGCAAGCCACCGAGCGCATCGCCAAAAGTCTCCCAGCAGGACGGGCAACCCAGCCGGCCACGCTTGCGGAAGTCGATATCAGTGAAGCCGCACTGCGGGCAGGTAATCGTCGGGGCGGCAGGCGTGGCGGCCGTCAAGGCGTCGGCCAGCTGGAAAACTGCGGGATCCGTCGCTCCGCCCTTCTGGGCGCAAGCCTCGCAAAGATGCACCTTGGTGACCTTCCCGTGCACGACCTGGGAGAGGTGAACCGTGGCGGCCTCCTCGCAGAGCGAGCACTTGAGCGGCTTGGACATCGGTAACTACAGAAAACAGGCCTGCCTGACTTGGCAAGGGGAAGCGGGGAGCGGGGTTTGACTTCACGTCCGTCGGACGCTTGATGGAGGCCCGTCAGATGTCCACCAAGCCCCGCATTGTCATCACCGGCCTGGGCCTCACCGCCCCCAACGGCAACTCGCTCGGCGAGTTCCGCGCCAACCTCCTGGCCGGCAAGGCGCGCATCGCCGTCATCGACGTGCGCCACATGGGGCGTCACCCCGCCGGCGTCTGCGACTTTGACGCCACCAAATGGCAGAAGCGAAAGGAAATCCGCAACGGAACGCGCGTCGGTTCGATCTCCATCTACTGCTCACGTGAAGCCCTCGGCGACTCCGGCCTCGACTGGGAGAAGGTCGATAAGTCGCGCGTCGGCGTCTACCTCGGCATCACGGAGCACGGCAACGTCGAGACGGAGAACGAAATCCACAACATCTCCCTGTTCGGCAACGATACCAAATATTGGACGCACCACCACAACCCCCGCACCGTGGCGAACAACCCGGCGGGCGAGGTGACGATGAACATGGGCATCACCGGCCCCCATTACACCATCGGGGCCGCCTGCGCCGCGGGTAACGCTGGCCTGATTCAGGCCGCGCAGATGCTGCAGCTCGGCGAGGTCGATATCGCCTTCGCCGGTGGCGTCTCGGAATCCATCCATACTTTCGGTATCTTCGCCGGCTTCAAGAACCAGGGTGCGCTCGGCGCCCATGAAGACCCCACGAAGGCCTCCCGGCCTTTCGATAAGAACCGCAACGGCATCGTGATTTCCGAAGGTGGCGCGATTTATGTCCTCGAGCGTCTCGACGACGCCCTCGCCCGCGGCGCCCGGATCATCGCGGAAATCGCCGGCTGGTGCATCAACTCCGACGCCACCGACGCCGTCCTACCCAACCCCGAGCGCCAGACGGAATGCGTCCGTATGGCCCTCAAGCGGGCGGGCATGAAACCTCAGGACATCCAGATTGTCTCCACCCACGCGACGGCCACCGCTCTCGGGGACATTCAGGAATGCACCGCCTTGCGTGCCGTCTTTGCCGACTGCCCAGACACTAAGATCAATAATACCAAGAGCTTCATCGGCCACTGCATGGGGGCTGCCGGCGCCTTGGAATTAGCAGGTAATCTGCCCTCTTTTGACGACGGCTGGGTCCACCCGACCATTAATATCGACGAATTAGACCCCGAATGCGCCATGCCGGGACTGGTAATTAACCAACCCGTCAAGGTGGAGCGGGTAAATGCCATCCTGAACAACTCTTTCGGCATGCTCGGCATCAATTCCGCCCTCATTGTTAAGAAATATGGGGTTGCCTGACAGGGTTTGGGCGTTTGAAACAAACCCCTGACAACATGACAAAGGAAGACATCAAGCAGGTCGTACTCGACATCATTGCCGACATCGCTCCGGACGAGAATCTCGCCGCCGTGAAGCCGGAAGTCCGTCTGCGCGACCAGCTCTCACTCGATTCGATGGATTTCCTAGATATCGTCATGGAACTCCGCAAGAAGCACGGCATCGAGGTCCCGGAAGCCGACTACGTTCAGCTGGCATCTTTGGACTCCTGTGCGAACTACCTGCTTCCAAAGTTTCTGGCTAAGTCCGGCAAGTAAGGGACTTCACCTACCGGACCCGAAAGGCCGCTGAAAGGCGGTCTTTTCATTGCAGGATCCTGCAACCACCCCGACCCGTCGGTGTTCTAGATTTGCGGACACCCTGCACTCCCCCTCATATTCCCCCTGTGAACCCCGTCCGCCTCCTCGCCCTCGTTCTCGGTCTATCCGCCACGGCTTCCGCCGAGACTATCCAGCTCCGCAAGGCCGGCAACGCCACCGTGGTAAGCTTCGAGTACATCACCCAGGACGAGACCTCCATCATGGTGAAGCTGACCGACAAGGATGCCGTCCTGAGTTACAAGTGGGAGGACCTTGATGTGGATTGGGTGAAAAAGAATAATCCCAAGATCTGGGCCGAGCGCGAACTGCTGCTGGCCAGCGCCGACGGCGACAAGAAGATGTCGAAGAAGGACGCGGAAGTAGACCCGTTCGCCGCTGAATTCGTGGCGACCGACGCCAAGTCTCTCGCCAAAAACATCACCATCGCCCTGCAGGACGGGCTCAAGGGCATCGACATCGTGAAGATTGACGTCGTGTGCAAGGAATTCCAATTGGACGAAGCCCTCTTCTGGGTCGGCTACGAAGACCTCAAGAAGGCCAGCAAGGTCGTCTCCAAAACCGAAGTCGTCTCCAAAACCGAGGCGACGACCGAAGAGAAGGTCGAGAAGACCGTAGTAAAACCCCGCCCGGCGGTGGTCACCGGACTCAAAACCAAAGCGGCGGCGACGAAGGCCAGCACCCGCACCCCTGAGAATCTCGATAAAGACGCGGCGGCGAAAAAGGACTATGATGCCGATACCAAGCCTTTCAACGCCGTAGGCTACATGCGCATGCTCAGCGAAGGCGGCTCAAAGGGAAAGCCCGCCTGGATGATCCTGCGCCGCGCGACCGAAGACCGGAAGAACATCCTGGCTGCGCTCAAGAAGTACGAGACGATCGCCACCGAGCTGGCGGAGAAGCCCGAAGCCAAAGCCTCCCGCGCCGAGATTCTCGTGCTCAAGAAAGCGATTAGCTCCGCCATCGAGTCGATTGAGAAGGTTAATCGCGACAACAGCGCCGTGGAGGCCCGCCTCCAGAGCGACTGCCGCGCCCTACTCAACCAACTCCCGCTGCGCTGAATTTCAGATCCCCCCGCAAAGAGTCCGGCCGCCTCCCCGAGGGAAGACGGCCGGTTTGAATGGTGGAGCCTATCGGGCTTGAACCGACGACCTCTTGCATGCCATGCAAGCGCTCTACCAGCTGAGCTAAGGCCCCGTTAAATGGAAAGGTAAACAAAGGTCCCCGCGCGGGCACGGTCAACGCTTTTTTCCCGCCCCCGGGAGTCTCTGGTTGCCAATGGGCGGTGGCCCCTTTGCCTTTCGAGCGTGGAAGAGTCCGAAAACAACCCAGAAGCCGTCGAACCGGGCGCCGAAGCCCAAACCAGCGCCCCAGGCGGCCGGGCACAGGGCGGCATCCGCATCGAAAAAGATTTCATCGAATCTCTCCCTGTCGGCGAGTGGAACGGACCTATCGAGCTGATTGAATCCGAACGGGATGCCGAAAAGGCCATCGCCTCACTCGCCCGGGACCGGGTCCTCGGCTTTGATACGGAAACCAAACCTTCGCACACGCGCGGTGAATACAACCTGCCCTCGATCCTTCAGCTTGCCGGAGAGCATCATATCTTCGTCTTCCGCCTCGATCACTGCGGCGGAATCCCCCTCGCCTTTCCGGTCCTCTGTAATGGCCGCCAAGCCAAGGTGGGCGTCGCGGTCCGCGACGACGTGAAAAACCTCCGCGCGCGCGCGCCGTTCGATGATCGCGGCTTCATCGACATCGCCGACCACACCAAGAAGACCGGCTTGGTCAACACGGGCCTCCAAGCTCTGGCCGCCCACTTCCTGCAACTGCAGATGAAGAAGTCGAAGAAAGTGCAGACTTCGAACTGGGCGAAGCCACTCGACGAACGTCAGATCCAATACGCGGCCAATGATGCGTGGTTTAGCCGAGAGCTTTTCCTGAAACTCGAATCCGACGGTCTGATTCCGAAGTTCGAATGAGTTCCCAGGCCTCCCGCGCAGCCGAGGCCCTGGGGTTGGATTCCACTCGCCGTCATATCTTTCTCTGCGTCAAATCGTCGGAGCAGGCCTGTTGCGGGGGCGAACTCGCGCTCCAATCCTGGGAGCACCTCAAGACACGACTTAAGCAACTCGGCCTGTCTGAACGTGGTGGCATGCAGCGCTCCAAGGCGGATTGCCTGCGCATCTGCGTCGGCGGGCCTATCGCGGTGATTTATCCGGAAGGCGTGTGGTATGGCCAATGCACCCCCGAGAACCTGGACCGTATCATCACTGAGCACCTGATGGGCGGCAAGGTCGTCGCCGACCTCCGTATCGCCGGGCCTATTTCGGCTTAACTTCTTTTTTCTTCGGGATGTCGACCTTCTGGGCCAGGGCCCGAAGCTTCGGATAAAGCTCGGCGTAAGACACGTCCTGGACGGCTGAGCCCGACTTCACGGCCATCGATGCCGCTACGCCGGCCGACTCGCCGAGGATCATCCATACTGGCTCCATGCGGATGGAAGTCATGGCGATATGGCTCGCGGAGACGCAGACGGGGACGAGGAGATTGGCGCACTGTTCCTTTTTCGGGACAATCGAACGGTAAGGAATCCGATAGATGCCGCGATGCTCGTCCTCGAGGTAGAGCATCGAGTAGTAGCCTCCCATGAGGGCCACCTTGCCTTCGAGGGCGACGGTGGCGTAAGGCCACTCATCGACGCCATAGGATGCCAGACCGACCGAATCAGTGGGATTGGTCCGCCCCTCCATGTCCTTCTGGGTGACGACGTAATCCGAGACCATCCGCCGAGCCTCGCGCACGTAGAGCTGATGAGGGTAGCCCTTGGTGTCGTCGAACGCACCTTTCTCCAAGCCGGCGCTGAGGGCGACCTCCTTCTGCTTCGCGGGCACCGACGGGTCGGTACGGAGAAAGTGCGTCATGCCGCGGACGAAGTCCTGCTGCTCCTTCCAGATGCGTGCGCGGGTAGCGTAATCTCCATCAGGGTAGCCAGCGTTATGGCCGTAGTTGGTCGGCGCGAACAAGGCGCGGGCGAGATTGCCCGCTCCGCCAGAATAAACACGACCGCCGCTCTTCTCCCAGCCCTCGACCTGTCCGCGCATCACGCGGCCGGAAAGGATATCCACGCCCTGCCGGAAGGCCCGACGATACAGTTCAAACTGCTTCGGGTCGTAGTTTGCCGGCGGGTCGATTGGCAGGCTCTCGCCCTTGAAGACGAAGCGCCAGCGAAAGCCGTAGCCCATCGTGAGCTTATCCGCCTCACCGATTGGAGCGACGGGAGTTGACTGCAGTCCTGGCAGCAAGCCGCTCCGAGGTTCGCCGGCCTTCAGGTATGGATCGATCGAGTAGACCGACATCGGCGGCTGCGCGCCAGCCAGGCTCTCGTCGTACGTCGCCTTCGCTTCACGGCCATAGGCGTAGGCCACGCCCGCCCGCGCCATCAGGTCACCCTCGTAAGAACAATCGATGAAGACCTTCGCAGCGATCGTGCGGGCGCCTGCCTTGGTCGGTAACGCGGCCGGGCAGCCATACTCATCGAAAGGGGCAAAGTCCAAGGTGATGGCACGGATGACGCCACCGGATTTCTCGACTGCGCTCACGCGATGCTCAAACAGCACCGCGACGCCGGCGGACTTGAGCATCTCCGTGAAGACCGCGCGGTATCGGGCATCATTATAATCCTTCTTCAGGATAGGACGGGTCGAGCCGCTGACGGCTTCTTCGCGACCCCAGTCGATGTGCATCAGGCCACCGCCGGTCATGCCACCCAGCCAGCGGCTCGGCTCCACGACGATGACCTTCGCACCCTCCTTCGCAGCGGCACAAGCCGCCATCACGCCGCTCGCGTTGCCGCCATAGACGCAGACATCGTAGGATTCGGCCGCACAAAGCGTCGACAGACCGAGGAGGAGGACGGCGAGGTGGCGCAACATGGGGATGGCCCTTTGCTAAACCACCCTGACCGAAAGTCAAAGCGCTGCTTACTTCAAAGCCTTCTCGATAGCCTTCTCCAGCTCTTCGGAGTCGGGCTCGACGTCGGACCCGAAGCGGGCAATCAGTTTACCGTCGGCACTGATCAGGAATTTGTTGAAATTCCAGCCGACCGGACCCGGATGACCTTCGTCCTTGCTCATGAGTTTTTCGAACAGCGGATGCGGTGCGTCGCCCTTGATTTTCACCTTGGCGTACATGGGGAAGGCGACCTTGAAGTTTGTCTTGCAGAACTTCTTGATGTCCTTCTCCGAACCAGGCTCCTGTCCGCCAAAATCATTGCACGGGAAGCCAGCAACCACGAGCCCCTTGGCTTTAAAATTATCATAAAGGGCCTGCAGCCCCGTATACTGCCGGGTGTAACCACACTCACTGGCGACATTCACGACGAGCCACGCCTTGCCACCTTTGACAGCTCCGAGCGTCGTGGCCTTACCGTCGATATCCTTGACGGGGACGCCGAGGAGACCGGGCGAAGTTTCCGCGGCCATAAGCGAAGTCATCAAGAGAGCGCAGGCGAGGGCGTGTCTAATCATGTCATCATTCAACCCGCTTCCTGAAGGGGGTCAAGCGACCGCCCTTAGGGCATTTCGGCACCCCGGGCGGCGGTGACGAGATGATACCACTCCTCCCGGGTCAATTCCAGCTGGTCAGCGGCGGCGTGCTGGCGAATTCGAGCCGGATTCGTGCTACCAACGATGGGAATCAGGCGGGAGGGGTGCTTGAGCAGCCAGGCGAGGGCCACCACCTCGCGGGTGACGCCACGCTCCCCAGCGATGCGATCGAGCACGGGCAAGATAGCCTTAGGGTTATAATGCGCCTGCCCGGGCAGCAGGTCCTTGCCACCTGAGCCAAGCAAGCCGGCCCCGAGCGGACTCCAGGCCAGCGGCGTGACCTTCAGCTGCTGACATTGATCCAGCGTACCATCGTGCAAGGCATCCAATTGGAGCAGGCTCACCTCGACCTGATTCACCGCGAGTGGGAACGGCAGGCGCGACTGGAGCAGGGAGAACTGCGAGGGGCTGAAGTTACTGACGCCGAATTCGCGCACCTTGCCCGACTGGCGAAGTTCAGCGAAAGCTCCGGCGACCTCGTCCGCATCCATCAGATAATCGGGTCGGTGAAGATGTAGAAGGTCGATCGTCTCGACTCCCAACTGCCGCAGGGACAGCTCCGCCTGGGCGAGCAGATGGCCCCGGGAAAAATCATAGCGCACCGGGGCGCCTGCCGGACGATTCTTGAAGCGGATCCCGCCCTTGGTGGCGATAACCATACGCGCCCGCAGTCCCGGACTCTCCCGCAGAATACGTCCGAACACGCGCTCCGCCTCGCCGTCGCAATAAATGTCGGCGTGATCGAAGAGCTCATAGCCGGCGTCGACCGCTGCGAAGATCGCTGCCCGCGCCGTTTCATAGTCCGCGGCGGCGTCCCCGCGCGTGGCGATGCGCCAGCACCCGTAGGCCAGGCGGCTGGATTGCAGCGATGTCTGACCGAGCGTCTGCGTGCGCATGGCGGAAGATTACTTGGCGGAGGTCGGGCCGATGCGGGTCTTGCTGAGCGCCAGGTCATCGATCCACACCGTGAAGCCTTCGCCGGCGGCGGCCTGGTAATTCAGCCAGCCGAAGGTCAGGCTGTCGTAGATCGCCGGCAGCTCGGCGCCCGCGAATTTCCCAGCTCCTTTATTAACCGCAATATCGGCGACTTCCTGACCGTTGATATAAAAATGGTAGGACTGCGTGGCGTTATCAACGGACCATTCGGCGAGCGTCCATTCATCGGAATACTTCGCGCGGGTCTTGGCGCCGGCGCCGAACTCCCCGCGCTTAGCCGTCTGCACATTATACATCCAGGCATAGGTGCCGGTCATATTGGTGGAGCAACCCATAAGGCGCACCTCGATCGGATCGTTGAAAAGCGGACTGGTGGCCTTCCCGCTGACTAACGTCGTATGGATCGAGGCGCTGGTCTTACCTTCGGGGACGAGCGGGAGCGGCGAAGGGGTCTTCACCTTGAAATAAAGTCGGCCCCAGAACTGACCGCCGAGCACGGCGAGTTCCGGGCCGGTCTTGGTGAGCGTCCGGCCGCCTTTCGTCGCCGGCTCGATGCGCAGCGACTTCTTGCCCGAATGGGAAACATCATCGACAACCCCGATGGCCCCTTTCTTGGCATAACCCTTCGGGGTCTCGCCCACTGGGGTGCTCTCGAAATCCTCATTAAGGATGAGTTTGGCAGTATCTGCTGAGACGGCGGCCGAAGCAAAAAGGACGCCAAGGAGGAGAAGACGGGGAGACATGGGCGGAGGTTAGAGCCCCTGCCCCTCGCAGGTCAGCCTTTTAGTTGTCGCCCGCGCCATCCTTCGGCCAAACAGCTTCCAAGACCGCCCGGAAAGCATCGCCGGGAATCAGGGTGTCCTCTCGGTCGATGATTTCGACGCAAGCACAGTTATCCCAGTATTCACCTTCTTTCTTTATATTCCAGAAAGCCAGCGCGAGGGTCTGCCATAATTCAAAGCCTTCGAGCTGCCCGCGAGGCAACCAGGCGACCGCCACCGCCACCTCCTCGGTCATGTCGGATTCTTCCCAGAGCACGTCGAACTTGCGGCACTCACTGGACCCGAGGAACTGCGTCACGAATTCGGTATGCTTCGGACCGGCCTCGAGGTAATAGCGGCAAACGACCTCGCGCTCGGCCGGCTCAAGTTCTTCGCCGCCGTCATCATGATAAGTGAAAGGGTCCGCCATGCCTCAACCTCTGAGGGGGAAGCGGCTTCGGCAAGTCAGGATTACTTGCGAGCAGACCGAGCCAGCGCCACCCAGCCGGCGATCAACAGCGTGCCGCCAATCGGCGTGATGGCGCCGAGCCAACGAGATGCGCCCAGCGCCATCGCGTAGAGCGTGACAGCAAAGATCGCGGAACCAGCGGCCCAAAGGCGGGCCGGCCAAGCGGAACGTGCCGCGATCGCACCAATGGCGACCGCGTGGGTCAGCAGATAGAAAGTCGCCGTCTGCCACCAGCCGGAGGCTTCCGGAATGAGCGCTAGGCGATCCTTCAGAGCATGGGCGCCGAAGGCCCCCAGCGCGATGGCGATCGCGCCGAGGAAGCCAGCGGTGACCAGACGATTCATCGCTTAGGCGCCGGCGTCGGCGCCGCTCTTCTTCTGCGTGAAAACGAGGCCCTTCTCGCCCACGGAAACGATGACCGGCTCTTCCTTGTGGTAGTCGGCCCGCAGGATGGATTCCGCGAGCGGATCCTCCAGGAGGCGCTCCACGGCGCGACGCAAAGGACGGGCGCCGTACTTTTCATCCCAGCCGTTGTCGACGAGGTAGGCACGGGCGGCTTCGTTCACGACGAGCTTCACGCCGAGATCCAGCAGACGCTTGGCCACCTTAGCGACCTCGATATCCACGATCTTGGTCATGTGCTCCTTGGCGAGCTGCTGGAAGATCACGATATCCGTGAGACGGTTGAGGAACTCAGGCTTAAAGGCGCGCTTGGTCTCATCCATGATGCGATCCTTCAGCTTCTCGTAGTCCCGGGTCGAATCGACACCGACATCGAAGCCGACCGAATTATTACGCTGGAGCACATCGGCACCGACGTTCGAAGTCATGATGATGATCGTGTTGCGGAAGTCGACGACGCGACCAAGTGAATCGGTCAGGCGGCCGTCTTCGAGAGCCTGCAGGAGAAGCTGGATGACATCCGGGTGGGCCTTCTCAATCTCATCGAAAAGCACGACCGAGTAAGGCTTACGGCGCACGGCTTCCGTGAGCTGACCGCCTTCGTCATGACCAACGTAGCCGGGAGGCGAACCGATGAGGCGCGAAACCGTGAACTTCTCCATGTACTCGGACATGTCGATCTGGATGACCGCTTCCGTCTCGCCAAACATGCGTTCCGCAAGCGAGCGCGCCAGGAGCGTCTTGCCGACGCCGGTCGGGCCAAGGAAAAGGAAGGAACCGATCGGACGGCGCGGGTCCTTGAGGTCGGCGCGGGAGCGACGGAGGGCGCGGGCGACGACTTCGCAGGCGCGATCCTGGCCGATGACAGCCGTCTGCAGGTCTTTTTCGAGCTCGAGCAGCTTCTTGGTCTCTTTCTTTTCGAGACGATTGAGGGGTACGCCCGTCCAATCCGCGACGATGTGGAGCATTTCATCTTCGCCGACCACGATGCGCTTCTCGTCGCGCTTCTTCCGCCACTCCTCGAGCATCTTCTCGCGCTTGGCACGGAGTTTCTTCTCCTGGTCGCGCAGATTGGCGGCCTCCTCGAACTTCTGATTGCGCGAGGCATCCTCCTTCTGCTGGACGATTTTCTCGATATCGGCCTGGGCGGCGTCGATCTCGGGTGGGAGATTAAGGGAGCGGATACGGGCGCGCGCACCGGCCTCATCCATCACGTCGATGGCCTTGTCTGGCAGGTGGCGGGCGGTGATGTAGCGATGCGAAAGGCGGACCGCGGCCTCGATGGCGGCGTCGGTGTATTCGCACTTATGGTGCTCTTCGTATTTCGAGCGGATGCCGCGGAGAATCAGCACAGCGTCCTCGGGCGTCGGGTCGTCGACCTTGACGGACTGGAAGCGGCGCTCAAGGGCGGCATCCTTCTCGATGTGCTTGCGGTATTCAGAAAGCGTGGTGGCTCCGACACACTGGATTTCACCGCGTGAGAGCGCAGGCTTCAGGATATTAGAGGCATCCATCGCACCTTCGGCGGCGCCGGCGCCGACGATCGTGTGCATTTCGTCGATAAACAAGATGACGTTCTTGGCGCGCTTGATCTCATCCATAATGCCCTTGATGCGCTCTTCGAACTGACCGCGATACTTCGTGCCCGCGACCATCAGGGCGAGGTCGAGGGTGATGACCTTACGGTCGAGCAGAATCTCCGGGACGACGCCCGCGGCGATTTCCTGGGCGAGGCCTTCGACGATGGCGGTCTTACCCACGCCAGCTTCGCCGATGAGAACTGGATTGTTCTTCGTGCGGCGGCAGAGGATCTGCACCACGCGGCGAATCTCTTCCTTGCGGCCGATGACCGGATCGAGTTCGCCGGCCTTGGCCAGCTCGGTCAGATCGCGACCGAAAGTCTTTAGGAGAGAGAGGCGTTCGCCGCGACCGGGACGGCCGCCTTCTTCAGAGGAGCGGCGAGCGGAAGGCGGGGCGTCATCCGAAGACTCTTCCGACGGAGGGGGCGGGTCGCCTTCCTTCTTTTCAGATTCATCCGCGGCCGACGGATCGATATCGGCCAAGATTTCTTTGCGGCAGCGCTCCAGATCCACGTCGAGCTGCTGCAAGACGCGGGCGGCGACGCCCTCCCCCTCCTTCAGGAGGCCGAGGAGAATATGTTCGGTGCCGACGTAAGCGTGTCCCAGCGCCCGCGCCTCGGTGACGGCATGGGCCATCACTTTCTGCACGCGCGGGGTAAGCGGAATGGTGTCCGGAGCTTTCGCTTCCTCGGGACCTGGACCAACCTGCTTCTCAACGGCGCCGCGCACGGTCTTGAGGTCGAGGCCCATACGGCCGAGCACGTTGACCGCGACACCCTCGCCGAGCTTGATCAGCCCGAGCAGAATGTGCTCCGTGCCGACGTAGTTGTGATTGAACCGGCGGGCTTCCGCCCGGGCCAGCTCCACGACCTTGCGGGCGCGGGGAGTGAAATTATTGTTTTTGTCCTTATCCATAAAGTTGGGTTTGGGCTAAACGCCCGTACGGGGTTGGTAGCAGGGACTATGCCCGAACCTTGCGGAGGTTCAAGCGTTCCCCCCGAAGTTGGTAATAACCCTGCCTTTTGACTTTGCCAGCGGACCCACCCGACTGTTTCTTCATTCACAAAACCATGGGTATCAGCATGCAAGCGGCGGGCCAGGCCCTCCGAGACCTCATTAAAGGTCTCAAAGGGCGAAAAGTCGCCGTATTAGGCCATATGCGCCCCGATGGTGACTGCATTGGATCGCAGACCGCTCTCTGCCGACTGCTGCTGGCCGAGGGCGTGGACGCCCTCTGCATCAACCGTGACCGCATCCCCCCGAACCTCGTGCCCTATGCGCAAGGCGTGACCTTCCTGAAAGCGGCTGATTACAATCCGGATGGCCGCGAGGCCATTGCCGTCGACTGTGCCGATGCGTCTCGGGTAGGGACGGAACTGCTCAGCAAGTTCCCGCTGGGGGTCTTGGCCAACATCGACCACCACGCCTCCAATCCCGACTACGCCCAGATCAATATCGTCGTGCGCGAAGCCGCGGCGACCTGCCACATCCTCGCCGCCGGCGCGCTCGCCGAAGGGCTGGCGGTCGATGCAATCACCGCCAAGGCCCTACACCTCGGCATCCTGACGGATACTGGCCGCTTCTGCTATCGGAGCACCACGGCCGACGTCTTTGCCATCATCGCCGAGCTCGTGCGTCGAGGCGCCGATCCTGCCGAAGCTAATTACCGGGTCTTTGAACAGGAGAGTCGCGGCAAACTCGAGCTCACGAAACGCTTCCTGAATACCATCCTCTTCCATGAGGACGGGAAAATCTGTTCAGGTGAACTCACCCAGGCGGATTACATCGCGACCGGCACCTCGAAGGAAGACAAGGAAGGGCTCGTCGAATTCCCCCGCTCCGTCGAGGGTGTCGAAATTGCCGTGCTCATGGAAGAAGGCGTCGACGGCATCCGTGGCAGCCTCCGGGGCCGCGACCCGAAGCTCCGCCTAGACCTCTGCGCCGGCAAACTTAACGGCGGCGGCCACATGCTCGCAGCAGGTTTCAATATGCAAGGCTGCCGATTGCCCCAAGACCGTGAGAAGATCCTCGGCATCGTCATCGCCCACTATCGCGAATACTCCGCGAAATGAGCGAGCCCATCGCCGAGCCCTCGGGCGTGCTCCTGGTCGATAAGCCGCAGGGCATCACCTCGCACGACGTCGTCGACAGCGTGCGCCGGCTCTACCGCACCCGCCGCGTCGGACACGCCGGCACGCTCGACCCGATGGCGACGGGGCTACTCATCCTGCTCGTCGGCAAAGCCACCAAGGCCTCCGACCAGCTGATGGCGCAGGACAAAGAATACCTCGGCGAAGCCACGCTGGGCGTCGTCACCGACACCCAGGACGCCGAAGGCGAGACGCTGGAGACGAACCCCGTACCCGAGATCACCGAAGCACAGGTGCGGGCCGCCCTCGCCACGATGCTCGGCGATCAGTTTCAAATTCCGCCGATGCACTCGGCGAAGAAGATCGGCGGCCAGAAGCTCTATGACCTCGCGCGCAAGGGTATCGAAGTCGTCCGCGAGCCCCGAGCCATCAGCCTCTCCGAATTCGAACTACTCTCGTGGCAGAGCCCAAAAATCAACTTCCGCGTCCGCTGCACCAAAGGCACCTATGTGCGTACGCTGGCGCTTGACCTCGGCCGCAAGCTCGGGCCCGGCGCCCACCTCTCGATGCTCCGCCGCACCCGCTCCGGCCAGCTCGACCTGTCGCGCGGCCATACGCTCCCGCAGCTCGGCGCGATGAACGACGACCAACTCCTCGCCGCCCTGGTGCCCACGCAGGAAGCCATCGGTGCCGCCCAAGGATGAGCGACGAACCTTCCATCCACCTTGCCATCGGCGCCTTTGACGGCGTCCACCTAGGCCATCGGGCAGTCCTCCATTCCGCCCGCGAGGCCGCCCGAGCGGACGGAGGCATCGTTGGCGTGCTCACCTACGACCCGCACCCGAGTAAGGTCCTGCGACCGGAGTCGTCGGTCCCGCTGATCTTCACGCGCGACCAGAAAGACGACCGACTGACCGAAGCCGGAGCCCAGCTAGTCCATCACGAGAAATTCGATCGCGCGCACGCCGGCATCGAGGCGGCGGATTTTCCGAAGTGGCTGAAGCAGACCTTCCCCCACCTGAAGTCGCTCCATGTCGGCTCTAATTTCCAATATGGCCGCGGACGCGCCGGCAATGGCGAGACGCTCATCGCGCATGGCGCCTCCGAAGGTCTAGGTGTAAGGCTCGTCTCGGCGATCGGCCTCGGGGATGAGACCGTGAGCAGCTCACGCATCCGCCAGTGCCTCGCCTCGGGCGACCTTGCCCTCGCGAACGCGATGCTGCTGCGCCCCTACGAAGCCGAAGGCACCATCATCGGCGGACGACGCCTTGGCCGCACCATCGGGTTCCCCACGGTCAACATCGCCTGGGAGCCCGAGCTCAAGCCCGCCTTCGGCGTCTACGCCGTTGAAGTCATCTTCAAGGGAGAAGCAATGCCCGCCGTGGCCAACTACGGTCAACGTCCCACCGTCGAAAGCGGCCCCGTCGCCCCTCTGCTCGAAGCGCATATCCTGCGAGGCACGGCGCCGACCACCGGTGATGCCGTGCGCATCCGCTGGGTCCGTCGCCTGCGCGACGAACAGAAGTTCGCCGACCTCGCCGCCTTGCAGGCGCAGATCGCCAAGGACTCAGCGCAGGCCAAGCAAGCGCTGGGCTTACTGGGCTAGCCGCGAGCGATATTCCGAAGGCACCAGGGATTCGATGAGCGCCTGTCGTTCGGCCGGAGCCCCATCGGTCTCGACCTTGCCGCCCGACTTCAGTTCATCTCCTTCCAAGGTGAAGCGACGGGCGAAAAGCGTGGCATCCTTGGCGACGGACACGGAACCCTTCGATCCCTCGCGATGGATGAGTACGTTGTCCAAGCGCAGTTCGCTGTGTTGATCTTTGCCACCCGAGACCTGCAAGGCATGCTCCGAGGACGACAGCACCACCGCATCCGAGACTGCATATCGGCCATCATTCAGGAAGTAGAGATCAAAAGCCAGATTGTCGGCCAGGAAAACATGTCGGTAGGTTGTCTTGGCGGCCACCGTATCCGTGATGCCGGTGCTGTTGCCTATAGCGACCAGCCCATCGACGCGATATTCAGCGGACTCATGAGCACTGACGCCATCGTCACCGCACTCGATGGCGCGGATATTTTCGAATACCACGTCACGGCAATCGCCGTGGATATTGAAACCGTCATTATGCGGGTGCGTCGCCGTGATATTCCGAATCACCAAATGGGCATTAGCCCCACCCAAGCCGACCCCGACCGAACGCACCGGAACGAAAATCCGCGCGTCCGTGAGTTTCTGTCCGGCCGGGAGTCGGATGAAGAATGAACCGAAGATTTGGTTCGCCATCGCCTTGTCCCGGGCATGGTCCTGCACGAACGTCCACTCTCCGGCCTGCAGGTCTTCGACTTTCTTGAACGGCGCCTTCTTCCCCTTGGAGGTGCGACCCATATGATTCATCTTCCCGTCCCAAAGGAAGAACCAGCGCATGATAATCGGGTCATCCAGCCGGGTCAGAAGTTTCGAGGCCTCGAAGAGCCCGGGCGAAACCTCCGTCCACTGCTTAGGGTCGAGCGGATCAGAGCCCTCCAACGTGGCGCCATGGCCGTCGAGCGTGATCGGCTTACCGGGCTCGCCCTTCTTGCCATAGAAGCCTGCGTAATCGCGGTACACGATAGGCTGGAGGTGAATCGTGTCTCCCGGCTGCGCTAGTTTGATGGCTGCGGCGATGGTCTTCACATCCTCGCCTACGCGGATGTCGCGGGCTGACGCCGCCACGGTGGCGGTAATCATCACGCCCCAGATCCACGGGAGCAGCCTCATAAGGCGACGGCTTGGGCGAATTTCTTGATGATGCCACCGAAAGCGCCGTTCGAGAAGAACACCACGCAACGCGGGGACTTGTCCGACTTCACGAGCGTGATGAGATCGGCGAGCAACGCGTCATTGGAAATCGGGGCGAAGCCCTTCTTGCCGGCAGCGGTAATCGCCGCGGCCACGCCTTCGCTGTCAAAACGTTCTTCGCCCAGTTTGTCGGCGCGGTGCGGCGGAGCGAGAAAGACCTCATCGCCCTTCTTGAGCGCCTCGCGGAAAGCGTCCTGCATCACCTTGCGAGCAGCAGTGTTGCTGCGCGGCTCGAAACAGGCCACCAGGCGATGCTGCGGGTAGCGGGCGCGTAACGATTCCAGCGTCAGGTCAAGGGCCGTCGGGTGGTGACCAAAGTCCTCGATCACCGTCAGCTCAGGACGGTCGACGAGCACCTGCTGGCGACGCTGGACGCCTTGGAACTTATCTAATGCATCTAGCTTCAACTTCGTCGGATCCTTAGCATCAAGCAGGAGACCGGACGAGACGGCGGCCATCGCCGCGTTGCGGGCGTTGAAGAGACCCGGAAGGGCCCACTTCACCCTGCCCCACTCCTTACCCTTCCAAAGCAGCGTGAACGACGAACTCGTCGGCGACTCCTGGAAATCAGCGATGACTGCGTCGTTGCCTGCGCCCGTGCCAACGCGCACGACGGGGGCCCAGGTGACGTTCTTCACCAGACCGAGGACGTTGGCGTCATCTCCGTTGGCGACAATCGCGCCGTCGCGCGGGACGATGCGGATGACGTGGGAGAACGTGCGCAGGACGTCGTCGAGGTCGCGGAAGATGTCGGCGTGATCGAACTCACAGTTGTTGATCGCGAGCACGTGCGGCAGGTACTGGATGAACTTGCTACGCTTATCGAAGAAGGCCGTGTCGTATTCGTCGCCCTCGATGACAAAAGCCCCCCCCTTCTTACCAGGATGGGAGGAGTCCGGGAGGTCGCGCGGGACGCCACCGACGAGCCAGCCCGGCTCGGCGCCGTTGGCCTTGAGCAGCACCGCCGCCATACAGGTCGTGGTTGTCTTGCCGTGCGTGCCCGCGACGACGACGTTACGGCGTTCGTGCAGCAGACGGGTGCGCAGCAGTTCGGGAAGCGAGATGTAGGGCTGGGTGCGGGCTTCAAGCAGCCATTCCACTTCGGGATGTCCGCGCGAGGCGACGTTACCGACGACGACGAGGTCGGGCTTGAGCTGGGCCAGGCGTTCGGCGGACCAGCCTTCAAGAATATCGACGCCGGCGCCGCGTAGGTGATCGGACATCGGCGGGTAGATACCGGTGTCGGATCCCATGACCTCATGGCCCAAGGCGCGCATCAGCAAGGCGGCGTTACCCATCGCCGTACCGCAGATGCCCATGAAATAAATGCGCATGGGGCAGATAAAAGCCCTCCCGGAGCAGAGGGCGAGAAACTTAGGCAAGCGACCCGCCCAAACAGGAGGACCCCGGTCACCTTGCGGCGGCCGGGGCCCTGTACCTTAATCTGACTGTGCTAGCTTGGCTTTCGCTGTCTGTTACCTGACTGACTGTCCGTTACCTTCGCTGTCTGACTGGCTTTCCGTCTGTTTTCACCGACTTCCGGCCATACCGACTTCGACTTTCACCGACTGAGCCGTCCTCACTGACAACCGGCCGGCACCACACCGTCTTCTTACGCCGCCTTTCCCAACTCGCCTAGGTCTGTCGGATGCGGATGATTCCTTTTTTCCTTATCCAGGCGATGGCGGCGGCGAAGCTGGCGGTCGACTTTATCGACCAAAATATCGATGGACTTATACAAGTCGTCGGACTCTTCCCTGACGACGATGTCCGGGCCCGGCAGTTCCAGTCGGATTTGAGCCCCGAATTCGCGACTGTGGTCGCTACAGCGGGTGTGGACGAGTTCGACGTGCACGCGGACGATCCGCGGGTTGTGGCGCAGCAGCTTCTCTGCCTTGGCGCGCACCGTTTCCTTCAGGGCGTCGGTGAGGTCCATATGGACCCCGGTCACGACGATCGGAGCACTTGTCATGTGTGTTGTGTTTTGTGGGGTGACGTGAGAATCTGCGCCCATGTCAAAGAACAAGACCGTCGATGATTTCTTCAGGAGTTTTTCCGTGGTTATCATATCAGGAGCTTCTTCCGGGATTGGTCGCGCCATTCTCTCGCGTATCGGTAATTCTGGGACCTCCGCGTCGGTGTTCAATCTTTCCCGCACACCTCCCGAGGGGGTCCCGAATTCCCTTAAGTTCACTCATCTTACCTGCGACCTCTCTCAACCTGCTGCCCTCTCGTCGGTTGTCTCTGAATTACAGAAACTAATGCCCCGAGAAGGTAAGATGTTACTCATTAATAACAGCGGCTTCGGGGCGTACGGAGAATTTCCGGCCCCGGCGCTCGACCATACCTTGAAGATGATCGACGTGAATGTGCGCGCGCCGGTCGAACTCACCGGTCGACTTTGGGAAGAGCTGAAAGCGCGCGGCGGCATGGTGGCCACCGTCGCTTCGCTCGCTGGCTTCCAACCGACGCCGTTGATGACCACTTATGCCGCGACGAAATCCTTCATGCTTGATTGGAGCGTCGCGCTCGACGCCGAGGCCAAGCGTCACGGAATCCGTTGCGTCGCGATCTGTCCCGGCCCGGTCTCCACGAACTTCTCCAAGGCCGCCGGCTTCGCGAGCTCCACTGGGCTGAGCGGCCAGACGGCGGAAGAATGCGCTGATGAAGCCATCTGGGGCATGGCTAAACACCGCCCCGTCGTCATCACAGGCTGGCGGCATAAGATCCTTGGCTTTGTCTCCGCCCGCCTACCCAAGCCCTGGGCTGCCGCGATCGGCCTGCGGGTGATTCAGCGCCTGAAACTCGACCGCTTTGTGAAGAAGGCCTGAGCCTACTTCGCGCCGTCGAGCAATTCGCGGGCGTGGGAGAGAGCGACCTTGCTCGAGCGGTCGCCGAGCATACGGGCCAGTTCGGACTCGCGATCCTTACGCCTCCCGTGGACTGGAGCGATCTCAACCGTCGTCGACTTATCGTCCTGCGTCTTGGTCACAACCAGATGGGCGTGGCCAAGGGCGGCGACCTGCGGGAGGTGCGTCACGCAGAAGACCTGATGGCCCTGACCGAGGGCGGCCAGTTCGCGGCCGACCTGGGCGCCGATCTCGCCGCCGACATTGGCGTCGACTTCATCAAAGACCAGGACCGGCGTGCGATCGACGGCGGCGAGGACGGTCTTCAACGCGAGCATCACGCGCGCGGCTTCCCCACTGGAGGCGATTTGGTCGAGCGGAAGGAGATCCTGGCCGGCGTTAGGGCAGAAAAGGAAGCGGACGGCATCAGCACCGTACGGGCCGAGTTCCGCGACGGCGACCTCGATCCGCAGGTCGGCCTTCTTGAAGCCGAGCGAACCGAGCATCTTGCGGGCGGCGGCGGCGAGTTTCTCGGCAGCCTTGGTGCGGGCGGCACGGAGCACTTCGGCCTGCTTGCGGAGATCTTTCTCCACCTTCGCGGCCTCGGCTTTCAATTTTGCGACGCGCGCTTCGACATCACCCTGCGAGGCGAGCCGACGACGGAGGGCTTCGCGCTTTTCGCGCACCGCGTCAGCGCCGGGTCCGTACTTGCGACGGAATTCCAACCAGAGGTTCATCTTGCCGTCGAGTTCGGCGGCGGACTCCTCGTCGGAGGAAAGTCCGCGGCCTAGGCGCGCGAAGTCGGCGCGGATATCTTCCGCCTCGGCCGCGAGGGCATTCAGACGGTCGCGGAGCGAAGCCGCATCAGCGTCGATGCGGGCGACATCATCGCCGGCTTTGAGAAGTTTCGGCAGAACTTCACCCAGACCGTCCGAGCTCAGGCCAGATTCGAGCTGACCGAGTAAGGCCGCAAGTTCCTGGGCGCGAGATGAGCGAGCATGATCGCGCTCAAGCTTCGTGATAGACTCTTCGGAGAGGTCGAGCGAATCGAGTTTCTCGAGCTGGGAGCGAAGGAAGGCCTCTTCGTCCTCGGAAAGACGTTCGGCCGTGGCCGCCTCGGCGGCTTCGCGGAGCAGCTCGTTCCGCTGACGCCAGCCGGCGCGATAGGTCGCGAGAGCGGCGGCGAGACCGGCGTGCAGGTCGAGCATCTCCAGTTGTGTCTCGGCGCGCATCAGCTTCTGCGGTTCGCCTGGGCCATGGAAATCGATCCACAGCTCGCCGAGTTGCTGGAGCTGCGTGAGCGTGGCCGAGCCCCCATTGATGGAGATACGGCCCGCCTTGGTCGCATGGACTGAGCGCTTCAGGATGAGCAGGCCGTCGTCGCAGGCCGGCAAGTCGAGGGACTTCAGCACTTCGTTGAAGCGCTTGTCGCCGTCGGTCTCGAGTTCGGCTTCGACCGAGCATTCGTCGGCGCCCTTGCGGACGATTGTCTTCGCAGCGCGATTACCCGCAAGGAGCGAAAGTGCGCCGAGCAGGACGGACTTCCCGGCGCCCGTCTCACCTGTGACCACCGTGAAGCCCGCACCCAGCTCGAGCTCGGTGCGGTCCATCAGGGCGAGGTCGCGGATTTGAAGGCGGCGGATCATGCGGAGGGACGGCTACCGAACAAAGCGGAGCCGACACGAACACAAGTAGAACCTGCGGCGACCGCGGATTCAAGGTCTCCGCTCATTCCCATGGATAATTCCGGCAGGGCCACACCAAAGCGGGCAGCCAAGGCGTCACGGCAGAGACGCAGCTCAGCAAAGGTCCGGTCGGCGACCGCGGGGTCGTCGGAAAGGGGTGCGATGGCCATCAAGCCCTTCACGACCAAGGCCGGCTGGGCGAGGGCGGCCTCCAGAAGGCACGGTGCATCGGCGAGGTCGCAGCCGAACTTCGCGGGATCATCGCCCGAGTTCACCTGAATCAGCACCTCGCGACGCAGCCCCATCTCACCGGCCAGGCGGCCGAGGCGGGTCGCCAGTTCGGCGGAATCGACGCTCTGAATCACATCGAAGGCCTGAAGGGCCTGCTTCGCCTTATTGGACTGCAGATGGCCAATCAGCTCCCACCTCAGATCGGCGGGCGCCAGGGGGCGCTTCGCCATGGCCTCCTGCACCCGGTTCTCCCCTACCGAGCGCAATCCACAGCCATAGGCCAGTAAGGCGGCCTCGACGGGATGGGTCTTCGTCACGGGCAGCAGCCGGACCGATGCGGGGTCACGGTGCGCCTGGGCGCAGGCCGCCCCAATGCGGGCCAGCACCCCCTCGCAATGGGCCTTAAACTGGTCGGAGGTGACCATTTGAACCAGAGGGAGGGATATAACCCGCGGGGAGTCAATGCGAGGGGCTCTGAAGCGGCCCCAGCCGCGACCCGCCTGATAAGCGTATCTACACTTGAAGCCCAAGCCCATTAGTTTTATTAATCCAACTGACTTTCACATCCATGCATATTGAGAACCTCAAGATCTTCCGTGACCTGGTGGACAACGAAAGCTTCTCCAAGGCCGCCAAGCTCAACGCCATCACCCAGTCGGCAGTCAGCCAGCAGCTGCGCTCGATGGAAAAACACTTCAACGTCCTGATCGTCGACCGGAGCCAGAAGCAGTTCCGCCTGACGCGCGAAGGCCGGAGCCTCTATGAGGCCGCCAAGGACATCCTCAATCGCTATGAACAGGTTGGCAGCGAGATGCAGGAAATGCGCAAGGTCGTCAGCGGTACCGTCCACATCTCCACCATCGTCTCAATCGGCCTGCACGAGCTCCCGCCGCACGTGAAATCATTCATGCAGGAGTTTCCTCACGTGAACGTACGCGTCGAGTACCGTCGCTCCAACCTCGTCTACGACGACGTCATCTCGAACGCCGTCGACTTCGGTCTGGTCGCCTTCCCGCAGAAGACCCGTCAGGTTGAAATCATCCCGCTCATGGAAGACCAGCTGGTCGCCATCTGCTCGCCGAAGCACAAGCTTGCCGCAAAGAAGGAAATCGATCTCGCCGACCTGCAGGGCGGCAAGTTCATCGGCTTCGACCAGGATATCCCGACCCGCAAGGCGCTCGATCAGTTCTTCCGCGAGCAGCGCATCGAACTCGAACCCTCCATGGAGTTCGACAACATCGAGACGCTCAAGCGCGCCGTTGAGGTCGATGCCGGCGTGGCGCTCGTCCCCGAAGGCACTATTCGCCAGGAAGTGGAACAAGGCACGCTGGTCATGTTGCGCCTGCGCGACCGTCGCGTAGCCCGCCCGCTGGCCATCCTGCATCGCAAGGGGCGCGTGCTGACGCCGGCCATGAAGCGTTTCATGACGCACCTGCTCAACAGCACGAGCATCAAGAGCGCGGCCTGATCAGACCCTGCGCGCAGCCGCGCGAGCGGCGACGGCAAAGCCTGGAAGCGCCTGGGCAAAAAGCAGTCCGAGCCCGATCCAGAGCAGACTTTGGCCGGCAGGGGCTCGCAGCGCCGTGCCCGCGCAACCCCACCACAGCAAGGCGCCCAGCAAGGGCTCCCAGGCTCGACGTAAGGCGGCCCGCGCAAGAGACCAGGAGCCGAGCAGTGCGCAGGCGAGAGCCGTCGCCACCGGAGCCGGCATTAAACCCAGCACGCCATAAGCATAGACGATGAACCCCAGCGAAACTACCAAGCCGGCCAGCACGGCGGCGTTCACGCGAAAATGGGTCGGAAGGAGGTAAAGTTTCACCCGGTGAGCATGCAGGTAATAAAGCGAGGCCACCGAAGCCATCGTAAGCGTGAGAGCCCAGATGTAGAAAAAGCCGCGAATGGGGATGGCGAAGCGTTCAATCGCCCATTGTGCCAGAAAGCACTTCGCCAGAATCAGCGACCAGAGGGCGCCGAGACGATCCGTGACCAACGCCTCACGGTAGGCGCGCTCCACCGAGAGCGAGAGCTCGGCTTCCTGGGCGGGCGGCAGCGAAGTGACCGGCATGGTCTATCGTGCCCACAACTTGAGACTGCGGATCGCGATCGCCACCGAGGGCGGCACCTCTTTCTCCCAGCCTGGCTCGTTTTTCCGGATTCGGTCAGCCAGGGTGCGCGGCTGGCACGCCATCGCCAGCGGGTCCGCGCCGGTGATCGGCACGAGAAAACCATTGTTCAAAAGATGCTGGAAAAGGCCCGCCACGGAAGGACGCATCTGAATGTCGGAAGCCGTCACAACGGAATCCTCGGCTACGCTGTAACTCTCCGGGAAGCAGACCTTGCAGGCAATGGGATCAAGGATGAGGCGGCGCAGCTGATCTCCACACATCGGGTAGACCATGACCCGGACGCCGTCCTTGAAGAGGCGGCCGCAGGACTCCAAGACGCCGCCCTCAAGATGGGTGTAGTGCTCGGGGTTGAAGAGATCAACGAGGTTGTTCATGCCGGCCACCAGCGTGATGCTACCCGTGGTATGGAGTCGGAAATAAGCGGGCAGGCGATACCAGCCGCGGTGACGGGTGACCAGCAACGGATGCTGCATCGCGCCGACCAGGCGAATGCGGTCGATCAGTTCCGACTCCGGGTGCGGGTCCGCCCCGATGCACATCTCGAAGATCGGCAAGACATCCTTGCCGCCCTCAGGCAGGCTGCGCATCGCGCAGACGAGCATATCCTCGTTGACGAGCGAAACCGGCCGGAAAGTGCCTCGCGCCACGAGCACGGATTTCTTGTAAAAATATTCACTGGGGACCTGTGGGTCGCCTTCCGGGCCGAAAAGCACGGCATCGGTGAGGCCGAGACGAACCAGTCGCAACGCGGCGGCCCGATTATCAAAGGCGCCGAACGCCGGCCCGCTGAAATGGGCGAACTCAACCTCCACCCGGCCCGCCCCGACCTCGTCCACGAGGGCGGTCAGAAAGTTGTCGACGCTGTCGCGGGTGTTGAGCGCTGCGTAGATTAAATTGACCCCGACCATGCCCAGTGCGTCCTGCTGGCGCCCGGCGTCCTTATCCCAGAGTCGCAGGTGGAGAATGACCTCGCTCGGCTCGGCCTCGGGGGCGTCCTGAAAACGAATCCCAATCCAGGAGTGCCCCTGCCCTTTGCCGTCGTGCGGGATTGTCGCCACCGTATCCGCGAAAGCGAAGAAGCGGGTGACCGTACCACGCTCGGCCTTCAGCCGGTCGACCAGCAACCCATACTCATGATTAAGCATCTGTTCGAGCCGCTCCCGGGAGACATAGCGCTGAGGGTGGCCGTAAATCGCGTCACTGACGCGCATGTCATAGGCCGAGATGCTCTTGGCAACCGTACCGGAAGCACCGCCAGCCTTGAAGAAATGTCGGACAACTTCCTGCCCCGCGCCGATTTCGGCAAAAGCCCCGTAGGCCGATCGGTCCAAATTGATCGCCAGGGCTTTGCGGGAGGTGGCGGCACCCGCCACGGTCGAAGGCTCGAACATAGATGTAAATTAAGACCAGGAATCGCAGGGCATCGAGAGGAAAGAGGAGGCGAAAAAGTTGCTTTTGGTTGGCGAAAAGAAGACACGCCGACATTGTAGGCAAATCACCCCTACTTCCGCGCTTTCCTCATCAACCCCATGAAAGAATTCTTCAAATCGGTCCTCGCCTCGGCCCTCGGTGCTTTCGTCGCTGGCGTCGCCGCCTGCTTCCTGATGGTCGTGCTGATCGTCGCCATCGCGAGTTCGGGCTCCAAGAACTCCGAAGCCACCGCGGTGAGCCTCAAGTCCAAGACGATCCTGGTGATCGGCAACGATCTCACCCTCACCGACGCGCCATCCTACGGCACCCCGGGCCTGAGCGAACTGCTCGGCGGCGGCGCCGGACCGCAGCTTGATCTTTTACGTGCGCTCGAAGCCATCGATCTTGCCGCCAAAGACCGTAATATCGCCGGCATCCTGCTCTCTGGCCGACTGGCCGCCGGAGTCGTGCAAAAAGCTGAACTGCGCAAAGCCATCCAGGATTTCAAGAGCACGAGCAAGAAGCCCGTGCTCGCCTGGATCGAGAACGGCTCCCAGGGGGAATTCTACATGGCGAGCGTCGCGGACAAGGTCTACATGCACCCGGCGGGCGAATTGGAATTCAAGGGGCTCGCCTCCTTCAACATGTATTACGGGGAGACTTTCAAACAGTTCGGCATCGGCGTGCAGGTCACCAAAGTGGGTAAATATAAATCCGCCGTCGAGCCGCTGATCGGCAGCAGCATGAGTGAACCGGCGCGCGAGCAGGAAGAACTGCTCCTGAACGGCATCTGGAAACGGGTCGTGGCCGAGGTGGCCAAGTCGCGCGGTCTAACTCAAGCCGCTCTCCAGCAGGCGGCCAACTCGTCCGGCGACTTCAATGCGACTACCTCCCTCAAACTTAAATTGATAGATGGCATCCTGCAGCGGGATGAGCTCGTGAAACGCCTGCACACGGCGGGCGCCGGTGCCGATGAATCTGGCACCTCTTTCCGCCAGGTCTCCCTCGGCAAGTATGCCAATAAGGTGACCTTTCCACATAGCGGCGGCCGGCTGGCCATCGTCTACGCCGAAGGCGAAATCGTCGACGGCTGGGGCGCACCCGGTGAAGTCGGCGGCGACCGACTGGCCCACGACCTCCGCATGATCCGGGGCGATGACCGCGTGAAAGCAGTCGTGCTCCGCGTCAATAGCCCCGGCGGTTCGGCCTTCGCCAGCGACATCATCGCCCGCGAAGTGGAACTCCTCCGCAAGAAAGGCCTCCCTGTTGTTGTTTCTATGGGCGACGTCGCCGCCAGCGGCGGCTACTATATCGCCGCCAAAGGTGGCATGATCATGTCAGACCCTTCGACCATCACCGGATCGATTGGCGTGTTCGGCCTGCATTTTAACTACGAAGAGTTGGCCAAAAAAGTGAATCTTGGCACCGATGGCGTGAAGACCAACCGCTATGCCGATCTTCTCGAAATGCACCGCGCCGCCACGCCGGAGGAACTGGCGATTGTTCAGACCATGGTGGACGGCGTCTATGAAGACTTCCTCAAGATCGTCGCCGACGGGCGCAAGATGACACGCGACAGCGTACACGAAATCGCCCAAGGCCGCGTCTGGTTGGGCAAAGACGCCCAAGGCATCAAGCTGGTCGATAAATTCGGCGGCCTGCGTGACGCCATCAAGGAGGCCGCCACCCTGGCCAAGCTGACTCAGGCCGAATGGATTCAGGTGCCCGCCTTGCATTCTGGCCGGGAGACCCTGCTCCAGAAACTACTTTCAGACGGCCAAGATGAATCTCCGCTGTTCGCCAAGACTTCCGGCGAACGCGACCTGGCGCTCCAATTCCTGAAAGCCCACGCCGAGACGCTTAAGTCCATCCGGGCGCTGAACGACCCGAAGGGCATTTACCTCACCTGCCCGCTCATCCTCCGCAAGCAGTGACCGGGTTCAAGGCTGGCGAGGAATCTGCGCCCGAGCCTCTGGTAGCCAAGCCTGCAGCTGCTTCACGCGAGTGGCGTCCGCCGGGTGAGTTGAAAGAAACTCCGGAGGCTTAGCTCCCCCGATCTTAGAGAAGCGCTCCCAGAAGGCAGGGGCGGCGTCAGGATTATAACCGGCGCGAGCCATGAAGAGCAGGCCGAGGTGATCCGCCTCGGATTCGTGGCTGCGACTAAAGGGCAGCAGGATGCCATACTGGGCCCCGACACCGACGGCGGCCATCCAGGTCGAACGTGTCTTTGTCGTCGAATTCTTGGTGGCCTCGTCGGCCACCGCGGCGGCGATGGCGACGCTCATCGATTGGGAGACGCGCTCAGAGCCGTGGCGGCAGATTACGTGAGACACTTCATGTCCGAGGATGACCGCGATATCGTCATCCGTAGGCGCATACTGGAACATCCCTGAATTGAAACCGATTTTCCCGCCGGGCATCGCGAAGGCGTTCGGGGTCTTGTCATCGATGACGGCGAACTCCCAGCGAGCGGAGGGGGGCAGGACGCCCGCTCGATCGTCGCGCCGGGCAGCGGCGACGATCTTCAACCCGATTTCCTTGATCTTCGCGAGGCGCTTATCGTTCGGAAGCTTCTTCATCTTTGAGAACTCCGAGGCGGACATGGAGGCGACCTCGGATTCATCAACAAAGATCAACTGGGAGCGGCCGGTGATGGGCGCATGCTGGCAGCCAACCAGTCCGAGAGCCATGAGCAGGAAGATGGAGAGCGGGGTTTTCATGGGTTGTAGAAAATCAGGATTTGGCAGGCGGCGCAGATTCAGTGGAATCCTGGCCATCTACGTAATACTTCCGGTAGGTGGAATCGTACGTGTCCGTGTAGGCCGAAGCCATGCGCATCGACATGCTGTTCAAAACGACGCCCAGCAAGGGGGCCTCGGCTTCCTTCAGGCGGCTCAGGCAGGCGATGGCACTGCGCATGTTCACGACATTGTAGCGCACGACGTAAATAACGCCGTCGACCTTGGGGAGAAGATGGAGCGCATCCGAAACCGCGCCGATAGGCGGCGAGTCGATGAACACGCGGTCGTAACGGCTGCGCAGCTCATCGAGCATCGCCAAGAATTTCGGGTTGTTGATGACCTGCGTCGGGTTCTTACAGCTCAAGCCGACGGGGAGCACATCGAGTCCAGGGGAAACGTCGCGCACGATGGCCTCATCCAGCGTCATCTCCGCATTGAACCATCGGCTCACGCCACCGTCGCCGGTGAAGCCGAGGGACGGGCCGACGTTCGGGAGGCGAAGGTCAGCGTCGATCACGATCACTCGTTCGGCGTGCTGGGCGAAAATCAAAGCCAGGTTGGTGGCCACGAAAGTCTTCCCTTCGCTGGGGCGGGAGGAAGTCACCAAGAACACCTTGCTGCCGGCGACCGAAGGATTGACCTTCATCGCGGAGTAAATGGAGCGGACGGATTCGACCGCGATGCGATCCTTGTCCTGACGGGCCAGCAGGGCGCGATCCGGACCGGAGGTGGCCGTGACCCGCGGAATCGTGCCGAGCAGAGGCAAGCCGAGGCCGGCTTCGACATCCTTGACCGACTTGATGCGGTCATCGAACGTGCCCATGATGACGATTAGCACGACGCCGAAGCCGACGCCCACGCCGAAGCCAAGCATCGCGTTGAAGTAATAGTTCTTATTGATCGGCTTGTCCGACACCGAGGGCATGTCGAGAATGCGGATGGAGGTGCTCGTCCCGGAGGTAGAGGAGCGCAGCTTGGCCTCCTCGTAGCTCAGCTTCATGCGGGAAAGGAATTCTTCGCTGGCCCGGATGTCCTTGTCGACGCGTTCGAGCTCAATATTGGCCGCCTGGAGCTTGGAGATCTCGCTCTCCTTCGCCTCGAGATTGCGCAGGATGGCGTCGTAGCGCGAACGGGCATTCTGTAGGGAGGACTGAATGCGGCTGACCGAGATCACGACTGCATCCTGGAACTCCTTCTGCGTCTGGACCAGTTTCTCGCGGGCCGTGATCATCTTGGGGTTCTTTTCGGTGTAGATCTTCTGCATCGTGCCGATCTCGATCTTCAGTGAGCTGAGCGCCGTAAGCGTCGCCGCCACGTTCGTGTCGGCGCGGACCTGGGGAATGTCGGCCATGTCCCGCTTGGTTTTCACGTAGTCCGCGATGAGGCCGGCGATGATCTCCAGCTCGTCCACCTGCTTGCGGGTCTCTTCGCGATCCTTGACCAGGACACCGCGTTCGGCGGTGAGCGTATTCGTATCCTTGGCGATCGAGAGGAGCTTCTGCGTCTTGATCACATCGTTCTTCTGCTCATAGAGCCGGCGCACCTTGTCCTCGAGCGTCTCGATCTCGATGCGCGCCTTCTCGACCAGCGGATTGGTGATCGTGAGCCGCTCGTCTTCGCTGTATTTCTGGATGGCGTCGCAGAAAAGCCGCGCCACCTGGCGGGAAAGATCTCGGTTCGGGTGCGTGAAATCCACGTTGATGACCAAGGTCTGGCGCTGGGGGTTGATCCCGCGCTGCTTGGCGAACACTTCCTGTTCGGTGAGCGGACCGCTGAAGACACTGCCCGCCTGATAGGGCTCGAGCACGAGCTTACGCTCAGCGGACGTGAGCCGCTTCGACACAGCTTCGATGATGACGGCGCTACGCATCGCTTCGACCGCCGTGAAGAAATCGTCGTTCGAGACGATCTTGAAGTTTTCTTCCGCCGCCGAACTGCCGCCGGCCAGATTAGGGGCAAGGCGGAAGACCCGAAGCCGCCCGGTCGCGCGGTATTCCGGGAGTGTGTTATAAGTGAAGAGAAGCCCGATGGTCAGGAAGACCAGCGCCGAAAGAATAATCCACCAATAGCGCTCTCGCAGCATGGTGAGATAGTTGCTGAGGGCATTCCCCTCCCCGCCCGAACCATATTTACCGTAGCCGCCACCGCCATAACCGCCCTGCCCGCCTCCATAATTACCGGCGCCATAGGAGCCGTAGCCGCCCCCGTAGCCGCCGTAGGAACCGTAATTACCATAACCAGGATTACGCCTGGGACCCGGCGCAGGCGGCTGATTCTGAGACTCGGGAGCGGGAGGGGCCATGAAATCAGATGCGGCTGTCTTCGACGTAGATCTGGTCTTCGTCTTCGAGGATGAAATCTGGCTCCTCGCCCGAGTCGATGCGACGCATGTCGCGGGTGATTACGACGGTGTTGCCATCGCGAATGCGTTTGACGGCGACGTCGGACCGGCGGCCGCGCGGGAGAATTCCGCCGGCCGCGGAAAGCGCCCGGCCCAGGGTCAGCGTCTCCTCGGGCGGGATGGAAACCGGCCCGGGCTTACCGACGTAGCCGGAGACATAGACGCGTCGTTCCGCATAAGTTACCATATTGATGGCCACCTGGGGGTCCTTGAAATATTCCCGGAACCGCGTGGCAATCTCGACCTGCGCCTGGGTGAGCGTCAGCCCTGCGACGGGAACCAACTGCTTGAGATACGGAATATCTACCGTGCCGTCGGCATTGATCCGCCGCTCGATCTGGGTGTCAGGTTCATTGATGACCAACACGCGGATGAAATCACGGGGGCGTAAACGGTAGCTGTTCTGCCGGTCGGACGGATTGATCGGGGCGCTGCCGGGCTTGGCGGCAGGGACGGGAGCCGATGCTGGCTGGCCAAGGACCAGTACGTTTTCCCCTTCTGGGGCGGCTGCCTCGGTTGAACCCGTCGTGGCGCAGGCTACCAAAAGTAATGCGGCCCCGAGGGCGCCTAAGATGCTTTTCAAGGCGATGGACATGGACGAAAGTTAGCGACGGCGTGAGGCGCGGTCAATAGGACCCTCCCGACCAAACCAAAAGACCTTCCGGCTTAGTAGCGGAAAGCCGCCGACAAGGTGAACATATTGGAGGTATAGTTCGCGCTCGGGGTCGATGGGGTCTTTGAATCCGTGAGATTGTAGCTGGCCTGGAAGCTGAGGTGGGAGCTGTACTTGTAGTCAGCACCCAGCATGTAGGTCATGGTATTGACCTGAGTAGAAGCGGAGAGCACGTCGGACTTGGTGGCCGAGAGATTGAAGGTCAAATCCTCGGCGGCGGAGAAATTCACACCGTAGGTATAGCTCTGGGTCTTCATCTGGCTGTCCGTCGAGGAGGCCGAGACATCGCGGGAAAGAGTCAGGCTGTGGTTGATCCGCTCCGTCAGCGAGTGATTCAGGCTGATCGAGTAGGACGGGTCATTGAGCTTCGCACCCGTCTCGTAGCCGTACTGGGCGTAGCCAGCCTTGATGGTGCCGTTGAGTTTTCCGGACTCGGTCAGCTGACCATTGACGGTGAGCCCGGCGAAATCCTTGTTAAGCTTCGTATGCGGCAGGGGCGTCGGAGCCATGTAGGAGCTGTAAAAAGGTGCGTGCGAGAAATCCGTGACGTCGTGCTGCAGGGCCAGACCGAAGCTCAGCTTCTCGAAGGCCTGGTAATCGATGGTCAGCGGGATCGACTTGGTGTTTAGCTCCGTCAGCGCATCGGTATTATAATTAAAAGCCCCGCTGCCCGGGGAGCTCTCGACCTTCACCGGATTGATATAATGGTTATAGGTGTTGGTGTAGCCGAACGAAGCCCGGAACTTCTCGGTCAGACGGTAGTGCAGATTAATGCCGTTCGAATAGTTAGCCTGCCGAACCAACGTAGGCCCGAGCTGAGCATGGGTGACCCCCTGCTGCAGAAGATCATCATTTCGGGCGGTGACGCGGTAGGATGAATCAAGATTGACGGAGAGAGGGCCGCCATCGGCATAACGGATGGCCGCGGATAGGGCGTCGCGCGAATCCTCGAGCGAGCGGAATTCGGCTTCGTTATAATAAATGTAACTGCGCTTGGCCGTGAGGTTGATCGAAAGCGCGGAATCCTTGCCATATTCCAGGGAGAACCCCGGGGTGACAGCCCAGTCGGAAGCCGATTTCTTGGCCGAACCGGAGAAGAGATTGTCCGTCATTTCGAGCGCGACGGAGGAGTCGAAGAAAATATCTAGGTCGTCACCGAGCTGCACCAAGGGGGAGGATGGCAACCAATTGGCGGCTTGAGCCATGGTGGCGACGGATAGGCAGGAAGCCGCGATAAGAAAACGAGACATGTGGGCTGGGGGTTGAGATTTGATAGGTAAAACGACAGGCCTCATCAACCCCCAAACAGAGGCTAAATGGTGAAAACGAGGAGGCTAAATGGTAAAAAACAAAGACCCCGCCCAAACGGGCGGGGTCTCGATACAGGCCCTTTAAGGCCGCTTAGGCAGGTGTCGGGGTCTGGAAGACGCGAATTCGGCGATAAGCCGGGAGGCCGGTGCCAGCAGGGACCAGATGGCCCATGATGACGTTCTCCTTGAAGCCAGTGAGATTGTCTCGCTTGGCCATCGTGGCGGCGTCCGTCAGGACTCGGGTGGTCTCTTGGAAAGAGGCGGCCGAGATGAAGGATTCGGTCTCGAGTGAGGCCTTGGTGATCCCCAGAAGAATCGGCTCCGACTCGGCGATCTGACCACCGCGCTCGTTGATGGAGCGGTTGGCATGACCGAGGGTCGTGCGATCGACGTGCTCACCCCAGAGGTAATCGGAGTCGCCCGGTTCGGTGATGCGAACCTTGCGGAGCATGCGCGAAACAATGATTTCGATGTGCTTGTCGTTAATCACGACACCCTGGGTGCGGTAGACCTTCTGAATTTCCGTGATGAGGTAATCCTGCACCTTGGATTGGCCAAGAATATCCAAGATGTCATGCGGGTCGACGGCGCCTTCGGTCAAGGCCTGGCCTTGCTTCACCTTTTCGCCGGCGGCGACGATGATGTGCTTGCCGTGCGGGATCAGGTGTTCCTCTTCGCGTCCGATGGAGTCGGCGATGACGAGGCGCTTCTTTCCGCGGATTGAAGGCTCGAAGCGAACGAGGCCGTCAATCTTGGCGATTTCAGCAGCATCCTTCGGAGGACGGGCCTCGAAGAGCTCGGAAATACGCGGCAGACCGGCGGTGATATCCTGAGTCTTGGCGGCCTGGCGAGGAATCTTGGCGAGGATGGAGCCGCGGCTGACGATGTCGCCGTCGTCCACTTCGACGCGGGCCCCAGCAGGGATCGAGAAGGAGCCGACTTCCTTGCCGGAAGCGCTCACGATCTGAATCTGCGGATTCTGTTCGTCGGAGTGTTCGATGACGGACTTGTAGAACGCGTTGTTGGAGGCGTCGCGCTCTTCGGTGAAGGTCACGCCCGAGATCATGTCGACCAGGCGAACCTTGCCGTCCGCGTTGGCGATGATCGGAGTCGAGTTAGGATCCCAAGCCGCGACGAGGGCACCCTTGTCGACTGGCTTGCCATCTTCTACGCCGACGATGGAGCCGGCGACGATGCGATATTCTTCGATCGGCTGGCTGAGTTCGTTGAGGACGCGGATGGAACCGTTACCGTTGACGGCGATGAATTTGCCGGCCACCGGGACGGTGGTCAGGTCGACGTAAAGCACGGTACCCTTATTCTTGGCCTTGATTTCAGGGGTCTTGAGCTGAGCAACGCCACCGATGTGGAACGTTCGCATCGTCAGCTGTGTGCCAGGCTCACCGATGGACTGGGCGGCGATGATGCCGACCGCGGTGCCGCGCTCAACCATGCGGCCAGTCGAAGGATCGAGGCCATAAGAAGTGGGCGGAATCGCATTCACGTTCATGTGCGTGAGCGGGGAGAGAACCTTGACGCGGTCGAGACCGACGGTCTCGATGCGCTTCGCGGCCACTTCATCGATGAGCGCACCAGCCTTCACGATGACTTCGGAAGGGTTCAGCGGGTTCGTGACGTCTTCCGACGGACAGCGGCCCACGATACGTTCGGACAGCGAGACAAGGAGCTCGTCACCGTCGTAAATCGGGGTCTTCCACACGCCATTGGGAAGCTGGACGTGCACGCGGTCGACGCCGGCGTCGCGCAACTTGGCGAGTAGTTCCTCGGTAAGCGGGGCGTCGGCCTTCGCGAGCATCTTGACGGCGCCGGAAGGATTAGCCACTTCAGCAGCTAGGTGACGGCCGAGAGCGGCGTCTCCGAGCGTGATGACTTCGGAGCCGGGAGCGACATCACGGTTGTCCGTGACAATGACATCCATGGCGACGTCGCAAAGCTTACGGGTCATGTAACCTGCGTCAGCGGTCTTCAGCGCGGTGTCGGACAGACCCTTACGGGCGCCGTGCGTCGAGATGAAGTATTCAAGGACGGAGAGACCCTCGCGGAACGAGGACAGAATCGGGCGTTCGATGATTTCTCCGGACGGCTTGGCCATCAGGCCTCGAGCGCCGCAAAGCTGCTTAACCTGGGCCTTGTTGCCTCGGGCACCAGAGTCCATCAGAACCCAAACCGGGTTGATGAGCATGCGGTTCGCGTGGCGCGGGTCGTTCTTACGAACTCCCGCCACCTTGGCGGACTCAGAAAGTGTCTTGTAAACAGAGGCGGCGATGGCGTCGGTCGCGCTGGACCAGGTGTCGACGACCTTGTTTCGACGTTCGTCCTGCGTGATTGTGCCAGCTTCGTTCTGACGCTGGAATTCACGAACCTTAGCGGTAGCGTCGCGAACGAGACCTTCTTTTTCCTTCGGGTAGATCATGTCGCTCACGCCAATCGAAATACCGGCCTTGGTGGCGACACGGAAACCAGTCTCCTTAAGGGCATCAAGAACCGGAATCGAAGCCTCGCGGCCGCAATATTTATAGGTTTTGAGAATAAGGTCACCGAGCTGCCCCTTCTTGACGGTCTCGTTAAAGAAACCGAGCTCAGCGGGCCAGATGGTATTGAAGATGATACGGCCGACCGTCGTGACGATCGTGCGGTTCTTCTCATCACCATGGACGGTCTTGCGGCCGCAATCTGGGTTGGCGTAGCGCACCCAGTCATGGAGATGGAGCGAGCCTTCGGCTTCCGCGAAGGAAGCTTCTGAGACGGAACCGAGCACTGGCAGGTGAGTCTTGTCGGCAGGCTTATCAGCCGGCTCAAGCGTCAGGTAGTAAGAACCGAGCACGATGTCCTGGGACGGCGTGAGAATCGGCTTACCGCTCGACGGCGAGAAGATGTTGTTCGTGGACATCATCAGGAGCTTGCACTCCATGATGGCTTCCAAGGACAGCGGGACGTGGACGGCCATTTGGTCACCGTCGAAGTCCGCGTTGTAAGCGGTACAAACGAGCGGGTGAAGGCGGATCGCATCACCCTCGATAAGGATGGGTTCGAAAGCCTGAATGGACAGACGGTGAAGCGTCGGGGCGCGATTGAGGAAGACCGGGTGGCCCTTGGTGACTTCTTCGAGAATATCCCAGACTTCGGGCTTCTTCTGTTCGATGTGCTTACGGGCACCGCGGACGGTGTGGGCGAAGCCCAGTTCCTTGAGGCGGCGGATGATGAAAGGCTCGAAGAGAACAAGCGCCATCTTCTTGGGCAAACCGCACTGGTTGAGCTTGAGCTCAGGACCGATGACGATGACGGAACGGCCAGAGTAGTCGACGCGCTTTCCGAGAAGATTCTGGCGGAAGCGGCCATGCTTACCCTTGAGCATGTCGGAGATGGACTTCAGCTGACGGTCGCGGTCCTTGACTGGCTTGCCGTGACGCCCGTTGTCCAGGAGAGCATCGACGGCCTCCTGGAGCATGCGCATTTCATTGTGGATGATGACGTCGGGCGTCTTCATCTGGATGAGCTGCTTCAGGCGGTTATTACGATTGATGACGCGACGATAGAGATCGTTAAGGTCAGAAGTGGCGAAGCGTCCTCCTTCGAGAGGCACCAGCGGACGGAGATCCGGAGGAATGACCGGCAGCACCGTCAGAATCATATGCTCAGGGCGCTTACCGGAAGCCAGGAAGCCCTGGATGATCTTCATGCGGCGGGCGATCTTCTTCTTGATCTGCTTGGAGCGAGTGGAGCGGAGCTGGTCGCGGAGATTCTCGACCGTGGCGGCGAGGTCCATCTTCTTGAGCAACTGCTGGAGGGCTTCAGCGCCCATGCGAGCCTTGAAGGCGTCAGGTCCGTGCTGTTCGACGGCCCGGCGATAGGATTCCTCGTCGAGGAGTTCCTTTTCTTCCATGCCGGTGGCGCCCGGGTCGACGACGAGGTACTTCTGGTAATAGATGACCTGCTCGAGCTGGCGGGTGGTCATGTCGAGCATCAGCGACAGACGGCTAGGCATGCTCTTCAGGAACCAAATATGGGAGACCGGAATCGCGAGGCGGATATAGCCCATGCGTTCGCGGCGGACGCGGGAAACCGTGACTTCGACGCCACACTTATCGCAGACGACATCCTTATACTTCACCTTCTTGTATTTGCCGCAATAGCACTCGTAATCGCGGACCGGCCCGAAGATGCGCTGACAGAAGAGACCGTTGGGCTCGGGCTTGAACGAGCGGTAGTTGATGGTCTCAGGGCTCTTAACTTCCTTGAGGCCCTTGACCTTGCGGTTGCCGT
>SESF01026102.1_pt1 | contig 39485 bp, 42 predicted proteins | sample 3171521 | NCBI WGS metagenome assembly SESF01 (sample SAMN10866945, study PRJNA518727) | freshwater metagenome | biome: subpolar coniferous forest; feature: holomictic lake; material: water; isolation source: holomictic Lake 227, 6 m and 8 m depth | place: Canada: near Kenora, Ontario | collected...
GAGAGCGATGGTGAGGGATTTTAGGGTTTGAGAAAGGTTTTTCATTTTTAAATTTTATCTAATTAGTATTTTTTAGACTGTCTAGAATTTTTGCTTTTTCCTCGTCTGACAAAGGTTTTGTAGTTGTTGATAGCTGCTTAAGTATTTTGGTTTTTTCCAATGCTGTTAATGGCGTCGTGGTTGCCAATTGCCCAATAATTTTCTGCTTTTCTTCTTGTGTTAGACCTTTTGGCTGACTTGTCTCTTGTTTTACTACGGGCGGTTTAACAAAAACGAATCTGTATAAAAGCATTCCGCCTAGGATAACCAGAACACATATCGCTACCGCCAAAATTATATATTTCTTTTGTTTCATAATGTTTATGTTTTAGAAATTAAAACTCACTCACGCTATACACGACAGCCCGGATTGTTTTAGTACTTACCTCACCAGTGCTGGTATTCGTACAGCTAATAGAATAGGACTGGGTAGATTGAAGCTGGTTTGTCGTAGCACTGCTACTTGTGGCAACCGGACTTCCAAAAATGGAAGAGCCGCTGCATGCCAAACTGCTGCCAGCAATACCCCACGTAAGATTAAGTGTTCCGTTTTTTGGAACTATAATAGATCCATCTGCATTTTTACATTGCCCGTTGGTTTTACAAGCTGCTAAAGTAATAACAGGAGCTTGAGACAGCACAGCAAGGTTTGTGGTTGTACTACTTTGTGAGCAAGGATCAGAAAAAGTAACGCTAATATTTTGTCCGTTTGTAGTGGACGCATTTGACGTTGCTCCCAGATAACCGTTAGATGGATTGTAGGTCACCCCACCTGGGAGTCCGCTCGCGGTGACGGTAACGCCATCTGCTTTAGCCAAGTATACAGAGCTTCCTCGGATAAGTGACAGGTTATTTGCAACAACAGGACAAGCAGGTGTTGGGTCGACGATAGACACTCCGCCAAATCCATTACTAGCACTAAAGTTAACCCAACCTACCACATCTGAACCCCATGCATATCCAGAAAAATTATTGGAACTATCTTTTGTTATTCCATAGTTGCTTCCAGACAAACTTATCCACCCATCCCAACCATCAGTTCTATCTGCTGAATTACAGTCGCCATTTATAGTCCCAACACAAGCTCTCGCCCACCCTTTGAAATTATTGCCATCTATATTCGCATCTTGAGACTGAGTTCCTGAACCTGAAGGAAAGTTTGAAAGCCCTCCGAACTTTATCCACCCAATATTATCTGACCAAGCGTAACCCGGACCGGTTCCATCAGCATTTTTTAATGCACCAGTAGAGTCTATGGTTATTAAATTGTTCCCATTCGTACTTGTTGCAAAAGAAATCCAACCGACATTGTCCGACCAAGCGTAACCCGTGAGGTATTTACTACTCGTGGACTGAGCTTTTACCGGCGAAACATAAACACTTGAAAAGTATCCAGCTAATAAAATAACAAAGCTTACAATTAAAAATACAAAAACATTTTTACGAGTTATTTTCATCAAACACTATTATACAATAAAAAATGTTTGAAATATTTTTATTTGCCCAAAAACTGTGGATATGTAAAAACAAAAATAGATTAAAACTCACTCACGCCAACAACCAGCACTCTAACAGTGTCTAGCAAAGTTTTTATTCCGTCCGTACACGACACAGAAAAATCTCTTGAACTAGGAATAGCTATCGGGGAAAGTGTCGTATGAGAAGAACTCGTTGAAGAATCCCATCCGTTAATAGCATTGCATATCACATTACTCATAGAGCTTGATGCCTCCCATTTAAGATCAACTTTTGAATCTTTCGGTACTACAAGAGAATTCCTCTTATAAATATTTGAACCTGTTTTTGCAGCCATTAAAATCACACCAAGATCTGATGGGCACTGTCCGTTTACTGGGGTAACGCAAGAATTGCCGCAAGGTATTTGCCCACTACCACATGACAACCCACCAGTCCCATTTACTCCTCCATTTGTGGTAGATGTAGATGCGGATGATGTCTGATTTGTAGTAGATGCGACCATTTGTGTTGTGGTTGCTACTGTAGTTTTACATGAAGGATCTGAGGATCCATAACAAGCATCATATACGCAAGAAACCCGCACCGCTTGCTGCGGAATATTTGCAGTAGCGGCAGAAGTGACCGTTACTGCAGCTGAGGGAGAATCTGAACCAAATAGAGGATAGTAACAAGTAGCGGATGAACCATATCCCAAAGATGGAGAAACATAATAATGACCAGATGAGCCACTTTTTAGTTGATTAAGATATGTTCGCTGATCTAAACAAGAAGAAGACCAACTATATGTATAATTTCCAGAAGCTCCCGATACTCCATTTACAGACCATGTCACACCTTTATATCCCCTGTTAGCATTAAATGGAGCCCCTGTACATGACCCAACACTCAAGGAAGAGACACACATGCCACTATTGCAAAACTGAGGGCAATCTGTAACCTTTACAGCATTGCAACTCGTATCAGTGGTATACACAGAATTCCCCACACAATAATTTCCTACGTTTTGAGACATATATGTACATGCGGGACCTAAGTTATATGAATACACCTGATTACCGCATTTTTTATTATTCAACCCACAAGAATTAGTCACATCTGTAGCGGAACCAGATGCTGCATAATACCCACCCACATTAAAACAGGCTGTGTATTTTCCACCGTAGCCTCTAAGAGCACCGTCGTTAGTAACCATCACAGCATAACCATTCACAGCGTATGCACCGTTACCCAAACTCGTCCCATCAGAAGGTACGGCAGCGTATGTAACATGTGAACTAACCACACCTAAAATCAAAAACATTAAAGAAAATATGATATATTTTTTCATAATTATTTTATGATTGGGTAATTTTTATACTTTCAGATTTCATCTCAGACAAAATTAGATTTTTCATGCTTTCTTTTTCTGCTTTACTCAAGGTAATATCAACATCAACCTTCTTTAAAGCCTCATTGTAAAAGTGAGTTGCGGCTTCTTTTGGATTCTGCAAACTAGGAGCAAGTCTTGCCCAAAGAAGATATGCTTCACTTAAATTTGGATCTAGTTTTATTGCATTATCAGCATCATCAAATATTTCCTTCACCGAAACACTCCTCTTACCATTATCTTTTTCTCCCGACATAATAAGCAGATTATTATTTGCACGACTCACATACACCGCGGCAGATTTTGGTTCAAACGAAATTGCATTATCAAAATGCTTTGAGGCCTCAGAAAGATTTTTTTCTGATTGATACACAAAACCGAGCATTTGTTCTGCATCTGATTTTGAAGTTACATCTGGAGCGAGAGATAGAACTTTTTCGGCATATGTCTTTAGCTCCGTTTTGTTATTATTGTTGTAAGAATATCTCATCATACCAAGTAAAGCAGGAACAAAATCTGGATTTATAGCTAAAGCATCTTTATAGCCATTAATTGCAAGTTCATCTTTACTCTGGAGTTCATACGCATGCCCTAGATTTGCATGAGCCATTGCATCTGAAGGTGCTAGCTCAAGTGCTTTTTTGTAATTCGTCTCAGATTCAGTATAATTTTGAACCATTTCATATGCATAACCCTTTATTCTGTAAGCATCTCCGCTGTTTGGGTTTATTTTTAAGATTTCATCAGCCACTTCTAACGATTTCGCACTATAAGACACCTCCTGAAACGTCAAGCTACCTTTTTGCTGATACGCCAAAGCGAGCAAAACTAAAGCTTGTTCATTATTTTTATACTTAGCAACAGATTTATCAGCGTCTGAGATTGCTCCATCCAAATCACCACTGTTCATATTATTGACAATATGTGCACTGTCGTCTGTTTTGGAAAAATCTATTTTTGTTCCAATACCTATAAAATGGATATATAACCAAGAACAAATCGAAACAAAAATGAGAGCAATGAGAACTTTTATAAATATTTTCATTATGTGTTTAATAGTAACATGATACATTTTGGGCAACTAACTCTAATTTGCCCAAAAACTGTGGATATGTTATTATATACTCCATAAGCAATTCCGTTCCGAAAGAACGGGATTCGTTTTTTAAAGGGAGGATAAATGAAAATTTATACACCCATTACAAATCAATAACAATTAAATAAGGATTATGTTTGATCTCAAAGCAATGAGCGCGGTGTTTGCCCAACTCGAAGAAGAGCGAGGTATCCCACGCACAAAAATAATAGAAGCAATTGAAGCAGCTCTCGCAACAGCATATAAAAAAGAATATGGTAAAAAAGGCCAGATTATTCGCTGTTCTTTTGATGCAGATTCAGGAAAAACCGATTTCTACCAAGTTAAAATTGTAGTAGATGAATCCAGAGTTATTATGCCAGAAGAAGACGAAGATGCTTTGTCAGATGATGATGTTCGAATCCGATACAACAGTGAACACCATATTACAAAAGAAGATGCTAAATTTATCAAAAAAGGAGCACAAGTTGATGAAGAGGTTATCTTCCCTCTCGAAACAAAATCAGATTTTGGACGTATCGCAGCACAGACAGCAAAACAAGTTATCATCCAAAAGATTCGAGAAGCAGAAAAAGAATCAGTTATTTCAGAATACGGCGAACGATCCGGTGAAATTATTTCAGGAACAGTACAACGTGTTGAACGAGGCAACATATACCTAGATATGGGACGCGCTGTTGCCGTTCTTCCTTACGAAGAGCAAATTCCAGGTGAACGATACCGACAAGGTGAGCGCATCCGTGCATATCTTTTCCGAGTTGAAGATGCAACCAAAGGTGTGTTCTTGAAAGTTTCTCGATCACATCCAAAGTTTCTTGAGGAACTTTTCCGTGCAGAAGTACCAGAAATCAATGCTGGAACAGTGGAGATCAAAGCTGTAGCTCGCGAAGCTGGTTCACGTTCAAAAGTAGCAACATTTTCAAACGACTCTCATATTGATCCAGTTGGTTCACTCGTAGGTCAGCGTGGAGTTCGTGTTTCCACAGTAATGAGCGAGCTTTCAGGAGAAAAAATCGACATCATTGAATGGTCTGAAAACCCAATCCAATTTATTGAAGATGCACTTTCACCCGCAAAAGTAATCAATGTAGACCTAAACGAAGAAGAACACAAAGCAACTGTAGCTGTATCGGAAGACCAACAGTCTCTCGCAATCGGCAAAGGAGGACAGAACGTTCGTCTAGCCGCAAAACTCACAGGCTGGAAAATTGACATCAAGTCGGTACAAGGAGAGCAAGTTGTGGAAACCGATGGTAAGAGTATCGACGAAGAAGTAGAGAAAATTGAAGACTCTCTATCAAACGAAGAAGAAGTGGCCATTGATGAAACACCAGTGATAGAAGAATCTACAGAAAAATAAGAATTCTAGAGTTTTTGGTGAAAAATACTAATTCCAAAAAACTAGCAAAAAACGCCTTAAAAAAGGCGTTTTTTGCTATCCACTATGTTAATAGAGAATTCTTTTCCAAGGGGTGGTAAAATATGAAGACACCCTTGAGAATAGGGTTTATCAATTTTAAAAACAAAAATGAAAAAAACATATTACGTAGCACTTAGTATAATAACAGCAATTACCCTCTCGACCTTTGCCGGAGTTGTTTCAGCACAAACTTCAACCCCAAACCGTTGGACACAATATTCTCAGCAAAGACAAAAAGAATTAGAAAATAGAAAAGAAAAACTTGCATCAACTAGCGCTAAAGTTGCCGCGAAATTTAAAGAGCGTGAGGAAAAGCTTGCTTCAACAAGCGAAAAAGCTAACGAAAAAATTAAAGAGCGCGAAGAAAAGCTTGCCTCAACCACAGCTAAATTTGAGGAAAGAATGCAAAACAGAGCATCCTCAACTCAAGCTCGAATTACAAAACTTGCCGATCGTTTCAAAACCGGTGTTTCAAACAAAATAGCAAATGTGGTTGATCGTCTCGGAGATGTAATCAATCGCCTTAAAGACATAGACACTCGTATTGTTTCTCGTATCCAAAAACTCAAATCATCAAACGTAGACACAACAACAGCAGACTCTTTGCTTAATGATGCACAAACAAAGCTCGCAACAGCAACACAAAACGTAAGTTCACTCACATCTTCAGTTCAGTCACTGCTTACAAACGGAGTAAGTACAACAACAAAAGCTTCTGTTAAAACAAAAATTGCACAGGTGCAAGATTCTGTAAAAGCCGCACGCGCAGCATATACAAAAGTTGTTGAGAATCTTCAATCAGAAAAAACAACAGATACAAACACAGCTACAACCACACAGTAAAAATTAATATTTAATAATCAAATATAATGGAAAATCAAAAATCATACGGCGCAGTTGTAGCATCAATAATAATCATTCTTATTCTCATTGTTGGTGGACTTTACTTCTGGGGAAAGACACTCAACGAAAAAGCACCTCAGCAAAGCAATGAAACTCAAAACAGCACAACAACAGTTGTAGAAGGAACATCAACAAATGACGATATAAACTCAATAAGTGCCGACCTTAAATCAGACCAAGACATCAAAGATGTTGATGTTGGGTTGAAATCAATATAAGAATTTAATTTATATTTTTTATAAAAGGGGTGTTTGCCACAGGCAAACACCCCTTTTATTTTCTCCCTTTTGACTTTACACACTTTTGTAATATACTCGCTGCATGTCATACACATACACATCAAAATTAGAAAAATTACCTAACTCTGAAGCCTCCATAGAAGTTGAGGTTTCTTGGTTGGATTTACAAAAAGCTCGCAACAAAGCATTTATCGATATTCAAAAAAACATTACTCTTGATGGTTTTCGAAAAGGTAATGCACCCGAAAATCTAATAGTCGAAAAATTTGGTGAACTTTATATTCTCGGTGAAGGTGCCGAACTCATCATTGATGAAACTTATGGAAAACTTATCGAGGAACACAAATTAAGTGTAATCGGACGTCCAGATGTTTCAATTGTAAAACTTGCTCCAGAAAATCCTCTAGTATTTAAAGTTAAAGTTGCACTAATGCCAAAAGCGGAACTCCCAGACTACTCAGATATTGCAAAAAAAATTGCTGGAACAAAAAAAGATGTCTCAGTAAGCGACAAGGAAGTTGCTGACGCTCTCGAAGACATTCGAAAACATCGTGCCCATGAAGAAATGCATAAAAGTGGAGTAGCTCATACTGAAGGTGATGAGAAAGATTTGGTACTCTCAGAGCTAAATGATGAATTCGCAAAATCTCTAGGACAATTTGAAACCCTCGAAGAATTGAAAACAAAACTTCAAGAAAATATTCTTGAAGAAAAGAAAATAAAAGAAAATCAGCGAGTACGTCTTGAAATCGTAGAGAAAATTATTGAAAATACAAAAGTAGAAATCCCTGCAGCACTCGTGGAAAGTGAGCTTGATAAGCTTGTAAACCAATTTAAGGGTGATATTTCACAATATGGAATGAAAGCAGAAGACTATCTTGCACATATCAAAAAAACTGAAGATGACCTCCGCAAAGAATGGCAAGGTGAAGCTGAAAAGCGTGCAAAGATGAATGTTATTCTTACTGAAATTGCAATCAAAGAAAAAATAGAACCAAACAAAGAAGAAGTAGAAGCTCAAGCAGCTCAACTTCTCGCAATGTATTCAGATTTAGACCCTCTTCGCGCAAAACTTTACGTAGAACACATGCTTACAAATGAAGAAGTATTCAAGTTTTTGGAAGGAAAGAAGTAAAAATATCTGTTAATTAAAGACACAGAAAAAGCGCTATATTATGGCGCTTTTTCTTATATTAAACCAAAAATACTTGACAAATAATATATAAGCTGATATGATACAAGAAGATAGATCGTCTGCCGCGCGTCGTTTCTTCGCGGCACGACTAGGCACTGTTTCTGCAGGCAGTGTCTTCTGGCCATGGCGTCAAACTGGCAAGCCATTAGGCCAACTCGGGCCACGGTGTGGGAAAGGAAGATCTCTTCCAATCCTCACCGTGGCCTTTCGTCTATTCAAAATCACTATCTTTATTTATAACTTATGTAATAATAAGACTTTAGAATTGCTCCTATGAAGATTATCATAACCACTCCTATGGCTGTTTTTGTTGATAGGTCTCTAATTAATGGATCACTCTCAAAAACCATCTTTCTTAAAGAAGATGAATATTTGTTAAGTGAAATACAAAACCCTGAAAAAAGAGATTCTGCCTTTATATGGTATATGATAGAAAAACTCGGACACGTTTTTGCAATTAATCCCTGCTTTGAAAATCCAAGTTTTATTATCATACCCTAGCTTTGAGCTGGGGTTTTATTTTAATTTGACAGCTTCCAAAAAAAGTCTAATATCTTCGAAAGAAGATATGGACAAACTTGCTGAATTATTGCACGAAAGATCTTTTTTGGAAGATGAGCTTGTTCATCTACTTAAAAAGATGGAGGAAAACCAAAGAAGTATCCTTACAAGAAGAGCAGCCCTTAAAGAAAACCTCGGAAAAGAAGAGGCTACCAAAAGGGAGATAGAAATAACGGAGGCACTTCTGGGTAGAGAAAACAAATTACCCGAACCAAAAAAGGTTGACCCGGAGAATTATAGGGCATGGCTCAGATTCCTCCTGGTACAAAAAATAACAATTGGCATGCCATGGGTTTCAACAGTTCTTGCATTTATACACGCACAAATCACAGAAATTCACGACACGAGAGAAAATAGCCAATAAACAAATACCGCTCAAAATCTTAAATGATTGAGAGCGGTTTTTCTTTACAATAGTATTTTCGAAGCCGCAGCAATGCTTGCTGTTTCCGCACGAAGCACCTGCGAACCAAGTGTTACGAGCTGAATATTATTTTTTTTGAAAATTTCTAAATCTTTTTCTCCCCAACCACCTTCAGGTCCAACTAAAATCCCAATACGTGAAACGTCTGTGGTTTTTTCTGCATCAAATTTTTCTCCCAGTAAGTGAAACACAAGTACTGTAAAATCTACACCATACAACGCTTCACTAAGAGATAAAGGTTCACATATAGTCGGCATAACACCTCGCTCTGACTGTTCGCTAGCTTCTTTCAAGATTTTCTGAGCACGGTCAATATTCAAATCTTTCTTCTCGCTCCGTTCCGAAATCACAGGTACAAAATGGGAAACCCCAAGTTCTGTACACTTTTCCAAAACCCATTCAAATTTATCTTTTTTTATGAGAGAAGCAAAAAGAGTAACTTCTATTTTTGGTTTATTTTCAACTTCACTCTCTTCTTCAATCAGAACTGTCAGTTCTTTTTTCCCAAGGACTGTTATGGTAGATAAAAATTCAAATCCTGAATTATCCAAAAGCACAATCTGATCTCCTGTGCGTTTTCGGAAAACTTTCAAAACTTGATGCACAAAATCCACATCTTTTATTGTAATTTCTTTGCCAAGCGATAGTTTTTCCTCCACAAAAAATCTTTGAAGTTTCATATGTAGAAGTGTACACAATTTCACAAAAAGAAAAAGCCTGCCATATATAACGACAAGCTTTCAAACATTTTATTTGGCAACTAGGTGGTTTCTATAGTGCCTACGACCGTTGTTGTGCCGAGAATTCCCCGACTTTCGTTTTTGTTCACGACGCTCATTTTCTTTTCTCTCAAAGAGACGCGCTTCAACAAACATGATTGCTAGCTGTGAGCGTTCATCCGGAGAGAAAAAATCTTTGAGGAGTGAACGATAACCACTAAAACACTGTTTGAACGTAGAAGGGGGATGCGGTAACCATGTATCATGGGAAACTCTCCCCTTAATCATTTTCCAAAGTTCAAAGTGTTTGTCATTCCACCTAACAAAAAATCCAGGACGGTAAGACTCTAACCTCCCTTCTTTTTGCGAGGTTCCAAATACGAACGGTTTTTCAAGGATTGAAACAGATGGGGTACTCATAACTTCCGCAGATATTACTCTCATGTCAGAGAAATACAAGTGTTTGCGTCAGTATGAATTTTATTGTATTGTGAATATATGAAACAAGAACCAAGATCATCAATTCTTATACCAACAGTTATTGAGAAAACCAATATGGGAGAGCGGGCCTATGATATTTACTCACGACTCCTAAAAGAAAACATCATATTTCTGGGTGGAGGCATAGATGACACAGTCGCAAATATTATTATTGCCCAACTGCTTTTTCTTCAATCTGAAGATCCCAAAAAAGATATTACGATGTATGTAAATTCACCCGGTGGACATGTTTCTGCAGGACTCGCAATTATAGACACCATGAATAACATAAAAAATGATGTTTCAACAGTTTGTGTAGGAATTGCCGCTTCAATGGGAGCTGTTATTCTTTCTGCCGGAGCAAAAGGAAAGCGTTTTGCTCTACCCCACTCTGAAGTTATGATACATCAGCCTCTTGGCGGAGCAGAGGGACAAGCCTCAGATATTGAAATCAACGCAAAACATATAATCAAAACTCGGGAAACTTTAAATAAGATTCTCTCGAAAAATACAGGTCAAACACTAGCAAAAATTGAAAAGGACGCAGACCGAGACTTCTTTATGGATGCAGAAGAAGCTAAAAAATACGGAATTGTAGATAAAGTAGTGTAGTTAGGTTCTGGTTTTAGTTTTAGGTTTTAGAAAAGCGTGTGCCAGCGAAGCTGGCACACGCTTTTCCTACGTATTTTTGTGTCAAAACCCACAAAACAACCCATCCTTGCATTTCCCTCTTGACAAATGTATTATAACTACATTACTGGATTAAATTTACGGCTGAACGCTTCGTACGTTATATGACTTCAATTCTCAACATTTCTACATTTTTTTCCGAGAAACACCTCACATAATAAAGGGGCGAACGACCGTTCGTGAATATGTTAACATTAAAAGTAATTATATTGGTAGCTCTTACGGGACTGGCTGGCGTGGCTATTGGATACTTCTTGCGACTCATCATTTCTCTTGGGAAAAAGGGTTCGATGGAGCTAGAAATCAAAGAAATGCTTCTAGGTGCCAGAGAAGAAGCTAAGCGTATCTCACTTGAGGCAGAAAAGGCTGCTCAAGAGCTCGCAAAAACAGCCCGTGAAGAGTTTAAGGAGAAGGAAGAAAAACTTCAAAAAACAGAGGAACGTTTGATAAATAAGGAAAGCTTGTTGGATAAACGACAGATAGATATTGACCACGAATCTGATTCTATAAAACAAAAAGTTCAAACTCTGGAAACCGAAAAAGAACGCGTTGAAGGGTTAGAAAAACAAAAACTTTCTGAACTTGAAAAAATAGCTCAACTTTCAAAAGATGATGCTAAACAAGAACTTTTTCATGTTATTGAAAAGCAGTCTGAGGAAGACTTAGCTATTCGCATGCAAAAGCTCGAGATGACTGGGCAAGAAAAAATTGAAAGACACGCAAAAGATATTCTTGCAGCGTGTATTCAGCGTTATGGAAATTCCGTGTCTTCGGATGTATTCACAACACACGTAAACATTCCTAACGACGAAATAAAAGGTAAGGTTATCGGAAAAGAAGGCCGAAATATCAAAACATTTGAAAGAATGTCTGGCGTTGAACTCATTGTAGATGATACACCTGGAGCTATTACAATTTCTTCATTTGACCCTATCCGCCGACAAATCGCACGTGTCGCTCTTGAGAACCTCATTCTTGATGGACGTATTCAACCTGCAAAAATAGAAGAGATGATTGAAAAGGCAAAACTTGAAATAAATAAAATAATTAAAGAAAAAGGTGAGCAGGCTGCATATGAAGTTGGAGTATTCAATCTTGATCCTCGCCTACTTTCCATCCTTGGTCGCCTATATTTCCGAACAAGTTATGGACAAAATGTTCTTCAACACTCAGTAGAGATGACACATATTGCAGGAATGATTGCTGAAGAGCTTGGTGCGAATGTACAAGTAACAAAAGCAGGAGCGCTCCTACACGACATTGGTAAAGCAGTAGACCACGAAGTTGCAGGCACCCACGTTGAAATAGGTAGACGTATTCTCCAGAAGTTCAATGTGAGCGAGGAAGTTGTGAAAGCTATGCAAGCACACCACGAAGAATATCCTTTTGAGACTGTTGAATCCATCATCGTTCAAGTTGCTGACTCTATCTCTGGTTCACGCCCAGGAGCACGTAGAGACAGTGTTGAAAATTATTTGAAACGACTTGAGGATCTTGAAAAAATTGCAACTTCATTTGAAGGAGTTGAAAAAGCCTATGCTCTTCAAGCGGGACGTGAAATTAGAATCTTTATAAATCCAGCTCAAATGGGGGATATTGAAGCAAAAGAACTTGCAAGAAATGTAGCATTGCGAGTAGAACAAGAACTCAAATACCCTGGTGAGATAAAAGTAACGGTCATCCGAGAAACACGGGTTATAGATTACGCTAGATAAAATTAATTATCCAAAGATAAAAATATCACCACAAACAAAATTTGTGGTGATATTTTTATAAATAAACAAAAGTTGACTATATAAAAAAAAGTGTGTCAATGTTGATGAAGCAGTTGCGCTCAAAAAATGGCGTAATATAATGGTGTGTAAGGCGATCTTCCTTTCGTTCGACGCGCGAGGGGTTTGTCGACGGTCGAATCCATTACCAATTTCATACGCAACAAAAATGAACAAGCAAGGAATTGTAGAAGTAGTTCACGGCATTCTTGGCGGCACAAAGGTGCAGGCTGAGCAAGTTGTTGATTCTATACTTGAGTCTATTGTAAAGTCACTTAAGAAAGGCGATGAGGTTTCAATCGCTGGACTAGGTATCTTTTCAGTGAAAACTCGCGCAGCTCGTGAGGCAAGAAACCCACGAACAGGTGAGTCAATTAAGGTTCCAGCGATGAAAGTGCCAAAGTTCCGACCGGCTAAGGCGCTTAAAGACGCAGTTAAATAGTTTTTCTCTCGAGAGAAAATAAAAAAGCCTCACTTAATTGTGAGGTTTTTTTATTACATCAAATAAACAAAAGAAAAACCACACCTTATGCCAGAGTGTGGTTCATATCTCATCAATTCCATTCAGTGGAAGTTTTTTCTTCATTCAAGGTTTTAATGGAAACATACCCCAAGTCCCCAACTTCTTTCTCGAGAGCGTGTAGTATAGAACGGAGATACTTTGGTGGATGTTTCCTTATGTCCTCAACAATGTCCCGAATTTCCTTGGGAATCTGGTTCTTTATATTCTTCTTAGCCATATCTAATATGACTCTACCATGCAGAAACGTACTCATCAAACAGCCTCTGCAATATTTTGGTCTGCTCCCCCACTTTTCCAGAACCAATTACAATATTCCCAATCTTCACAATAGGAAGTATTTTTTTGTTAGCACCAGTTATAAATACTTCATCAGCCTCACTAATTTCAGAAAAAGAAACCTCTCTTTCTTCAATATTAAAATGGGGCTTAGCAATTGTTAGAACAGTCTTCCTAGTGATACCAGGAAGAACAGAGTTTTTTGCAGTCACAAGTGTTTTTCCTTTAAATAAGAAAAAATTACTTGATGCACATTCAAAAATGTTACCATTAAAGGTATATAGAATTTCAAAAGCTCCTTGCTTTTTCTTTTCTTTCTGAAGCTTAACTGCCTCAATATAGTTTGTGGTTTTTGCCTCAGGAGCATAACGCATATATTCATGAGTAATAAGCTTTACACCTTTTGAATATTGAATAGGCGTAGGTGCGTATGCAGGCTCAACCAAAATAAACAATAAAGGTTTTTTCACAGAAATCATATCTTCAGAAGGCCCTCCCGTCATTACAGCTCTAAAGCTAGCATCAGCAACTTTATTTTTCTTTAAAAGCTGATATAGAATTTCTTCAAATTTTTTTCCTGAAACAGGTAATTTTAGACCAATCTTCTTTGTAGAATTCTGAAAACGGGCATATTGGTCTTTTGGACGAAATAATTTACCATTATAAGTCCTCGAAAAATCAAAAGCTCCATATCCACGAAGAACGCCAAGGTCGTTTGGTACAATCCTAGCCTTATTTACAGGAATAATTTTTCCGTCGAAATAACAATATTTGTGAATCATTTTCGAATCATATCAGAAAATAAAACAAAAGAAAAAGCCAAGAGCGCGAGCGCCATTGGCTTTTTTTGTTGAATGGGAAGCTATTCCCCCTTTTTATTTTTCAGAAACTCAGCAAACTTGATCCCAAGCATCTGATTGTACTGGAGTTCATCCAGCACACCAGTGTGAAGTTTGGTTTGGAGCTCCTGGCCCTCAGGGGTCGAGAGGAATTCTTCCATTTCTTTTTCTACAGCTGCCTCAGCAGCAACGGTGTTTTCGAGGTTTTTCATATCTTCTTTGTTTATAACATTTTTAATAATTTTTGTCAAATAATTACATTATTACTTCATTTATAACCTCCCTACCCTGAGCAATTATGATAGATCTGACTTTTTTAGTTGTTGTTATGTGCGCAGGTGCTCGTGTGAGTCTGTTATACCTAGAAAACTCTTCTTGTGGGACATCTATGAGTTTGATTTTTTCTTGCGCCATGTACAAAGCATTTTTCTTAAAAACTTTACCTATTCCACTGAGACGGGTGTCATTGATTAATTTAATGCGAATATAAAAAAGAATAGGGTCAAAATTATACTTTTTAGCATGTTCAACTAGAGACTCCCAGGTAGGTTCCAACGTTGAATTAATATCTATTATTGTTTTATAAAAAGAATCTAACTCAAAAAATTTCTGAACGGACTCTTGCGTACTCAATTTCTCCATCTTAGAAAAGAAATGTTCACTCTCGTCAGTACCAACTCCACGCCCCTCAAATTCTTTTAAAGCTTTTGCATACTCAGTATGTTTTCTCCTTATTGCTTCTATCTTTTCTCTTTGTGGCATTGAGGTTTTAACCTGAACAAGCCACACTTCGTCTATGGTTATGCTATCGTCTTCTGGAGCTTTACTTAACCCAACCACAAGATCAATAGCGTGCTTTACATCAAAATCAATCTCGGAACCAATAAATACAACATTTTTGTTTTTTGAAATCTGTTCAACGTATGCATGCGTACTTTGTGCACCAACGATTTTTTCAGTAATGCGTTCAGCGTGAGCAAATGGAGCTTCTCTGTTTACTGCAGAAAAAAATGAAGGATTCCTAAAATAGTGAGAGATTCCATCGCCTCTTTTGATTAGCTCTCTTTCAAAAAAACCTTGAAATGCAGCCAGACCCCGAATCTCATCAATTTCTCCATTTCTCGTTTGTGATTCATCAAAAATATATTTGCCAATCAGTGCCCCACAAGCAGATAAGATATTTTCCTCATGGGATTCAGTGCCGATCTTAGACAACTTATCAAAAATTTGATCAAATTGAGAATCAACAATCTGTGATGAATTTATTTTTTCCACTGTACGTGGAGCAAAAAAGTATTCGGCTCCCCCTCCGCCAGATTGGTCATCTCTTCTCCGAAATGTCGGTGCTTCCATATTGTTGAACATACATAGAGTATACCAAAATAATCAAGGAAATGCTGTGGAATGGAAGAATCGGCTACAAGTATTTTCTGCTGAAAGATAAGGAGTTAGCTATTAGATAAAACAAAAAGTCGACATGATTGGGAATTGAACCCTTCTCATGCCGACATAAATCTCACCATTCAAGCTTAATGATTTTACCAATTAAATTGGTTTTGAAATGACAACCTTCGTACTGACTATCAATCTCAAAAAGAGCAAACTTTTTATTCTTGTAAGAAAAAATGACTACTCTCGCATTAAGGTGATAATCGTTACCATGCCAGAATATCCTTTCAAAAACGTTCTCGCCGATACAAGAAACACCGATAAGACATTTTTCTTTATAGATCGGTCTAATTTCTTCTGGACAATCTTCAACCGTACCAACCTCACAATGTATTACACCCACCGCCCCCTTTTGAGATTGTACACTTGAAACATACACATCGGTTTCTTTATCAATCCCATTCCATTCTTCATCCAAAGGTTTGGGTTTTCTTACCTCATAAAAATTGCAAAGTCCTTGTGGGAGGGAAACCAACTGTTTTCCAACTACAAGAATAACAGCAAAATCTCCTCCATCTTTAGTCTTACGACAAATCCTTAAGTGAAAAATGTTGAAGATTAAATTGTTGTAGTAATCAGAACCTGTCTCCTTTCTGGCTGTGATATACCCCACAGGATAAAGATTTTGAAATATAACCTTTCCATTCTCTTCCAATTTGGTTACAGACAACCATTTAGGAACAAATTCCACGGTATTATAGTGCAAAGAACCATTGTAAACCAAAACCTCAGGCAACTTTTTTTCTTTTCTCATTTCTAATCCTTTCTTATAAATTGATTGTTTAGAACTATTAAGCTTCAATGTCTAGGCAGATTGTACTGTATATTTTATTCACTGTCAAATTATGTTAGAATATAAAGCACACAAAGTCTATAAAACCTTTATTACTCAACATAAAATTCTGTCGAAATAATATTGACAACATAATAGTTTTTGTTAATATATAGACATGTTAGAGGAAAAACTTAAAGAGATAGGCTTTTCAGAAAAAGAAGTGTCTGTATACCTGTGTATTTTTCAATATCAAAAGATTTCACCTGCCCGCATAGCAACTCTCACTCACATAAACAGACCTACTGTTTATAACGTTGCAGAGGGATTGATTCAGCGAGGTTTGATTGCTGAAGATAAGGCAGGTAAGATAAAATACTTTGTATCACTTGGCGAATCTGCCATTCAGAGCATTGTGAACGCAAAGCAAAGAGAGATTTTTAACATAAAAGAAAAAATACCGACTATTATAGAATCTCTGAAACAACTGCCGAAGCAAGGAAAATATTCCATTCCTAAAATTCAATTCATCGACGAATCACGCTTGAGAGATTTCTTTATAAATAGGTCTGCTGTATGGGCTGAAAGTGCCTTAACAAAAGATAATACATGGTGGGGTTATCAGGACCACACACTACTTGAACACTATCAAGACTGGGCTGATCATTTCTTCAGTCATTTTCCAAAAACAATCAAACTTAATTTACTTACAAACAAGAAAGAAATTGAGACTCAGGTGATGACCCGTAAGACGTACGCTCATCAGAGAAATATCATATACTGGGACGGGAGTAAAGATTTTACCGCTACTCATGTAGTTGTAGGTGATTATGTTTTGATGATTGTAACAAATGAGCACCCCCATTACTTGATTGAGGTGTGTGATAAAGTTATGGCAGACAATACACGAGAGCTTTTTAAATCAGTTTGGAGAGGACTGAAAAAAGAATAGGTTTATTCTGTGCCGTCGCACCTACGGTTTTCGATTCTCCAGGCAGTTCACAAAAAACATCAAAAAAAAGAAAGGGCTATTTTGGTCACAAGTCATATTTTTGCCGTCGCAAAAATCTGCTCGCGACCCCGCCTCGTAATTTTTCTTGCTAGAAAAATTATACTCCGGCTCACAAAAGCTAAAATCTCCCATAGGGGAGATTTTTTGACGCTTTGTGCGGGATGGGAGAATCGAACTCCCAACCTCAGTTTGGAAAACTGATGTTTTACCACTAAACTAATCCCGCATATCCTCTGAACCTGACACACTATACCAAATATTCTAAAAAAGGAAAATACCAAAAGGTAATGTTTTCCAATAAGCAAGATGTATCATATAATACTCTTAATAACTTTATGGGAGCACTCATACCAATCGCTATACGACTTTTTGCAAGAATTGCAATAACACTAGTTGTGAGCGGTGTCGGATTACTCCTCCACAACACAAGTACCAGCACCCCACTCTCAACAGGAGTCTTTGAAAATCTTTTTTCTGACAAGCCTCGCTTTGTAAATATTGAAGACCAGTCTTTTGATGTTTCTTCAAAAATCCCTATAGCCACATCAACAGCATCAACAACTCAAAACACAAATTCTACCACCACAAAAAAAATAATTTCTCCTAAACAAAAAAATAAAGTAGCTACCACAACAATAAAAGCAAAACTTATTCCTACTCAAATACCTAAGACAGTACAACCTGCAACCTCTCCAGAAACTCCTTCACCAATAACAGAACCCTCACTTAAAAATCTTCCCGTTCCACAAATAGATTTAATCCCAAATTCTCCAGTTTCAACATCAGAAGACTTTGGTGTTTTTAACACAACATACACACATTCACATGAAAGTACTGTAAACATTCTTTGTCTTTCCACAAAAGGTAACATGGTAAAAATCTCAACTGGAAGTGGAGTTATTATTCATTCTCAAGGTATCATATTGACTAATGCACATGTTGCAGAAACTTTTTTGATTCCAAATGAGGAATGCACCATAAGACAAGGTGACATTGCCACAGACAAATACAAAGCAAGTTTAGTTTACATAAACGAAGATTGGATGAAAAAAAATGCTGGTGTAATTTTTTCTAGCGAAGCACGTGGCACAGGAGAAAATGATTTTGCACTTTTAGCAATCACTTCAAAAATGGATTCATCTTCTGCAATCGATCTTCCGTATAGTACAGTCTACACAAGTGAAATGTCTGAGAGCAATAAAGGTGAACAGATACTTGCTACAGGATACCCAGGCGGAACACTCGGTGCACTTTCACTCCGTAAGTATTTACCATTTTCTGCCGATGTTACAAAACTTCTAAATGTCTATACTTTCAGTGGATCAAGTATCGATATAATAGAAACTGATAAAACAAAAGTTGGGGAAAGAGGTTCTTCAGGTGGTGGAATATTTAATGTAAAAGGTGAACTCGTTGGACTCATTGTCTCAGTAGAAGGAAATAGTACACAAGAAAAAATAAATGCTCTCTCGCTTCCATACATACAACGTGCATTCAAAAACTCGAATGGAACAAATTTTCAAGATTTTATTTCAACTGACAAAACATCACTCATCACATCCTTTGAACAGAAAAGATCTTCTTTGTTTGAATACGTAAAACCATTTGTGGAATAAATAAAAAAAACTTTCTCTTGAAAGTTTTTTTATTTACAAATCTTTTATTAAAATTGTGTCTGCTGTTTTGGTCTATATTGAAGAGCTTCGAGTATATGTTCCTTTGTAATATTTTCACTCTTTGAAAGGTCAGCAATTGTCCTCCCTAGTTTTACAACTCGGTGATATCCTCTAGCCGAAAGCCCTATTGAAGCAGCGGACATATCAAGAATTTTTTTTGCTTCAGAAGACATGTCTGCAAGTTCTATCAAATTCTTTGAATTCATTTCGCTGTTTGTTGTAATGTTTAAACCATGTTTCATGAAACGTTCTGCCTGCATTTTTCTTGCTTCAATAATACGAGTTCTTATGTCCTTTGTTGTCTCTCCAAAAGACTTTTCCATAAGCTCAACATGTTTCACTTTATTAACCTCCACCCACAAATCTATACGATCAACTATAGGACCAGAAATTTTTCGCTGATATCTAGATATTGTTATTGGGGAACAAATACATTCTTTTTCTCTCGACTGAAAATTCCCACATGGGCAAGGGTTCATTGCAGCCACTAAAATAAAATTTGCAGGAAAATGTGCCGAGCCCTTTGCTCGTGAAACTGTTACGACCTTGTCTTCAAGAGGTTGGCGAAGCACATCAATTACTTTTCTGTCGAACTCTGGAAACTCATCCAAAAATAGAACTCCTTTATGTGCCAGTGTAACTTCCCCAGGTTTCGGCGTTGTTCCACCACCAACGAGTGAAACATATGACGCAGTGTGATGTGGAGCGCGAAACGGAGGCACCCTCAAAAGACCCTCATGCAACACACCCGCAACAGAGTGGATGCCGGTCACTTCTAACTGTTCATCTAGCGAAAGCTCTGGAAGTAAATGTCTAAATGCACGAGCCAACATTGTCTTTCCTGTTCCTGGAGGACCCCACATAGAAATGTTGTGTCCACCAGCTGCAGCAATCTCTAATCCTCTTTTGGCCGTTTCATTTCCTTTCACGTCAGCAAAATCAACATCAATATCAACAAGATAATTTTTGTCTTCTTTTGAAATATGATGTTCGAGTGGAGAAAGTTTTTTTATAACAACATCAACCTCATCTATATCATTTTTATTTTTCTTTTCATTAAGATGATCGATGCATTCTTTTAATGTTTTTATTCCGAACACAGTAATACCCTCCACCAAACATGCTTCGTCTGCGTTCTCAAAAGGAACAAATACTTCTTTAAACTTTTTATCTTTTGCAAATTTTACTATAGGTAAAACACCATGCACTCCACGCACACTTCCGTCGAGAGCCAACTCTCCTATAAAAAGTTTTCCTTCTGGATTAAATTTTATGTCCCCTGTTGCCAATAGATACGCGAGTGCAATTGGTACATCAAAAAGCGGTCCTTCTTTTTTCATATCAGCAGGTGCTAGTGCAACTACAACTTTTTGATTTTTCTGTTTTGGAGATGTGAAGCCAGAATTTTTTATCGCTGCCCCTACGCGATCTTTAGCTTCGTCGACTTCTTTACTAGCTAGACCAATAACCGAAAAAGAGTGCAACCCTTTCGAAAGATCCACTTCCACCAAAACCTCTTGCGGACGGAGAAGAACTGTTTGCGCACTTGAAACTTTTGCAAAACTCATAGTGAAATAATTGTAGCATGATTTAATAATTTATTTTTATAAAAAAACACCACACTAAAGTGTGGTGTTTTTTTTATTTTTTAATTTATATTAAACAATTATTTTTATGTGTTCCATACATGTCTTTGCTGATGGATTTGCTTCAAGACGAATATCTTCAATATCTTTACCGCAAACTTCGCACACACCAAAATTTTTATCTTCCATTTTCAACAATGCAGAATCAACTTGTCTTAGTTGTGCTTCAAGTTGTGTAATAATAGACTTATTCTCTTCTAATTCTTCAAACACGTCAGCTACTTCATTTTCATCTGCAGGCAATACATCCAAATCATCTACAATAGCTTCCCAATCGCTTGGGTTGTTTGGATTACGTCGCCCAATCGATGAGAGTTCGAGTTCTAGACGTGCTTTCTCTTTCTCTAGTTTTTCCTTAAAATGGGCTAAATTTTTCATATATTAATTCTATTGTGTAAATTGACTTGTTGCAAGTCGTTTAGATATCTCGGCAATAGTCCCAAAATCTTTTGCAATTAACACCAACTTATCACCAATAAAAGAGTAGTACATAAGAAGTCTTCCGTCTTTCGTTCTGAGAGCCCTGATATCTTTATTATTTACAAGCTCGTCTTTGAAAATTAATGAGTCAGCTAAAATGTTTCTTATTTCAACAGGAGGAGTAGATGATGATGTACTTGTGCCCGTACCAGTACTTGTGGAAACTTGCACTGGCACAATTAGATCATTCTTACTGAAAAATATATCACCAATATCATCCGCCATTGCTGGCTCCCACTCAAGCATGCCTGGATATACTTGTGATAACGAATCTGTTTTCAACAAAAGAAAAGGTTTGTATTGATTACCTTTGCGATCCAACCCAAACATAAATTGTGGATTGAGCGCGCGAACAAGAGCCTCCGGAGCGCGAGTTTGAAGTACAGATAAAAACCTTTCAACACCAACAAGAGACGTTGTTGTGCCAGATTGGTCAATTATAGGCAGATAAATTAAAGTTGTATCATCTTCATATTTTTTTGATTGTGAAGATGTTAAACCACTAACCACCTCCTTTCGTTCAAAGGTATTAAGCGCAATTGGATTTTCTTCGTCAAAAGGAATTATTGCTATATGTTTTTGCGGAGCGGTGTTTGTTACTTGAACGTTTTTTTCACTCATAAAATACCAAACACCAGCAAAAGCAACACATCCTAAAACAATCAAAATACCACTCAATAGAAAAATATTTATGTTTTTCTTTGACCTTGGGTCTAAGTTTTCATCATCCTTTGCCTGCTGTTCCTGTTTTTTCTCCTCAGCAATCGCAATTTTTATCATGGAAACATTATCATTTGCTACGAGATTTTTTATATCATCAGCATATGTACGCAAAGGCTTGATAGTTATCCTATCTTCTGGATGAATAACATCACCATACGTCGAAGTAACATCCTTTTTTAGAGGATCTGTATTAGGAGCAATATTATTATTCTTGTTTTGGTTGTTCTCCATTTTTGATTCCACTGTCGTATGGGTTCTTTATGAAGGACGAGTCAACACCTTTAATAGAAAGGTTGATCCTTTTCTTTTCGTCAATCTCTTTTATTATAACAGGAACTTGCATTCCTTCACGCAATACATCTGAAACTCTCTGCACTCGAAACGGTGCGATCTCGGAAACATGTACCAGACCTTCCATATTTGGAGCAAACTGTACAAAAGCACCGAAGTCCATAAGGCGAGTTACTGTCCCACTAAACACCTCTCCTGCTTTGTATTCTCGAGTAAGATTATATATAAGTTCACGGGCTGCATCTGCAGAACCATTCTTACCTGTAATATAGACAGTTCCATCCTGTTCAATATTTATTTCTGCACCTGTTTTTTCTGTAATCTCTTTAATCATTTTCCCCTGAGGACCAATCACAAGACCTATCAATTCTTTGTTGATTACGAGCGTTACGATTTTCGGAGCATTTGCTGATATGTTTTCTCGTGGAGCAGAGATAGCTGTTGTCATTACGTCAAGAATTTTGAATCTAGCATCTTTTGCTTTTTGTAATGCAATCGAAAGAACAGAAAGTGGGATTCCATCTACTTTAATATCCATTTGAATTGCTGTAATCCCCTCTTTTGTTCCAGCAACCTTAAAGTCCATATCACCGAATTCATCCTCAGGACCCTGAATATCTGTTAGTACTTTATAGTTATTTTCATCCTTCATCATAAGACCAGAAGCAATACCTGCAACAGGAGACTTTATAGGCACACCACCATCCATAAGTGCAAGACACCCGGCACAAACAGCCGCCATTGATGTTGATCCATTTGATGCCATTGATTCAGCAACAAGTCGAATTGTATAAGGAAAACCAGGCTTTTCTGGAACCACAGCTTTCAAAGCTTTTTCAGCAAGTGCACCATGTCCAATCATTCTTCGGTTCGTTCCGCCCATTCTTCCTGTTTCTCCCCCTGAATATGGAGGGAAATTGTAGTGATGAATAAAATGTTTTGTAGAAGTTTCTTCTGCACCTTCAACAGTCATTGAATCTTGTGGACCACCAAGTGTAAGCATTGAAAGCATGTGCGTCCCACCTCGATAAAATATTCCTGCACCATGGATTATATTTGAAATTCCTCCAGCCTGTGCAAACAAAGGTCGAACATCATCGAAACCTCGCCCATCTGCTCTTTTGTTATCCTCAATTGCACCTTTGTGTATAACCTCATCAACTTTGTCTTGGTAATATGCTAAAGCTAACTTTGTCATTTTTCCATCAACCTCTTTTGTCTTCAATATTTCTTTCCATTCGTCTTCAAGATCGTGAATTGCACCTTTTCCAGCTATTTCACAAAATACAGCACTGTAAAGTTTAGGCTCAATATTTTCTTTGAAGATTGATAGAACTTCCTCAGTAAGTTCTGGTTTAGATATTACAACTTTTGTTTTTCCAATCTCAGCAACAATTTGTTTTTGCCAAGTTTGAATTTTTTCAATTTCTTCCTTTGCCTTGGCAAGTGCCTTTTCAGCAAAATCTTCAGAAATTTCTTTTGCCCCCACTTCAATCATATTAATATTTCCATCTTTTCCACACGCAAACATTTCCATCAAATAATCTTGATTTTCAGAATAACCAAACACCGGATTAACAGTGAAACCATCCGCATTTTTAAATGCAGCCAGACGAACACCAGAAACAGGACCATTCCAAGGAATATCAGACGTAGCCAAAGCCAAAGATGAACCAATGAGCCCCAAAACGTCTGGATCATCTTCTCCAATTGAAAGTGTTGTTGCAACAACCTGAACATCCCGACGAATATACTGGTCGAAAAGAGGACGGATTGTTCGGTCGATAATTCTCCCAGAAAGAATAGCCTCATCTGAAGGCTTTCCTTCTCGTCTCTGATATTTGTTACCTAAAATCTTTCCTGACGCGTAAAATCTTTCCTCAAAATCAACAGTAAGTGGGAAAAAATCTCCATCCTTCTCATTTTTACCCAAACATGCTGTCACCAAAACAACAGTTTCGCCATATCGCATTATTACCGATCCGTTTGTCTGGTCGGCAAGATCGTTAAATTCTGCAGTCATCGTCTTTCCTCCAACTGAAAGTGAAAACTCTTTTTTATTCATTTAATTATAGAGAGATCTTTGAATTTTAGGTCTTAAAAGAAACTCGAAAGCACTTTTAAAATCTACCTATTCAAAGACCTCGATTTATTTAATAACATCAGAATTCTATCATATAAAAATACATACTCAAAGAGTTTTGTTGACTAAAAGGTTTAAGTATGCTATACTATGGGTCATATAGAGAAGCGCATACTGTATGCGCATTTTTTGTTCTTTCAACAACCAAACCAGAATTATCCAAATGAAAATGATTAGAATGCGCGGAAGCATAGAACCCACAGACAATGTAGGGAAAATAGGATCCTTCTTGGAAGAATCAGCCCATATAAACCAAGCAAGTGTGTTCATGAAACACCGTGAGTGCAGACATATTGAGGAAATCTTCCTTTTTACAGTCGAAACTGGTGGCGACCTAGCGACGATAGATGAATTTATTGAGAAAGAAGACCTTCGTGCACCGTCACTTTGGGAACTCATACTCTCTGCCTCAAGCATAAGTTACATGATCGGCGAGGAAGAGTGGCTTAGATCAATGATCATATCCAAAGACCCATATCACATCGACTATGATAAGGATTCAGGGCTGGTCGGCATTATTTCCAAAGGGGAAAAACCAGGCAAAGTTCACTATAGTGAGTACCTTGCTAGCTTACTCCTATATATGCCAAGTCCCTTAAGGAAGTACTTTGTTTATGTAAGATACACTGAGCGTGTGGCTTTGGCTGCATAACCAAAAGGTGACAATCGGGATTTGATCTGGTTGTCACCCTTTTTATTTGAATATTTATTTCTGTGACTTCCTCCCGCTTCCAATCAAGTATCTTTTTGGATTTTGATCTAAATCAAGAAAATCATCAGCTTTTTCAATAAGTTTTGCTGAAGATGATCTTCCAAACGAAACAACCTCCACCTGACAACCTTCATTCACCTGTAAATATTCCACAAGTGGAATAAAATCTCCGTCCCCCGTTACGAGCACCACAGCATCAAGCTTTGGAGCCATTTTTACAGCATCTATTGCCATTCCAACATCCCAATCAGCTTTCTTCGAACCACTAGAAAAGATTTGTAGGTTTTTTGTTTTTGTTTCAATGCCAGCCTTTTCAAGTGCATCAAAAAAACCTTTTTCTTCACCGCTTTCTGTTGAAATCACATATGCAATTGCACGCATAAGCCGTCTCCCTGAAAGGGAATCTTCAACAATTTGGGCAAAATTGACACGTGAATGATATAAATTTTTTGCACTATGATATAAATTCTGTGCATCTATAAAAATACCAACCCTCTGTTCTAAATGTTTAATGATCATAAAAATTTATTAAACGCCAGAATAATATTAACCTGGCAAAATATTAAAAATAAAAAACCTTATGTAAAAAATCTAACCTTAAAATACAGTTAAATTATACCACCAAACAAAAAACTCACCATGCGGTGAGTTTTTTGTTTATTTTTTCTTTGAATCTAGTTTCTTTACAACTGCTGCATGTCGCTTAGGATCTTTCTTCAAAAGATATTTGAGGGTTTTCTGTCGTTCTGCAACCATGCCAAGCAAACCACGACGTGAGTGATTATCTTTTGGATTTTTCTTCAAGTGTAGAGCTAAAGCATCTATGTTTTTAGCCAAAAGCGCAATTTGAACCTCTGGAGAACCAGTGTCTTTGTCATGCACCTGCACATCTTTAATGATTTTTACCTTTTTTGTTTTGGTCAACATTGTGCGCAGATAATAGCATAAAGCTCTCTTTTTGGCAAGTAAAATCAACCAAACCAAAAAACATGGAAAAAGGGGCCGGTTCGCGAAGCTAACCGGGCCCTTTTTCCCAAAAACAACAACCTCCTCAAATATAAACACGTGACATAAAAAGCCATATTTAAAAGACTTTATCCACAGCCATATTGACAACACCTATATTTAGTGTAATATGCCTCGCCAGACTCTAGTTTTTTCGGTGTTTTCATTTTATATGTTGAATCTAGCCATATAATCGCCTTTTCAGGTTGTTATATGGCTATATTTAACACTATTATATATAAATATGAAGAAAAACCTTACGAGGACTAAGCCCGGAGATGATGCGGTGCTTGAAGCAGAGAAAGTGCTTGGAATAAAAATTAAACCGAGGCATATGCGAAGCCCGAGAGCTGTGGATGCGCTTTTCAGTCACAAAAAAGTTCTACAGTTCCTCCTTGCGGCTTAATCCCCACCCCCCCCCAGCAGTTTGCACACTCCATGTGCAAACTGCTTTTTCTTTTGCATGATATAATATTTGGCGACATGTCCTCAAAAATCGACCAACTAAAACTCCAATACCTCGAATATATCGAAATTGAGAAAGGTCGCGCCATCCGCACCGTTGAAAATTACGCCCACTATCTTGATGTTTTCCTAAAACAGACCCAAGTCACTTCCCCAGAAGATATCACCAACATCAAAATTCGTGAATTCCGCATTTGGCTCAACAGACAAGTAGCAGGTAACAACAAAAAAACTGGTGAGACAATGAAAAAGAAAACACAGAACTATTACCTTATCGCAGTGCGCTCATTCCTCAAATACCTCACAAAAATAGGTGTCACTTCCCTACCAGCAGACCAAATTGAACTCGCAAAAATACCTGAAAGACAAATCGACGTCATTACCCATGAAGAACTCAAGCGACTCATGGACGCACCAAACCAAGAAAAAGACCCTCTGAAAAAGGCCCGTGGAAAAGCCATCCTCGAACTTCTTTTCTCCACAGGACTCCGCGTATCTGAACTTTGCTCCCTTAACTCAGATCTCGACCTTACTCGTGATGAGCTTTCCATTCGAGGAAAAGGTGGAAAAGTACGCGTTGTGTTCCTTTCAGACGAAGCAAAGTCAACAGTCCGCGAATACTTAAAACTCCGCAAAGATATGAGTGACGCGCTTTTTGTAAAAGTTGGAACTGAAAAAGCAAATAATTTAATGAAAGAAAAAGATGAAGAGACAGAAGGTCTCACCCGCCGCTCAATTGAACGTATTGTCAAACACTACGCCATCTCCGCAGGAATTTCCAAAAAAGTCACCCCTCACGTGATTCGACACTGCTTTGCTACTGATCTTCTTTCAAACGGCGCAGACCTCCGCTCTGTGCAAGCTCTCCTTGGTCACGCCAACATTAATACTACCCAGATTTATACTCACGTCACTGACAAACATCTTCGCGACGTCCACAAAAAATTTCATAATAAGCAAAATTAATACTTGACGACTTTTTTACTTTAGCTATCATACTGAACTCAAGTTCTTTATGTGTGACAAAAAATCAATTCCGCAAGATCAATTGTGGGCACATGACCCATGTTGCAGTAAACGTTTACAATGCCATGAATGCCTTTGCAATCCGGAGTCTGGCGCATGTATCCCTTTAAGAGAAACGAGTTGTGCTCAAGTAAAATCTTCTCTTCGAAATACTCGACCACCTTGTCCGTACGGGACACCATGACACCTATCCTCGCTCTCACAAAAAGAGCGGGGTTTTTATTTTTCTGATACCATATATTTATGAAACTCATCTCATGGAATGTAAACGGTATTCGCGCATGGTACAAAAAAGGAGCACTTGATGAAATCCTCCGCCACGACCCAGATATCCTTTGCCTCCAAGAAACAAAAGCTCATCCAGACCAGCTCCCTCCAGAACTACTCAATGTAGCTGGATACAATGTATATTTTGACCATTCAAAAGCAAAAAAAGGTTACAGTGGCGTTGCTGTATACACAAAAATAAAACCAGATTTCATAAAATATGGAATGGGAATAGAAAAATTCGACCAAGAAGGCCGCCTCCTCGAACTCCATTTCAAAAATTTTGCAGGCAAAAAAGACGTCGCCCTTTTCAATATATATTTTCCAAATGGTGGAGGAGGTCCAGAAAGACTCTCATATAAACTGGAGTTTTATGACACGTTCCTTTTATACATAGAAAAACTTCGCAAAGCAGGCAAATCCGTCATTTTCTGCGGAGATGTAAACACTGCACACGAAGAAATCGATATTGCTCGCCCAAAAGAGAATGAAAATAATACAGGTTTCTTGCGCATCGAGCGCGACTGGATGGACGCAGTAGTAAACAAAGGTTACATCGACACATTCCGCCACCTCCACCCTCGCACCATTCAATACAGCTGGTGGGACGTAAAAACACGCGCCCGCGAACGCAACGTTGGCTGGCGCATTGATTATTTTTTCATCTCACCAGACCTCGCTACACACACCGCGTCTGCACACATCCTCGACACAGTTTTTGGAAGCGACCACTGTCCAGTAGCTTTGGTATTAAAATAAAACGTAATAAAAAAAGGCGGTTTGCTTTCACAAACCGCCTTAAGTAACCAACTGACTACATCCCACCAATATGCCATTTTTCAACACCTCGATAGGCTGAACCATTAAGTGTTGGGATTACGAGATTTCCCAAATGCATTACTTCTGTCCCTGTGAACTTGATAGTGAGCTCCGAAGCAGCTTTGAGCGGAATGAATTCCTTGTGTTCTTGTAAGAAATACATCAGCCTGAGATTGAACTTAAACTCTGGATGCCCATCCAAACAAAATTCATAACCCCTACCAGATGGTTTCAAATAAACCCTTGAGCTGTTTAAATAAAGATCATGAGTTGTGCGCTCCAGTCTGACTTTTACCTGTGACCTGTGCCTCATGTCACCTTCTAGATAATAAGATCCAGGATCTTCGCTCAAATCAACTTCCGCACGGTATAAAAGCCGAGGAGGAAGAAGAGTGCCCCAAGTATTTACACTTTTTTTCATCCAGAAGCCGATTAATATTCCTGTAAAAAACACAAACACGTAAAGTAGAATCGTTGTCATATTATTTCCTCCTAATTTTAAAGAGCATTTCTGTTTCGGCCTTTTGGCCTTGTCCGTCGCGTAATTGCGACAAACTCATCAGTCGAGACACACATCTCGAGACAGAAGGTGGATGATTGAAACATCCACCTATAAAACAATCGGTCTCCACTTAGAATAGATTATGGTAAATGAGACGACCAATAAGATAAATGAATGCCAATCCAGGGATTAGCCCCCAAACACCTCCAATCATCTCACGAACATCTTCCACAGCTGACAAAATACCACCAATCAAATTCCACGTAAGAACACTTCTCAATAAATCCCATAGTACTAATGATATTGTCATGAGTGACAAAGCCATAAATACACCTCCCGCAAACGGAACAGCTATAACGACACTACAAACAAAAGCACAAATCCAATCAAAAGCATTCATAATATTTTAAAATAACTATTCAAATCAGAGGGAATTCGTTATGAATTCCTATCTCCCTGATTTTCTTCACATACTATATCACACTTTGTCAAGTGTGTAAAGCTGTCGTCGAATATCGACAAATAGATAATTAAGACTATAATTACTATATGTTTGTAAAAATCTTTGAAGAATTAGGCCTTTCAGCCATTACCCAGCAAGTTTTCAACGAGCTTGTGAATAAAGGTTCAATGAATGCAAGACAGTTATCCGAAAAAGTGGGTATCCCCCGCCCATCTGTATATGACCACCTGAAAATCCTCAAGAAAAAAGGCCTTGTAATGGAAAGAACAGAAGATGGTGGAAAGATTTTCTCTATCGATGATGTAAAAAACATTGAAGAACTTCTGAATAAAAAGATAAGATCTTTAGAAAAAGAAAAAGTTGAATTCCAAAACGCCCTGCCTTCCCTACTCAAAAAAACAACTTTTATCGAACCTAAAATAAAATTTTATTCGGAAAAAGAAGGCGTGAAGCAGGTTATAAATCAAATAATGCTAAACAGAGACATTGAAACTATTTTAATGTGGCCAATGAGTGAAATGATGAAAGTTTTGGGGGATGAATATTTGAAAGATTTGAATATTGAAAGAGTAAGAAAAAATATATTTTTACGTGTTATCTGGCCGGAAGATAAGATTTTAGATACTGAGAAATTTCCATATTTAGGAACTGGCGAAGAACATTTGCGAGATTTACGAATAGCTCCAAAAGGTATGAGTTGGGATATGGGATACTGGATGTATGAAGACAAAGTCGCTTTTCTTTCTTCAGAGAAAGAAGGTTTCGGATTTGTGGTTCAAAGTAAAGATTTCGCAAAGCTTATAAAAGCACAGTTTGAGGAGATTTGGAAGATTTCCACATCCATCATAGAGAAATAGAAAAAGAAAAACGCCGACCGAAGTCGACGCTTGAAACTAACTAATTCACCGAAACTCCTTTTATTTTTGCAATCTGCGAAAGAGCTTCCTGCACTCTCTCATCCTCCTTATCACATGCAAAATTCGCAAAGAAACAAAACGAGTCACCAATAGGATCAGAGGAAATTGAACTCAGATCAACCCCACACACATAGAATATATGTGTAATTTCTGCAAAAATTCCCATCCTGTTTTCTGCCAAGGTAATGCAAACTGAGTTCTTGCTTGAAGCATCATCCGTGAGATTTATATACCTTGTCACCAAAGCACTTTTCTCCTTCACATCACCAACGGAACTGTAATAACCAAGAGCTTCATTGAATACCACGTTAAAACCTTCTACATCTCTCCGCTCCACAAGCACTCGCAATGAGCGAAAGTTTTTTTCAAGAAGTCTCAGTGCCGACACAGCATAAGGATTATTCATCATAATCCCAGAATACAGCCCTGCACTTTTTGCAAGAACCCTTCCAGCAAGACACCAAAAAACTCGAAAGAGAGAGGTGCTGAATCCTGCGTAAGAATCTTTCTTAATTCCCACACGTTTGAAAAGCAACACAACAGCAATTAACACAGCATGTATCACACACTGGAAGTTAGAAGTGATCTTGTCATGCTGCCATGATGTGCAAACTTCTGGGTGAGCACCGCTTTTCTCCAAAACATTCAACACCCAAGGAAGATATTCGTCACAGGCATTGCAACACACCGCAACGTTTAAATTCTTCCACCCTTTATTACCAGGCTGTCCTTGTGGATGCAAGCCGATAGCATGAATATTATGTCTAGACATTTCCAGCATCGTCCAGGTCTTTACCGAAGTAATATCCATTAGCAACTGACCGCTGTGGGCTAGAGGCATTAAACCTTTGATGAGCGGGACTGTTTCCCAAATATCAACACAAAAAATGACCACGTCCGCTTTTTGCATCACTTCTTCTTTTGAAACTAGACCAGGAGCAAGCTCTCTGTCTGCGCAAATAACTTCATAACCAAGGTCATGAAAAATATTTTCAATAGCCTTCCCCCATCCACCATAGCCGATGATTCCGATAATTTTGCCAATTGTATTCATAGCAAGACCAACCTTTCTAATTTAAATGAGCTTTATTTACCCCAGTTAACACTAAAAAATATAAAAATTAAACATTTATTCCAAATACAAAAAACTGCCGTCGAGCGATACCACGATTTAATCATGGAGCCGCTTGACGGCAGTTTAACCCTTTCTCCTTGCGAGGAGTAAAAAATTAAAGAACAATGACAACATGTATCTTACAAACAAGCTGGTATGAGGACTTAACTTCCGCGCAATCCAAATAATTTAAAAAGTTTGAGAATTCGCGAAGAACCTAACACCAACCCCTGACATGTTTCGAAAACAACCAACATGATACCAAAATAAGTGGTATCAACTAAGCTTGCAAGGAGATATCTAAAAAAGAAGAGAGACCCCTCACCCTTCTTTTAGCAAACCTAACCTTTCTAACAAAACTAAAACAAAACGTCTTTCTAGAATGCGAAACCCTTATTCTTTTTTCAAACAACAAATCATAAACCCTTCATAATTGTATTCCTACATAAAGGACATGTAAAGGACATATCTGTGGATAACTTTATTGGACAGCTTTTATATACCAAACCATATATTCACAATACAAAAACACATTCTCCCATAACAGGAGAATGTGTTTTTAAATGAAAACTCAGATTAATACTAGTCTACTTTATGTTTCTTTCTAATTTCTGCAACAATTTCTTCTTCAGCTTTCTCTTTTACCTCCTTACCTTTATCGCTTAGTTTCTTTAATTCTGAAACATCTAAATTAATAAGTTCTTGAGCTTTTTCTTCTAAATATTCAGGAGTATTTAGTTTTGGATCCTCCATCACCTCTTCCAAAAGGGCGTGCAGGATAAATCCAATCTTTGGACCAGGTGTTTCATGTGTAACCTCCATTATCCTGTTTCCGTCTATTTTGAGCATCCCCACAGACACAGGGTCATGCATAACTTCCTCAATCATTGCTTTGTATTTACGTAAACGATAAGGATTTTCCTTTGGTCTACCAGTACCAATGCGATCACACTCCCTAACATGCATTAGGTCCCATATATTATCTTTTCCGACGTTTGCAACCATTCTGCGGACAGCAGAAGGACTAATTAGAGCTGGGTCAGAGAAAAACATGTGCCAACGCACAAACTTAGCCACTTTTTCAATGATTTCACGTGAAAACTTCAAATCTTCTAGAATTTTCCTTGTTATCCTCTCTCCAACTACATCATGACCATAAAACGTTGGTTGAGAACCAGTTTCATGTGAAACCCTTCGTGTTTTTGGCTTACCAATATCATGGAAAAGTGCGGCAAGCCTTATTTCCAGCCCAAATTTCTTATCTGCGGCATGCTGAACTGTGCGCAAAAGATGTTCCCACACATCATATGCATGTGCTTGGTTTTGTGTAACCCCGATAGAAACCTCAAGTTCTGGGCAAATATATTTCAAAAGACCCAACTTTTCACATGAAACAATACCAATCAAGGGATTATCACTCATAATAATCTTTACAAACTCATCACGAATACGCTCTTTTGCTATATTTTTTAGTAAATCCTTATGTTTTTCAATAGCTTTATATGTTTCATTTTCAATAACAAAGCTTAAATCTGTGGCCAAACGTACAGCACGAAGTATTCTAAGACCATCTTCCTTAAATCTTTCTTCAGCATCCCCCACTGTTCTTATTGTCTTTGAAACTAAATCTTCCTGTCCTTTATATAAATCAATGATATGTCCTTTAATTCCATCCCCAATATCAATAGCTATAGCGTTAACAGTAAAATCTCTTCGTTGTAAATCGTCGGCGATATTTTTGCTGAAAGTTACACTGTCTGGTCTTCGATTATCAGAGTATTCTGACTCTAAGCGATATGGGGTAACTTCAATAACTTTTAGGGTCTCATCTTCTTCTGTTTCGTTTACAACTCCAACAGTTCCATATTTGTTTTCATAAAACGTCTCAGGGAATGTTTGCTGAATTTCTTCTGGAGTGGCATTGGTAGTAAGATCCCAATCCTTTGGTTTTTTACCGAGGAGCATATCGCGAACGCACCCACCAACTATATACGCCTCGAATCCACCATTTTTAAGCCTAAAGATAGCCTGTTTTACTACTTCTGGTACTAAAAAATCAATATCTCTTGGGGTCTTCATTAGAGTGTATTGTATTATAATCTTTGATTTTTAGCCACATTTATATTATAGTGTTTCCACTGCACCTATGGTGAAATGGATATCACAACGGTCTTCGGAACCGTTGTTCCAGGTTCGAGTCCTGGTAGGTGCACCACAAATATAAAAAACTCCTTGCTTAAGGAGTTTTTTATATTTGTGGTGCACCTTAAAAACCAGTTATGGTTTTTAAGGACGAGAAAACCTTGAGTATATCGCACGGAGCGAAGCGAGTACGATACGAAAGGTATACTGTTCGTGTAACGAAAGAGTTCTAATAGATAAGTAGTCTGAACAAATCCTTCGTAACATACGTAGCTGCTTGTTCCCTATTGAATTCCACATACAATCTGTTATACTTTCTTACGTTCGTTTTGCGGCCATCGTTTAGTGGTAGGACACGTCCTTGCCAAGGACGGGATGGGAGTTCGATTCTCCCTGGCCGCACAAAACTAAAAATCTCCCGAAAGGGAGATTTTTAGTTTTGTGAGCCGGAGTATAATTTTTCTTGCTAGAAAAATTACGAGGCGGGGTCGCGAGCATTTTTCTGTGACGACAGAAAAATGACTTGTGACCAAAACAGAAAAACATACTCATATTATCACTAACCGATTCTTTCATAATTTTAAAATGAAGAGTTGCCCTTTATCTATCATTAATATAGAGGTTTTACCCCATTTTTAGCCATAAAATGCGAAAAACTGTGGATAACTATGGGGATATGTGTATAAAGGACGACCTTTTAATGTATAATAGTGTCTTGGGAGTGTTATGTTTGAGAGTGTAAAATAATATATATTTGGCTCAATATAGTCATATATTAAAAAGACTAGAATTTATTATGGCTTTTTTATATCAGATTATCATAACGTTTCACGTGTAACTTTCAATATTTGTTTTCACATGAAAATATTTACATCAAAAACCCAACAGACAGGGGAAATAGGGGAGCAAGAAGCTGTAAATTACTTGATAAATAAAGGATTTAATATAATTGAACGTAATTATACAAGGAAGTGGGGAGAGTTGGATATTGTTGCAAAAAAGTCTAATGTCCTACATTTCATAGAGGTTAAGAGTATTACAGTCAGAGACATATTTTCACGTGAAAACTCCTATAGACCAGAAGACAATATGCATCTGTGGAAAGTAAAAAGACTTCAACGTGCACTAGAAACATATTTAATGGATAGGGAGGTGGATGAAAATACGGAGTGGCAATTTGACCTTGCTTGCGTGTATCTCAAAGAAAATGAGGTGAGGGTGGAATTTATCGAAGATATAGTACTTATGTAAAAAGAATTTTGCTGGATTTTCTTAACATATGTGATACTATGATTCCACAAATATCGGGGCGTAGTGTAACGGCTAACATGCTTGATTTGGGATCAAGTGACTCCGGGTTCGAATCCCGGCGCCCCGACAAAAAGAAAAAGCAGCTAGAATTCTAGCTGCTTTTTCTTTTTGTCGGGGCGAGCAAGCAAAAGTCTTTGCTTGCGCCCGGGATTCGAAGGGCGGAGCGGGACCCAGGCAAGCTTGCCTGGGAGCGAGCCGGTGACCAGGCTTTTCTGAGTGGCGACGAAGAAAAAGCCGAGGTCGAAACTCCCAGCTAAATAGCACAACCGTCTGAGATTCGAAAACCTTTTGGGTCTAAAATTGAGCCTACAGTGATGATTTACAGCTCAAATTAAGTCTATTTACATTATTCGGTAAAAATACTACACTTGAAAAATATGATAAATTTTAACCCAAGTCTTGAAAAAAAAGATTTCTCGGGCCTTTTTAGCAAACTTTCTTCACTATTAACAAATAATAAAGCTGTACTTGGAACAGAAAAGGATGGGGGACTATACGAAATAAATCTTCTCAATGACGAATTAACAATTGTTGATTTAGCAAATGATGTCGAATACAGGATAAATAAAAATGGAGTGATTTTCCCTATTTTTGATGGAGATGAATCAACCACAACACCTTCTTATGGGGAATTTGAGAGTCTAGTAACAACAATCACAAATTTACAAAAAATAGATTCCTCTACATCTGAAAACTAGTGGATTTTAAAGATATTCTGAATATAAAGACCTAAAAAGTAGTATTACTTATACCGCTTGACTTTTTATATTAAACATGCTAGAATATAGGGAGTTAAGTTAACCAATTCTACCTACGTAGGAAAGGCGCTTCAAAATTCAACCAAAAAAGACCAAACTCAATGAACTCTTTAAAGGAGCTAGATCTCGTATTAGACATCTCAACCGGTTCAAAAACCGATCCAAACCCAATCCAAAGAGCGGAGAAAATTCCTTTGGATTCCACCAAAGATTTGTTGGTAAAATTCAACTTCTCGCGTGAGAATTTGATTCCTTTGGGAATCACCCAACGGGACAGGTACAACGACCTTGTTTCAGACCGGCGACAAGTTCAAGCTGCTGAAGCACACGGGGAAAACCTTCCTTTCCGAACCCGTGTGGGACGCGAGAGGGATGGACGAATCGACACTGCATTGGAAATGATCAAGGAAGAATCAGCCACAACAAGCCCAGACCTTATCGTTCGCGGACTAACCAACAACGATTTCGTTCTGGTTGGGGTGTACTGGTTTGGACGCGACAAGTCAGCGCAGCAATTCCTCAAAAAGGGTAACAAGAGAGCTTTTGTGGTGGAGCTTCGCTTCCGTCACAAGAGCCGACTTGAAGAGGGTACGAAAAGCTCACAAGCAAATCTTGAGAGAAAAAGCCTGGATGCAATCCGTGCTTTAGCAAATACTCCGTGGGGAAAGGTGTTTGTGTACAAGAATGGCCCTGAGGCCACCTGTAACACCATCAACTTCACGGCACGCACCCCAGATCAAAAGCCTCAAAAAGCATTGGTTGTGCGTGATGGAAACATTACGCTCGTCGAAGCTGGTCAAGCATAAGAAGCTCAACAAAAAAAGTCGGTGGGAACAAACACGTTCCCACCGACTATTATTTTAATCAAAAAAACTATTCAATATCAACTTCTATTATAGTAAGTCTTTTGAACCTATCAAAAACTTGAGAAAAAGAATTATCGCCAAGTGTTTCTTTTATATTTATCATTTCTTTATTAATCGTCACATCCTCATCAGCTGAAACAAGGTTAAACATGTGAGACAGAAAGGTTGTTGCATAAGCGCCCTTAGGAAGGGTAAATTGCAGTACAACACCCACTCCTTCTATTTTTTTTATAGAGTGAATTTCTGGTATTAGATTCACCACAACATCTCTGTCTCTAAGGGGAATAAACTTAAATTGGGAAATGTTTTCTAAATAGGATGGTTCCAATTTTATTATTTGATATATTTTACTATATAAATTTTGGACTGTTTTGTTACGCGTTAGACATAGTGGTAATTTTTTTTCATTACTTACACTAGCTAAATTATTAAATAACAAAGAGGCTAGGGCATATACCCACAACTGAGTCTGGTCTGGAATTTCTTTCAAAGATTCAACGATGTCGCCGTTGTGAGCTATTAAGGAATCAAGAAGTCTATGTTCTGTTCTTAATATTGTTGGAAAATCAGCAAATTCTTCTTTAACTTTTTTCCAATATGGAGCATAGCTTTTTGCTTTTTCACGCAATTCCGCAAAATAATCAATTTCAAAAACACCTCTTTCAAACAGAACAACATTAACAAGTTTTTCAAACATCCCTTTTGCTATTAAGTATCCATATTTAGGTGAGAGCAAACGAGGACTACCGAAGCGTTGCAGGTAATAAAAATTTTTAAAACCATATTTTGAAACTATTTCAGAATTTTTTTCCACACTATCTGTATTTTCATTTGTACGAAGGAGAATTGTAAACTTATTTGCTTTTAAATTACCGGGTGCTAATGGTTGATTTGTAAAATGAATATTTTTAATAAAATAAAATTCAGATTTAATATCTGTAAGCTTTTCTTTATATTGAGCGGGGACAACGATCTTCTGAGCAGTTATAGCTTTTTTATCTTTTACTCCTGCATATGAAATATTTTTTACATCTGTCCCAAGTTTAAGAGCGATATCTTGTACTGCTTCAAGGGTGGACATCCCGCATTTCACTAGTGTAGCAGCACAATAACGACCAGAACCAGTCCTCTCAACACTTTCTTCACCTACAGAATGAAAGACTTCCTCACTATCTATCTCTTCCACGATAAAATCTTGTGGAAACATTTTTAAAAACGCCCTTGAAAAAGATTCTTTATTTTCTATATTGATTCCAAATTTCCTAAGCAAAGCAGCGTCTTCGACTACCACCTTTGATATAAATTTTTCAGGAAACTGTTGTCTTAATTGATTTAATTTCTCTATCTCTTTAGTGGATGACATTTGAAATATATTGTAACATGACACATAACATGGACACCAAAAAATTTCAGCGAAATATTGAAGATTTTAAATGCGAGCATTGTGGTAATGAAGTGAAGGGAAGTGGGTATACCAATCATTGCCCAAATTGCTTATGGTCTAAACATGTGGACGTGAACCCTGGAGATAGGGCGGAGGAGTGTGGGGGAATGATGAAACCCGTGAGAGTGGAGACTGATAGAGCTAACGAGTTTATGTTAGTACACAAATGTGAGAGATGTGGTTATGAAAGGAGGAATAGGGTAGAGAAAGAAGATAGTGTTGAAAAAATGATGGAGATTGCAAAGAATAGAAAGTTGGAGTAAGGGGAAACACACAAGAAAAGAGAGTCGCACCCTTCGGGTGCGACTCTCTTTTCTTGTGTGTTTCTCTTTAAAACGGATTAACCGCCCCTCGAACTTCAAAATGTAGATGTGGACCTGTTGAATGCCCTGTATTACCCATACCGCCGAGCTTTTGACCTTGTTTTACTTGGTCACCCCTCTCTACAGAAACACTGTTTAAGTGAGCATATAAGGTCTGTGTACCATTTGGGTGAGACACGACAACATAATTTCCATACCCACCATTCCAACCTCCAAGCTTTGCCAAAATAACAACACCATCAGCAGCTGCAACAACAGGAGACCCCAAAGGAACACCGGAAAGATCAATACCGTTATGCCCATGAAGACCTTGGGTTTTAATACCACCAGGAAGAGGTTTTGCGTAATACCCAACATAGCTCGGACCACTTGAACCTGGAATTACCTTAGATTTACCAGCTGCAAGAGCTTTCTTAGCTGGAGCAACAGGAACATCAAGCTCGGCATCTGGAATAATAATCACATCACCCACAGTTAGGTCACCGTCTGTTAAATCGTTAAACTGTTGAACTTCAGTTGCATCGGCTTTGTATTTTTTTACAACAGAAGCAAGTGTATCGCCTTTTTTTACAGTGTATTTAATACCTGAAACTGGCAAAATAGTAAGGACATCACCTTCTTTTACAGCCCCTTTAATATCATTTGCCCATTTAATCGTATTTGGAGTAACATCATACATTTTTGCTATAGAAGAAACAGTATCTCCTTTACGCACCACATATACCGAAATTTGGTCTGATGAGGGGTGATCAACTACATCAGCCATAGTTCCGGAAACTCCCGCCTCATTCAAAAGAGCTCTGCCATCAACAATGGAAAGTGAATCCGGGGTGGTTGTGCTTGTAGGATTAGTATTTACAGCGGCCTCAAGTAGTACAACTTTTGCCCCAGAGGAAGCTTCTTCTGCAGATGCCGTATTTGTATCTACGTTAAACCAACCTGATATTGTGTCTAAAATATTAGCGTGAGCATAAGTCGGTCCAGCGGAAATAATCACGAGAAAAGCCAGCTTTACCATAAAGCTTACGATTTTTGATATGCTCATCTGCCCTTTAACATCCTTCAGAAAAGGGTTAGAATCTTGAAAATTTGTTGAAATAAGCCCTTGTTTTAAATACTAATGGATTGCTGTATCTTC
>SESF01022669.1_pt1 | contig 39377 bp, 16 predicted proteins | sample 3171521 | NCBI WGS metagenome assembly SESF01 (sample SAMN10866945, study PRJNA518727) | freshwater metagenome | biome: subpolar coniferous forest; feature: holomictic lake; material: water; isolation source: holomictic Lake 227, 6 m and 8 m depth | place: Canada: near Kenora, Ontario | collected...
GCGATGCTGGGCCGGTGAGACGAGCTGAGTGATGATGCCCCGGCCAGGAGCCTTCACTTCCCAGGACTGCGTTGGCACGGGCCACACTCAGTCAGCGGTTGTTTGGCAGCCTTCCCGCCATGAATGAAGGAGCCTGGATCAACGCTCACACCGGGAGTTGGACCTGGATCACGGAACACGCGTCCTGGATTCAGAACCAAGAGAATGCCCGGTCACTAGATATGCCCGACACCGTCTACGCCGAGTTGGCGGCCATCCCTCGGGACTTCAACGGCCCCGGCAGAAAGAGGATTCTGCGCGTGGCCATGGACGCCGGTTTCATTCGTGTCCGCGGACACGGGGAGTCCGTAACCTTCGAGTTCATCCTTCCCACCTCCGTGGTGATCCGGGCAGCCATGCCCTTCATGGCCCAGCATTTCGGCCCGCAGACTGGGTGCGTCTTAACCGACCTGACTGCCGGGACCTCACTAAGCTGCTCGTACAGCGAGCTGCTGGCTGTGTTGGAGGAGAAAGGGGCCGATGGCATGACCGATCTGGACGCGCCGGCCTAGCCCTGCTTACCCTTCCCGCGATCATTGCGTCTGATCTAACATCCTCACAGAGGTCATGGCCACCCGGGATTTCCTTCCCCTGCCTGGGCAACACGGTTCGTTTTGGGGATCGCCAGTTTTTGTCCAGCCTGGGAACCGAAGCTGGGTTCATGAATCAACGCCCCCCCAGGAATAATCCGCCCACGAGTGACCGACCGGCCCGGACCCATCGACCGGAGTCCCCATGCGAGAGCTGACGGTCCAGGACCGAGGTCGACTTGATGATCTCCACCTGCAGGTCCGCCGCGAGACGGACCTGCAACGGCAGCTCGCGCTGGTGGACCAGATCGCCGAGATCCTCGACTATCCCCGCGTGGACCCGAGGGGTCCCTGGGGCAGGCAGCTGGTGCAGTTCATCTGCGCCGGAACCGACGAGGAATCCACCTGGGCCGGATCCTTCCAGGGGAAGCGGGAGGCATAGCCCCTAGCCCTGCGCCCCCCCCCAGTAGGGACGGTCATGGGGGAGGTGTTCCCACAGAGTGAATCACCGGGAGCAACCTCAGGATCCTAGGTGGCCCTGGTAGCGACCTCCGCGCTACCGGGGAAGCACAGGGCGCTGGCCACACCGCAAGGGTGCAGTTTCTTACCCAGGAGCGTCCACTTCGGGCTGTATCAGCTCTCGCTGGAAGGACCAGTGGGCCGTGACCTGCTGGTGTAGCTCAACAAGGCACCCTGGCTCTCCAATCCCTTGCGCCCGGGTGAGTGGACTCGGCATATCGAGCCAATCTCGGGTCTAGTGATCCACGTGGAATGCCTCGCCTGGGAAACCTGCGGCAGTGCTTACGGAACCCAGTTCATCGTGAAGGTCGATCTCTGGACCCAGCATGGAAATGACAAGGGACGTCTGTGCCTGCCCTGCTTTGCATTACGCATGGGAAGGAAGATCAGGGTGGAAGACCTCGAGGCAGGGCCAGTAATGAATCTGTTGGCTTTTCGGGGCGTTCTATCGGACCTGAGTCCACGGGTTGAGACACTTGCTCAGGGCAGGTAGTGACTCGCCTTACCATGGGATGTGATGAACAGGTGCTTCACGGCCCGGGTAGCGGCCACATGAAGTAGGGCTCTTTCGCTGATGTCAACGTGCTTCAACTCGACGGTATCGGAAGTTCCTTTCACGGCAACCTTTAGGGGAACCACCCCGTCATTGACGCAGGCCAGGAAAATGGCTTTGAACTCAAGCCCCTTGACCCGGTGCATGGTGGCCAACCGGATCCCTTCGAGGTTGCGGTTGTCGGCCTGCTGGCGTGAGAGTTTCCGGGTTTCTACTTTCCGCTCCCCAAGGAGCGTCTGAATGCGCTCGAGCAGGTCGTGGGTGCGAACCACGATGCAGATGTCCCTGGGGAGAATCTCCTCCCCTTTCAACTCCTGCACCTGAGAGATGACCCAGTCCAACTCAGCATCAAGGGATTCAAAGGTCATCAAGGTGGGGCATTCCCCATGGGTCAAAGACCGGTAATCCTTGAATCCATCCTCGCGTCCATCTAGATCATCGATGGGAATCCCTTCCAGGATCGAGGTTGCAAAAGATCGAATTTCCTCAGTGGTTCGGTAGTTGATCTTCAACTTCCGGCTCCGGCCCACCACGTCGATGCCACATCGGCTTAACACCGCCTTGCGTCGGTAGATGCGCTGATGAGCATCTCCCACCAGGAACAGATCGTTTTCCTGGGGTTGCACCAGGCACCGAAGCAGGTTCAGCATCTCGGGACCAAAATCCTGCCCCTCATCGACCACGATGGCCCGGTAGAGGGATTTTTCGGGCGAGCCCGCCTTGAGCAGGGCGATGGCTGCGTGCACGCCATCCTCAATGGTGGTCAGGCCCATCTGACTCAGCTGGAGGCGCATTTCCTCAAACACGGGCCAGATGAGGGCGCGCTGCCGACGGCTCAGGGCCACACCCCTGCCAATCCGGGTTGCGGTCAGATACTCCTTCAGGGACTGGACCGACTGAGGAAGCACCACGCGCTCCCATTCCTCCGCATAGAAGGATTCGGGGAGGTCTACCAGGTGTGGCTTCAGGTTCAGAGATTGTGTCCAGCACTGGTCATAGTCCTTGCTGTCCCGATAGACGATGCGAAGCTTGTGCTTCTTGCTTTTCAGATAGGCCGTGACCCAGGCATCAAGGTGCTGGACTTCGATCTTGTCCAACTGGTCCTGGGTGGCGATCTTTCGCAGGTTGGCACCAATATCTGTTGCCAGATTGCTGGTGAAGGTGGTGAACAGAGCTCGCTCGCCCTTGCCCAGGACATTCTGGGCAAGCCATTTGGCCCGGTGCATGGCCACCACGGTCTTGCCTGTTCCAGCCCCCCCAAGCACCCGCACGGGACCATTCCAGTTCCGATCGACCAGGCGCCGCTGGGAAGGGTGCAGGAACACCCGCCACTTTTCCAGGGGAGCCTCCAGCATTTCGAGGAGTTCCATCTCATTTTCAACCACCACGAAATGGCGCTTCGTCGCCACACGGTCAAGGGCAGCCGCAAAGTCAGCCACATCAACAGGCTTCTCGCTTGCAGGACCATATTCCTTGAGGAGATCTGGAAGCGGAATGCCAGTGGCCAGCAGGAAGAGGGCCTCGAAGGCCTCGATGGGGAGAAGTGACTGTCCCTTCTCCAGGGCCTCCAGGCTCATGATGCCCTGCACCCAGGCAATCCTGGTCTCGGGCACTCCAAGTTGCAGCAGTACATCCTCAGGAACCTCGAGCAGAGGAGCTGCAGCCATCGGGACCACCGCAGGAACCTCATCGATCCTGGTCATTTCCATCAACTGGAGCACGCCCGTGGCGGGATGAATGTTGCAGCGATGCCGGCGCGCCCACAGGTAGGCATCGTCATGCTTGTCGACCCAGAGGAGAATGTAGACGCTCCCCTGTTCGGGTTTCAACACGATGCCGCGGTATTCCAGATCAATGCGCACAGAACGGAAGTTCTCGTCTTCGGCATCATGGATGGTTTCGTAGTTGATGCCCGAAGCCCTCGGATCATGCCGAAACTTGGCCACGAACTCCATCACCTTTTTCTGTTTGGTCCTCGGGATCTGCGCGAAGGACTCCAGGAACCCATCTCCGATCGCGACTTTGAAGTTGTCCACTCGAATCACCCTATCCCTTCAAGGCCAAGAGAGCCTGCTGCATCCAATCCTGTGAGGTGGCCCGCAGAAGCACCCATCTCTCCAGATGCTGGGGATCTTCGTCTGCTCCCAGCAGCAGGGCGACCTTTGCTTCTGACCAACACAATTCGGCCGTGCCCACCGTGGCTCCGTCCCTGGTCAGGTCTAGGCCCACTTCGGGGGCCGGAATCCCAGCCGCTCGCAACTCGTTCAAGGCCGCTGCATCGAGAAGGCTCTGGGTGAAGACCTCATTCCAGGCGGCATCGTCCTCCGCGACCAGGGGGGCTCCCGCCAGGAGGCTGGGCCAGCCCTCCAGGAGAGCCTCTAAATCCTCGCCGGCCGCGTCGGAGCTGGCGCACAAAGTGAAGCGTGGGGCGAACTGCAGGACGTTCGCCGCCTGCCAGAATCCCCGCCAGTCTGCCTCAAACACCTTGTTCAATTCAGCCTGGGCGTCATCTAGGGCCATGTGAATGCCGATCTCCTGGCAAAGGCGAAGCGGAGTTCGCAATGCCCCCACAGGCAGACAAATCCCAACGCAGGCTCCAGTAACCCCGGTGCCAATACCATCCAGCAGCCCGCCCATACCGATGTTCTCTGATTGTCCTCGATAGAACCGCAAAGCCGTCTGGGGTACAGCCCGTTCCAGTCCAGCTGCGGGATCAAGCCACTTTGGCTCTCTCCATGAGGTGGCATCAAACCAAGCGATAGCCTGGCAAATAGAGCCCTGCACCATCTTTCTCAGGGTGCCTTCAGGTTCCAGCAGGAGAAGCAGCAGTTGCTGGAACGGCCCAAGGTTAGTGAACCCTGAAAGAGCCACGCTACTTGACCAGCCCTTCAGCTCGGCCAGCTTGTCATAGTCGGCAGTCTGATTTGGATTCCGATACTTCTGGAGGTAGCGGGTGGGCAGAGGTTCAGACTGATTGTCGGGGGAATCGAGATCTCTCCATCCGAGGGTCCAGACCCGCCTGCCAGACCTGAGGACTGCCATCCGTTTACGAGTGTCGTCGGCAGACTTATTCCAATGGTAGGAGAAGCCATCCAGGTAGATGGCCCATTCCCCAAAGCTCTGGCGCAACCCCTCCCGCACCGGTCGCAATACGAAATCCGGACGGGTGAGGAGGGAGACCCCCTGGGCCGGGCCAAGCTCAACCTGGGGCTCCAGCTCCCAGTCAGTGCCCTGGGCATGAATCCAATACCCGGGTTTGCCGTTTACGACTTTTCTGAGCAGTTTCAGCCCCTTGGTTCTCCCTAGTTCATAGACAAATCGTTCCTCCAGTTTGCTCTCCAGGAGCGTGCTGTAGCTGATGTCCCCTAGTCGCTCCACGCGCTTCATCGCGTCCTTGGCGTCCAGGATGTCCTTCAGAAGGCCCATGGCCTCGCGGCGCGAGATGAGATTCCGCTTGCGACTGTTCCGGTAGGCCAGGATGCAGCGGTAGCAGCCATCCCGGGTCTCATCCGTTGCGCAGACACAGGTAGCCAGTCGGTCATGAGCCTGCTGAAGCAGCCCCATCAGGTTCTCGGGCTTCCGCATCAACTCCTTCAGATAACCGGTCCCGCCTGGCACCTGATCGTAGATCACCAGGTACTGGCTCACGGTCTGCCCGTCGATACTCGGCATCTGCATCTCGGTGATGTCCAGGTGGTGGACTTCACCTTTGAAGTAGGTTCTCAACCCCATCAATAGGGCTGCCACGAAGGACTGCTTCGTGGTTTCGGATTGGGCCACATCGGCCAGCGGCAGCAGGATGCGGATGGCCTCAGATTGCATCTCCCGATAGAGGTAGAGGCTGCTGATCCAGTCCGTCTCCTCCGGCTCCACCCCGGGTCGGGAGAACCTGCAGTAGAGGGCGTGATGGAACTGGCCCTTGGGAGGGGGGAAGCGACGACGCACCATGCCGCAGTCGCCGCAAATCTGAAACCCAGCCCTGGCCTCATTCCGGCCCGCCACCTGGAAGGCATCGCCCGGCACGGATACCTCTCCGAAATTGATCTCCCGGAAGGAAGCCTGATGCAGGTACTCGAAGCCGAAGGGAAGGTCGTCGCGATCCAGCCGGAAGGCTCCAGCCTGGGATTCTAGGGGGACATCCACCAACAACTGGCGCCGGTAGAAGGCCGGTTCCCGCTCGTCACTGTCATCGCCGATGCGATCCCGCCGTGCATCCGCGCGGGCATAGACCTGTCGCAGCCGCAGCAGAGTCCGTTTCTGCCCCACATCCATCCAGGCGCCCTTGCCGCACCTGGGGCACACGGTATGGGGATCGCCGCTCTCTTCCAGATTCTCGGAGTACTGACAGTTGGGGCAGAGCCTCCAGGCCTGGGGCTTGGATACCTTGAGGTCCACCTGATCGATGTTGAGCCGATGATCCGACGCATAGAACTTGGCATCAGGCACCAGTTCCCCCAGGGCCGCCTGAGCGGACCGCTGGAAGGAAAGCTGCAGTTTCTCCGAGGGACGTCCTCCCTGGTCGCCATCTTCGCGAACCCGGCGCCGGATGATCACCGAGTTAAGCGTCACGCCCTCCTCTGGGAAGGCATAGTTCGGAAGCAGACCCTCGTCCGTGAAGAAGTTCAGCGTCTGCCGTTCATTGATGCTCCGCAGCAGGGCCAGCAACGCGTTCCGCTCATTGCGGGTGGCTTCGAGGAGGGCATCCCGGGCCTCATCGCTGGGCTGAGCTGTCAGCTGCGCCAACCGAGTCTTCAGATCGCTGACCCGCTCCAGAAGTCCCTTTCGGGTCTGGACCAGCTCCTCCAGGCGATTCAGCACTCGCCAGCCCAGGGTTCCCTTGCCTCTCCCGCCCTGAATGAACTGTTCAAAGTGGGCGCGGCGTTCCGCCCCTTCCTCAGCTCTCAGGGCAGCATCCTCTTCGGGTGAGGGGAAGAGGTCCAGGAAGTCATCCAGGATCGAGGTCGACTCTGTGTCCACAAAGCTGAGCAAGGTATGGGGGAAGGCGGTGAGTCTGGAGGCCGCGACCGCATTGAGCACATCGCCCAACTTATTGGGGATGGCGCGGGGAGGCAGGTTCGTGATGACCCAGCGGTCAAAGCAGTAGGCGATCAACTGGCGTTCCAGCACCGCCATGGCCTTGAGGAAGACTCCGGGCGTCGCGATGCGTCCTGCCATCATCTCGGTGGGCTGCGCATAGAAAAAGAGGTCGTGGGGTTTCCCGTTGGCGAGGGTCAGAGCCAACGCATTGCCATCCCTGCGGCCCGCGCGCCCGATGCGCTGCAGGTAATTTGCCTGGCCCGGCGGGACCGAGCAGAGCAGCACCGAGGACAGATCTCCGATGTCGATGCCCATTTCCAAGGTCGGAGTGGCAGAAAGCAGGTTTACATCCCAGCTGTTCAATCCGCGGATGAAGGATTCCTCGACCTGGTGGCGCCGTTCTCCTTCCATCAGGCCCGTGTGTTCGCTCGCCACCAGTCGGTGGGGTTCCGCCCGATAGACTCCCGTGCGCGGTTTCTTGGGCAGGAACTGGTAGCGGCCCTGGCATCCCTTCTTCATGCAGAGCAGATCCACGGTCAGGTGCAGCTGGTCGGCAGGCACGGGGAAATGATGCCCGCAGGCCCCGCAGGCCAGAGCCTGAACCCGATCCGTCACCCGCCAGTGTTCGGGATTCAGGCCCCAGACCGTCTGCCCTCCCACCACATGGGGGAGCAGCCAGCCTGCCCGCTCCAGGGCGTCCGTAGCCAGCTTGAAGACAGGCCCGCGATCATTCTGGGCCAGGGGGTGCCCATCCGCGAGACAGCGCCCGAACCAATCGACGAACCACGACCCTGATGCCAGAAGATGCTCGAAGTCCTGGGAAACGGCCTCCAGCGAAAGCATGGCCGGGGGCCGGCTGGCCTTTCCGAAGGCTGGCATGTGCGGCGTGAGCTCATTCAGGATGTAGCGTTTGCCACCGCCCTGGACGTAGCGCTCCAGATCCTGGGTGTAGAAGGCCCCGATCTGACGGGCTCGGGTGAGGAAACCCATGAGGAAGCGACAGACATCCTCATCCTTGATTTCCCGGAACAACTCCATTTCTTCCCGCAGTCGGTTGGCCAGGCTGCCAGCACAGAGCAGCAGACGCGCTTCATCGGGTTGGACCGCGGCCACGCCGGATCGCTCGAGGGTTCGACCGATGCGGCTGCGCAGCCCGAACTCGGAAATCACCTCCCAAGAGAGGCGCTTGCCGACCAGGTTCGGAGTGTCGTTGCCAGCGGGCAGCTCCCCCTTGTCCTTCAAGCCCTGGTAGCCCTTCAGCCATTCCATGTTGGGCGCGATGAAAGTGCCTACGAACTGGGAGGGATCTCCTATTTTCCTACGCCAGAAGGCTGGGAAGGCCGCCGCGACCTCCTGGAGGGTCTGCCCTGCCCCCGCCTCGCGGATGAATCCAGCTAGGGCGTGCCGAACCACCTGGCTGTAGGTGCGCGCGCCGAAGAACCCGGCCCGGTGGGCGGCATCCTGCACCGAATCCGAGAAAGCGATCAGCTTGTAGTCGTCGTTGAAGGCAGAGCCGAAGAGCTCGCTGATCAGGACACTACTCAGGCCGGGAGCGCGGGATCCGAGGATGGACAGACCTTCCTTTGCACCACAGCAGGGGCAATCGTGGCTAACCACGGTACGCGGTGCCCCATGCCGTTCCACCTGAGTCTTGATGTCGGGCATCCAGACCGGGAGCTGCCCCCCTTCACATTCCAGACAAGCCCCGGGCTCGCCGCGATGTGGCTGATGAAGAGTCAGTTTCTGGCATCTCAGGCACAGGTTGCGTAGCTCACTCCCCTTTCGGGATTCCGGGGCCTTGGTAGACAATGGGTAGAGCAGCACCGCATCCGGCTGCTGATGGAACCAGGACTGGTAGAAGGTCTGGAGTTCGGGCTTCAGGCTTTGCTCGCCCTCGCTCTGGATGGCACCCCAGGCCATGCCATGGCACTCCCGGCAGTGCAGGACGGGGAGATGCAGAGGATCCCTGGCATCCTGCACATCGTCTGAATGGATCAGGGTGGGGATGGCGCCGACCCGCGAGACCATGCGCCGCAGTTCCCGCAGCCAAAGCTGGACTCGCACCTGCAGGAAGGGAGCTGTCTCCTCCGCAGGCCGCTTCCAGATCCGGGCGGCGGAAGCCAGGGCGCAGAGGCTGTCGATGAGTATCTCGGCCTGGTCCGGACCCGAAAGCCGCAGGCGCTGGCTCCATTCGCGGGCCAGCTCAGCCACCTCGCAGAGGCTGTGCGCCCGGCGGAGCAATTCCTGAAAGGCCGTCAGGCGAGGCAGGAGCACTCCCAACTCCACCGCAGCGAGCTGCCGTTGTCCCAGATCCTGGGCGTCCAGGGCGAAGGGCACCCCCAGCCAGGTTTCTGCGGCCCGCCGCAGGTAGGTTCCGGCCTTCTCCGCGTCCTGGGGGCGAAGGCTCTGGAGTCCATCCTTCGGCCACCGGGTAATGGCCTCGTGCCCCCCAGCCTGCCGCTGCAGGTACTCGTCCACCTCCAGCCGGTCCTCCAGGACGATGGCATCACGCTCAAAGGGGGCCGAGAAGATGTCCGATGCATACTCCCGAAGGGGCTCCACGGCATCAGCCCCGCCGATGGTGGCACTGGTCCCCACGCAGGCCAGCTCTGACCCGGCCCCCAGCTTGGCGCGAAGACGGCGGATGAGGCAGGCGAGGTCTGTGCCCTGGGCGCCATCGAAGGTGTGCAGTTCATCCACCACAAGGTAGCGGAGCCGACCCGGGGGATTGTGCTTCCACAGGGGCTGGTCCTGCGGCCGCATGAGCAGGAAATCCAGCATCTTGTAGTTGGTGAGCAGGATGTCCGGCGGCTGGCTGCGCAGAGTCTCACGATCGGTGATCACGTGCTCAGGACCCATGGCGCGGTCGCCCCCCTGGTCCCCGGTGTAGAGACCGACCCTCAGGCTGGGCACACCAGGCTGCGCCAACTTGGCACATTCCCTGGCGAAACGCCGGGCCTGATCCGTGGCCAGGGCATTCATGGGGTAGATGATGATGGCCTTGATCCCCTGCTCCCGGTGGGTCAGGCAGTGATCGAGCAGGGGATACATGAAGCACTCGGTCTTGCCTGAGCCAGTGCCCGTGGCCACCAGGGTGGAGCGGGTGGCCGCGCCGCAGAGGCGTTCGAAGGCCCGAACCTGGTGCTGGTAGGGCGTGAAGGGCATCCGCAGGCGCTCAAAGGGCAGAGAACCGCCTTCCGGGGCCTGGCGGAAGGGTAGCTTTACCTCAATCCAGGGTCCCTTGACCAGGGCGCCTGGAGTGCGAAGGAAGGCATCCACGAAGGTCTGGTCGCCAGCCCGCTGGAAGGCGGGCGTGGTGACCGGAAAGCTCGCGCCCAGAAAGGTCCGAAGACCTTCTTCCATCTGGCGAGCGACGAGGATGGGAAGCATGACCCCCCTAGACGCCAGGTGCCGGAGAGTCGGGTCGAGGATACCTCACGACTGATCCTCGAATAGGGGCCGCTGGCCCGCAGGGGCCTTGGGACCTTTCCCCCGCTTCTTGACCGCCTTCTTCACGACGCCCTCTTGAATGAGGCGAGCCAGCCAGAGCTTGGCCTGCGCTTTCTGGATCCCCAACGCTTCCGCCAGGGCGGCTTCATCAAGGGGAACTGCCAGGCGGAGGGCGAGCTGTCGCACCGTCCCGAAAAGACACTCCTGAGGCGACTCCTGGGATTCGCTGGGCGGGGTGTCCACCGGCGGAGCTGGACGCAGGATCTCATCGGGCTCCGAGGAAGGTGGCACTTGGCCCATAGGCTCCCCATCCCGGGGAAGTGAATCGGCTTCGTCCCCAAAGGTCAAACCCAAGGCATCCCCGACAGCGTTACGTGGCAGGACGCTCTCCGCCAGCAAGGTGATCAGGTCCCGGGGCGCCATGTTCTCGGGCCACAGGTTGGCACCCTTGCGGCGCAGCCCCTCCATCCCCTTTTCTCCAGAGCCCGGAGTGCGGACGTAAACCGGGACGAGGCGGAGCTTGTCCAACTGCTCCACGGCACCGGCCCAGGTCCCCCCCTTCTGGAAATCCGAATTGACGACCAGAGCGGCGTCCGCGAAGGCATAGATCAGCTTGTTCCGCTGCATGGCATGGCCGACGTTGAACCCGGCGCTCGGATCGTAGGGACTCACCAGCACAAGCCGTTCATCCATCAGCAAGGCCCGGTTCTCCCTGGCCAGCGCGGCCCGTTCCAAGGTGTCGGCCAGGATGCCAACGGCCCGCCCTTCCGCCTCGAGGGCACCCCGCATGGAGGCCTGATCGATCCCCCGGGCACCCCCGGAGACGACGGACTGGCCCGCCTCGGCGCACAACCGGCCCACGCTGTCCGCGTAGGCGAGGAGTTCGGGACTGACATTCCTGGAGCCGACGACAGCCAAACCGCCCTTGTCCAGAAGGCCGATATCGCCACACCCGTAGAGCACAGCGGGCGCGTCCTCTCGCAGTTTCGCTTTCAGGCGCCGGGGGTATTCCTGGTCGGCCCGACTCACTACCCAGATGGCACGGGTCTGCCAATGATCCACAGCCTGACTCAACTGGAGGCCCCGCTCCAGCAGCCGCTTCAGACGATCCGTTGCCAGGAGATCCTGGCAATCCCGGATCAACTCCGCGGACGCATCACCCATCAGGTCGGAGGGCTGTCGCTGGAGTTCCCGCAGCCGCAGCGCCAATCGCTTGTATTCGCCCGGTGTGAGCAGGTCCGCGGAAGCCCTGGCACCTCCCGTGAGCAGGGGGGCCGTGAGCAGGAGGATCGCCTGGGTATTCGGCGTCAGGGTCGGGTTCATGAGCCGTTTCCAGTCTTCGCCAGCACAAGGGGAAACACCGGACCACTCCCGCTCTTACGAAGAAGCCAAGCGGCCACGGTCAGGGTCCACTTGGAATCCACCATGTCGTCTACCAGCAGCACGGGACCTGCCGGAATGCCCCCTGCCCCGCAGGCCAGAGATCCATCCAGGTTTTGGGCCTGGTAAGTGCTGTTCTTCATCGTTTTCTGGGCTGGTCGGTGGTCGGTCTTCATGAGCACAGTATGGAACGGGAGGCCGAGTGTTTGGGCCAATCTGGCGGCAAAATCGGGAACAAGTTGGGGATGCCGCAGCGAGGGGATGCAGGTCACCCAGGTGGGCGCCGGGGAGGGGCGCCAGGACCGGACCAGATCTGCGGCGGCCTGGACGAGCTCATCGGAGAAATGGTTGTCACGGTATTTACCCTGATAGACCTGCTCGCCCCATCCGGCATCGCGCCAGACGCATAGGGCCATACCGGGTTCAGCCCTTTCGCTATCCGGGATGGTGCACTTGCTGTTGAGGCCAAACCTCGGCAGTCCACCCTGGGGCCACTGCTTCCGCGGTTCGATGGGCAGGTTCGTCCTGCGCAGAAAGGCTACCGCCTCCTTGACCAGGTTACCGTCCGCGACCTGTGGCAGGTTGGGCAAGCCCGGATCATGCAACGACTCGGGCTTGCCATCCAGAGCCTTGATGAGAAAGGCCATGTGGCCCTCACGGAGACCCACGTAGGCCTGCAACTGCTGGAACTCCTCCCGGCGCAATGCCGTGAGACGGTCGGCCCTTTCCCAGAAGGCTGGGGACAGGTTGGCGGCGGTGAGTTGCCACTTGCTTCCATCCTTGGCGATGGGAGCCGGAGATTCCAGGGATAGCAGGAGCAGAGTCTTATCCAGGGTTCCCTTGCTGAGGTTGAGCCGAGCCTGGAGACCCGGCAGAGAGAGTCCGTTGGGTGCGCCGTGGAGGGCATGGATCACTTTCTCGACCTCCTCCCGGGTCGGAAACGCTGTCCGGATGAAGTAGTCCGAGATCTCAGATTCCTCAACCCCGCTGAGCAGCACTCCGTAGGCTCGCGCCAAGGCCCGCCCGGCCCGGCCCACCTGCTGGTAGTAGGCAACCACAGACCCCGGAGCCTGATAGTGCACCACAAACCCGAGATCCGGTTTGTCGTAGCCCATTCCGAGCGAGGTTGTGGCCACCAGCGCCTTCACCCGATTCTGCAGAAGGGCATCCTCCAAGGCTGGACGGTCCTCGGAATCAGAGTGATAGGCCTCGACCACCAGCCCCCGAGATTTGAGCCAAGCGGCCACCTGCTCAGCATCCCTTTTCGTCAGTGCGTAGATGATGCCATTTCCCGCCATGGCCGGAACATGCTCTGCCAACCAGGCCAGGCGCTCCGCCTGATTGGGCAGGTGGATGGTCTGAAGCTTGAGGGAAGACCGATTCAGGTCGCCCCGGGAAAGGTGCAGGTTGGGACCCAGCACCGTGGTGAGGTCCTTCAGCACCCGGTCGTTGGCAGTGGCCGTCGTGGCCAGCAACCGAAGATTCGGAGGTAACAGGCGGATGTGCCGTTCCAGGAGGCGGTAGTGCGGGCGGAAATCATGACCCCAATCCGAAATGCAATGGGCCTCGTCAACCACCAGCAGGGACACGCTCCCACTGATCGTGCCAAGGACATTAGTCTTGAACCGCTCATTGGCCATCTGTTCTGGGGAGACAAGGATGATGTCCACGAGACCCTGGTCTATGAGGGATTCGATTTCAGCGCGCTCATCTTCGTTCGCGGAGGTAATGAACTTGGCTCGTACTCCCATCCTTTCCGCCGCCTGCAGCTGATTGCGCATCAGCGACAGCAGGGGAGAGATCAGGAGCGCAGGCCCAGCTCCGGCTTCCCGCAATAGCTTCGTGGCGATGAAGTAGACGAAGCTCTTGCCCCAGCCTGTCTTCTGGACCACCAGCAGACGCCCCTTGCCTTCCACTACATGCCGGATGGCGTCCTGCTGTCCTGCTCGGAAATCTGCCTGAGGCAGGCCGCTGCCCGTGCGGAGCAGTTCGAGGGCTCGTTGGGCGTCATAGTTCATGCCGGATCACCCTTCCATGACTTGAATTTCGCGTAAATGCTTGACAGAGACCACCTGACCTTCATCGCGCCATGGCTACTTCATCCTAGTCAGCGGTTAAACACTGTCCAGGGATATGGATTCCTAAAATCAATGGATCAGTTCATCAGTAGAGATGAACCACCGACAGTCCACTGCCCCACTTTGAATTCAGGTAATCAAGCACCAGTCTGCGATGGCAATGATGAGGCTGGTGCTCACTGCATAGCAGACAGGCTTGGTTGAAATCTTCAGCCGTGAAATGGGATTCAATTCTCCGCCTGTCCATGAGTTCCAGGAAGGCCGCTTCATAGATTGCCCAATCCCCACCGTGCTTCTTGTAGGCGTCAAGGATGTCCTTCGTAGGGGCAAGGTCGGGAAGGTGCGAATACTTCCACCCCAGAATCTCCTTCACGAAGAAGCGAAGGTCGTCCTTCTTCGTGAACCCCGCGAGCTGGGACACATTGTTCAGGCGCACGTCCATCAGGTGGTTCGCCCCTGAATCCTTCAGCAGGCCAAAGAAGGCCTCGGCCTTTTTCTCGGCGAAGCCGATGGTGAATATCTTAGTCATGCCCATTCCCTTCTGTTTCCTCGGAGAACGCTATCTGAGCCCCGATGATGCGATAGGCCTCTTCCACCAACGGCTCACGGTCGGGATTGAACATGTCCAGTTGGAGACCGGCCTTTTTCATCATCCGGTCTTCGACGGACGCCGTTGCTTCGAGACTGCCGTCGCTCAGGATATGATTGATGGGGAGTCCAAGCGCCTTCTCGAGGTTACGGGACACAAGAACGAATCGGTGGCAATCGATCGGATCCTTCTCCGTGCACATCAAAGCAATCCGGACCTCCCGCTCACGGCCTGCGCGGACCCGCTCGATTCCCTGCTGGAAGAGGGGCAACGCCTTCACCCGAGCGAAATCAACTTTCCCATCCAGGTAGGCGTCGGACTCCTTCCTACGAGCCCCAAACTCCTCGCCCATCGGAATGTAGAACAGCCCGGCAGCGACAAGGCCCGCCTTGAGCGCGGGCGCGTTGAACTGGGGGGTGAATCGGCTGTAGGGCATGGACCGCACGTCGGCTACCGCATGGACCTGATGCATGCACAGGAGCGCCAGGAAAGCTTCCAGGCTGTGATTGGAGCACCCGACGGTGTAGACGGCTGCAGTCATGAAAGCACCACGGCTGCGATGAGCTTGCTGTGATAGCCCTCATGTTCGAGTCCTAGGGACAGGGTCAGGTAGGCGTGCTGGCCCTTCTCGTCGCCGAGGTGGAAGGCAGGGTCGGTGATCGGCTGGTCGTAATGAGCACCATTCAGTTGATACTGGCCCCGAAGCTGTGTCTTCCCATCGTCGTAGGCCCGCATATAGGACGTGAAGGCCTGGGGTTCCACCATCAGCAGGGAATGGTCCACCCTCTGGATTTGATCCACATGCACGGCGTTTCCCCGGTTCCCGAAGGTGGCCTCCGGCGATGCCAGAGAGATGTAGCCCAAGTCATCCACCTCGAAAAAGTCGGAGCCCAGGCTTTCCAGGCGTTGGAAATGGATATTCTCGGACTGATAGGCATCCGGACTGGGTTCGTATCCATCGACCTTGACCACATCCATCACTTGAAACCGATCGGCAAGGGCATGGCTGACCTCCCCATGGGGCGAACGGGACACCGGACGAAGCCAAACGGGCTTCAACTGGTCTTGAAACCTGAAAACGGGTGATTCTCCTATAAACAAGACTTCTACTCCCGCGAGGCAGCGTCCACCCAGCTTCTTGGAATTCGCTAGCAGCAGGATGTGCTTCTCCATGCCCCCTCCTAGGCCCCAGGTTCATCGACAATCCACTTCGTCAGATCGAGATGGTCCAGGAGTTCTGATCGGTCTTCGGGATCCGCAAGCAGGATAGCCCGATGGCTGGCCCGGGTGAGGCCCACGTACAGCAGGGACCGTTCCGCCTCCATGGCCTCTCGGAGTCCATCCCCTTGGAGCCCCTGGTGGTCTGAGAGAGGTGGGAAGCGGCTTTGGGACAGGAAGGGGATAATGATCACAGGCCACTCCGGCCCGCGGATCTGGCGGAGGAGCCGAACAGGCCCTTCCCTGTCGGCCAGATCGAGGCCCAGGCCTGCTTGCACCGATATTTTGGTGTCTAGATCGCGACACAGAATTCCCACGTCCCGGGGCGAACGCCCCGACTGGAGCCAGGCTGCCCACCATCGACTCATCCACCCGAGGTGCTCGGCCGCAGGAAGCAGGACAAGCCTCGGGCTTTCACCTCGTCGCTCAGCCATGGGAGGAGGGATGGACTCCAGGCCATCATCCTTGGCGACCCGCAACCCGTGGATGGCTTCGGCCATGACCTTGCCCGACCGATGCGATTCCCGAAGCAGGGTCGTTCGACCCTGGAAGATCAGCCGGTCATCCACCCGGTTCCAGACCAAGGCTTGGCCGAAGAGGCACTGACCTGGATCACTGGCCAGCCTCAGGCACTTGGGGTCACCGCCCACCAGAGTCAACAGCAACTGGAGCATCACGGGATGGAGATCCTGCGCCTCGTCCACGAACAGCACGTCCAAGGCATACCGCTGTGCCAAGGCAGGATCCTGCCGAAGAGCTCTCAGAACCTTGGGGCGGGCCGAATTGAACGTCCACGCCTTGGCCTCCTTCATCCTCTTTCCATGCGTGCATGCCAAGTCCCAGATCGCCTCCCGCTCCTGAGACTTGAGGGGCAGTTTACGGCCTTTGCGATCCGTTTTCAGATAGCTGTCCAGCTCCGTAAACCCCCAGCCCAGGATCACGCTGTTGATCTCACTCAGCAGATAGTCCTCACCCGCCCTTTTCTGGAGTTGATCGAGCAGCCGGCCATGTTCAGGCGAACTAGCCATTACTTCCGCCAAGGCCCTTCGCATCCATTGAAGCTCCGTTTCATCGCGGAGGGCGGACTTCGTAAAGCCCAACTTTTCCTTCATGACCGGAGCCGTCACCCAACGATCCAGATTCGTGATCACGAGGTAGGTACCATCCCTCAAGTCTGTCGCCCGGGATGCGATCCCAAGGTCCGGGGCGAGGGCCGCGGCATCGGCAAGATGCCTGTCCCGGATGGGTTTATTGAAGGTCATCAGACCCGTGGGCTTGCGGTTGGCATCGGGGATGGTGCGCTGGACCTCCTGTCGCGCACGCTCGACGGCGGCGTGGAGGAGCACGACGCTCTTCCCGGTCCCTGGGCCGCCCTTGACCATGTAAGGACCCTTGGCTTGCAGCAACCGGAACTCAGCATCCTTCTGGCTTGGGTCCAGGCTGAGCCGCAGGGTCACTAGGGGTGCGACGCCAGGATCCCGGCCCGCCACCATCCGGACCTCATAGAGCCTGTCCAGGAGTGTTTCACCCGAGGTGTACCAGGCCTCCAACTGGCCGATGATCTCCTTTGGCAGACCACTCCCGTGGAATTGGGGTTCGCCGTCCTTAATGGGGAGGGCCAGGATCGCATCCCGATACCGAGGAGGTATTTCCAGTTCCTCCAGGTCCACGGGGTCGATCCAACGATCCAGGGGTACCTCTGTTACTGGCGCAGGCAGGGGAACGCCTTGTGACTCCACATGGAGCAAAGGCGCCTCGGCAGGAATCTGCTCGCTGCCACTGTGGTTGCCCCGCCGCATCCGGTCCCGGATTCGACGCCGGACTCGTTCCGTGTCGTAGTTCTCGTGATCCTGCAGCGTGTGGAGGAACACCAGACGCTTCTCCTGGTCCACCGTGAAGAGCACCCGCCATTCCCGGGGAAGATGCGCCGAGAAGATGCCGGGGCCAGATCTCCCCCACTGCTCAAAACTTCCTGCGGTGAAGGGATCGACCTCGAGTTTCGGTATCCAGACTTCCAGGAAGGTTCGGACCTGGGGAGGCAAGGCGGCCTTGTCTTCGAAAGTCTTGCGGAATTCGGCGTAGGATCGGACCGACCAGGATGTCGCGGGGCGTGGGGGGGTCATCGATCTCTCTCCCCAATTCTGCAACGCGGAAATAGCCCTTCCTGATTCTGGAGAATCAGCGTCGGGCGAGAACCGCGAGGGCGTTGGTTGCTGGCAGGGCATGGGGCTCCACCAGCAAGGTTTTCAAGCCGATATCGCAGGGTGCCCACCTATCGCTCCTTTTCAAAAAAGGCCCAGGCGATTCGGTAGTCCTCTTCGCGATCCGGTTTGAAGAAGGGGGCCTGGTAGGTGATGGTCTTTTCGCGAGGGCCGCCGGGGAGGGTGTCGTCCAGGAAGGTCTTGGAGACAGTGCCTGCGGTCAGGTGCTTGATGTCGTCCCAACCGAGGGCAATGCCAGACTCCCGCCAGGCGGCATGACCGGGGAGGGCGGGGGCGTCCACGGTGTAATAAGTCCCTGCCGCCAAATCTGCGCGACGGGACCTACGCGGTAGGCCAACGCTCACCAAGCCTTTGCTGGGGGTGAAGACGATGCGACCCTGCTGGTCATACCAAGTGTCGGCCTCGTATTGGCGCATGACAGGGAACTGTACACGGTAGATTGTAAGCAGTTCATCAATTGTAAGTTCTAGCGATTGTGCCACTAGGACATCGAGCTCGAGAAGTGCTTGTCGGCGGTGGTAATCAGCCCTAAGGGCGCAATTCCTTTGCCAGATGGGACTGAGATCAGTAAAGAATTGAGTCGGCAAAACACGTGCACCAAGATGGTTACTGTCAGATCGAATAGTCCATGTCTGGTCAAAGAATTCGGGTAGGAATTGTTCGGCCCATAGCTCTGCATAATCAGTCGTGACCGAGATCAGAGACATCGATCTAGAAGCAATCGGACCCCAACAGGGTAAATCTGGCCATGGGAGCAACTCTGCCAATTCAGATCGGAAGTTTGCTTTGCCTGTTGTCTTGACCCAAAAATCGGCCAGCAGGGAACAGCTAATTGCAAAGAATTTGATCAGATCTACTGATTTCTGAAAGGTATATGAGGTCACGCCATCAATATGGGCTGTCCCAACTGGCGCAATGGAGGGAATGAGCGTTCGCTCGCCCGATGGACTCAACATTTTTCGGGCAACCCATCGATACGCCGTCGTAACGTGACGTCCTTGAACCTCACCGTCAAACACCCAGGACACCTTCGGTGTCCTGGATCTGTAATCATCCTTTGTGCAAGCAGGAATGTAGTTAGTGCGAGGCAGATACGCATCGGGTAATGTCAATAGGTCTAGATCACTGTATGCCTTGTTGGTGTTACACAAAGCCTTTGGAGTGTTGTAGAAAGGATTACCAACAAAGAAATGTGGCCCAGATAATATCCATTGCTCTGCGGATCCCGGGAACTGTGTTTCACGGCGAATTGTTCCATCTTGCTGCGCTAGCGTTTCATTCCAATGCTGGGTTGTGAAGAACTGATTCCCTAGGTCGCCCAGTCGTGTTGGTTGTGCAGCGAACTTCTCAAGCACGCTCAACAGTGGTTGGGCATGGAGAGAGGGTAATCGTGCCTCCAAGGGTGTTGTTCCTGCATCGTCATACAACTTTGCAAACAGAGCAAGTTGACTTTCTGAAATCAAAACCATACGGGCATGGTGTCCCTCGATGCACCATCTTACTTTTGTGCGTCCATCTGGAAGTTCTTCTTCCTCTTTAATCCCAGGGATACGACCAGCGCCAACATGCGAAATGGAATCGTCTATGGTTCTTACACTAAACAGGTTGGCCATATTCATAAAATTTGGGGCAGAAGTTAAATGGCCATAGATATTCACACTGAAGCATGTTTGATTGTGCACATCTTGGAAAAACTTTGATCCATTCACGACCTCATTCCAAAACTGGAAGTGCCCCCGGAGTCGTCGATATAAAGCTGATCTGAAAGAACCACCGTTGGGATCGTCGTAAACCCCCTCTGGATGCAGGAATCCAGTCACACCCTTTTCTGTAGCGTGGTCCCAGGCTTGGGGCAAAAAGCACTTGAAGAGGTTCGCCTTCTGTCCCGCCAGAAGTGGATAATTCACGGTTGCATTGAGGAAATTCTGAATTCCTATGCATTCCTCGAATTCCTCCCGCCACTCATCTTTGAGTCCATTGATTTTTTGGAAACATTCATTTCGGAGATTAGCCAATGCCGTGGCACTAATACTACGAATTATATACCGCGGTTCAGAATCACCCAAAACAGCCCCGCTGTTCCACTCCACCTTCAGCCAGGGAGGATTCCCCAGGGTCAAATCAAAGCCTCCGTTGTCCCGGAAGAGGTCCGCAAATTCCAGATGCCAGTGGAAGAACCTCCGCTTCTGGGCCTGCTCCTCCGCAAGCTGGAACCGGGGCGAGGCCTTCATCAGCTTCTCCAGGTTCACCACGCCGAAGCGGTCCAGGAAGGTCTGGGCTTCGACCCGGTCCTGGGTTTCGGCATAGAGGTTCGGCTGCTCGGCAGCCATGCTGGTGGTGTTTACGCTGCCGAAGAGCAGGGTCTCCAGGTCGAAGAACCACGCCTCCCGGTCCGGCTGGTCACTATGGCGGTTGATGGGCCAGAACCAGAGGGCGCACCAGTAGTCCATGACCAGTTTCAGACGCCGGTAGGCGGAGGCGTTGACCACCCCTTCCGCCTTCAATTCCTGGGCCTCGATCTGGTCCTTGTAGGAGAGTGCAGTGCCCTGCCCCGTGGCCTCTCGCCCGTAGATGGCATAAGGATCCGTAGTGCGCTCCCGCAACCGACCCAGGGCCTGAGTGTGTTCCTGCCAAAGTTCCTCCACCTTGGCGCTGAGGGCCTCCAAGCGTTCGATCTCGCCATGGCTGTAGGGCTTGCAGAACTCCCGGCGCCAGGCATTGATGGCCTGGATCTGATCGGGGTAGAGACCCTGGACTTCAGCGCCGGCATACTTCGCCATGCCATTGTCCGGCAGGAGGAAATGCCAGATCTGGCCGGGCTGCCTGGGCTGGGCCATGGGTATGGCCGTGGGGGCGTGCTCCAGCCAGGCCGTGGCGGCGTCCTCACCCCGCTTGCGGGGCCGCAGGGCATCCTTGGCGTAGACCTGCCTCCGGGCGCCGATGAGGCTGTTGCCGCAGTGCAACTGAAGGCCGAACCAGGGCACGAAGCGGTCCTTGGACAGGGCGTTGAGCCAGAGGGACACTTCCGCCAGTTCCACGGCCACCGGGTTGAGGTCCACCCCGAAGACGCAGTGATCAGCGAGGTACATCTTCACCCGCTGCTTCTCGATGCCGTACTGGTCCTGAGGAATGCGCTCATCCCGTGCCCGTTGCATCAGTTCCAGGTAGAGGTCCGCCAGCTGGCTGACGGCCTCGTTCAGGAATGCTGCGCTGCCCATGGCGGGTTCGCAGATGCGCAGCGACAGGATCTGCTCCGCCTTGGCCCGGGGATCAGGCAAGGGATCGAGCTGTTCCTTCACCAGTTCCTTGAGGGCGTACTTCACCAGGCTGCGGGTAAGGACTTCCGGGGTGTAATACGAGGCGGACTTTTCCCGGTCGCGGCCCGCCATGCGGTAGATGAAGCTGCCCTTTTCATGTTTCTTCAGGCTACTTTCGCCCCGCTCGTTCTTCACGTAGACCTTCTCGGCGTCCGTGTAGGCCTCTAGAGCATGGGCGTTCACGAAGTAGCCCGTTTCCAGTTCGTCGTAGTCCGCGTCGGCCTTCTTTACCTCATAGAGATCTTCCTGGGCGAAGAAGCCCCGGTAGGACAGCAGGGCCTCGTAGACGGCCCCCAGCTGGTTGATGCCCAATTGGGCGTAGCTGATGCGCCCGCGCCGGCGCCGGCCCCGGGCGGGCTTGCTGAGGCTCATGAGCTGGATGACCTTCTGGAGCAGGTGGTTCGGGAATACCACCCGGTCCAGCAGCTCGGTGCGCGCGGGATCGAAGAGGTGGCAGCGCAGCGGGCGCATCTCAAAGGCATCCCGCCCTGATTGGTCCGAGCCCATGCGCAGGGTGCCGTGCTCCTCGGTCCCCTCGGCCACCAGCTTGAAGAGACACTGGAGGCTGTCGTGGAGGAAACGCCCGTTCCGATCGGCCTCCAGGGTGAGGGGCATCAGTTCCAGGTCTCGAAGGGCTTCCAGGGAGTAGCCCTTGAGGTAGACTTCGGAATCCACGGGGGCATAGCCCAGCTCGGGCCGGGCCTCGATGTAGAACAGGAAGAGCAGCCGGTACATGTAGCGCAGGCACTCCATGGAGAGCCGCTGCGCATCCTGGTTGTAGGCGGCCTTCTTGGCGTCCTTGGCCTGTTCGATGAGCTGGCGGGCGGCCTCGTCCCCCAGCCGCTCGATGCACTCCCGCAGAGCGTATTTGAGATCCTCGGACACCCCGTAGGCGTGCTTGTGGGCATTCTCCTCCAGGCTGTCCAGGAGGCTCAGCCCCTGGGCATCCAGCAGGGAATCCCGATGCAACAGCACGGACACGGCCTTGAGGGTATCGGTCTCCTTGCGGGCCAGGAGTTCCCGCCAGTCGAAGCGCAGCAGGCGATGCTGCGCAAACTTGGCCCGATCCAACAGCAGCCACTGGTAGGGGCTGGCCAGCAGCACCCAGCGGGGCGGCGCGGCCTGGGTGAAGACGGACTGGGCCAGGAGCTTCTGCCAGTCCAGGGCGTCGTCCTTGAGCATGAACCGGGGCACGGGCAGGTCCTGGAGGCTCTTGAGCTGCTCCGGATGAATCCGCAGGCCCAGGGGATCGGCATCCAGATCCTCGCCATCCGTCAGATTCGTCGCCTCCAGCACCCAGAGCAGGGGCTCGCCCTGGGGGGTCCGGAGTTCCGCAAGGAGGGGCAGGTCCGGGCTGTCCACCCGCTCCTGGAGGCTGACGCGCTGGGGCTCCCAGGGCAGATCGAAACAGTCCAGGAGGCGGCGTGTCAGCTCCCGACCGCTCTCCAGGCGCACCCGGGCCGCCTGGGGACGCTTGAGGCCATCCATGGTCTGGATGCCTTCGCGGGACAGGCTCGAGAGGCGGGCCCAGGGGGTGCGCCAGACGGGCTCACGCTCGCCCCGGGTCCGAGCGGCCTCCCTGGCCTCGGTGTCCCGGGTGGTCCAGGTTTCCAGCACTCCCCGAACGTCATTGCTGAAGATCTCCGACAGGTAGTGCTCGGAGTAGAACTCGTTCTCGCTGGTCAGGCCGATCCAACTCATGCGGGTAGCCCCGCCCGAAGCGACTCCATGCTCCGCACGGTGGCCCCCAGTCCTTCCCAGGCCTTGGGATGGCAGCTGAAGAGCAGGATCTGGTGACGCTCGGAGGCATCGAAGAGAATGCGCTTCATCCGTTCCAGGCGTGTGGCATCGCTATGCACCAGGGCATCATCCAGGATGATGAGGGTGGGCTTTCCAGCCTCTTTCAGGAGATCCGCGTAGGCCAGCCGACAGATGAGGCCGATCTGTTCGCGGGCACCATAGCTGAGGAGGTCCACTTCCATGGCCTCGGTGCCTGACCCCTGAAGGCGCTGGACCAGGTCCGGCCCCAGGGTTTCACCAACCTGGAGCACCGCCCCAGGGAACAGCAACCCGAGATAGTGCTCCATCTTTTCCTTGATGGGACCCATGAGCTGGGTCGTCAGTTCCTGGCGCTTCTGCTGCAGAAGGTCCAGCAGGAGGGACAGGCACGCGGCTCTCCGCGTCAATTCCTGGGCGCGGGCCTCGGCTCGCTCATAATCGGCCTTGGCTGCGTCCAGTGCTTCCTCAATGCCCTGGGAGCCGGCCTGTTCCAGTTGGCCCTGAATCCCCCGTTGCTCCAGCTTGTGATCCTGGTAGCCCTTGAACGCCTGCTCGGAACTCTTCTTGAAGCGCTTGGCGTCCTGCTCGAGCTGCTCGGGCCGAGCCTGCTTGATGGCCTCTTCCTGAGCGACAACCGTCTGCTTCAACTCGACCAACTGCCCCTGGTCCTTCAGTAGCGCCGCAGCTGTCTCCTGGACTTTATTCACGTGGAGGTCTGAAGTCACTTCGGTCTGCAGGTCGCCGTGTTCCCGTCTGGCATTTTCTGCATCGCGCCCAAGCTTGATGAACTCATCAGAGACTTCGCCAGCCTTCTCCCTGGCATCCTCCCAGGCGCCGTAGGCATCCGTCCGGGCCCGCTCAGCCTTCTTCACCGAAACCGGAGGCTGGGCCGGGGGGTTGGGCAGAAGGGCCAACAATTCCTTGGCCTTGGTGAGGCGGGTCTCAAGGCTTGCGATGGCTTGGTCCAGGGCGGGGAGACCCTCCGGGGCAGCCTGATCCAACAGCGCCTGCTGCAATTCTTCCTGCTGCTCGGCCTCGCTCGCCGCCTGCACGCAGGCCTCGGCGGCAGGCAAGTCCTGGACGCCGAGCTTCTTCAGCAGCGTCTGGTGCTCTCTTTCAACCTTGGCCTGATCCGCGGCATAGTTCTCAAGATCCTTGCCGCCGGGGGTGATGGTCAGGGTGCCCAGGCCCGGAAGCGTCAGACGTGCGGCCTGAAGCAGGGTCTCTTCCCCTTTACCCTGGATGCTGCGCCCATCAAGATCCAACGACTTGCCCTTGCTCAGGTCGAAGCCCAACCGCGTGGCGGCGGCCTCCTGCTTCAATTGCAGATCCTCGCTTTCCCGAACCTGCTTCTGCAAGCGCTTCAAGTCCGCAGGCGAGATCTTGCCAACCGAGAGCAGCTTCTGGAGATTGACCAGTTCTGCGGCGCTGGCATCGGCGATCGTCTTCGCACCCTGACTGGCTTTGATCTGGGGCTCCAGGTCCTGGATCTGAACCGTGAGCGTCGCGCGCTGTTCCTCCTGCTGGGAAAGAGCCAGGACCTGCTCGGCGGTATCCACGTCAACCTTGGCCCCCGACACGTTCTCCTGAGCCTGTTTGAATCTTCCCTCGGCGCCCTCAAGCGCCGTGGTGAGGAGTTCCAGCGCCTTGCCCCGCGACTCAAGTTCCGTTTCCCGGAGCACAAGGCCATGGTGGGTGGCTTGCAGAAGCTCGATGTGGTCCACCAGCTTGTCGCGGTCGCTGATTTTCTGGTCCAGTTCACCGCGGAGTTTCTTGATTTCAGCCAGCTGATCGTTCGCAGCCCTTTCCTGAGCTTCGAAGGTGTCCCAGGCCCGGGCCGATTCCTCCTCCTGGATGTCCTGAGCCAGGGCGGCGAGGCGGTCCACCTGGGCCTGATAGGTACTCAATTTCTTGGTGAGCCTGTCCACGTCCTCAGCAAGCTGGTCACGCCGCTCTAGGGCCTCCGCATAGGCGTTCCGGGGTCTGCGCTTGCCGGTGAGAAGTTCGTCATGGGCCGCCTGCACGGCTTCGATGACCTCGTCCCCTTGGCTGCTGGCGATGGCACCGAGGGTTGTGTGGAGGGCTCCCCGCAGCTGGTCCCCGGCATGGTCAAGGGAGGTCTGGACAGTCTGGACGGTGCCCTGTTCCACCCACAGCAGGCCAGGAATGCCCCAGTGCTCGGGCTTGCTGGCTCCCTTCCCGGGAAGGTTGAATCCGAGCAGGTTAGCGAGCAGGATTTCGGCCTCGTCGCTCTTGTGGACTTGCGCGCCGACGGAAAGCTCACAGGATTTCTTACCCAGGAACTGCTTTCGCAGGCGGTAGTTGCTCTCCTGGGTCGTGAAATCGACCTCTACCTCCGGCTCACCCTGCTTGTTGACGCGAGGCGCGAGGTCTTCCAGGCTGCCGGACTTGTGCCGCTCGAAGAAAGCCGCCTGGATAGCCCGGACCACGGTGCTCTTCCCACTTTCGTTAGGGCCGGTAAAGAGGTTGAGGCCGGGCTCCAGGTTCAGGATCTCAAGCGGGGCGATGAACTGGCGGAAGTTGGTTAAGCGAAGCCGTGTGATTTTCATGCCTTCACCCCCTGGGCGTTCCGGGTTCTGAGGATGCTGGCGAGTTCCACCAGGGCATCCCCGGCGGCCAGGCGCTGCGCTTCGGTGGGATAGGCGTCCTGCCCTGACTGCAGTTCCTTGAGCACTTCATCCAGGTAGCCATCCACATGCAGGGCCCGGATGTCTTCCTCCGTGGGCTGGAACTGGAGACCGGAGCGATCAGCCTCAAGAGATCGCAACCGACCTTCGGCCGTGCCCAGCATGGTCTCCAGGCGATCGAGCCCGGCCAGATCGATGCGGCCCGCCACCGTGAGCCGCAGCACATCGGTGCTAGTCAATCGACCCAGCAGGGCGGCCAGCAGGTCGAGATCACTGGAGACTTGCAGATCCGCCTCTTCCAGGTGCCACTCGAACTGGCCGACGCGGTGGGGGGTCACAACGGGGTCGGTGCCCGGAGACGTGATCTCCACTTCGAGGACATGCCCCGGCGCGTTGCCCTTGAATCGGTCCCGCTCGGGCGTACCGCTGTACCAGGTGCGGGGGGCCACCTGTTTTAGGCCATGCCAGTCGCCCAGGGCCAGGTAGTCGAGTCGCGCGGTGGTCTCACGGTCCGCCGCAATCGGATTGGCGGAATCGGCTTCCTCGGGAATGACCCCCTGGAGGCTGCCATGTGCCAGCCCCACACGGATAAAGCCAGGCTCCGTGTCCATCTCGGGGAAGGTCGTGGTGAGGTCGGAGGAGGTCTGCCGCTGGGTGAGGGGGGCGGCTAGAACGGCCAGCCCCAGTTCGGGGAAGGTCCGGCATTCCACGGTCTGGATGAAATGGACATTGGCGGGCATGCATTTCAGACGCTGGGCGCGGGTCCAGACGCTCTCTGCCAGAGCCGCGTCATGGTTGCCCGGAATCATGATCCAGGGGCCAGGAAAACCCTCCAGCGCGTTGAACAGCTGGTGGATGGTCCGATCCGAAATGGTTTGGGCATCGAACACATCACCCGCAACCAGCACGGCATCGGCCTTGAGCCGGGTGGCAAGGCCCGCGATGGTCTTCACCGCTGCAACGCGGGCTTCACTGAGGGCAGATGCGTCTTCCTGCGTGAACCGGCTGTAGGTGCGGCCGATCTGCCAGTCGGATGTGTGGAGGAATCTCACCATGGCGTGTCCTGTCAGAAGTCGGCGGGTCGGCCGGTGAAGACGGCCGCCACCAGGAGGTAGGGTTCAGGTTCCGTGGTCTGGGTGTTTTCCAGCCAGTCCCGGTGATCTTTGAAGATCCGCTCGATGTGCACACGACCGTCCTCGGCCCGCCGGTTCAGGATCTGCGCCGGCTGGTTGGTATCAAGCGAGGCTTCTAGGGTTCCCAGGTGCCTGGTTCTCAGGGTCTCGAGGTTCGCGATCAGTCGGTCGAGACGCTCCCGCGCCTGCTCCTCGCGCTGAGTCCGGCCGCGAATGAGGGCCTCCTTGCCCTTGGCTACAGCGGCGGGCAGCAGGGCCTGGAGGCCTTCGGTGGACCCCAGTCGGCCTGGATTGGGAAGACGCCCCGGCTGGAGGTTCAGGCGGTCCAGGAGCGACTGCAGCGGTTCGGTTCCGACAAACTCCCGGCCCACCATCCGCACAGCCACCCAGTCATGGATGAGGATGTAGCCGCGGCGATTGGGGTAGCCCCCCTGGAGCAGCACGATGTCCTCGTCCGCACCGAGGCTCGGGAGCCGGAGAATGGGCGCCGTGTGCCGCCCAAAGGCGCCGAGGGCCCGGTCCCCCAGCCACTCCATGACCGGATGCAGCGGCCACAGATACTGGATGTCGGGCCAGGGGCTGTCCTCCTCCCGGCAGCGTTTCAGCTCAACGTAGAGGCGGGCCTTGTCTGGCGTCAGGAGGAACCGGTCATGGGCTGGCCAGATCTCAGCCGGGAGGTGCCGGAGCCGGGCCTGGAGATCCTCGGGTGCCGTCAGACGCAGGGTGCGGGACTCCACATCCGCCTGCAGATCCGGGTTTTCAGCCACCAGCATGCGCAGGGCCTCCTCCGCATAGGCCAGATCGTCGGCATAGATCCGGGGTCTGGTTCCGACAAGGTCCTCGAACCTGGAGCTGGGGGCAACCTCTGGCAGGAAGTTCTCCAGGGGATTGGTGGAACCCTCAATTGGACCGAGGATGCTGGCGAAAATGCCGGAGATGTCATCCTCGGGCCGGGTGACCTGGGCCATGGCCTCGGCAGTGATGTCCTCTTCCTGGGCGATGTCGTAGACCCGCATAAACTCGGAGGGATCGCCGATGTTCTTCTGGGCCTGTTCGTCCTTCTGGATCAGGACCTCCAACACTCGAGCATCGCCCCGGACCTTCAGGTTGGCGGAGTCGGTCAGCAGGTAGCGGATCTGCGGCTGGTGCTGCTGCCCATAGCGATCGATGCGGCCATTCCGCTGCTGGAAGACCATCAGTGACCACGGGATGTCGAAGTGGATCATCCGGTGGCTCTGGTGGTGCAGGTTCAGTCCCTCGGAAGCCACATCGGAACAGATCAGCAACCGGGCGGTGTCCTCGCGCTTGTTGAAGCGCTCGACGGTCTCCATGAGGTCGCGGTCCGGCTGATCGCCCCGGAGGAAGAGCACCTGGTTTTCCCGGAGGCCGAGGTCAGCCAGGAGGTGTTCCCGCAGGAACTCGAGGGTCACGAGGCTTTCGGTGAAGAGCACCAGCCGATCATCGGGGTCGCTCCGGTTCCACCCGAGAGAGCCCGCGCCGCGCGGGGACAACAGGGTGCAGAGGCGCTGGTACTTGCTGAAAGAACCCTTGTCCACGCCCTGCAGCGCCTCCTGGAGGGTCTCCAGGGTGCCCAGGTCTCGAGCCGTCTCAGCCGTAACAGGTTTCCTTCGGAGCTTTTCTATCCGGTTGTGGATGGTACTCAGACAGGCGGAGGGGCTGCTGAAGAGGGCCTTCTCCAGCGTGGTCCGGAAGAGTCGCCCCGCGCCGACCCCGCCGCCATCCAGGGTGTGGAAGGTTGCCTGGGTGAGCAGGTCGTAGGCGGCCTCCTCGGGAGCCGAGGCCTGCGTCCGGACGGTCTCGATCTGGCGGTCGGGGAAGCTGGCCTGGAGCTGTTCCCGGACATCGGCCTTGAAGCGACGGATGACCAGCCCCTTGTCCCGGAAATCCTCCGTGGAGTAGTCCTTCGGATTGGCAATGGCCGTGGGGTCCAGCATGTTCATCAGACTGGCGAAGCTCTCGGCCTTCCCATCGTGGGGGGTGGCCGAAAGCATGATCAGGGTGTCGGAGCGGGTGGCCAGGAGTTTGGCCAGCTTTGCCCGCTGGGAGCCGGAACTGCGCTCGGCGACGTTGTGAGCTTCGTCGATGATGATGATGTCCCAGTAGGCGCTTTCCAGGTAATGCCGGTACTCAATGTCCTGCTTGAGCGTATCGATGGAGATGATCGAGCGGTCGAAGTAATGGAAGGGATTGTGATTGGCGGGGATGCGGTTGCGCACCCGCTGGAGTCCGGAGGAATCCAGCCGCACCAGGGGGATGGTGAAGCGGTTCCAGAATTCCTGCTGGAACTGCCCCAGCATGGATTTCACCGCAAGCACGAGGATGCGCTTGCCGCGGCCCCGGGCGATGAGTTCGCTGACCAGGATGCCCGCCTCCAGCGTTTTCCCGAGGCCCACGGAATCGGCGATGAGGATGCGCTGGCGGGGCTGCTTCAGGGCCTGGATCGCGGGATCGAGCTGGAAAGGCAGATGATCCATGGCCGCACCCTGGGCCACATGGATGCGTTCGTCAGTGGGTGGGGACTTCCGCAGCAGGGTCTCGAGGTATAGCAAGCTCGCACGGTAGTTGCTGGTGGAATCATCGACGAGCTTGGTTTCGCCGGGGTCCAGCACCCGGACATCCTGCTCAAGACGGGTCAAGAAAAGGGCTTCACGGCCCCGAACGATTTCAGATAACCCCTCACAGGTGAGCAGGGATCCCCCGTCCGAGGAGACATCCACCCGCCGGATGCGCCATTCCGCATCGCGGATCTCGACGCGGAGGCCGGGAGCCAGCAGGGCCGAGGGAGAGGAACCAGGAGAGGCCATGAGGATTCCGGAAGAAGTCGTGAGGGTGGCAAGCGGTTCGGCGGGTGGAGTCAGGGTCGATCAGGTGGCGACGAAAAGACCCCACCGATGAACTCGAAGCCCGGTGAGCGGAAGCCACGACCCAACTGTTCGAGAGAACCCTGCACCTTTTCTGCGGCGCCCTGCAGCCATTGACCACAGGCATCCCGATGCGTCGGTGCCTTCCGCCCCGAGAGGGCCAGGGCCTTGGGTGTCTTCAGCATGGCGTTGATGCCATGAATCAGTTCGGAATCGGACATCATGCGATGCCCCTCGCCATCCTGCTCGATGGCCACGATCCGGGAGTGCCCCGTGGCCTTCGCATCCGTGACCCGATCGAAGAGCCGGAAGACCGCGACATGCTTGGGCCAGCGCTCCTGAGGCAGGCTGGAGACGCTCCCGGGTCTGCGCTCGGCGTCATCCAGGGCCTTCTCCATGACCTGGGTGCCAAGGCCGAATACCACGCTGGTCTTGGGGGCGTTGCGGTCGAATCGGACCTTCTTGTACCGATCCTGGATGCCGTAGTCCTGGGCCCATGCCTCCGGGGTGACAAATTCAAAATCTTCGCCCGAAGTCATCAACTCCCTGCCCTGCAGGGCCAGAATCGCCTTGAAGAAGGGGATGAGATCACCGAGGTCCACCTCGGGGATCTCCTTCGAGACAGACTGGAAATCGAATTTGGCGACGTTGCCAAGCAGGGACTGGACCACGGAAATCACGTCGGAGGAGCCGAAGGAGGCCGTCTTGGCATCGAACCAGGTGCGGCTTGAATCAGTGGAGGGACGAAGCCCCTGGCTGTAGAGGTCGTCGAAGAACCCGGACCCCTCCATGCCCAGCACCAGTTGGAGCATGTCCTCGGGATCGTCCATCACGGCGCCAAGCGCCTGATTGATGCGCGAGATCTTAGCCTGGAGCAGACCGCGAATATGGTTCTCCAGCGTCCCGGGATTGAGGAAGGTGAAGACCTCGACCTCATTCTCCTGACCATAGCGATTCAGGCGTCCCACCCGCTGATGCATGCGCATGGGGTTCCAGGGCACATCCACGTGGATGAGGGTATGGCAGCGCCTCTGAAGATCGATGCCCTCGCCTGCCGCCTCCGTGGAAACCAGGAAGCGCAGGCTCCCCGCATTGAAAAGATCAGCCTGATCCGATCGCGCGGCAGATATGGTCTTGGTTTTCCCAGCCTGGGTAACAACCCCCTCAAGGCGATTGTCCCCATTGATGAAGCCTGTGCAGCCATCTCCGTAGATCTGATTCAAGGCGGAGACCAGCAAGGCCTGGGTGGCTTTGTATTCCGTGAAGAAGAGCACGCTCCGGTCTGTCAGGTCACCCTGAAGGGTCTCGAGGATCATGTTGATCTTCGACTCATCCGTGACCTGGTCTGCCAATCCGATGAGTTCTTCCAGGAAGGGGCGCTCATTCTCAATGACCGTGATTTCATCGCTGAGTTCTGAGATCTGTTCCTCCAGGCGGCTCAGGACATCCAGATCCACATTCTCCTGGCCCGACATCTGCTCCAGGATTTCCTGCTTCCGGTCGATTTCGATCACATTGGTCGAGAGCCGGTTCAATCGCTTGGTCAGTGTCTTCCGGATGGCGGCGACCGAGCTTGAGGCAATCTTCTGCATGGACTTGAGCACAAGCCCGACGGCGCGCTGTTCATTGCCCTCCAGTTGCCCAGCATAGAGGAACCCTTCCTCGATGAAGGCAGTGAGGCGACGGTAGAAGGCGGCTTCTTCGTCGGTATAGGCGTAATCCAGGGTCCGGACCCGGTGGCCCCGGAACAGGCGCTTCCCCTTCAGATCCGTCGCACAGACCTTGTTGTTCCGGATCATGGCGTGCTGGAGGGAGGGGAACTGCGGTTCCGCAGGACTGTCGGGATCAAACAGATCCGGGCGGAGCAGTTCCAGGAGGGAGAGGAAGGCGTAGGTGTTCCCCTTGTGCGGCGTCCCGGTGAAGAACACGGAGGACTGGACCACCTTCTCGTCGAACATCTTCTGGAGCAGCTGGTAGGCCTTGGTGGTGCGACCGTCCTCATAGGCGCCATAGTGATGGGCCTCATCGACGAGCACCAAGTCCCATGTTCCCGAACTGAGCATCCGGGCGTGGCGGCCCTTATGGTCTTCCCGGAGGGTGTGGAAGGAGGCCACGACTGCAGAATGGTCCTCCCAGAAATGACCGTTGGGCTTATCCAGCGCGGGATCGTAAACCGTGGTCCGGAGGTCGAACATCTCCCGCAACCGAATCGCCCACTGTTCGGTCAGGCTGGCGGGGCAAAGCACAAGGAAGCGGCACTGACGCTGATGGGCGAAGGTAGACATCAGGATGAGGCCCGCCTCGATCGTCTTCCCCAACCCGACATCATCAGCCACCAGCCAGCGGGAAGGCCAGGTTTCCGTCACCTTGCGGCAGACCCAAAGCTGGTGGGGAAGCAACTGGATCCTCGAAAGCGAGAACACCCCCCATTGCCGATTGAGGGACCTCACTGCGTGGGCCTGAGCCTTGGCTAGGACTTCCAGCGGATTGTGCCATTCAGGATCAGCCAAAGCCTGTTCCCAAGAGGGGAGAGGCCGCAGTTCGGTGGTGGCCACCCGGAGAATGGTGCCCTTGAATTCGACCAGCGCCAGACCATCTGTCTGCTCAACCTGCAGGGTACCGAGGCCGTGCTGGGAGTGGAGGACCTGGGTGCCGTAGGGAAGTGTCATGCCGTGGACCTACTTGTAGTTGTGTTGGATGGACGACTATAGCCCGGTTACCCAGGTCGACTGTCAGCTAACCTATTGGTCCGTTGTAATGTCGCTGCCGAGGATGTCTTCGCGCAGAGTTTTATCCTCAGCGAAAGCAAGGAGCGGTAGATCGAAGGTTCTTTCGGGAAGGGCCATCCCTTCCTCTTGCAAGGCTGAAAACACCGCCGCATAGATATCTCGGGAGGCCCCAGGATCGCGTCGGTCCAGCTCTACAGGTGCCGAACCGGCCCAATGGAGACCGTTGAGCAGCTTACGGACAGGCGCGACCGGAGCAAAAGCATGGGGATCCAGGTGGCGGTTGGTAAGAACCTTCGTGCGGCGGAGTTCACGCAGCACGATGTTCAGCCCGTGGCCCATGATCCGGCGGAGACTCGGTATCTTCCCCAAGCCGGATCTGCTCAGTGCTGGGTCGGTGGCTGGAACCGCAAGGTGTAGGATATCGAAGTCCGCCTTCCGCTTATCCTGCATACGGAAAAGTTCGATGTAGGGATCCAGGGCGAAGCCGATCCGGTGCATGGCGCCGAATAGCATTCGGAGGAGATGATCGTAATCTTCCTGGAACTCCGTCTTTTCCTGGACCTGGCGGTTGAGGAGGTTCATCCAGTGGTCGTTGGCGCCTGGCTCTCCCACCGCGGGGGGATTTTCAACTAAATCCGACCAGACCTCTGCCTTGATCTGCTTGTGGATGAAACGCCTCAACTGCTCGTTGCTGTAGTAACCCACCGTGCGGCCTGCCCCGAAGACCAGGAGTTTCATCCAGGCGACCCGCTGGGAGGTCTCACTGCCATCGTTGAAGTCCTCATACTCCAGACCGCTGCCATAGGCCTCGCCGAAAGCATCCTGTTCAGATGTGTCCAGAGCGTCCCACCAGGCATAGATCTTCCGCAGGGAATCTGGACCAGGAAGTTTGGGGGTTTCCTGAGGTGGCTCCTCTGGCACCTCGTGCTCCTCCGGTGGAGGGGTGAGATACCGACGAAGGGTCCCGGGCGTCGATGCATTTCTCAGCAACCACCCCCTGGCCAGGTTTCCAGTGGTGGCAACCTCGAGATAGCGCTTGACCGAAGCGCGGAGGGCGAGGTTCTCCCAGGCACCGATGAGCCAGCGACCGATGAGTTCCGTGGGCAGGTCATGCTTGCGAAGGTTCTTCAGCAAGGCCGTAGCCGAGGCTCCGTAGGCGGTATGAGTTCTCTCATTTCCAGGTGCCAAGGCCCACAAAAGCTGATTTTCATCATCAGGCAGGGCAAGGCGTCCTACGGCGCCATAGCCGTCTCCGGAATCGGTGAGCGCTTGGACATCCAGGTCCGTGCGCAAGGCCTGGACGAGCCCATGCCAGGACTCTGAGGGAAGGAGCTCGAGGAGTGCGTAGATTCTTGCGCAGGCTTCCGGGGTGGGCCGGTCTGAAAGGATGGCCTTAAGAAGGCCAGGTTCATCAACCACCCCTGGATGTCCTGACACAGTCCGATAGTGCTGCAAGCCACTATTCCACTGGCCCTCCGTGATGCAGCCCTCACGCAAGCCCAATTCGCCGACCAGCCGTTGGAGTTCCTCCCAGAAGGGAGCTACACGGGAGTTAGCGCTTCGGAGCACCGAATGAACGCCATTCGCTGATTGAAAGCCCCCCATCCCGTCAGGGCAGCACGCGACATCAGCCCACAAGGGCTTGAGTCCCTCCATAACAGCCAGTTGGTAGGGCATCTGGTCCCCACCCGTGCCCGTGGCCATGCGACCCAAGGGCCCCGCAAATCCCTCCCAAAGCTGCTGGAGAAAGGATTCGCGCCCAAAGGGGAGTTGCCCCTCGGTCACCGGGGAGGCCAGGAATCCTTCCAGCGACTCCTTCGCGATGCCGCCAAGAATTCGGAAATGCTCCAGGTTGTTGGCACTGTCGGCATCCCCGAGGCGGGTGCGCCCCTGATCCAGTCCGAAGGGAGCCTGGAGCATGACCTTCAGGCCCGGTCCCCATTCCTGCTTGGTCGGAGCCATTGCCCAAAGCGTCTTCGCACCCGCCGGCAGTTCGAGCTTGCCTTGAGAATTAAACGCCATGAGGAGGGCGTGGCGCGAATCGCCAAAGCGCAGATACCCTTCTCTGGATTTTGTGCCCATCCATTGCACATCACACTCGCCGTTGGTCCATAGGCTCAGGGGGTTCCAGGTCAAGTCCTGGGTCTTGCCCGAGGGGAGCACGCGGCGCAAGGTCCGGATTTGGCGGCTGAACGCCAGCAAGGGCAGACCGAGGTTCCAGAACTCATCGACCAGACCCTTCGCAGAATCGGCGGCGTGCTCCGAAAGGGGCAGATGGATCAGAGTGCCCCTGGTCGATGCGGCCATGGAGGCATGAGATCGGAGGGGCGCCGCAAGGTGCTCCATATCCACAAGATTGGGGAAGATGCCAGCATCGATCGTGAAGGCTAGGGACGCACTGAACACGATGGGACGATCTGTGATGAGGTAGATGCTTTTGAACCCCAGCCCATGCTCTCCCACCTGGGTGTCGGCCTTGCTCGACACATTGAAGCGGAGCATGTTCTCCAGGTCGTTCTTGAACCGAAGTTCCTTGATGCCATTGGCCTGGTAGAAACAGATGGGTCGGCCCCAGTGACGGATGTTAAGGCTTTCCGATCCCTCTGCTTCGGCCACGGAAAAGGTCGCCCCATTCCCTAGCGTGGCGGGATCTGTTTTCAATACTTCCCAATCCGCGTAGGCATCCTCTGCGTTCTGATAAAGCTCATAGAGGATGCGATCTTCTGAATATTGCCGCTTCCTGATGTGATGACGCACACCGGAAAGCAGGGCCTCCTGAATGTCGGATTCCCCCAGGGAATCCACCAACCTGTCGTGAGCCTCCTCAACGGCCTTCTTCGCATCCCTGACCTGATTGGCCCCAGAGCTGGCCAAGTACTCTGTCTCAGCAAAGAAGTCCACCTTGTCCTTGTATGACCCCAGCAACTGAGAAAGCTTGGCTGGGCCGGGCAGACGCTTTTCCATGTCCTTCGACAGCTGACTGATCGTGACTTCTATATTCTGCTTGATTGATTTCTGGACCCCGCGCAGGTGCATCTGGTCCTGGTGGGAGAGGAAATCGCCCCAGAGCTGCTTCCAGCATTCCTGGTTGGTGGCATCCCAGACCCGTCCTTGACCTTCGTCGTTGCAATAGGCCTTCATGAGAAGGTCCCGAGTGGCTTCCTCGATCCGCCGATTCAGGGCCTTCGCACCGAAACGCGCACATTCCTCCTTCGACAGGGGGGGGGCGAGTAGCACCTGGATCTCGCGAGATCGGATGGCTTGGCGATTCCTTCGGAGGGTGGCGATCGAGACCCCTGGGATCACCTTTTGAACCAGAGCATCCTCGATGTGCGAAAGTTGAACCTGCTGGCCATCCATGGCGGTGTAGGAACGATGGCTCCCCTTCGTGGCGACGACGGCTGACACGTTATGCCGGTCGAAGGCCAGATCCTTTCTCGCCGCATCCCCCTCAGTGATTCCGCTGGCGATAGAGGCTTGCAGATCACCGTTCATCGAAAGCTGGTTGCGGATATGCCGTAGCCCAGTCTCATCACCCAGCCGGGAATTATCGAGAAACGAGATTGCAGTATCACGGTGATTGCCTCCCATCACGCTGAGGAAGCAGGCAACGAAGGGACGAGGCACCCCTTCCTGAACCCAGGGTGCGAAATAGCCCTTCAGATCTAACGCCACCTTCCGATCCTGCGCATCCAGGGTGACGGGCCACTCAAAGGCAAGTTGGCGAAGGACTGTGTGCCAGTCCTCGGCAAGCAGGTTGTTGCGGTCATGATCCTGATCCAGGAGGTCAGGATCAGGGAATTGCTGTGCCGACTTCCAGATCCCGTTATCCGTCGGAAGGAACAGGCCGACAAAATCACTCGGTACCGGGGCCCGTCCAAGCCCCTGAAGATAGGCCTTAAAAAGGGCCATGCCCAGTCGATCTCCATGCCCATCCTCATTACGATGGGCATGGCTTCCGACCTTCAACAGCAGGGCCTTGTAGCCAGCAGCAGGCAGCGGCTGGGTGGAAAGGCCGTTGATCAGCTCCAGAAGGTCCGCGATCAGCAAACCTTCCTGAACCAGACCCGTAAGCAGACCCAAGGCTGGGCGGGGACATACTCCGACTTGGAGGTCGAGGCGCTCCCCATGGACAAGGATCTCCAATTCCTGCTGGTTGGTGATCATGCCCGAGCAGCCCAGCTGGAAGACCTCCGGGCAGTGGCGGGCTAGTTTCAAGAGCTTAAATGCTCGGGATCGTGGCACCTGATTCAGGAGAGGCACGACATGGTCCTGCCATTCCTTGTGGTTGCGGGCGGTGGCGGCAACCACACCTTCGGCATAGCCGCGATAGCCCGTGTGGTCGACTTGGCCCGAGGCGGCCGAAAGGACGACGCCCCAGCCCTCACCAAGATCAGGTGGCAACTGCACCAGGCAATCGAGGGAAGTGGCTGCCGGGAATTCGGGACCCGCCGTGACCGGAATCCAAGGATTACGCCTGAGTTTTTCCCGAACCTCCTGGTTCAGCCCGGTTTCACCATTGGTCCGACCAAGGTTGTCCAGGAGTTGGATTGCAAACCTATGAGGCTGGTCCTGGTCCAGAACCCATTCCACAGCCTTCGGGGCGCTCCAGGGTTCCCATGAATCGGCGAAGGCTCTGTAGCTGGGGTGTTCAAGGGCATAAGCGGCAAACATCAGGACACCCGGAGGAGTCCAGGCGGGACTTCCGGAGACTCGCCGGTAAGTCTGTTCTGTGTTGATGGCACCGAGTTGCCCACCTCCGAGGTCATGCAGAGGCAGCCTAGCCCAGGCACGGCGATTCTCGGGCACAGAGGGCAGATTCAGGTGACCGGCAATAATCGCCAAGGCCTTTGCGCTCCAATCTGCTGCATCCCCTTGGGTCGGCGGAGCAATGCAGGTCGGATTTTCCAAAGCCCACTGAAGTGTGTCTTCCACGTTTTTGACGCGAACGCCGAGCCACCTGCGGAAGGGGACAGACAGTTCCGCTACCCTGGTGGGGAGGTGCGTCCAATTCGGCGATTGAGCTGCCAATTGGTCCATCAAATCTTGAATGACCCCTGCGTTGAGCCTTTGACCTACTACCTGCTGATCGACGAGGAGTTCCTGGTCGTCATCTAAGTGCACGGGAGAGGCATGGAGCAGGTAGCGTAGACCAGGCTGAAGGATGTCAACGGTCGGCACTCCGGCCAGAGCTTCCAGCAGTGCGAACCTTTCATCAAAGGAGACACTTAGGGCTGGGACAGATTCACTGAGGAAACGGGCGATGCCATAAGCCTGAGTTCTGGCCCCAAGGCCAAAGGTTGCAGCCAGCCGTGCATCAAGCAGGTAGTGGTCGCTTCCCGTCCCCAGTGCCTGGCGGAACAGATCGAAAAGCATCGGATCATCAGCAATCCAAAGCCTGTTTTCCCCCTGGACGACCTGAGCCTCGGCCAGGGTCAGGGTGGATCTCACCCCGGATCTGACCGGCAGGGACAGCTGTTCTGCAGCAGCAGGTGAGAGTTGGAGCTTCAATTCGCAAAGGAGTTCGATGAGCTTGGAGGTTTGCTCTGGATGGGCCGTCTGCGGATGGCAGGCCTCTGCGAGGGTCTTCAGATGGGAGAAATCACGGTTGGAGAGACTCAGCGTTCCCCTCCACACTCCAAGTGCGGGAGCCTCCGCATCAACGATGGACATGCCTCCTTCGACCAGGGGTCGAAGGAGAACTCCCAAGCCCTGAACCTTTTCGACAGACAGCCTGAGGACGCGTGCGTCCTTTCCAACCGCCTTCCAGGTCCAGGAGACCTCCCCCGGCCCGTTTAGCTCAAGGGTCCGTAGCAGGGCGTGCCGGGTTCCGACCGCATCGTGATGGTCCTTGATGAAGGGATCAGCCTGAAGCTTTGAGACCCATCGGGCAGTCTGTTCTCCCATGCCCTCCATGGCCCTTTCGAGCACCACAGGAAGCAGTGGCAATGTCCCTCCACGGAGCATGGCCAGGTTCCAGGAGGAGGGCACCGGTTGATCCTCGCTGCCGTCGAGACCGGTAAAATGGGTGCGTTGCTCATTGAGGAACCCGTTGGCGTGCAACAAGACCTGGCTTCCGCAATGACCGAGATCCCTTGCCCCCAGAGGGAGGAACGCCGCGGGATTGATATCGGGCAGTTCCTTCCCGGGCGCACCACTGGGCCGGATCACCATCACAGCACTGTGAGGGATCTTCGGCTCGGGCTTGGTATGGTCCTCAGGACAGTCGGGCCAATCCCGCTTTCGCTTCAAGTCGGCGAGCGTGATCGATTTATCACGGTAGCTATGAAGATAGGTCTCGGGCAGCCGGCATTCTTCGGCGAAATACATCCATTTGTGGCCAGACGAGGAGGAGATGCTTCCCTTGAAGGAACGGTGAGCCTTGCCCTTTTCCAGGAGTTCCCGATCCCGCTGCTCCCCTTCCAGATCAAAACGAAGGCGCAGGTGTAGTTTCTGATCCTTGCCCCAGGCATGAATGCTCAGGTGCTTCAATCCGCTCAACATCGGCAACATACGCAGATAGGGGATCCAGGTCTTCTCATCGCAAATCCACTCTTGGGTTGGCAGATCCTCTTGATTGAATTTCAGGATGGTGCGCTGGTCTGCGGCTTGGCGGATCGGCAGCCAGATGGCGAGGGAGGGCTTCGAGGCCTCCCAGCCCGTTTCCCGCTGGAGTGACTTCCTGAAAGCGGCGATGGGCTCACTCAGTCCACTCTCACCCTGCCCTTGCCAAACGGTCTCATGCACGGCAATGAGGCTGTTGTGGGCAGCTTCTGAGGTATCGAAGTCCAGATAGTAGGCGTCCGCCCAGTTAAAAAAAGCCAGTTTCCCTACACCAAAACGCCCGATCGTATAGGCCTCCGAGGACCGTCGGTTGGCTTTGATCTGTTTGAGAAACGCAATGTCCTCATCCTTCACTGGGCCATCATTCACGAATAGGAGACCAGGTCTTCTCCGAATCGAGTCGGCATGCCCCGGAATTCCGGGATGGAAACCAATGGCAAGTCGAGTTGCCCTGGCGTCGTCCGCGTTCTGAAAGACTTCTCTAACCACTGTCGACTTGGTATAGCCGCTTTTCAACTTGTCCGCGATTTCCCGGGCGATGCTGTCAGCTGTATAGCGAAGAGGCTCGATGGTCATGACTTTACCTTTCCCATGCGGGGGTCAGTAACTTGTCTAGAGAACGATTACGTGATCACTCTTCTTCGAAGGTGGGTTCACTACCACCTCGATGAATACCCACTAAAAGGACCAGGTCGTGTACACCAATTTCT
>SESF01012810.1_pt1 | contig 39308 bp, 27 predicted proteins | sample 3171521 | NCBI WGS metagenome assembly SESF01 (sample SAMN10866945, study PRJNA518727) | freshwater metagenome | biome: subpolar coniferous forest; feature: holomictic lake; material: water; isolation source: holomictic Lake 227, 6 m and 8 m depth | place: Canada: near Kenora, Ontario | collected...
TTCGATTGCGCGCCGCTACAGTTACCGAAGACAATATCGCCGCAGCGAAGATCGACACTGTGGCGAGCGCTGTTGCTCCGCTCGACAAGCAAGACACCTTGGTCGGGCGAGACAGAAAGGCTGACCGACAATCTCCGCGCTCATATGGCCCGAAACGTCAAAAGGCTTGGTGAACATACTCGCCATGCGTTAGGACTTATCCGCCATCCCGGCCGAATAGCATAGCAATGCACAAGCACTTCACGCCATCGCCTGACGAACCCAGACCGGCCATGACGACCACCCGCCATCGTACCGTCGTCTCCGTTACGGATGGCCGGGACATTCGGATGCACGATTGTAAGTCGGTCGAGGCTGCGACAATGCTTGCGGCGCAGCTCTCCGCCGACCCGGTAGCGGCGTTGAAGTGGATGAATCATCCCCAGCCCGGACAACAGGCGTTGCCGCTGATCGGCGGGAAACTACCGCGTACTGAGGATCAGATTTAATGACCATCACCGTCACCCGGATCGGTCCCGTCGTCCTGGCTGTTGACGATAGCGGCAAGACCACCCGTCGGTTCGAATGCCGCGCGGACCAAGCTGCCGTTGAGCTGGCGGGAAAGCTGACAGATGATCAAGCGTTCGCGGCGCGATGGATATTGGAAGGTGACAAGGCATTCAGCGAAGCACGCCGCTGACCAGCGGCACGGCTGCGCTCTTTCGCCGGCCGGAATCGGATGATCGCTGACCCCCGGCTTATCCTTTCCGACGCTTAAGCCCCGTACGGGAGCCTCGGTGCGCGGCCCGGGCATGACCGGAGCGTCCGCAAACCCCGCTTTGCGGACGCTGAAGAAGTGTACAAATTTTGTGCACTTCTACCCTGTACGGGCGCCGAACCCTTCCCGATGGTTATCGGCCGCGGGACGGCTCTTGTCGTCGGCGCCGTTGGAGCGGCTTGTCCGCCGGGCGCCCGAGCACGCTATCAAGCACGCGATCGGCATTGCGGTCATTCAGCCCCATGTCCCGCCGCCTTAGCTCGGCCCGTGCCTCGGCCCGCCCTCCGGTCAGGTTCTCGCGGTGAATCGCGATCACGTCGTCGTCGCTGATCAGCATTTTACCCCCCGACCTCCGACCGCTTCGAGCGGCCGACCACGGCGCCCCGTTTGCCGGCGCCCGACCGACGGCCTGGGAGGCGCATCCTATAGTCCATTGCAGTAGGTGAGGAAGGCAAATATGCCCGGTGACCTCATAGCCAGTTTTTGCCCCTCATTTGGTACGGCATTTGATCCGGCATTTCATCCGGCACATCCGGCATTTGATCCGGCAAATGGTCCGGCATATCCGGCATTTGATCCGGCATTTCATCCGGCATTCCGGCATGTCCGGCATTTGATCCGGCATTTGATCCGGCATGTCCGGTATTGCGTCCGGCATTCGATCCGGCACTCGCATTTCTCTTTTTCCGAGTGTTTCGCGGTGTTCACATTTTGCTTTCTTTGCTCTCATTGCGTGTCCTCGTGGACTCGCGACGTGCTCTGCTCTGCGGGGCTTGGTACGGGCGGCTGGGAGCGGTCTCGGGCGATCGGGCTAGCCAGTGCAGGGGGAATAGCTCAGGACGGCTTAGGCGGCGCTCTGGAGCGCTCTGGCGAGCGTGCTGATGCTGGTTCGATAGGCGGGGAGCTGGGCTTTGCGGGAAGGGGGCTGCGGGTGCGGCTCGGGCAGCGCGGAGCGGCAGATTTGCTGGACGCGAGCTGATGGCTGTGGGCTTGGCTCGGAACGAGATAAGCTCGTGAAAGTGGTAAAATCGGGCACTTAAAGGTCGCGAGAACATTTGCGGGTGAAAGGCATCACACCCGTGCATCATGATTCTCAAGGTTTTCTGCTTCCGGATAAATTTGTTGTAATATCAATGAGATGGGCAAAGTTGTATCGTAAGCCAACAAAGTGATGGCCGATTACGCTTTTTGCAGGAGTTAAGTCCTGGCGATACTCGCAGCCGAAAGTTTCACGCCGAGCGCCCGAAGACTGGGGCCTCAACTGACGCTGAAGACCAAACTGAAGAGACCCTCACCCACAGAGAGCTGCGCAAGCTGCCGATCATTTATCCGCCCGAGCAGCCCCTCCCCCACGGCGATGGCGAACCGGGCGCGCAGATGATGCTTCCGGGGCTGGAGCCCGTGATCGAGGGCCTGCCAAGACCGATCCCGGAATGACCAAACTCGCCTCAAGCACGGCCCGATAATTCTGCTTTTGACCACCGCCCCGGCCTATGCAGCCGACCTTGCAGGCAATGCCTGCGTGATTGACGGGACGTATATCCGGCTGTGGGGCTTTGGCGCCTTCGAGAAGTACCAACCCTGCAAAAAGACGGACGGAGTTATGGAACGGCGCAATCAACCTCGACCACATCCTGCTTGATGGCGGCCAGGGCTACCATCTTTTGAACTCAGCCGTATGTTTCTTGCGAACTTGATTCACGAGGGCGCGTTTCGTTAGTTCGGGCCATCATGCTCGGCCTTTCGAAAACGTCCGTTTGTGAAAGAGTCGACCCCTTACCGGTTTCAGCCGGTTTCAGCCTTTCATAAACCTATTACAAAAGACGGCTGAGTGGAAAGCAGTTTGAGAAAGGATTTTGGCACGGAAGTCGTGCGTTCCCGTTCCGTGCTACCTTAATCGCGCCGAACTGCTCTCGGCGATCGCTGCCGCAAACCGATCCCGCAAATCTTGAGAACACGGCCGCGCCATGCTCCCTCCAGACCCGATACCGAGCCTGAAAAATTGCAGACATACAACCGTCTGTGAATCCCTGAAAAACACATCGATTCGAGCCGATCGGAGACCGCGCTAACGATCAAGCCTTTCATTTCAGCATGCTCCCTTATTCGATACGGTCCGGCGTTAACGTCTTGACGATACCCATCGATCAGCGTTATCAAATGAATGCAGTGGCAACTCGTTCGGTTGAGCGCAGTTTACTAACAAGATACCCAAGCATAACTGCAACCTGGTAAAAGTGAGTAAATTTTATGTCGATTAAAATATACGCTGACGGAGCCAAATTATCTGACATTCTAGAAGCGTATAGAAGTGGAGGCGTTCAAGGTTTTACAACAAACCCAACGCTAATGCGCCAAGCCGGAATTTCTGACTATGAAGGATTTGCAAAGGCAGTCCTTGCAGAAGTTAAAGACCTACCGATTTCATTTGAAGTATTTTCAGATGATTTGCAGACAATGGCATTGCAAGCTCAAAAAATATCTTCTTGGGGCTCAAATGTCTATGTCAAAATCCCTGTGACAAATACTAAGGGTGAGTCAACGGCACCTTTAGTTAATCAGCTATCTTCGATGGGAATTAATTTAAATATTACAGCCATTCTGTCATTGGAACAAGTTCAAGAGGTTGTCTCCGCACTTGCCCCTGACTCACCAGCAGTAATTTCGGTATTTGCCGGGCGGGTGGCCGATACGGGTCGAGATCCCGTGCCTCTCATGGTTGAATCTCTTAATATTTGCGCTAAGAAACCTAAGGCTGAATTATTGTGGGCCAGCCCACGTGAAGTGCTAAATATTTACCAAGCTGAACAAATTGGCTGTCATATCATTACCGTTACCCCGGATCTTCTGAAAAAACTTTCACTTAAAAATAAAGATCTAGGAGAATACTCGCTTGACACCGTGAAAATGTTTTACAATGACGCAAAGAATGCCGGTTATTCTTTGTAAATCTGGTTATTATCAGGAGATAAAGTGTGAGCCACGTTTATAACTATTTCCAAGAAGTTCATAAAATCGCCAGTCAGATTGATATCGACGGCATAGAAAAGTTGGCAAGCTCTCTAGTAGAATTACGAAATACTAACGGGCGCCTGTTTATCCTTGGTGTTGGAGGAAGTGCAGGCAATGCCGCTCATGCTGTCAATGACTTTCGCAAATTATGCGGTATTGAAAGTTATGCTCCGACTGATAATGTTTCGGAACTAACGGCGCGAACTAATGACGAAGGATGGCATACAGTCTTTTCCGAATGGCTGAAAACTAGCCGAATTAACAAAAATGACGCTATCCTTATTTTATCGGTCGGGGGCGGAAATCTGGAGAAAAATGTTAGCCCTAATCTAGTTTCCGCTATACAAGAGGCAAAGAAACACAATGCCAAAGTGTTTGGTATTGTAGGTCGTGATGGTGGCTATACAAAACAAGCCGGGGACGTGGTTGTTATTGTGCCAACAGTTGATTCATCCCGCGTCACCCCACATTCAGAAGCATTTCAAGCTGTAATATGGCATTGCTTGGTTTCACACCCAGCTTTACAACGGATAGCCACCAAGTGGTAGCAGATAACCATAGAACGTCTTTTCGTGCCGTTTTCCTTGATCGGGATGGCGTTCTTAACCGTACCATTATGCGCAACCAAGTATCGTCTCCTCCCTGGAGTACGGATGAATTACAAATTCTTGATGGCGTTATTACTGCTTTGAATCGGCTCAAGCAGGCCGGATTTTTATTGATTGTCGTAACCAACCAACCTGACGTTGCTCGAGGAGCCATTGTGCGTAGTGTGGTCGAGGACATCAACGCGACCCTGCAACACATGTTGCCTCTCGATAGTATCGAAGTTTGCTGGCATGATACATTGGACAATTGTGATTGCCGTAAACCCCGACCGGGCTTGCTGTTGCGCTGGTCCAACCGAGTTGATATTGCTTCAAGTTATCTGGTGGGCGATCGTTGGCGCGATATTGGTGCAGCTCGAGCCGCCGGTTGCACCGCAATCTTAGTTGCAAGCAATAATCAGGATGCGGAGCGGGAACCGCCGGACTATTCTTGCCGTGATCTCAATGAGGCGGCGGATTGGATACTAAGCAGAGAAGATATGCGGACGTAATTTGCTATAAGTATAGAAGTTTGATGTGTAAATTTGCCAATCGTTGGGTGCCTATGATATAAGCTAACAGAAGTAAGTAGTATTGCGTAGGAACAAGGTTACGATAACTATCACACTATCGCCCGTAGCGGTAAAACCAAGGTGAATATTAATGGATAAGGTTTTTATAACAGGCGGAGCCGGGTTTATTGGGTCCAATCTGGTTGATCGTTTGTTATCTCAAGGAAAGATTGTAACTGCTTATGATAACCTATCAACCGGATTTCATCAATTCCTTAATGATGCTAAACAGCATAAAAATTTTACTCTAATTACTGGCGATACTCTTGATTATGATAATTTGGCTTGTAGTATGAAAGGCCATGATTTTGTGTTTCACCTTGCTGCCAATGCGGATGTCCGATTTGGCACGGAACATCCTCGAAAAGATTTAGAGCAAAACACGATTGCTACGTTTAATGTGCTTGAAGCAGCCCGCATTAATAAAGTTAAAGGCTTTGCTTTTTCATCAACCGGATCTGTTTATGGCGACGCAGTGAAAATCCCGACACCGGAGGACGCGCCATTTCCTATTCAGACGTCACTTTATGCGGCATCGAAATTAGCAGGTGAAGGCATGATTGCTGCCTATGCTGAAGGATTCGGCCTTAAATCATGGATATTCCGTTTTGTATCTATTCTTGGAGAACGCTATACACACGGCCATGTTTTTGATTTTTACCGTAAACTTAAAGCAGACAATAAAAGGCTTCATGTCTTAGGCAATGGATGCCAACGCAAATCTTATCTTTATGTACATGACTGCATAGATGCTATGTTAATGGCTATAAACAATGCCGACCTATCAGTAAACTTATTCAATCTTGGCGTTGATGGATATGTAAAAGTTAATGACTCCATTGAGGTCATATCAAACTATCTTGGTGTAACTCCAGAATTAATTTATTCAGGTGGCGACCGTGGTTGGATTGGTGACAATCCTTTTATTTTTCTTGATACATCGCGGATCCGTGCTTTGGGATGGGCGCCACAGATCACCATTCCGGGTGGCGTAACGCGTACATTGGAATGGTTAAAGCACAATGAGTGGGTATTTGAAGTTCGGTCATAACACTGAGAACAATCATATGGCAAAGCGATGATTGAAACGTCTTGTTTGTTCTATTATAGTAGGAATATCAAAATGATGTTAAATGGTCGCAATATTGTCCTTACCGGTGCTAGCCAGGGCTTGGGCGCGGCTATTGCTGAAACATTAGTGTGCGAGGGTGCCTCGGTATTACTTTGCTCCCGTTCGATGGACCCGCTGAAAGAAGTCGCAGACCGCTTACGGTCATTCGCCACACCTGGTCAAACGATTGCTCTTGATCTTTGCGATATTAGCAATGAGAAAGCAGTTGACGCTTTCATTTCAGGAGCCTTGCGGCTTTTTCCTCGGATTGATGCTTTGGTTAATAACGCCGGGGTTCAGGGCCCCATTGGATTGTTAGAAAACGTGGATTGGGAGGAATGGAAGAGTACCATCGCCACCAATTTATACGGCCCGATTTATCTTTGCCGATCCCTGATCCCTCATTTCAAGAAATATGGTTATGGTAAAATCGTTAATCTGTCAGGTGGTGGAGCCACAACACCGTTGCCACGCTTCAGTGCTTATGCCGCCTCAAAAGTTGCCATGGTTCGTCTAACAGAGACCCTCGCCAGTGAATTGCGGCAAGATGGCATTGATGTCAATGCCATGGCGCCTGGAATGCTTAACACTCGCATGACTCGCCAGATGTTGGATGCCGGCCCCGCAGAAGTGGGGGAAAGCTATCATGCCCGTATAGCCAAAATGTTTATCGAAGGTGGCTCGCCACTTGATAATGCGGCGGCTCTCTGTGCCTATCTGTGTTCGGCCGCCAGTGATGGTATTACCGGCAAACTAATCGCTGCTCCATGGGATCCTTGGCCATTCTCTGAACAGCATCGATCTGATCTGATTGATTCCGACATCTTTACTTTGCGCCGTATCCTACCCGAGGAACGCGGCAAAGCCTGGGGGCAATAAAATTATGATGCGCATTGGAATTGTCGGTGCCGGGTTGATTGGTGAAAAGCGTGCCGCCGCGGCTAAAAACCATTCCATTGTCGCCGTAGCCGATCTTGACCTGACTCGCTGTGAGGCTCTTGCTCGCAAATATGGTGCAAAGGCTTTTTCCGATTGGCGATCCGTTATCGCTGAAGATCTAGACGCAGTTATTATTGCCACCACGCACGATAGTCTGGCTGAAATAGCGCTCGCCGCAATTCACGCCGGCCGGCATGTTTTGGTAGAAAAACCAGCCGGCCGCTCCGCATCGGAGATCGCATCGGTAATGAAAGCTGCAAAGGCAGCTCACCGTATTGTCAAGGTTGGCTTTAATCACCGCTTTCATCCGGCTATTCTTAAAGCGAAAGCTTTGGTCGATTCAGATGAGGCCGGACCACTTATGTATATTCGGGGACGGTACGGACATGGCGGACGGCGTGGTATGGAAACAGAGTGGCGCTGCAACCCTGCCATTTCCGGTGGCGGAGAACTGATCGATCAAGCTCCGCACCTGATAGACCTTTCACGCTGGTTTTTGGGTAACCTTACCCTGGAATACGGTATTGCGCCGACCTTGTATTGGGACATACCTACTGATGATAATTGTTTCCTTGCGCTCAAGGCGACCGGTGGTCAGGTAGCATGGTTACATGCTACCTGGACCGAATGGAAAAATATGTTCTGCTTTGAAATTATCGGTCGTGATGCCAAATTGGTGATCGATGGATTAGGAGGAAGTTATGGAACTGAAAAATTAACCTTCTATAAAATGAGACCGGAGTTGGGGCCACCGGAGACAACAAGTTGGGAATATCCGTTTCCTGATTTATCATGGCATGCAGAGTTCATTGAATTCGAACGATCTATACAAGAATGTCGGCGGCCGCTGGGTGATATTGAGGACGCATTCGAAGCAATGAAGATAATCGATACTGTTTACAAAAGGAATTGATAATGATAATAACGAGATCTCCTTTGCGCATCACATTAGGCGGTGGCGGAACTGATGTTCCTTCTTACTACAGTGAACATGAAGGCTTTCTTATTGCTGCAGCCATTGATCGGTATGTGTACATAACAATTCATAGGACTTTTTTGCAAGACATGATTGTTAAATATTCTAAGCTAGAACGGGTATCAGCGGCTTGCCAATTAGAGCATCCCATTATCCGTGAAGCTTGTGATTTAGTCGGTCTCAGCGGAGAATATTTAGAAATTACCAGCATGGCGGACATTCCGGCTGGAACTGGACTGGGATCGTCGGGCAGCTTTACCACAGCCCTACTACAAGCTCTTTATGCCCACAAGAGGCATATTGTACATCGAGAAGAACTGGCTGAATTGGCTTGCCACATCGAACTGGAGCGCTTACGCGAGCCAATCGGTAAGCAAGATCAGTATATTGCAGCATATGGTGGGGTGACTTGTTTTAGGTTCGCTAAAGACGGGAAGGTTGAAGCTTGGCCTCTGGCCATAACTCTTGAAACTATGCATAATTTAGAAGACGGCTTGGTGATGTTCTTTACCGGGCTTTCTCGAAGGGCTTCGTCAATTTTAAAGGAACAAGACGATAAGACTAAGATTGCCGATTCTTCAATGATACAGAATCTTCACTATGTAAAGGAAATGAGCTTACGTAGTAAAGAAGCATTAGAAGACGGTCGTCTTCGTGATTTTGGTAAGCTGATGGATGAACATTGGCAACATAAGAAAAAACGCTCAAGTGCGATGTCAAATCCACAGATTGATGAGTGGTATGAATTGGCAATGAAAAGTGGAGCCATTGGTGGAAAATTAATCGGCGCCGGAGGGGGCGGTTTTTTGATGTTTTATACAGAAGATAAACTACGGTTGCGGCATGCTTTACTGAGGGCTGGGCTTCAGGAAGTGCGCTTTCGATTTGATTTTGAAGGAACGAAAGTCGTTGTATGATGAAAATGCCACCTCTTGCCTTGCTTGCCGGTGGCTTGGCCACCCGGCTACGCCCTTTAACGGAAACTTTCCCGAAGTCCTTGATTGAGGTCGCCGGAGAGCCCTTTATTGCGCACCAACTTCGCTTGCTGCAAACACAAGGAATTGAAAATGTAGTGATTTGCGCCGGTTTTCTAGCAGAGAAGATCCAAAATTTTGTCGGAAATGGTGCTAAATTTGGACTATCTGTAAAATATTCTATTGATGGTGAACCGCTGTTAGGCACAGGTGGTGCAATTTTTAAAGCATTGCCACTACTGGATAACGAATTTTTTATCATGTATGGTGATTCTTACCTTACCACCGACTTTGGTCTTGTCTTGGATGCGTTCCGTTCAAAAGATCGCTCCGCCTTGATGACGGTGTTCCGTAACAATGGTCAATGGGACACATCCAACATTGAATTTGAAGCTGGTAAAATTAAGCGATATGATAAGAAGAACCTAAGCGCTCATATGAAATATATTGATTATGGCTTGGGAATTGTGAAGAGAGATGCATTTATTGGCTATACCGAAGGACAGCCTTTTGACCTCTCAAGTTTTTATCAAAAGTTGCTCTCCCAAGGACAAGTGACTGGTTTCGAAGTCCATACAAGATTTTATGAAACTGGCTCCGTGTCAGGGATTGCGGAGACTGAAAAATATTTATTATCAATTCTATCCAACGTAAGGGCTGATCAGTGAAGATACTAGTAACCGGTGGAGCAGGCTACATTGGCAGCCACACTGTAGTGGAACTGCTAAAGGCCGGACATGATGTAGTCGTAATCGACAATTTGAGCAACAGCTCGTCCATTTCAATCGAACGAATTAAACTTATTACCGGGCTTTCTCCAATTTTTATCGAAGGTGATGTACGAGATCAGAATCTTGTCGAGCAGATTCTATGTAATCATGGGGTCAAAGCGGTTATCCACTTTGCAGGTTTGAAAGCAGTTGGGGATTCTGTACGTGATCCTCTTGGTTATTATGACAATAATCTCGTGGGAACGCTTCGATTAGCTAAGGCAATGGCACAAACAGGTGTACGGTTGTTGGTATTTAGCTCATCAGCAACAGTATACAGTTCTGCCGCTTCTTCTCCATTGTCAGAAACATCCCCACTAGTTCCCACGTCTCCTTATGGGGACACTAAACTCGCCGCTGAGATCATGCTCCGTGATCTGGTTGAAAGTGGCGGTTTCGGTCAGGACAATTGGAGGATTGCGCTGCTGCGCTACTTTAATCCAGTTGGAGCGCATGAGAGCGGTTTAATTGGTGAAGATCCAACAGGTATTCCTGGAAATCTTATGCCTTATATAAGCCAAGTAGCGGTCGGAAAGCTGGAGTACTTGAATATCTTTGGGAATGATTATCCTACTTCCGATGGAACCGGGGTTAGAGATTACATTCATGTGGTTGATCTTTCTAAGGGACATTTGGCGGCCTTGTCAACACTTGCCTCGATGACGGGTAGCCAAGTACTAACTGTTAATCTTGGAACAGGCCACGGTCATTCAGTGCTTGAGATGGTCGACTGCTTTCAAAAAGTCATTGGCCGACCAATCCCATATCGGATCGGACCACGCAGACCAGGCGACATTCCCCTGTACTTTGCCGATGTTTCTCATGCTGCACGGATACTGGGATGGGTTGCCGAACTGAATTTAACACGAATGTGCGTCGATAGTTGGCGTTGGCAGTCTACTAATCCCTGTGGATATCGCTGATCAGCGTACGCATCCGGGTAAGCGCCTACCATTTCGCCGCGCGACAGAGCAGTCGTGAACCTGTGCGTGTGCCGGTGTTAGTACTGTTCCAGGGGCAGTATTATGGTGACCTTGCCCTCGTGTGACACGTTCCGAAGCCCAGTGAAAGCGACTCAACGGAAGACGAGACGACAGCGCGTCAATAACCTCCGGCCACGTCTGATAGGTCCCGCCGTCCAGCGTCGATCTTCCGCACTATCTCACGGACCGACCATGACACTATCACAAACCACAAGATTTATTAACACAGCTTCACATGATGTGTTTAGTTTGTTGATGCCAAAGATGACGATAAACTTCGCACCGTTCCACCAGCACGGAATGCGGAGCAAAATCCTCGACTTTACCTTGTTCAAGCACCAGAATTGCGTCCGATTTTACCAGGGATGACAGCCGGTGCGATACGATAAGCAAGGTTTTGTTCCGGGCGATGTCCTCCAAATTATCCTGGATGATGGCCTCACTGTCCGGATCGAGCGCACTGGTCGCCTCATCGAAGATCAGCAGGCGCGGTTGCAGTAACAGCGCGCGCGCGATCGCAAGGCGTTGGCGCTGACCGCCCGAAAAATTGGCGCCGGCTTCCTCGACGAACGCATTGTATGAATGCGGCAGGCGGATAATGAATTCCTCGGCTCCGGCTAAGCGCACAACTTTGACAATCTCTTCGAGAGAGGCATTCGGCTTGGCGATGGCAAGATTCTCGCGGATCGTGCCGCGGAACAGGAAATTATCCTGAAGCACTACGCCAATATTGCTGCGCAGATAAGGCAGGTCGATGTGGCGAATATCGACGTTATTCAGGCGGATCACTCCCTCCTGAGCCGTGTGAATGCCTTGTATCAAGCGGGTAATCGTAGTTTTACCCGAGCCCGATCGGCCGACGATACCGATCATTTGCCCTTCCTCAACCTGAAACGAGACCCGGTTAATCGCGGGTGTGACCGATCCGGGATACAGGAAGGTCACGTTTTCAAAGCTCAGAAGGCCGTTGACCACCGGCCGAACCCCGCTTTGACGCCCTTCCCTCTCGGGTTTGTGGTCCATGACCACACCCAGATATTTCAGCGAGACAACGGTGTCTTGATAGCTGTTGATCAGGGAAACCAGTTGAACCAGCGGACCGGTCACCCGTCCCGACATCATGTTGAATGCAATCAGTGCGCCCAGGGAGAGAGAGCCGTTAAAAACGTCGGTCACACCAACAAAAAGAATGGTAATAGTCTGAATTTTATCCAAGAAGTTGATCAAGACCGTGCATTTCGCGGTTAGAACCCCAACGCGGCCATTTTGACGGATGGTCTTGGCCAGGGCGTTGTCCCAGGCTTCGCTACGTGAAGGTTCAAGCGCCAACGACTTGATTGTTCGCATGCCGTGGATTGTCTCGACCAGGATAGACTGGCGTTCTCCATCAACCTTGAACAGTTGTTCCAGCAAACTGCGGTAAGAAGGCAGCAGGCTCCCGATAACAGCGGCAAATAGTGCTGCAAATAATAAAACAATCATTGTCAGCTTAGCACTGTATAATGCCAATATTACAAGTAATATTGGCAATGTCGATATATCAAGTGCAACATGAAATAATTGCCCTGTTAAAAAGCTACGAATCTTTTCTGTTTGATGCATGTTTCGCATCAATATACCGGCGGATATCGTATCGAAAAATTGAAGCGGGAGCGAAAGCATATGGCTGAAGGTACGTGAATTGAGAGAAGCGTCAATTTTATTGGTAGCAAAAATCATCATACATTGACGAATATAGCTAAATAAACCATCACACGCAACAAAGTAAACATAAACTAGTATTACTGCAATGAGCGTTTGATAACTTCTAAACGAAACAACTCTATCGATGACAATTTGGAAAAGAATTGGCGGAACCAATCCCAGCTGATTAATAATTACAGTTAATATTGCTATATCACGATAGCTCCTGGCATTATGAGCAATATCAGGAATAAACCAACTAAATCCGAACTGCTCATGAAGTTTATGTTTTTCTTTATTTTTCTTGCATAGTAATAACGTTCCGCTCCATATGTTTAGAAATTCATCCCGTGACAGAATCTGTACTGTATCAGATTCAAGAAAAGGATTAATAATAGCAACAGATATGCTGCCATCATCAAGGGTTACGGCACTATTTATAAATAGCCATGATTGGTCTTTATGAATCGCAATGACAGGAAAGGCGGATCCTAGGGATATTAGATGGTTCCATTTGCACTTGTGTAATGGCTTTGTTTTGAAACCGGCATCTTTCATATCACGCATGATAGATTGTATGGTACTCTTTTTATCAGTCTCAACAAGAGCTTTATCTTCCAACTTAACATGATGATGGGCCGCCAAAAGAAAAAAGCAGCGAGAGGCAGAGAAATATATTTCTTCTTGACTGATTTGTATCATTGTTCCTGTCCTGCTACAACTCTTCTAAAATATTTGTGCCGGATTGATGAAAGGATCGGAAGGCGCCCGTGTTTCAAGGTGTTCGTTTGATAATTGTCCGGCCTGGAATGTACGGTAGTCGGGACCATCGGCCTAGTTCAAGCGTCAGGGCAATGGGAAAGCCGCTCAGGAACCGATGCCTAGGGTAAGCCATGCCGAGATCTGAGTATTGCTGATATTCGGAACGCCGGTCACCATATTGCCGGAGGCGGCGGCAAGCCAACCGACCGAGGTCATATAGGCCTCGTTTGCTGCGGAAATCGTTGCAATCGCGGTAATGTGACGGGCGTCAAGACCGATGACTTCCGTGATGGTCAAGTTGGCAAGCTGTGTTAACGTCATCACACTCACGGCGGTCGTAGTCAGTAGAGAGATTTCTGTACTGTTTAACGCCTGAAGTACTGTTATCGTCAGGCCTTGAGCATTACTACCAAGGCCGGAAATGGAGGTAATATTACCGCTAACGGTTAGACTGATAATCTCGGTCGATGTTAGACCGGAAACTGCAGTGCTTGTTATGGCATTAAGTTCGGTAATGGTCAGTCCGGCAATTTGTGTTGTGGTTAGGGCCTCGATTTCCGTCGTGCTTATTGCAATCAGCTGAGTTTTATTCAGACTGACCATCGATGTCGTGGTCAAGCCTGTAAATTGGGTGGAGGTCAGTATAGCGATTTCGGTCGAGGTCAGGCCAACGATTTGTGTCGTGCTGAACGTGCCGATCAGACCGGAAGTCAGGCCGGCGATCTGCGTCGTGGTCAAGACGCTGAAGGCGGTTGAGGTCAGGCCGGTGAATTGGGTGGTGGTCAGGGCATTCATCTCGGTCGAAGTCAGGCCGCTAACCTGCGTCGTGGTCAAGACGCTGAAGGCGGTCGAGGCCAAACCGGCGAGCTGTGTTGTGGTCAGCACGCGAAGGGTCGTAGCACTTAACCCGCCGAGCTGTGAAATCGGCAGCCCTCGTAAATGAATTTGGGCAAGACCGCTGACCTGGGTGGTGGTCAGGGCGCTTAGCTCGGTTGAGCTTAAACTTTTGATCTGAAGTGTCGTGAGGACCCCGATTGCGGTCGAGGTCAAGCCGGCGAACTGGGTGGCGGTTAGCAGACCGAACCCGTCCGAGGCCAGCCCTCTGATTTGTGTCGTGCTGAAGGCGCCCAGTTCGGTTGAAGTCAGCCCGCGGGTCGAAGTTGTCGTCAGCTCTCCCAGTTGTGCGAGGATGAAACCGCTAAGCTGGGTTGAACTCAGTGCGCCGATAGCGTCCGAGCTGAGGCCCTTGAGCTGCGTCGTGTTGAGGGTTCCGATCTGACTTGAGGTCAGGCCGGCAACCTGCGTCGTGGTCAGAACCGCTACTTGATCCGAGGTCAGGCCTTTCATCTGACGGCTCGTCAGTTCCTCGATTGCGGTCGAGGTCAGGCCGCCCAGCTGCGTTAAGGTCAGCGCACCGATCAGGGACGAACCGAGACCGCTGAGCGCCGAAGTGGTCAGCGCCGAAAGCTCCGTCGAACTTACGCCACTGATCTGGGTTGTGCTGAAGGCGACGAGCTGGGTCGAGGTGAAGCCTGTGATTTGGGTGGTGGATAACGCCGCTATTGTTGTCGACGAGATCGTTCGCAGCTGGGCCAAGCTGAGCGTTTCTATTTGAGTCGAGGTCAGGCCGGCGGCCTGAAGGGTCGTCAGCCAGCCGGTCTGGTCGGAGGTCAGGCCCTGGAGCCGGGTTGTAGCAAGGGCGCCGATCTCGTCGGAGGTTAAACCGGCGAGTTGAGACGCCGACAACAGCTTGATCTGGTTCGACAGCAGTCCGTTGATCCGGGTGGTGGACAGCGCTCCGATCTGGTCCGAAGTCAGGCCGGCGATCTGGGTCTGTGACAGGACACCGATTTGTGTCGTGGTCAGGCCGGCGAATTGAACGAGTTTTAATGACCGAAGCCCGGTGGAGGTCAGGCCGGGAAGCTGTGCGGTTGTAAGGGTACCCAGGGTATCCGAGGCAAGACCGGTCAGCTGGGTCACCGTCAGGGCGCCGAGCTGGCGTCCGTTCAGGCCGGCGACCTGCGTCGTGGTCAGCGCTACCATTTCGTCGGTGTTCAGGCCGGCCAGTTGCTCGCTCGACAATTCACCGATCCGGGTTGAGGTCAGGCCGGGCAGGGCCGACAACAATACGCTGATCTGTCTCGAGCTGAGCCCCCGGAGCTGCTTGCCGGTCAGAGCTGCGGTTTGATCCGAGGTCAGGCCGGCCAATTGTGTGATGGTCAGGATGTTCACTTGCTCCGAAATGAACCCGCCGATCTGGGTCGTGGTCAGGCTGGTCAGAACATCCGACGTGAGGCCCGGCAGACGGGAGGCCGTCAGGCCGGCGATCTGGCTCGAAGTCAGTCCCGCGGCCTGATCGCTTGAAAGAACCAGGATTTCAAGCGAAGTCAGCCCGCGGAACTGAAGAGTCGTCAGCGCCCGAAGCTGGGTCGAGGTGAAGACGACGAATTGGTCCGTAGACAGCGTGCCGAGCTGGGTCGAGGTCAGACCGGCCATCTGGGTTACCGTCAGCAACGGCAGATCATCGGTATTCAATCCGGCGACTTGCCCGATAGTCAGCGCCATTAACTGCGTCGATGCTAGGCCGGGCGCCTGATCGGTGTCTAACAGTGCGAGTTGCGACCCGTTCAAGCCTTTCATTTGTTGGGTGGAAAGACCATGGATTTGGGTCGAGGTCAGGCCGGGAATGCGGGTGATCCCCAGAGAGGACAACACGGTCGAACCGAGTACGGCTATTTGAGTTACGGTCAGCGCGCTGATCGTGTCGGTGTTGAAAGCCTGAAACTGTGACGTCGTCAGGATTTTCAACTGCATTGGCATTAAGCCGACGATTTGATCCGTGGTCAATCGGGACAAAGAGTCGGAACTCAGGACGGCGATTTGTCCCGTAGTCAACATGCCGATCCGGGTCGAGGTCAGGCCGGGAAGCTGATCCGTATTCAGGGCTCGGATGCCGGCTGTAGTCAGGTTTCGGATCTGCACCGAGGATAACGAACTCAGGACATCCGAAGTCAGACCGGCCAGTTGCGCGCTGGTCAGAATCGCGATTTGCGCGGCTTCGAGACCGCGAATCCGGGTGGCGTCCAGGACCGCGAGGCTGTCACTGTTTAGCCCGGAAATCTGGAGCGTATTGAAAGAATTGAGCTGAGTCGAGGTCAGGCCGGGGAGCTGATCGCTCGTCAGTACACCGATTTCGGCCGAAGTCAGGCCGCGCAATTGAGTAACGGTCAGCCGGCCGAGCTGGGTCGAGGTCAGAGCGGCAGCCTGTGTCAACAGCATCGCGCCGAGCTGAGCCCCGGTCAGGCCTTTAAGCTGAGACGTGGTCAGCCGGCTGAGCGCATCGGTGCCGAAGCTACGGATCTGGGTCGTGGACAGCGTGCGAACTTGTAACGAGCCGAGGGCGACGACCTGATCGGTCAGCAAAGCCTGGACGGCCTCCGCAGATAGTCCGCCGATCTGGGCATTGGACAAGCCGTTGAGTTGGGTCGAATTGAGACCGGAAATCCGATCCGCGGTCAGGGCGTTGATCAGGCTCGTGGTCAGTCCGGCCAGCTGTGCGAGCGTCAGCACGCCGAGCTGATCGGAAGTCAGCGCGCCAATCTCGGTTCTGTTCAGCGTTTTTAATTGGGTTGAAGACAGTCCGCTGATCTGTGTGGTCGACAAGGAGCCGATACCGGTTTCGGTCAGGCCGCTGCACTGGGCTGTGGTCAGCGAACGGAGCTGACTTGCCGTCAGGACGGCTAAGCTATCGGTTGACAGGCCGAGGATCTGGGTCGAACTCAGACCTCTGAGCTGAACCGTACTCAGCCGATCACCCGAAGCCGCGATCAGGTCGGCCAGCCGGGCATCGCTCAGGACGGTGATCTGTCCGGCCCCCAGGCCCTTGAGCTGTTGCGCGGTCAACAGGGTGAGCGTGTCCGAGTTCAGGCTTCGAAGCTGCGTAACATTGAGGATGCCGATTTGAACCGAACTCAGGCCGGGAACCTGATCCACGGTCAACGCGCTGATTTCCGTCGAGGTCAGCCCCCGCACCAACGAGGTCGTCAATGTGCGGATCTGGGTTGAGTTTAAAGCCGCTATTTGCGCCGTGCTGAACGTGCCGATTTGCAAGGTGGTCAAACTCGTCAGCTGGGCCGAGGTCAACATACCGACATTGTCGGTGCTCAGGGCTTTGATCTGCGCCGGCGACAGCAGACGCAACAGGCTTTGAGTGAAACCACCGATCTGGGTCGTGCCGAGTGCGGAGATACTCTGTGTGCTCAGGCCGGCCAGTTGCACGACGGACAACGCTCCGATCTGAACCGAGGTCAGACCGCCGGCCTGATCCGGTCTCAACGCGCCAACCTGAAGCGAAGTTAGCCCCGGAATTTGCTCCTTGGTCAGAACCCCCACGCCGTCGGAGGATAAACCGCTGATTTGCTGAGTGCTCAGGCTGCCGAGTTGGGTCGGGGTCAGGCCTCGGAGTTGGGTCGGGGTTAGCCAGCCGATCTGCTGAGTGCTCAGGCCCCGGAGCTGGGTCAGGGTCAGTGCCCCGATTCCGGATGCGCTGAAGGATTCCGTCTGATCGCTATTGAATACTTTAAGCTGTACGGAGGTCAGACCGCTGATCTGCGCTGTTTTCAGTGCCGCGATAGCATCCGGGGTCAGCGCCCGGATTTGCTTGGTTGAAAAGGCTTGCAGATCCTCCGGACCTAATCCCGGAAGCTGGAGCGGTGTCAGCAGAGCGATTGCATTAGAACTCAGGCCTTGAAGCTGGGTCCCGGTCAGCGCACCGAGCGTTTTTGAGGTCAGCCCTTGCACCTGATCGCTGGTTAAATTTGTGAGCTGCGAGGCATTGAAGCCGCGGAGCTGGATCGGCAGAAACGTCTTGAAATGATCCGAGGTAAAGCCGGACACCTGTGTGGTATTGAGTGCGGCGATTTCGGTCGAAGACAGTCCGAGAATTTGGGCGGTGGTCAGGGACGCAAGCGCCGGGGCGCCCAGGCCGCCGAACTGGGTAATCGTCAGGGCGCCCAATTGCGACGGGGTCATGCCGCTGAGCTGATCGGTTGTCAGAAACGCGATCTGGGCTGCATTGAAGCCATGCAGCTGATCCGAGGTCAGGGCTTTGAGCTGCTTCGAAGACACTGTCCCGAGCTGGCTCGGATTCAGCGCGAATAACTGGGTCGAGGTCAGCCCGGCGATCTGATCGGCGTTCAGTACGGCGATGTCGTCCGTAATCACGCCTTTTATCTGGACGGTCGTCAGCGCCGTGATCTGCGTCGAATTCAGCCATGAAACCTGATCGACCGACAGGGATGCGATCTGTCCCGACGCCAGACCGGACAGCTGGGTCACGGACAGCCAGTTGATTTCCTGCTTAGTCAGGGCAACAAGTTGTCCCGGCGTCAGAACGCCCAGTTGGTTCGCCCCGAGGCCGGCAAACAGATCGGCATCCCGAATGCCGGCGATCTGATTACCGGTCAGGCTGACGATCTGCGTATTGGCCAGCATGCCGAGCCGGCTCGGCAATAACTGCTGTATTTGCTTGATCGAGAGATTGCTGACCACCGCCGTGGTAAGGCCGACAAGTTGGGTCTGGCTGAAGGCATTGAGCTGATCGCCGCTGAGAACGATGGCCTGTTCCGAGATCAATCCGGCTGTTGCATTCAGAGCGAGAATTTGATTGCCGGTAAGCGTCTGAATGGCTTCAGCGGTCAGTGATCGGATCTGTCCGCTGGAAAACGCACCGAGCTGGAGACCGGTCAGGACGCTGACCTGCGAACTGACCAGGCTTGCAACTTCAACGCTGGTCAGGCTTCTGATCAGCTCGGTGGTTAGAGCCGCAATAGCCGTCGTGCTGGTGCCGCTGTTAATAGACATTACAGCCACTCCCGACCGTCGACCCTATTGCCGTCGTCCGTTCGACGCCATTTGGACAGCGCCGCTCCGGTCATCATAAGAGCGAGTGGCAGGTCAAAACCAGCCTTTCCCGAAACCGGGTTTGCGGTCTTCGGGCAACCGTTGCACACTAACCATCATTTCGGAACATGCAGACAGCTGGTTTCGGAAGTGCCGAACAAGCCTGCTATGCAATAAAATAGAAGCTCTGAAAGGGAGTAAATGCTTTGGTTGTAAACAGGTATAGAAGTTGAACGGTAGTTCCAAATTTATACATTGATCAACCAAATGAAGACTCTTCAGTCTTAAGAACTGAAAGATCATTTCGGCATATCAGTTTTGTCATCTTTTTATCCTGACGGCCAATAAGACTGCCGCCGTCAGGATAAAAATCATGCTATTAAAATTATCTTCCTGAACGATCTCTAATTCATGTCCATCTATAATAAACGACCAATTTATTTGAAGTCACGTTATTTTCTCATAGATATCATCTATGAGTACAAGCTAGATTTTATTTATCTCGGCAAGCTTATCTTCAACAATTTTTTTCACATTGGATTTCGTATTTGTAAGCCAGCGATCCATCAAAGCAATGGCAAGTGTCGTATTATTTGCATCAATAACCTTAGCAACAACTTGCATTACAATGCTATCATCATATTCACCATTGCAGATATTTCTAATAATAGTTTGCACGTTTATAGAATCAATAGATTTGTTGTCGGTAACTACGGGCGCAACAATAGCCCCTCTTTCTGGAAATTGTTTCGTTATTGAGCGCCCTCTTCGATTCAGCTGCGCCTCCTTTGAGTACTGTGTAGAAACTGGCCTACCATATTCCCAGTCTCTTGGTAATACATCATTTCCATAGCCAAACACACAGTGTTGGCAAACATCATCCATTCTATCTACCGGAAATTCATTGACACCTGCGGGAAGATAGTCAATAATTAAGTGATCAAGACAAAACAGTCTGATGTATCCATCAGCACCGTAACACATACTGTACCCGTTATGGGTGAGTAAGAGTGCATACTGTCCTGCACCACCTTTACAGGTCTTATATGTTAAAGGCGGTCCTAACCCAAACTTAGGGCCGAGTTCTGTCGGATGCCATAACATTACGTTATGCACAAGCTCCTTAACTTGAGCAGTAGACCATGTAATCACATATTTCTTTAACTCTGGTGGCGGCTCAAGAACAGCATTAGAATTAATAAACACCATTTCTGCAAGTCCAGAATTAACAAGCTCTCGTTCAAGAAGGTTTACGATTTCTTTTACTTTTGTATGAAGTAATGGCTCGCCACCGGTAACGCACACCTTGCCAAGTATTGGGTGCGGGTAATGAGACAATGACTTAACCGAATCAATAAAGTGCTCAATCTGACCAATCGTCATATCAGACTTTGTATAATCAAGCCCTGTAACGCTTTTCATGCCACACAGTTTTACACAATTTAAACACGGCAAATTACACCGTAGCGTAATTAGTATTTGTACATCAGGGTAGAGCATTAGATTACTCCAAATTTTTAACAGAAATTATATTTAGCTACCCGAAGCCAGGGCTGAACAGGCACTCCAGGTGCCAGCAACAGCTAACCAACACACCGCATATTTAAAAGTAGCCGATCGTTTGCGCTGAATCAAGTCACACATCACGATCAAAGGCTGTTGCCCGATGGCAAGCCCTCCATCAAACTTACCATCCCCCTGATAATCACCGTCATTAGTCATGTATAATCTGTAGCGAAGGGGCGGGTAAAATGACGTAAACGACCGGAGTTTCGCACCCGCAGCTTCATTCTCAACGCATTTCACAGGAATGATATTGTCAATGTCACACGAGCTATATGGAAGGGAGTGACCTGCTTCAATCACATACTGACGTACAAGGCTAGCGTTGAATAGCCCTGTTCTATGATAGCCCTTGCATGCTCACGTTTGAACAAGCATAATCAAAGGTATGAGAACATACCTCTATTGGAGCCAGCAGAAACATGGTTGAAGAATTGTTTGCAACCGCATCAAGAAAATCGACTAGTAATGAATTAAGTCTTGCAGAATTGTTTGCAACATCAACAATGCTTGTGCAATCAGGAAAAGAGTCTCTGGCAATAAGCCTTTATAAAATATGGATAGAACATAATCAAAATAGCCCTCATGTCTATGCCGCTTATTTTAATTACGGCGCCATACTCTCATCAGCAGGTGACTTAAATGGCGCCAAAGATGCGCTGTACTCGAGTGTTAAAGTCAATCCTGATTTTTATCCCGGCTATATCAACCTTGGAAATGTTCTTGAGCGGATTGGGGCAATTGATCAGGCCCTTACGATTTGGCTGATGGTTGTCAATAAACTCGGGTTAGCAAATGCCACCAACATCGGATACAAAGCGACGACGCTGAAACAAATCGGCCGCGTTCTGGTCGGCGCCAATCGGGACGGACAGGCTGAAGACATCCTGAAGCAATGCTTTGAGATCGGTCCGGAACAATATGATGTTGGCCATCACTGGATTGCCCTGCGTCAAAAGCAGTGCAAATGGCCCATCATCGAGCCGCCAACCGGCTTATCGCGACACCACATCTTGAAGAATTTTTCTCCGTTGGCAATCGGCTTATATTCAGATGACCCGATCATGCAGTTGGCCATATCAAGCCGGTACTATAAATATGATATAGACAATGCGGAAGAATTGTTTACGGTCGGAGATCATTGCCCACCGAGCGTTCGCCAAGAAGATTCCCGCTTGCGCATCGGCTATGTGTCTTCAGATCTGCGCGGCCATGCCGTCGGTTTTTTAACAGCTGAGATATTCGAACTGCATGATCGTAACAACGTTGAGATATTTTCATACTACAATGGCATTCCGTATGATGATGCAATCAAATCAAGAATCAAGACCGCATCAGAACATTGGCTTGACGTAACCGGACTTAATGATAAACAACTATCAAAGAAAATTATCGAGGATAAGATCGATATCCTGGTTGATTTAAACGGTCACACTAAAGATGCCAGAACCGGTGTTTTTGCCCTTAAGCCGGCTCCTATCAATGTAAACTGGCTCGGTTATCCAGGCAGCATGGGAACATCTTTCCATCATTATATTATTGCCGATGATTACATTATACCTGCGACTCATGAGAAATTCTATACTGAGAAAGTAGTACGCCTGCCCTGTTACCAGCCAAACGACCGCAAGCGTCCACCGCCGGCTCAATGCCCGACCCGACAGGATGAAGGCCTTCCGGAAGACGCCTTGGTTTTTTGCTGTTTCAATGGCATGCAAAAAATCACCCGATTCATGTTCGAGCGATGGATAACGATTTTAAAAGCGGTTCCCGATAGTGTGCTCTGGCTGCTGGGCGATACACCGGAAACCAATGACCGTATGCGGGAGCGGGCCGCCGCCGCCGGCGTTGCCGCGAACCGGCTGTTCTTCGCCGGCCGCAAGCTCAACGCCGATCATCTCGCCCGCTTCCCCCTGGCCGATCTGTTCCTTGACACTTCGCCATACGGTGCGCACACCACGGCTTCCGATGCGATGTGGATGGGAGTTCCTATTCTGGCCTTATCCGGACGCAGCTTTCCCGCGCGCGTCTGCGGCAGCCTGGTCCGTGCGGCCGGTCTTGAAGACTTGATTTGCACGACCCCCGAGGCCTATGTCAATACCGCCATCGAACTTGGCCGGAATCGGGACCGGATCCGGGCTTACCGGGCCAAGCTGCTGGCACAACGAAATACCTGCACATTGTTTGATACGCCGTTACTGGTCCGCCATCTTGAGAACCTGTATGCACGGATGTGGCAGGACTTCCTGGACGGTGCCCTGCCGCAACCGGACCTGAGCAATCTCGACATTTATCGCGATCTAGGCGCTTCCCTGGATCACGAAAGCGTCGAATTGCTGTCGGTTCCGAACTACGACGGGGTTTATCGCCGCCTGATGGCCTACAAAAGCGGCTTTTCCCCCATTCCGCATGACCGGCGACTGTGGCCGGCGCCCTGAAACGGCACGCTTTCATGAAGCTCCGGCTGATCGCCGGAGCTTCATGAGCAAAAGCCCCACGGTTATTTGCACCCGAGCATACGAACGCGCTCGACAAAGGCGTCCTCAATTTCCCGGACAATGCGGGGAATATCGAATAAGGGGCAAGTATCCCGGTTTTCCTCGAGGAACCGTCTTAAGGCCACGGCTTTCGGGCGATCCAAACCCAAAGCGACGGCCTTTTCCTCATATTCAGCCAGTCCGGTCGTAATCAGCTCCGGCAGACCGGCCGCACGCAGCAGACTGCCCGCCATTCTGGAGGCAAAAGAGCGCTGCGAGCAGGTCAGGATCGGCAAGCCCATCCAGAGCGCATCGCTGGCCGTCGTCCCCGCGTTAAACGGGGTCGTGTCGAGGAACAGATCCGCCACGCCGTACCGGGCCATGTATTCATGCGGCGTGACCCGGCCGGTAAAAATCAACCGTGACGGATCGACGCCGCCGGCCCGGGCATGACGAAGCATGTTTTCCTGCGCCCACTGATTATCGGCCAATAACCACAACACGCTGCCGGGAGTCCGGCGCAGAATTGCCATCCAGGTTGAAAACATTTCCGGCGTAATCTTGTGGGTATTGCTGAACGAACAGAAAATAAAGGCGTCTTCCGGCAGACCGCAGCTTTGCCGGCTCGGCCGTTCGCCGACCAGACGCTTGCGGTCGCTAACCTGAAACACGGTCGACAACCGGATCGGCGTTTCGGTAAACCAGGGCAGGGCCTCATCCGGAATCAAATATTCGTCGGCAATGACGTAATCGATCGCCGGATGCGCGGTCGGTCCCGGAAAGCCGAGATAGGTGACTTGAACCGGTGCCGGTCGGTACGACAGGATGCTGGGTCGAGCCGAGGTCGCCAATCCGTGCAGGTCAACGAGCACGTCGATTTCATGGGAGCGGATAATACGGGCCGCAGCCTCGTCGTTGAGTTCGTTAATCCGGATGCACCGGTCCATAGCGTTGAGCATGCGCTGACGCATGGCCGACGGTTCGTCGTGAGTCCAGCAGAACCCGTAAACCTCGAACCGGGAGCGATCATGCAGTTCCAGCAGTTCGGCGGTCAGCAGAGAAACCGCGTGCCAGCGAAAATCCGAGGATAGATAGCCGATCCGGATCTTTTGGTGGCCATAGTCGCGACGGACCGACAGCGGAGCGACATCGGTTTTGAGATTGAAGGGATGAACCAGGAACCGCCGTGACGCTTCCAGTTGAATTGCCGGATCATCAAAGGCACTCAAGCTGGAAAATGAAGTTATTGAATCCGCCATCGCTTCGATCGACGTGCCGTCTACCGCGGCCTCAATCGGCCAAGCACACAGATACTGGCGCAGCGTAATCCGGGTTCCCGCTACTATCGGCTGGTTCGGCTCAAGTGCGAGACTTTGCGCCAGCGACTGTTCCGCAGCCTCCAGCTCACGTATGTCATGCTGGACCCGACCCAGATTATTCAGAGCGGTTATCGCAAGCGCCTTGCCGTCGCGCGACGACACATCAATGCGTGCGGCGGCATCCTTCCACAATGTAATGGCTTCCTCACGTCGGCCCTGCCGCTCCAATTCCTGGCCCAGAGCAACCGTTGCCATGTGAAAATTCGGGTTCAGTGCCAGCGCACGCCGGAAAGCCGCCTCAACTTCAACAAAATTCTTCGCACTGGTCAGCGCCGCTCCTAGATTGAACCAAATAGCATAGGCCAGCGGTGATGTCGTATGCTTGAGCCAAACCATATACAGGTCTGCGGCCAAGGTAAGATTCCCAGCCGTAGTTATACGCTCAGAAATACTTAGCAAGTTTGTAATATCTAAAGCATCTTGTCTAGCTGCTAAAAATATATTCTTTAATATATTGAGAACCTCATCTGAAGATGGTTCCTTGGATGGTTCGTTTTTTAATTCAGGTTCTGAAGCCATGGCTAGGTTCTCGAGTATAGCGGGGGCCGGATATTTACGTGTCTGGCTTTAAATGCCAACAAATGTTTTTACCTGCTTCCGCTCCGATCGTCAATCGCGCTCCGAGTGGAACCCGGGTAATCGGGTAAAGCCGTGTTTGACAGGGGGGTGGGGTTCCGAATCAACCGACGGCCTCTCAGTTGCACAGGCGGCAATCCTCGTCGAAAATTAGCGTATCGGCGAGGGCTCATATCTCCGGCAGTTGATGCCGATCGGCATCATTCCACGCAAGGCACGACAATGCCGGTCCCGCGCCAACGTCGGTTACAAGATGTTCGAATTTCTTGCGCCCGGCCACCAAGGTTCATAGACGCTAGATGCTTTCGATATTCTCAACAGCCTATCATATCAACGGCTGTTGGATGTACAGGTATGGAATTGCAACTTGCCGGGCTTGTTAAGCCTTCAAACGCCTCAGAATTCAAGGCGAGTTAGTTTATCGCAACGGTTAGAAAGGGGGAGGAACGGTTAAGTCAGTTAGTATTGTCCGCCAAGATACCGCCGCATCGCATTCTCGACCGGCATTCAGTAGCGCCATCCCAGGCGAAAATTTTTTAAAATCAATATTCGTAAATGAATGTTCAGAATTTTCAATCCATGTTTTATATATTAATGTAGACATTTGATGGTTTCCAGCTGATGTACAAATATCAGTAATATCAATCAATGCCGGTATAGTAAGCGACCCCTGGCTCGCTCGCAATAGTATATCTCTGATTATTTCTATAGCATTACTATTATAAGGTATCTTCTGTCCAGGTATACCATAATAACTACATACTTCGTTAACATCAGATATAAAATTATTTCCAATGACATCAATATCAAAAATTGGTTGTGAATACTCTCTAGCTAATCTTCCAAACTCATGTAGCCTATGGTTATTTTCAACAAAATACTTCATGCATGCATAATATCCATCTGCATCTCCAATATCGACCACTTTTCCAAACGGTTCTTTTAGAAGATGTACATGATCATTAAACATCATTGACCGATGACTTACGACTGCATTTTGTGCGAGCATAGCTTCAGCAATAGAAATTCCGATAGTCTCTCCATCTTTACGAGCGTGAGCAAAAACGTCTATTTCTTGATAAAAAGAAGCCAGCTCTTCATTACTCAACCATGAGCGAAACTCGATTCTTTTTATATTTAGCTTTGTTGCCAGCTCTCGTGCAGAATCTGATGGATTTATATAAATAAACCTGACTTTATTCCCATACTCACCTTCTAATCGAGCAAAGGCAATAAATGAAATCGGATCAAAAATCGCAGCATCCGAGCGCCCGCTTCGCCCGAATACAACAGGGTCTCCCGGGTTTGCAGGGCGATTTTTTCGAAAATTAAAAGGAGGAATAACAAGAGGGTTAAAAAATTGCTCGACGTGGTTAATTCCTTGACGCTTTACAGTATCTGTTTGTGTCAGACCAGACACATACAACTTTCTAAGATTTCCGTTCGAGCAAACATTCCCAAACGGCGAAATTAACATGACCGGTATTGTTTCTGGTAGTTTACGTATCATTTCCTGGTTATTAGACCATACCAACCCAATAAAGCACTTCGGTTTAATATTATCAATAATATAATCCATTGTAGGTTCCATACCAATTAATCGACATGGAGAACATAACTCAACTTTTGAGTAATTGAAAGGAACTAATCTAATGTTCTTATGGTTTTTGATTTTGTCAACAATCTCAACCTCGTTAAATACACTATAAACAAGGTGAATAATAAATTCATTACAATCCGCTAGAATTAGTGCCAAGTCACGAAGTAACTTTTCAGAACTACCGGTATGTTTGTCCATAAGTGTATAGTGATATACAACAATGTCTTTCATGATGACACACTCCGGTCGTGAAATTATATTCATGTTTAATTAGAGTAATGATCATGCCATTGGCAGACTTAAAACACAAGACCTCATAGTATATACCCCGATTCGTTAAGGAACAAAAAAGCTCCCGAAAAGACGCCTGACGGATTCATGTGTTGGACATGATTTACCTGACTTTCTGAGTGTCACGGATCACGGCGAAATAAGGTCAACGCCGCAAAGCGGCATGGAGTACCGCGAGGCCGGACCCGTTGGCTGGCCTCCGGGAGGATATCCTATCAGGAATGTCAATGTTATTCTAACGCAAATTGAACCTTCCGAAACCGACGGGCAGTCGGCCGGCGCTGCAATAAAACTGACTTTTGGCTGAAATCATTTTCCGGACTGATTCCCATGCAATTATGGTCCAGATCGTCGATTGTGCAGGTTGGTACAAAAAGTAACAGCTGAGTGGTTCCCGACAACATTGTCATGATGTACTTGCTGCCCTACAGCCCGTAACTGAACCCGGTCGAACGCCTATGGCGCTTCTTGCGCGGCCATTCCTTATCAAGTCGGATGCATCGCGCACATAACTTGATGTCCCGATAAAATTCGAATTTTTCTGTGCATAATAGAGGCGTGATTTACGGCTACGCACGCGTATCGATGAATGGCCAATGCCTTGCCCCTGATCAACGCCGACGTAATCGCCCTGAACACCGCATCAACGGCATGCCCTGCGCCGCAAGCATGGTTGCAGCGTCCACCGGCTTGCAGTCGTGCATGCGGATATCGCGCCCGTCGGCGACGCTGACGACGTTCCCACGGCAAGTGACTTTGAGCGTCATGGTTTTCGGCAACATAGCAAGTTTGGATTTAAAAGAGTCGTACCGAATTGTTTTCGTACGCGGTTTGCGTGTCCATAGAACAATTCGCTTGCACGATTCCGGCGACTAGGGCAGCATCTTCGGCGCAACAACCTTTTGGGAGCACACCAGCCCTAAAACGCAAAACGCCCCGAACCGGGGTTCGGAGCGTCCGCATAATCTCTTGTCTGGTAAACAGAGATTACTCGGACCTCCCCCGACATCGCAAGCTTAAAATGCGGATTCCGCAATCGGCGGAGCCATGCCGCAAAAACGCCCCTCACCTCACGGTGAGGCGGTGATCGGGATGTTATGCGAACAGGGCCGTGAATTGATCATGGCAACAGCACGTATCGCAATAATACACGAACAATGGATCACCAACGAAAGCGTCGGTGCCGATGAAATCGCCGTTCTTGCCGTATTGGCGCTTCATGCCAATAAAGAAAGGTGCTGCTTTCCCAGCCAAGGCTTGATTGCTGACTTGCTGAAGCGCAGCCGGGCGTGGGTTTCTCGTGTGATTTCGAGGCTGGTCGACGCTGAAATAGTTGAAAAGACTCACCGTCGGCGCGCCGATGGCGGACAGAGTTCGTGCCTGTATCGGCTGATCGGGGAGGCAAAAAGCTCCGACTCGGCACCCTGTTCGGAGGGAGAAACCCCCCATGCCCCCACGCAAACCATAACAGTTAAACTAAAACAACAAGACACACCCCGCGAATCAGCGCTGACAAGCCCGGATGAAGATTGGCAGCCAACCGACCAAGCCTTGTTGTGGGCCCTTGAGCGTTTCCCGACCGCCGACCTGCAAGCCTTGACTGAACGCTTCGTCAATCGCTGTATCGCCAAGGGCTACCGATACCGCGACCTGTCGGCGGCATGGCGTTCGTGGCTCGCCGACGACCTTCCGAGGGCCAACAAAGCTAACCGATCCGGCGGCCATAGTCGGCAGGTTGTCGGGCAAACGCGGTTCGATGCATGGGCATGCGTCGCAACCGCTCAGCCGGGCAACGCCTCTACGCAGCGTGAGATATCTGCATGACCAACGAATCACAACTTAGCACTGGTTCTCCACCACGCTGTCCCGGGTCGCAGCCTCAGTTTTAACGCACCGGGCGGAAAATAAAATCCGCACCCGGTTGATGACCGGCGGAGGGCAACGAGCCGTAATGGGGCTCCTGCGCGGTCACCAAACTGACCCTGTCCTTAATCTCGGCGAAAACCTGAAAGCCGGTTTTGGGCCGCGAAGTATCGTTAAGCGCATCCAGCATGCTGGCGGCAAACACCGAATGGCCTTGCGTGCCGTCGTCGCGCACCGGTTCATCGCCACCGGATGAGAGGGCCACCACCGCCCGCTCTCCGGCGTTTCCGCTTCCGGCCACCGTTTCTCGCTCGGCCACCAATCGAGATTCGCGGACAAGCGCACCGGAATAGCAGCTATCCGACACTAATAATGTCTGAGCGGCCCGAATCCGACCGAGAAACCGCGTTAAATCGGCAGTCGATATCCAATTCGCAGCGGAATCGGTGCCGGCATCGGCCGGCAACCAGTAACCGGTGCCGGTCTTTTCGACCTGATAGCCATGACCGGCAAAATAGACGATCAAAGAGTGCCCGGGAATGATCTTCGCACTTACCGCTTGCAAGGTCGCCACGATCTGGTCTCGGGACGGATTTCTGAGAATAATGCTTTGAAAACCGAAGGCGGTTTCAAGTTGCCGCCCGATTTCATTGACGTCATGTAAGGGGGTCGACAAACTCGGCAACACTCCGCCGTAATCCTCGATCCCGATCAGGATGGCCAGATTACTTCGAACCAGCGGGGGTAACTGCACGGTGAGGTCATTTGCTGCCTCGCCTTCGAACGGATCGGGCAATCCGCCTCGTTCAATTTCGGCAATCGCCGCCCGGAATACGGTCTGCTTGATCTCGGCCTGCACCCTCACCAGCGCCGTCATCAGTCCGGCATTTCCGGAATTAAGGCCGCCCAGTTGGCTTTGCACATCTTCGCGGGAACGAAGGGTCCGGTTGGACAGCATCGTTTCCAGGGAGACGCCGGCTTCATGTAAAGCCGGCGAGCCGGCGGCACGTAAAAAGCCCGCAATCTCCGCTCCGCTCAAACCGACAAGTGACCGTGCCGAAGCGGAGGATCCAAAATCCGATGACGAAACCTGAGTTCCCGCCACTCCGAAGTTTCTCTCCGAAGCCGGAGCGGGAGCAGGTGCCACAACCGGCATTGCCACCACGGAGGGGATTACGGGAGGCAATTGTGAGGGGGTGACGACGGCGACTGCCGATGACCCCGTAACCGGTGCGGGGAGCCCGGCGAGACCCGGTCCTCCGGTAAAGAGTACTGCTCCCGCTCCAATCCCTGTCGCTCCGGTCGACGTACCGGTCCCCTGGCCTCCATGCCCTCCCGGGTCCGAACCGGATTGCCCCGTTCCTGCGCCGACTGGTGGCGGCGCCGAAAACGGTGTCGTCGGGAAGGAGGACGAGCCCCCCGATCCCGACACGGGCACCGCGCTCGCTCCGCCACCGCCACTATTCTGTATGATAGGTGCCGCAGCCATTGCTATCGTAGTCTGCGCCGTATTGGTCCGGCCGGTTCCATCGGTAATCCACACCGTAACAGTTCGCGGATTCGTTGACAGGCCAACCGCGCCGGCTTCAAAGGTTACTGAGTGAATTGCGGCTTCATAGGTGGCAAGTGTGCCGGCACCCTGAAGAGAGAGCGTAGCGGTTGCCTCGTTCCACACACCATGGATACCGTTCCCGTCGCTAAAGTGCAAAATATCGGTGCCGGCTTGATAATTAGAGGTAATTCTGACGACGGCACCGGACAGCATCCCCTCTGCCACAGCCGACACCGAAAGGTCACCATCGGCAATAGCAACAGCGCCATGGCCGGAGGTGAAAGCGGTCTGGTAACCGGTCCCGCTCTTACCGGAACTTCCGTCAGCATCAAGATCAAGCGCCGTCGCTATGATACCGTTGGCATCATAGCGGTGGGCATAAAGACTATTGTTGCTACCGTCTCCCCCCATCATGGCCCAAACAACCGTGGTGTCACCGGCGCCATCAATCGCCACGGCAGGACTATTATCAACAAACCGGGGCTCCGAATTGACCCGATAGTCCGCAGACACGGCAACACCCGAAGCCGTGTATCGCCGCGCATAAATCCCGCCATCTTGACCATTATTCTGCCAAACGACTGAAAACTCCCCGGTTGGGCTCATCGCCACCGCAACATTGTTCTGCGATTCTGAACGTGGGGCGCTGACCGCGAACTCGCCTCCGAGTGGTTCGCCCGAAAGAGCGCAGCGCCGGGCCAGAACATCAAAAAATCTTATATCTCTGGCATTCGACTCCCAGGCCACCACGAAATCACCCGCAGCATCCACGGCAACCGCCGGAGCCTGCTGTGTTCCGGAAGTTATCTGGTTCACGGTATATCTGAGCGGCAGATGAGCCTCGGCGGCGTCGTAAACTGCGGCTTGAATACCGGCACCCCCGCCATCCGGGCCAGTCCATACCACCACGAAGTCGCCGGCCCGATCCATGGCAACCCGGGAGTCCAGTCCCCCGTATCCGCCGCTGACCGAGAATGCCTCCGCCACCGCCGCGCCGGAGGCATCAAAGCGCTGAGCGCTGATCTCGTTACCATCGGTCCAACTGACGACAAAAGCGCCATTCGCGGCCGCCATTGCTATTGAGGGATGATCCTGCGCACCGATAATATTCGTGATAACGTGGAACTCACCGCCTATAGGCGTGCCTGAGGCGCTATAGCGTTGCCCGTAAACTCCGGTGGTGCCGGTCCCGAGCCCGCTTTCCTGTCCCGCCGAATCCCAAACCACAACAAAATCACCCGCGTCATCGATAGCCACCGATGACCGCCGCTGATCTCCGGCCACCGTGGTGTTAACCAAAAACTCCCCACCAACCGCAATCCCGCGAGTATCGAAACGCCGGGCATAAATGTCATAGCCGTTGCCGTCTCCATGGCTCGCCGTCCACGCGACAACCGTATCACCCTTAGTGTTGGTTGCCACGACTGTCTCGGCTTGAATACCGGTCATGGTGGTCAACGGCAGATCTAGAGGAACGTCCGGCGGATTACTGTCGGATAAGGTCAGGCGCGCCCCGGCCACTCCGGTTGAAAACGCGGTTCCGCCTCCGGTCAGCGTGGTATCGCCAAAATGGGGCGTATCAAGGCCTGAAGCCGTGCCGGAGGTTTGGTCCCAGGCCCGAAACATCAGACTGGAGCTTCCGTTCCAGGTCACGGATGGCACAAAACGTACTTGGCTGGCATCGGAAAGCAACAGCGCAGCGCCATCGCTTACGGAACCGAACTTGGTCCAAGTCGTACCATCGGAAGAATATTGCCAAGTGCCGGCCCCATCGGCAGAAATCACGGCGATACCGCGCAAGGCTTCCACATCCGGATCCGTGACGGTATCGTAGTCAAGGATGGTGGAAACGCGGATTGCGGCACCGGCTTGCCCGAGATCAAAGGTTCCACCCGACAGGCTCGGGGCGATGTTGTCGGGCAGATCACCGCGGTAACCGGATAAAGCCGTGTCGGTTATCACATCCCGAATATCGGCTTCGATCGAGCCGACCCGCGCCTCCAATGACCAATTGTAGCCTTCGGTCGGGCTGCCGGTGACATCCCGGGACGCCGCGATATCGGCCCCGGTCGCCTTGGCCAGATCACGCAGAAGGGTCTCGCCTTGCGTGCTGCGCCCGACGAAGCAGCCATAAAACAGGAGATCGCCGCCGGGAGCCAGTGAACGACCGATGGCCGCCAGCGCATCGCGATAACCGCCGATCGAAGACTCATCGAGAACCGCGGTCCCCAGCCTGACCGCGCCCTCTTCGCCATGCGAGAAGATATGAATGGCGCCCGGGTTTGTTCGACCGCTGAGTTGTTCCGCCAGTTGCCGCACCCCGTCCCGGCTCGGGTCGAGCGTGATCACTTCGGTTCCCGGCTTGAGCCCGGCAACCAGGGTTGCGGCATCCGGAATTGATGGATCGATCACCACCACTTCCGGCCGATGAGGGTTTGCGACATGGTCGAGACCGGCGGTCACCGCCGCTGCACCGTCGAACATCATGCGCGGCTCCAGCGCCATCATCCGGGCGGGAGACCGAAGATGCGGAAACCTTGACGATGCTTGGTTTTTTCCCGGAAGCGCGTCGAAAACCGACACTACTGCCCCCTTCCTCCGGAGCCAATTGATCTTGCCCCCGATCAACACCGCTATTCGCCGAATTGATTATGCCGTAAGCGCCTCACGTTGACGACGCTAATTCAACGCAAACGTCGATCTCACCGCAATTGATCGTCGACACATTCGCCGCGCCATCGATGTCATGATCCGGAAACGATCAGCTCCCGTCTGTGATATAAAACTCTTGATTATCCCGACGAGGCAGAGTTATTTTCTCAGGGGCAGACGACTCTAATGTGGAGTATTATATCTGTCACTCTTAAGGATTAGAATAAAATGACTGATACCCCACCTCATGCTCCTGTATTCTATGTAGATCTTGATCGTGCATTTGAAATAGGTATGAACTATCTTGCTGAAGGCAATACGCGTGAAGCTTATGCCGTATGGTCAAAGATGTCCGCAGTTTATCCTAACTACCCGGCGTGCCTTTTGCTAAGAGCGGAGCTTTGTGAGCGTGCCGGGCAAAACAGCATGGCACTATCGCTTACTAAGGATGTATTGGCAACTTATCGCAGATCGCATTCTTATAAATCTCTATCCCATGCTTTGAAGTTATTAAAAAATAATGGGTTTATACCAACTGCCGCGCTCGATATTGGTGCACACAAGGGTATGTGGACTGACACATTCAAGTCTGTATTTCCGCATTCTAAATCATTTATGATTGAGGCTCAGCCTAATTCTAAGCAATACCTGGATAATATAATATCTTGTTATGGTAATTCTATTGATTATAGCATTACCCTACTTGGATCATGTTCTACAGAAGCCACACCATTCTTTGTTGCAAGTGATGGGACGTTATCAACCGGGTCTTCCCTTTATGAGGAGCAGGGCGTTCTGCACTTCCAACAAGTTAATCTCCCTATGCGGAGACTTGATGAATTAGTAGGAAACCACCCATGGCGACCATTTAACTTAATGAAGCTTGATGTACAAGGTGGAGAGCTTGATGTATTGGCTGGATCAGCTAATATAATTGATGATGTAGAGGTTTTAATTATCGAGTCTTCTCTTGCTGAATGCAATAATGGTGCTCCATCATTGTTTGATTACTACGAAAGATTAAACAAACTCGGGTTTGTGTTAGTAAATATATTTGGAATGACTAGAGACAGGAATGAAAATCTGCTTCAGTTTGATGGTGTATTTGTTAGAAAGGATAGCAAATTGCGGCCTGTTCCGCCGTTTATAGGGTCAGTCTTTTGACGTAAATTCAACAGGTCTTTAATCTTGCCCCAGAGCAGCGCCACTCTCAACCAGGTACAGTTGGCGACAAAATGGGTGACGCTGCACGAGAGCAAAGTTAGGCATGCGTCAACAAGGAAAAACCAACAGGTGTTGAAAAATTTATATTGTCACTATGTAGTATTAATGATATAGTTGTTTTTATTGCTATAGATTGATAAGTTGAATCATAGCGATTGACAGGACTAAGTTGCTTTAGCCTTCATAAAGGATAAAAAGTATGCATACGCTCGATTTTACAAGTAATAATATGAAAGTTACTCGTGACTATAAAGAAGTATCCATAAATTATTCTCCAGGTGTTGTGCCTGTCGTTTATGATAATATTAAGATTATGGAAAATATTGCAAGGTTTATTCATGATGGCGCAAGAGTTTTAGAGATATCTCCATATCGTAGGCCATTTAGCAAGTCTACCCACTATTGCGGGCTTGTCAATGCTACCGGTCTAAGTAATTTTGAGTATGTTGATATAAATTGTGATAAATTACCTTATGATGATAAGTATTTTGATTTCGTAGTCTGTAGGCATGTATTAGAGGATATTTATAACCCTTCTCTTGCATGTGAAGAAATGTCACGTGTTGCAAAGGGTGGATTTATCGAGACTCCTTCACCTTTTACGGAACTAAAGCGGGGTCTTGAGCGGGGTGCTCCATGGAGAGGATATATTCACCACAGGTTTATCGTGTGGGCACGTGGGCATATGTTGAACTTTGTGACGAAACATCCTGTTATAGAATACATGAGTATATCAGATGACTTTTTAACTAACGTCATTAATAGTAATCCTGAATTAATAAACATGTATTTTTTATGGTTTGGCAAATTAAATTATCACATTTATGAGCAAGATATTGACTTTATTCTAGAGGGAACTGATTCAAAGAAGACATATGAGAGACTACTGGAGAGAGCATTGAAAGATTACTTAGACGAGGCTCAAAGAATGGAAGGAGAAATGCCGACATTTTCTCGGTCTCCATTTGTTTACTTCAAATACCAGTCGGGTGACGAAGATAATAAACCTGAAATAAATTTGCAAGAAAATGAAAGAATTAAGCACTACTTCAACGAAATTATGGCAGGAAGATGTGATAGTGAAACTCTCATGATTATAATTAATAAGCTTAAAGACGCACAAAACATATCTCTTGCAATAGCCCTTATGGAGAAGTGGATTAATAATACAAATCGTATTGGAGAAATGTCTTTTATTGAAAGCGAGCTTTGTAGTCTAAAAAATTCTTTAATCCTATAAATGGTCGCACTGTGTGATTTATAATTCATCACAAAGTGACCTTATCTCCGCGGAGCAGACTCCATGGCAGCTTAACCATGCTGCCGGAGCCTTCTGCTGGGAACGTCAAGTTTCCTTGAATGCCATCGGGCTTATATAAGCTGAGGTTAAATATTTTCACTTTTAACAATAGAAAAGCAACCCGTCAATCATCTGGTCTTTGACCTGACGGCCGCAACGGACGCGGTTTACGCCGACGGGTGGTGTCGCGCTGGCAGTTCTTGCGCACCATCCTGGCCTATAAGGCTAGCTGATCAACGTTGAACAGCTCTGCCCTTGCTGCACGGCCGCATTGCTTCATAACAATACCACGTCCGCGTGATTAAACGGGGATTTTAAGGCGTGTGGGTGTTTTGCCGTTCCAAAACCGCTTAACAATAGCGTTTTGGCACATTAGGACGTCACCGTATTGCAATGTTGATGTTTTAGCACGCTAGCATTTAGACGTTACAGTGTGCGGTAACGTCATTTTTTAACACTTACCCCGCTACACCGTGGCGTAACAACAACACATCAGCACAATTGAACAATAAAACGCGGACGTGCGTAGTGGCGTGCATTTGAGCGTGGTAACTTGTTACCACGTCATGTGCGGGCCGGATGTCCGGACAGCCAAGTGTGTGCGAGGAAAAGCCATGGCCATCAAGGTGTCGTTTCTGTCCCAGAAGGGTGGGGTAGCAAAAACCTCGCTTGCTCGATTGCTGGCCCGCCAATACGCTTTTGCCGGTTGGCGTGTAAAAATCTGCGATTTCGATCTCATGCAAAAGACGGCGACCGACTGGGCCGCACGGCGCTTAGCCGCGGCCTTGAAACCGGAAATCGAAGTGCAAGGCTTTGCCGATGTTTCACGCGCGCTATCCCAGGCCGCGCAGTATGATTTGCTGATCTTCGACGGCCGCGGCTTTGCCGACAAGCTGACGCTGGAGATCGGTCGGATTTCCGACGCAATCTTCCTGCCGTCCGGGTTAGCCGTTGATGATTTGGCGCCGACCGTCCGGCTGGCCCATGAACTTAAAAAATCCGGCGTTACCTTAAGTCGGCTTGCTGTCGCGCTTGCTCGCACCGGGGACAGCGAAAAGGAAATCACCGATGCCAAGGCTTATGTCGGAGGGGCAGGGTACAAGGTGCTGTCTCTGACCTTGGCCGAGAGGGCCGGCTATCGGTTGGCACACGACCAGGGTCGTGCCGCCGATGAAGCCAAGCATCCAACTTTGCGGATTGCCGCAAAGCACCTTGCCGAAGAGATGGCAACACACATCACGGCCTTGACTAAGGAAGAAGCCGCATGAGCATCCCACCGCCCCCCGGATCCGGTAAAAGCAAAGGCAAAGGCGCACCACCGCCGCCCGACGATACACCCGGCGCACTTGACCTGACGGTTCTGGAACCCCCGGCTACACCGGCTGCCTCGGTCGGACCGAAACATCGCTCGGTAATCCGGACTGTTCCGTTGAACTTTACGGTCGAACGAGCGTTGCGCCGCAACTTCGCGCGTGTCGCTTTCGAACAGGAGTGCCACCAAGTCGAAATCCTGGAGGCACTGGCCGATCTTTTCCTCGATGATCCACGTTTGCTGGCCGAAGTCGGAGCCCGACGCGACCGGCGTCGGAAAGTGCTGGATTAATAGAAAGCAGGCTTTACAGCACGATTGAACGGTAGCAATCAGACGTGCGGGCGTTATGATCCTACATCAGAAAAGCAGCCCTGACCTTATCCAGGGTTTGCCGAGCCCGTTGTTCGGTGGTGTGATGCCGAAGCAGCCAAGCCCGTGAGCGGTCGGCAAAGGCCTGCCAGTCGCCTTCGCGTTCAAGTATCCGTTCGATCGCCACGGCCAGTTCGGGAACGGTAGAAAAACGGACAATCTCGCGTGAATCCCGGAAATCATAGGGAATAAAGAGTGGCATCGTTTTGGAGATATGGGCGGCATTGCAGGCGGCATGTTCCCAATACCGGAACGTATCGTACCCGGCGCCCGGCAAGGTCAGGACAACCCGACAGCTTTGCATCGCCCGGTAATAGTCGTCCCGGCCGTGCCACCCTCCATCCATGCCCCAGGATTGCAAAAGCGCATCGGGAAACAGCTTTGCAATTTCATCCAGCATCACGTTGCGGTCGAGGGTGTGTTGATTTCGGCTGCCGAGAAAACCGACGCTGTGGGTCTTGGGCTCGTTCCGATGCTTGTCGATCCAAGTCATGACTTCAACAGGCAACGCCATGGGCAGAGGAATGGAAAATCCGCTGCCGTCGGTTTCCCGGCGCAAAATCACATAAGGCCCGCAGGGGATCCCGGCCGGAGCATCCTCGCCGTCAATCAAGGCCAGGCGACAGGTGCTTTGCTGCAATAAGGGAAGGTGGTCCCGAAACGCCCGGACATCGCAGAAAACCAGATCGAAGAACCCGGCTTTAAGTTTCTGCGCAATATCGGTGCGGTCGACACGGCTGTCATCCGCCATAAAATCCGGCACAAGGTCGAGGTGGGGCTGACCACAAGTGCCCTGATACAAAATATCTTTTCGAGGATAGTCAACAACGGCATCACCTGATACTTTACGCAGCCCATGGAGCAGCAGATCCGGAATATAGTTCGGATAAGGGTGACATAACATTAAAATCATCGGACCCTCCAAAGGGTTTACACTATATTATCGCACCCTAACCAAGAAGCTCTTTGTTTATTACAAAGCGATCCCATGAATTCTCAAAGATATCAATCATTTCTTGTTGGGCGCCGTGGGTAACCAGTCTCTTCCGAACATCTTCCCGGCTTTGGTGGTCGGCAATCCGCCGGAACAGCCGTGCGGCTTCCTCCTCCTTCTTCATGAAGGCGTACCGGATTGCCAAAGCATTCAGCTGGAAGTTCTTCATCACATAAGGCTGAAAGCTGTCCGTCATAATCGTGGCATCATTGCCATTATAGAAATAAGACAGCATTGACAAATTATGGAAACCGAAGGTCTGGTGAAATGAGTTGCCGGATTCATAGCTAAATTTATCAGCAAGCTCCAGGGGAGCATAAGTTATTCCATGATTAAGTTCCAGGTAACTACGAAAAGAACCGCATATTACCATATCTTCATTAATAGATGATGGCGGCGTCTGAATTTTCTCGTCTTGTAGAGCCTTCAGGAGTTTCCGAGACCTTAGAGAGAACCCGCCATTTCCCATCGAATATTCTTTTTTAACATGGGGCATCGGCGCCCCTATATAGTCATAATTTAAAAATTCATCGGTCCACAAACCAGGATTAATGACAAAGCCGTCATATTGGACCGTTAGCACGTAATCTGTTTCAATATGAAAATAAAGTCCCTTAAGCATAAATTTATTAAAGTCTTCATATCCATCAAGAGTTTTAATCTTATGATGCTCCCACGGCCCGTCTACAAACTCCCGACGATCCGTTATAAAGATAACCTTAGCAAAATTCATGAGAGCAGCACTGCGCCGTAAAGCTCCGGCTGCCAATACATGGTGAACCGTATCGATACAGCACAGCGTCACATTGTTGGCTGAAACCATTAAAATATACTCCCGATACAAGCTAACGGCATCTTTATGTGCCGGTCAAGACGCCATCCCGGATTTGCAGGATAACAGGCCGGAGTGGCGAGCCACTGCCAGTCTAAGTGTTGTACCTTGCCTCGTATTCTTCGAGCAAGCGCGGTGTTCGAATGCCGGCCGGGATTTCACCGTAGGCGTTGGCGCTTGCCGGCGTTTGTTGCTCCGGATATGATATGTGCGATATCAAGCCCGTGAGACGGGCGGTATTTCTTCAACGTACCGGTTCCATTCAATAAGAGACCGGCCGGGTGCCGCTGGAACTAT
>SESF01007964.1_pt1 | contig 39280 bp, 36 predicted proteins | sample 3171521 | NCBI WGS metagenome assembly SESF01 (sample SAMN10866945, study PRJNA518727) | freshwater metagenome | biome: subpolar coniferous forest; feature: holomictic lake; material: water; isolation source: holomictic Lake 227, 6 m and 8 m depth | place: Canada: near Kenora, Ontario | collected...
CTTCGTGCGGAAGAAGATGCGGGTCGTATCGATCGTGATGTTCTGCTCCTGCTCCTCGATCAGGGCGTCGAGGAGGAAGGCATATTCGAATTCCATGCCTTCGGTCGCGCAGTTCTTGCGGACCTGCTCCATCTTGCCGTTGGGCAGTGAGTCAGTGTCATGGAGGAGGCGGCCGACGAAGGTGGATTTTCCGTGGTCAACGTGGCCGACGACGACGACGTGCATCTTGCGATGGTCTTCGACGGAGGGAAGGGAGGTGCTCACAGGTTGGGAAAGGGATTGGGTGTTCATTGTTCAGTTCGACTCACATGAAGCCCTTGGCGCGGAGTTCCTGCATCGAATTACGACCGACGTGGTCCTGGGCGCGACCGGCGCGTTCGCTGGTCTTGGTCAGCTTCAGTTCCTCGATGACTTCGTCGATGTTGCTGGCCGGGCTATCGACCGGGTGCGTGATCGGGTGGCAGCCGAGGGAGCGGAAGCGCTTGCCGTTGCGGGCGAAGTAGAGGGTCGGGTTCGGGATGTTTTCCCGGCGGATGTATTCCCAGATGTCGAGCTCGGTCCACTCGAGGAGGGGCTGCACGCGGACGTGGCCGCCTTCCGGTGCGGTGCTGGCGAACTGGCCCCAGAATTCCGGCGGCTGGTCCTTGTAGTCCCAGTTGCCTTCGGCGGAGCGAGGGGAGAACCAGCGCTCCTTGGCGCGGGTCGGGTCTTCGTCGCGGCGGATGCCGGTGACGAGCGCGTCCCACTTGAATTCGTCGATGGCGGCTTTGAACGGAACGGTCTTGAGCTCGTGCGTTACGGTCACCGGGTCATGGGTCGAATAGCCGATGCCGCGACGGATGGCGTCTTCATTGACGCGAACAATGAGGTCGATGCCATGGATGACCTTGGCTTTTTCGCGGAACTCATACATCTCCGGGAATTCGTAGGTCGTATCGATGTGCAGGAGCGGGAAGGGGATCTTGCCGCAGAACGCCTTGCGGGCGAGCCAGATGAGGACGTTGGAGTCTTTGCCCATAGACCAGGGCATGCAGACCGAGCGGAAGTTGGCGAAGGCTTCGCGGAAGACGTGGATCGACGTCTGTTCGAGTCGCGTGAGGTGGTCGTTTTGAGCGTTGCGGGACATGCTGAAGAAAGCGGTTGGCGGTTAGCGGTTGGCGGTTGGGAACACAGAGAGGCTGAAGGAAAGGTGGAAGCGGTTAGCGGTTGGGAACACAGAGAGGCGGAAGACGAAAGGTGGAAGTGGTTGGCGGTTGGGATGACAGTGAGACTAGAGGGACGGAGGGTGGTTGGATTTTGGAGGTTTTCCTATCCGCCAACCGCTAACCGCTAGCCGCCCAGTCCTTTCTTCGTGCGCGTATGCAGGCCGCACTCTTTCTTATCGAAGCCAGGCCAGCGTCCGCCGCGTTCGTCGCCGTTGGAAGTGGGCAGGGTGCAAGGGAAGCAGCCGATGGAGCGGTAACCGCGGTCGTGCAGGACGTTATGCGGAAGGCCGTGCTCATTAAGGTAGGCCCACACCTGATCGCGACTCCAGTCGACGAGCGGGTTGAGCTTCCAGACATCGGAGTTGTCGGGACGGGCGGCGAGCGAGAGTAAAGGCGTCACGGAACGCTCGGCGCTCTGGTCGCGGCGCATGCCGGTGATCCAGAGATCGAGGTCGTAGAGTTTCTTGCCGAGCGAATCGACCTTGCGGAGTTCGCAGCACTTCTCCGGGTCGCGCTTCCAGAGTTCGGCGCCGTATTGGGCGGCCTGCTGTTCGACGGTCTGCGCAGGGTGCACTTCCTCGACCTTGATGCCGAGGTGGGCTTCGAGCTTCGCTTTGAACTCAAGCGTCTCCGGGAAGAGCAGGCCGGTGTTGAGCGTGAAGGCCTGGAGCGGAATCTCTGCGGTCTTGGCGAGGTGCAGGATGACGACGCCGGCGGGCTGGAAACTCGTGCCGATACCGGCGCGAGCACCGAAAGTCTCGTAGGCCCAGCGCAGACGGTCCACCGGCGCCAACGTCAAGAGACGGGCGTCGAGATCCGGGATGCGGTCTGGGTTGAGGTCGGCCATTGACTGGCTTAGGCGGTGGGAGCGGCGGGCCAGACAGGGGCCTGGTCGACCCAATCACCGAAGGCCTGCCCGGCTTTGCGTTCCTTGGCGTACTGCTTGAAGAGTTCGCCGATGAGTACCGGAATCTCGTCCGAGAGGGCGGATTCCTTCCAGAGGCGTGCGAGACGCGTGCCTTCGCGATTGCCGCCGAGCATGATGTTATATTTGCCCGGGGCTTTGCCCACGAGGCCGATCTCGGCGTTGTAAGGACGAGCGCAGCCGTTGGGGCAGCCGGTCATGCGCACGACGAGTTCTTCGTTGGCGATGCCCGCGGCGGCCTGGCCTTCTTCGAGTTTCGCGAGGAATTTCGGGAAGACGCGTTCGGACTCGGCGAGGGCGAGACCGCAGGTCGGGAGAGCCGGGCAGGCCATGCCGCGACCCTTGATGAGCCCAGGGTTGAAGACGATCGAGCAGCCGTGGTCGTGCAGGAGCTTTTCGATCGCCGCTTTGTCGGCGTCGTTGACGTCGGAGAGGATCAGGTTTTGCGTGGCGGTGAGACGGAAGGTCGGGGCATATTTCTCAGCGATGAGGCGAAGCGCGGTCTTCAGTTTGTAGTCGCCGGCATCCTTGACGCGGCCGGTCTCGATGAAGAGGCCCAAGAACCAATTCCCGTCGAGCTGCTTGAACCAGCCAAAGGCGTCGCCTTGGCCGCGGAAGAGGAAGGGCTTCGGCGCCGGGAGCGGGCCGCCGATGCGCTGGGCGAGTTCATGGCGGAACCATTCCACGCCTTTTTCCTGCAAGACATACTTAATGCGGGCGTGCTTACGGTCGGTGCGATCACCCCAGTCGCGGTGGATGGCGACGACGGCGGCGCCGACGCTGACGACTTGTTCGCGAGTAATGAAACCGATGACGTCGGCGAGGCGAGGGTAGGTGGCTTTATTGCCGTGGGAGGTGCCGAGTCCGCCGCCGACGAGCAGATTGTAGCCGATCAGTTTGCCGTTTTCGACGATGGCCACGTAGCCCATGTCATTGGTGAAGATGTCTGTGTCGTTATTCGGAGGAATCGCAAAGCCGGTCTTAAATTTACGGGGTAGGTAAGTCTTACCGTAAAGGGCATCCACCGGGGCGCCGGAATCATCGGTATCGGCGGGCGGGGGCATGTACGGATTGGCCTGATCAACGGCGGCGCGAGCCTTGGCGATTTTGTCACCAAGACCGAGGTCGACCTGCACACCGTCCACCCAGATGGAGTGATAGGCGGTAGTGCGAGGGAGCAGGGCGCGCGTAATGGCGAAGGCATCTTCATCGACCTGCACGGCGATCTGGTCGACGGGCGGGTTGGACGGTGCGGTGACGTTGCGGTTAACATCGCCGCAAGTAGCCAGGGTGGAGGAGAGGGCGTCGTTGATCGATTTAATGAGCGAGCCGATGCCTTTCTGGAGCACGCCGTGGAACTGGAAGGTCTGGCGAGAGGTGATGCGGAGGGTGCCGTTGGCGAAGCGTCCGGAGAGCTCGTCGTAAACGAGGTATTGAGCGGCTGGGACGATGCCGCCCGTCTGGCGGGTGCGCACCATCACGGAGTATTCCTTGCCTGTTTTGCGCTTATCGCGATCATCCTGCTGGTAGATGCCGTGGAACTTGATGAACTGCTCATCGTCGCCGCTGAAGCGATCGGCTTCAGCGTTGGCTAGGGTTTCGCGGATATTTCCCGAAAGATCGGGTTTATCGGCCTTAAGTAGTTCGTTCTTGGAGAGGGGCTTACCTGAGGGAGTGTCCATGGGTTATTTAATACTTGATAAAATTAGTAATGATTACATAAATAGGGGTCAAGTTTAAATAAATGGTAAATTGCGACATCGGCCGGGTGGCCTTCGTCGGTGCAGGACCGGGTGCCCCGGATCTGATCACCGTGAGAGGGCTACGTCTGCTCAAGCAGGCGGATGTCGTCATTCATGATGCGCTGCCAGGAGACGCCCTTTTGGCAGAGATTCCGGCGACGACTAAGATCGTCCCGGTCGGCAAGCGTTGCGGGGTCCACTCGATGACCCAGGACGAGATCAACGCTGTGATCGTGCGTGAAGCGCGTCAGGGTGGTCTCATCGTCCGGCTTAAAGGCGGCGACCCGGGTATCTTCGGTCGTCTCGGTGAAGAGATGGACCATCTCGCCGCCCATGGTATTCCTTTTGAAGTCGTGCCGGGTATTACCGCCGCGACCGCTGCCGGAGCGGATGCCGCGTTCCCGCTGACGCATCGCGGGAAGGCCGCCTCTGTCACTTTCCTTACCGGGCATTGCGCCGACGGCAGCGATCAGAATTGGAAGGCACACATCGAGACCGGCGCGACGCTCTGTCTTTACATGGGCGCGAAGGCGCTGCCGTCCGTCGCGACTAAACTCATCGCCGCCGGCGCTCAGGCCGATCTGCCGATTCGTTTGCTTTCCAAAGTCTCGCAGGAGGGCACGTCAGATGTACTCACCACGCTGACTGATCTCGCCTCCGGTAAAGTCGACGTCTCCGTTTTGCCTACGCCGCTCATCGCGGTCGTCGGCGCGGTCGTCGCTCCGCCTCGTCATGCGGGCCTGATGGGCCGCATCGCGGCATTCGCCTGAGTTCAGGACTTCTTCCAGACCTTAGCGCGGAAGTAAAAGTAGACGCCGCCCAAGATGACGGCGACTCCGCCTAGCCAGAGGAGGAGTCTTTCCGGGAGGTTGAGCGTGCCTTTGGGTAGGCACAGGCTGATGGCGGCCGGCCAGAGGAGCGAAAGCATGATTGCACCGATGACGATATTCTTGGCTGCCTTCAGATTCACGGGTGGCAGGTCGTGACGCATCATCAGTAACGCGGGCAGGGAGAAGTGCGTGCCCAGTAGCGGGCTGAGTTTCCAGCGAAGGTCCGCGGGCGCGTGTTCCTTGGCAATCGTCCCGACGTCACCGTCAGGGCCGGCGTGGCGGCCGGGGAGCAGGAAGAGCATCAGGATGACCGCGTCACCCTTGGCGCCTTGCAGCGCGTGTTCGAGCAGCGGCTCGTTGAAGTCATATTCCGCTCCCTCGCGACGCTCCATCGAGCAGGCGATGAGTTCTTCCGGTTGGAGGCCGAGTTCTTCGCGCAGCGAGGCGGCCAGGGCGTTGCGGCAGGCGGTAACCTCGGGGATCGGCGAGCCGTGGTCGCAGAGCAGCACGGTGCCGCTCCCCTTCGTCCAGCCGGTCTCGCGGAGGTTGTCGGCCAGCATGCCGGTGAGCTCGGCGCCATCGTCGCCGAAGAGCGGCTCGCGGAAACGGAGCTTCATCTTGCCCGGTTGAGCGTCGGCGAAGACCTTGGGGAGGTATTCCGTGATCGCGCGGCTGGGGCCGATGAAGAGAGGGAGTACGACGAGTTCGTCGATGCCATCGGCCTTGGCTTGCGCGACGGCGCCTTCGAAGATGACCGCCGGGACGCCGCCGAGCAGGACGGGGTCGATCTTGGTCGAGTGCATCGTCGAGACCGGATGCACGGGTTGACCAATCAGTTTGCCGACTTCCTGGGCTAGTCCGCGCAGGGCTAATGTCGCTGCCGGTTCGTAGGAACCATTGTCGACTAGGAGGATACGGGTGCCAGCCATAGGTGGTAAGTGGGGGATAAACTTCATATTTGCAACGCAGGGTTGGCTGATTGCGGGTTGCCTCGCTTCGGGGGGCAGGGTTTCCTTATGGGATGCCCCGCCGTTTCCTCGCCGCTGTCGCTCTGTGCCTGAGTGTCCTCTCCCTTTCCGCCGCCGATGGGTGGCTGACCGATTTGGATGAAGCCAAGAAAGTCGCCCTCGCTGAGAAGAAAGCGATCCTCGTCGACTTCACGGGTAGTGACTGGTGCGGGTGGTGCATCCGCCTTAAGAAGGAGGTTTTTGATCAGCAGGAATTCGCCGCCGCCTCTAAGCAGTTCGTTCTCGTCGAGCTAGATTTCCCTCAGAAAAAGAAACTCACCCCGGAGGCCAAAGCTAAGAACGAGGCGCTGGCCAAGAAGTTCAATGTCGAAGGATTTCCGACCATCATGCTGCTCGACGCCCAGGGCGAGCCCTTCGCCCAGACCGGCTATCAAGAAGGAGGTCCGGTCAAGTATCTCGAACACCTCTCCGAACTGAGCAAGGCCAACACCCCAGAGGGCAAGAAACTCTTCTCCCAGCATAATAGGGATCAGGCCCGCTCTCGTGAACTGGGCGAGGAGCTCGAGAAGATTCTCGACCCGTTCCTCAGCAAAAAGGATCTCGCCGGGGCCGAAGGGGCCATCGTGAAATTCGTCAAGGCCAAGGATGTGCAGGGCGAGCTCCGCCTCACGCTTCTGATCAATGCTCGCATCAGCAGCGCCCAGGCCTGCAAGCCGGGCGATCACGGTGCGGTCATCAAGGCTATTGACGAGATTCTCGCGGAGACTCCGGCGGGGACGTCGGGTCTCGATGATCTCAAGAAGTTCCGCGCCCAGGTCGCTGCGGTCCAGGCTGCCGATCAACCTAAGAAATAAATTTTACACTATGAAAAAAATCCTCCCTCTGCTGGCTTTGCTGGTGTCCCTGAGTGCTTCCGCCAAGGTGGCCTGGCTCACCGATCTCGAAGAAGCTAAGAAGGCTGCCGCCAAGGAAAAGAAGGCCATCTTGGTTGACTTCACCGGCAGCGATTGGTGCGGCTACTGCATCATGCTCCATAAGGAGGTTTTTGATAAGCCCGAGTTCGAGAAATTCGCCAAGGATTACATCCTGGTCGAACTCGACTTTCCTCATTCCAAGCCGCTCTCCGCCGCGAAGAAAGCCAAGAACGCCGAAGCCCAGGCTAAGTTCGATGTGCATGGTTTCCCCACGGTGATCATCCTCAGCGCCACCGGCGAGGAGCTGGGTCGTCAGACGGGCTATACCCCGAAGTCCGGCCCGAAGGTTTATTTGGATAAGATCGGTGGTTTCAAGGGTGCGGCTGGCGATGCGCCGGCTCCCGACGCCAAGCCGACGAAACCTAATCCGGCCAAGGCTGCTTAACCTCCCTTTCACTCCACATCTCTTCCCATGAATCTCTTCAGTGTCCTGCCTTGTCTCCTGACCCTTGCCCTCTCTGCTCAGCCGGCTTGGCTGACAGATCTAGACGCTGCCAAGGCGCTCGCTCTCAAGGAGGGCAAGACGGTGCTGGTCGATTTCACGGGGAGTGACTGGTGCCCTCCCTGCAAGGCTCTGCACAAGAATGTGTTTGAATCCGCCGAGTTTGCGGCGGCCGCCAAGAAGTATGTTCTGGTAGAACTCGATTATCCGCGCAGCACGCCGCAGTCCCCTGAGTTGAAGGCGAAGAATGCGGAACTTTCCAAACAGTTCGCCATCACGGGATTCCCGACGGTCTTGCTGATCGACGCCAAGAGCGGCGAGGTCTTCGGCAAGACGGTCGGTTTCGGCGGCCAGACCGCCAAGGAATACCTCGAGAAGCTCGCTTCCTTCAAGAACACGCCCGAAGGCAAGGCGGCACTGGCTGATGAACAGAAGAAGGCCACTGAACGTACGTCCAAGAGCCGTGCGCTGGGTGCTCAAATTGACGCCGCGATCAAGGCCAAGGATTTCCAGGCCGCGGAAAAGGCGCTCGAAGCGATTTTCGCCGATGTCACAGGCACGCGTCGGTCCGTGCTGTTTTTCAATAAGGCACGTATCCTGATCCAGATTGATCCTTCCGCCAAGGAACAGGCGACGAAGTATGTGGATCAAGCCATCGAGCAGGCCGCGGGCGACGAATCCATGACCAAGTCGTTCAAGTCGTTCCGCGACAAGATTTCTTCCGGGACCGCTGCGCCGAAGGCCTCTGTCGACCCGAAGAAAGGTGCCTGAGTAAGCGCAGGCCGGCGGCTACGCACCGAACGACGTTCAATGTGTCGTCGAACTGCGTTTATTTTAGGCTTTAATTAAAGACAGGCTTCAGTTTGGATGCGCACAGAGGGAGGTGCCCCTTTCCCTCATGACCCTTTTCCTACTTTCTCTCGTCGAGGCTATTCTGGTTATTTTGCTTGCCGATTTCATCGGGGGGGTCGTGCACTGGGCCCAGGACGCATATATCCGCGAAGATACTCCTCTCGTCGGGTTGTCGTTGGGTAAGCCCAACATGATTCATCACCATCTCCCGCGCTTCATGACCCACCACAGCTGGTGGCGTAGTTCCTGGGATCTTGTGCTGCTGATGTTTATCCTCATCATTACGATGTGGTTGACCGGTCATCTGAGCTGGCAGGTTTGGCTTTTTGCTTTGGTCGGGGCGAATTCCAATCAGATCCATAAATGGTCGCACCGTACCCGAGCGGAAAACGGACGCATCATCAGCTTCTTCCAGGATATCCGGGTGCTGCAGTCGCCGCATCATCACGCGATTCACCATACGAATCCGAAGGATGTCCGCTATTGCCCGGCATCCAATATGTTGAACCCGATTTTGGATTTCCTGCATTTCTGGAAAGGTGTCGAATGGGTGCTGCGACGGGTCTTCGGCTTGAAGCGTCGGGTCGATACTTCAATTTCCGGCAACGGTCTGCCGCCGGCTTGGCTCAACGAGGTTCGCAGCGAACACGCGGGTAAGTTCGAGTAAGCCCCGTCTAATCGGCCTATGGGCTATCTTATCAGAGACTGCCGATCTCGGTGTCGAGGACCTGCGCCGCGCTGAGGCCCTTCGCGCGAAGTTCGCGGATTGATAGTCCGGCGCTGCGTTTGGCCAGCCGCTTGCCTGAGGCATCGACTACGAGCGGATTGTGGACCCAGGTGGGAGCCGTCCAACCGAATGCACGGTAAAGCAGGATTTGTCGGGCGGTCGAAAGAAGCAGGTCGGCCCCGCGGACGACCTCGGTGATGCCCATGGCGTGGTCGTCGGCGACAACCGCCAGCTCATACGAAGGGAAACCGTCTTTGCGCCAGACGAGGAAGTCTCCGAAATCACGACCAGCCACAAATGTCTGCGTGCCCTGTAGCTCATCGTTAAAGGTAATCGGCTGTCCGTCCGGCACGCGGAAACGCCAATTGGTCGGGCCAGGCTCGCGAGCCTCGCGGCCGGCGCCGGCGGCCGGTCGGAGGGCGATGGGAAATATCGGCTCGGCATCGTCCTCCGCATGCGGAGCCGTCAGGCTTCGTTCCACGTCCTTACGTGATTTGTCGCAGGGATAGATGTGGCCAGATGCTTGCAGGACTACCCAGGTTTTTCGAAACCACTCGAGGCGTTGAGACTGCACATAAGGCCCGTGAGAGCCGCCGACATCGGGTCCTTCCTGCCATCGGAGGCCAAGCCAGAGCAGATCTTCGATGGCTGCGGCGGCGAACTCCGGTCGACAGCGACCCGTGTCGAGATCTTCTGTGCGATAAACAAGCGTTCCTCCTGCGGCCTGGACGCGTTGGGCGGCGAGGGCGAACGTACGGGCATGACCGACATGTAAGTAGCCGGTAGGGGTCGGGGCTAGCCGTCCGCGCAGCATCAGAGAGGATTATCGGTCGGGATGAATTCCCATTTCACGCCGAACTCCACGGCGACCGCCGCGGCGAGGGCTTTGACGCCCCAGGTTTCGGTGGCGTAGTGTCCGCATGGGTAGAGATTCCAGCCCTGTTCTTGCGCTTCATTGAAATGCTCCTCGCGCAGTTCGCCAGTGATAAGCGTATCGCAGCCTTCGGCTTTCAAGTGGGCTAGGGCGCTGCGGCCGCTGCCGCTCAGGATCGCAATCTTCTTCGGCCTGGTGGCACCGAACTCAATGCCCTTATAGGTTCGCGGATAAGAGGCCATGAGGCGCTTGCGTAACGTGGTTAGCGGGATGCCTTGGCAGATGCAGGCGATCGGCAGCCCTTCGTAGTCCACGAACCAATCGACGACCTTGAGTCCGAGGTCTTGCGCGATGAGCGCATTGTTGCCGATGGCCGGATGGGCGTCGAGCGGTAGGTGGCTGGAGTAAAGCGAGAGGCCGGTTTTTTTCAGTGTGGCTTGGCGGAGGGCGCGCACTTCGCGCACAGCGGAGACGGGCCGCCAGTGCATGCCGTGATGGACGATGAGGAGATCGATGCCGCGCCGGGCGGCTTCGGTGAAGACCTTGGCCCCGGCATCGACGGCGGCGCCGACCTTGCGGATAGGGCGGGTGCCTTTATGCTGCAGGCCGTTGCGCGAGCCTTCGAAATCTTTGATATGCTTCCGGTTGGTGAGTAGGTCGCAGAAGTGCGCGACGCGGAGGGCGGTAGCAGTCTGGCTCATAGTTTCTTAAGCGTGGTAGGCGGAGTCGCGGGTTTGCTCAGGGTCTCTGGCCGGAACAAGGAGGCATCGAGCTTTAGGCCGACGGCGGCTTCCGTGACACGGAGCACATCAGCATCGCGTGTCGTCTCATCGAGCACGCTGCAGCCGCCGAGTATCCACTGTTCATCGACCTTGGAAAATTCATCGACTTGCAGGGTGCGGATGGCCTCGCCTCGGGCGTTGAAGCAGACCGCCTTGACCAAGGCGCCATAGGTCCGATCGAGCGCGAAGTTCACCTTAGCCGGAGCGTCATTTGCGTCGTTGATTGCGTCGAAGAAGTGCACCGGGCGGCCGCGTGATTTGGCCGTATTGATGTAGCGTGTATCTCGCCAGTGTGTGAACGGTAGATGTAGGTCGAAAGCGGAGAGCAGGAGGCCGTCGGCCAATGGCTGCCAGCCGCTGCTCCGTGAGAGGGTAGCGGACTGGCCTTGGCGCGAAATCCAGACGGCATTGGACGCGGCCCCTTTGGTGGAAGTAAACGCCAGGGCAGCTTGCCCGTTGGCGTCCTGAATTTCGCCGCGCATCTGCTGACCTTCAGCGGTGAACGCCGCCCAAATGATTCCACGTACGGCCGGCGAGGAATCTCCCTTGCGGGGTTTGTGGGTGATTTCAATCCGCAGGCAGAGGTCCCCGTTCAGGCGGGAATCCCGGAAATCCGCCAGTGCTTTGCTGGCTTGAGCCGGGCTCAGGCTGGCGTAGTCATCGTCCCGATCTCTCGATTGAGCGAAGGAAGTGACACCGAACTGGCACGCTACCCAGCAGACGGAAAGGCTGAGCAGGGCGTGTCTCACCAAGAATTACTTAGCCGCAGCCGGGGCGGCGGGCTTGGCCGACTCAGCCTTGTTGGCAGGAGCGGCGACGGGAGCGACGGGGGTCGGAGTCGAAGCGGGCTTGGCGGTAGGCACCGCCGCAGCCTTGGCGGACTCAGGAGCGGTCGCCGGAACGGCGGATGCAGGTGCGGTAGCGGAAGCACCAAGCGCCGTCGGGGTTTTGCGCTCGCGGGCGACAAAGCCGAGGTAAAGGCCGAAGCTAAGCACGAAGAGGGTCACGGTCAGGAAGGTGGTCATCTTCGAGAGGACGTTGGCGGATTCGCCACCAAAGACGGTTTCCGCGGCACCGCCACCGAGGGCAGAACCCATACCGGCGTTGGCGCTGGGGCGTTGCATCAGGATGATCAGAACGACCAAGATGCAGACGAGGAAGAGGGCCACCACGGAGGCGTAGAGAAGAAAGTCCTTCATCCCCGTATCCAAGGGTTCGATTGCCGATAAAACAACGCCAAAATCAGGCCTGCAGGTAGGCCCCCCCGGCTACCCGGTAGGTTAGCCAGTCTCCGGAGGGAGGGGGAACGGTGCCGGTGGCGATAACTTGATGGGAGTCGCCGACTTCCGCCCAGAAGGCCCTGCGTCGAATATCGTCTAATTCGCCCAGAACATCATCGGCCAGGATGATCGGAGGCGTCGGAGCCCGCAGGGTGTCACGCTGGAGGCGGGCAAGGCAGAGGGCGAGGACGAGGAGACGCTGTTGTCCTTCAGAGGCATAATCGCAGGCGTCCTGTCCGCCGAAAAGCATGGCGAAGTCATCGCGTTGTGGTCCGCGTAGCGTCGTGCCGGCGGCGAGATCGGCGGGGCGCATTTTGAGCCAGACCTCGGCGAGTTGCTCCGCGGGAGTGTCGGGTTGATACACGAGGTCGGCACCTTTGTCGGGGAAGCCCGCCCGCGCACAGGCTTGCCGCAATGTTTCCGCAAGCTCAGGCAAGACCTTGGCACGGATCTCTGCGAGGGTCCGGCCGGGGGCGATCATGGCTTTTTCGAACGCGCGAAGTTCCTCGTCGGAGCGCTGTTCAGCTTTCAGCAAGGCGTTACGCCCTTCGAGGGCACGGCTGTAATCGCGGACGGCGGTGAGGTAGGTCGCATCGGTGCCGCCGATGGCCGCATCCAGCCAGCGACGACGATTCGAGGGTGATCCGCGGACGAGCCGCAGGTCGTCCGAGCAGAAGACAATCGTCGGAAACTGACCGAGGTGTTGGGCGACGGAGGTGACGGGATTGCCGTTGAGCAAAGCCTTACGCGAGCCCTTGGCGAGGCGGAGTTCGATTTCCGCTAGTTCGGAGTCGGACTGCCGGACGTCAAGTCGCAGGCGGGCTTCGGTGCAGCCTGCGCGGATCAGCGGGGAGATCTCGGTCGTACGGAATGAACGAAACGAAGAGACGAGCGCCGCGGCTTCGAGCAGGTTCGTTTTCCCTTGGCCGTTCTCGCCGAGCAGGAAGACGCGCGGGGCATCGGTGGAAACGTCCGCGAAGGTCAGGTTGCGGAAATCAGCCGCCCGGATGCGGGTCAGGCGCATGGTTTATTCCGGAATCAGAATGACGGTCCCGATTTTGGGCAACGTGTTCGGCGAACTCATCTTGTCGCGATTGGCGTTGAAGATGGCTTGGACGTGATCCCCATCCTTGAACATTTTGCGGGAGATGGTCGAAAGCGTGTCGCCTTTCGCGATGGTGTAAGGTCGGAAGCGCCCGGACTTTGTCGGAGCGACGCTCGGGTCAGGGATGGCGTTGACGGCCGCCGGGCCGGCGACGGTCTTGGTTTCGGCCGGACGCTGATTGCGGCTGAGTTCCGTGATTTCACGCTTTAGTTTATCGTTCTCGGCCTGCAGACGGCGGAGCTGGGTCGTCGCATCGACACTGCCAACCGCATCCGGCTCCATGGGGCGTCCGGGCAGTTGCTGCATGAATTGCTTTTCTGCGGTGCGGACCATGCCGCGCACCATCGATGCTTGGTCGGAGGCCGGCTTCATGCGGATGAACTGATTGAAATGATAGATGGCGGGAAGCGGGTCCTGGAGTTCGAGATACATCCGACCTGCCTCAAGGTGGGATTCGGCGGCTTCCTTGCGCTTATCGATGACCTTGAGGTAACACTCGAGGGCCTTGCGTGTTTCCCCCTGCTTGTGGAAACTCTGACCTTGGCGGAATTCCGGATCTTCGACGTCGAGCGTACGGGAATCGGCCCGGGAGTTGTCGTCGCAACCGGCCAGCAGGATGACTAGAAAGACAAAAGCAACGCGAGCCATGGCGGGACAATCTTTCGCCGCCCAGCCTGCTTCAACCCAAAATCACTCACGCCACGCGGCGGCGAGGGCGGCCGGTAGGTCGGGTGTCGTGAAGCGGAAGCCGCTGGCCAGAGCTACCGCCGGGGATACCGCCAGGTCGCTGAGGATGGTCTCCCGACCCATGGCACCAAATAAGAATGATATGGCCCAGGCGGGCAGGGGGAGGCATGCGGGCCGACGGAGGGCCCGGCCGAGGTGGTGCGCGAACTCCGCCTGGGAGAGGGGTTGCGGGCTGACCGCATTGAGGGGGCCGTGAATCGTGGGGTTTCGCAGGGTCCAGAGAATGAGTTCCACGAGGTCAGGCAGTCCGATCCAGCTCAGGCGTTGGCGGCCCCCGCCGATCGGGCCACCGAGCCCGAGCTGGAATGCGGGGAGCATTTTGCTGAGTCCGCCTTGGTGGCGCGAGAGTACCATGGCAGTCCGCAGCAAGACAGTGCGAATGCCCGCCTGCTGAGCAGGTAGGGTGGCGTTCTCCCAGGCTTCGGTCACCGCCGGCAGGAAGCCGTCGACCATGGGAGCAGATTCCTCGGTCAAAGTCTCCGTACGGTGCAGTCCGTAGCGGTTGATGCCCGACATGGAGATGAAGACTTCGGGCTTATTCTTCAGTTGGGCGAGGGTGGCGGCGAGCAGTCGGGTGTTTTCTCGGCGGCTGGTGAGGATGCGTTCGCGGGCCGCCTGCGTCCATCGTTGGGCGATACTTTCACCGGCAAGATGAATGACGGCGAACACGCCCTCTAGTCCTTGCTTATCAATCGTCCCTTTCGACTGATTCATGCCATAGGCACCGTCATGGCGTGAATGATAGGCAACGACCACGTATCCGAGGTCAGCAAGACGACGGCAGAGCGCGGACCCGATCAGGCCCGAAGCCCCCGTCACGATGATGCGCTGTCGCTCGTCCATCCGATACAGTGTGTGGGCATGTGCCCTAGGTTCAAGCCGCAGGCTTGTTCACGACCAGAATCCAGGGTTTTCCGGGATTCGGATAGTAGCCGATTTTTTCAATCGCATGGCCGGCTTGGGCATGCGCTTCGGCGAAAGCCAGAACGACGTCCGATTCGGCCGGTCCGCCGGGATGACCGGTGTAAGCGACGCAGATAATCCGGCCTTCCGCGCGCAGGTTTTCATAGGCGGCGTTGAGGGCCAGTCGGGTGGTCTCTGGCTGGGTAATGACCGAGGTGTCGCCACCGGGTAGGTAGCCGAGATTGAAGAGCGCTACGCCAATCTTACCGTGTTGGGCCGGGGTGAGCACCTCCGCGAGTTCGGAATGGCTACGAAGATGGAGCGACACGCGGGGCAGCAGGCCGGCGATCGTCAGCAGATTACGAGTCGATTCGATCGCGCCGGCCTGAATGTCGAATGAATGGACCTGGCCGCCGGGGCCCACGCATTGGGCGAGGAAGGCCGTGTCGCGGCCCTTGCCGGCCGTGCCGTCCACCGCGATATCGCCCGGGCGGAGAATCTCCGCGGCGAGTTTTTGCGCCCGTTCGGTGACGCGGATAGGATTTATGGGAGCCAAGGGAATTTTCGGAAGTTGGGCGGACGTTTCTCATTCCAGGCTTTGCGTCCTTCGTCGCCTTCTTCGGAAAGATAATAGAGCAGGGTGGCGTTGCCGGAGAGTTCTTGGATGCCGGCCTGGCCATCGAGTTCGGCGTTAAAGGCGGACTTGAGGCAACGAATCGCGAGGGGGCTCTTGGTGAGGATTTCCTGCGCCCATTTCACGCCTTCGGCGTCGAGCTGCGCGTAGGGGACGACGGTGTTCACGAGCCCCATCTCGAGGGCTTCTTGGGCGCCGTACTGGCGGCAGAGATACCAGATCTCTCGGGCTTTTTTCTGGCCCACGATACGGGCGAGATACGAGGCGCCGAAGCCTCCGTCGAAACTGCCGACAGTCGGTCCGGTCTGGCCGAAGACGGCGTTATCAGCGGCGATGGTCAAATCACAGATAACGTGTAAGACATGACCTCCGCCGATGGCGAAACCGGCGACGAGAGCGATGACGACCTTGGGCATCGAGCGGATGATGCGCTGCAGGTCGAGGACGTTGAGCCGCGGAACGCCGTCATTGCCGACGTAGCCGCCTCGCTTGTCGCCCCGGATTTTCTGGTCGCCGCCGGCGCAGAAGGCGAACTTGCCATCATGCTGGGGATTCGCGCCGCGGAGGAGCACTACCCCGATGGAGGCGTCGTCGCGGGCGTCGTTGAAGGCCTTAATCATCTCCGCGACCGTGTCCGGCGTGAAGGCGTTGCGGCGGTGGGGCCTATGGATGGTCACGCGGGCCATGCCGTCGGCTTTCTCGTAGACGATGTCGGCGAAGTCTCCGCATTTAAGCCAACGGATTTCGGACTGCATGTGACCAAGTTGGCGGTCGGCCCGATTTTTTCCAATGAATAAGCGAGGGGACGCTTGAAAAATGAACGGTAGTCCCACAGTTTGAGCCCATGGCTCGCCTGACTCCCGCACAAATCTCCAAGGTTTCCCAATGGGTAGCCGATGGAGCCACGCTTTCACAGATCCAGGAACGTCTGTCCACGGAATTGAGTGTTTCGATGACCTATATGGACGTGCGCTTCTTGGTCGATGATTTGAATCTCGCCCTGGTGGAGAAGGAAGAGCCCAAGAAGCCCGAGGAACCGGTCGTTGAAGAGGCCCCCGATGCTCCCGCTGCCGTTCCGGCTGCCACCGGCGCTGTGTCGGTCGAGGTCGACACAATCGCCCAGCCGCATGCGATGGTGAGCGGCAAGGTAACTTTTTCCGATGGCCAGATCGCCGATTGGTATATCGATCATCAGGGCCAGCCCGGCATGGTGGCTCGGGTGGCTGGATACCGTCCGACGCAGCCTGATATCGCCGAGTTTCAGACGAAGCTCGATGCGGCGCTGCGGGCCGCGGGCTTCTAAGCGTATTTACCGTGTTTTCAGGATCGCCTCGGCTAGGACAAAGTCCGCCGGCCGGGTGAGCTTGAGATTCACGGAAGGATTCTCGACGAGCGAGACGTCCTGTCCGACGAACTCCACCGCAGAGCTGTCGTCGGTGACTTTGCGCTGTAATTCAGCGACCTTGCGATAGGCCTTGAGTACGATGGCGGTGCGGAAGACCTGTGGTGTTTCTGCGGTCCAGACGAGACCGCGATCCGGCGAAGTCTCCACGGAGGTGGAATCCGCCTTGGCGATTTTTACGGTATCGGCGGCTCGCCCAGCCAAAATGGCGGCGCCAGTTTCCAGGGCCCTTGCACGCACTTTGCGAATGGCTTCGGCGGACACCAGCGGCCGGGCGCCATCGTGGATGTGGACGAGGCCTAGGTGACCTTCGCAGCTTTGCAGGGCGGCGAGGACGGAATCTTGACGAGATTCGCCGCCGGGGACGAAATCAATCGGGGGAGCGCCAGGCGAATGCGCGGCCAGCAGGGCTTTAATTTTGATGAGCTGGAGGTCGTCGCGATAGGTGATGACCACGCGACCAATGAGCCCGGTGCTGAGAAATGACTGCAGGGAATGAAGGAAGACTGGTTTGCCGGCGAGGAGCGCGGTGATCTTATCATCGACGACCGACTGCATGCGCCGTGCCGAACCCGCAGCAAGGAGCACGAGGATGTCGTCGCCGGTGCTCATGCGATTTCGCCGATGTCACGGCGGATACGGAGCGTCTCGGCGGCGGGATCCTTAGCTTTTAAGATCGGACGGCCGACCACGATGAAGCTCGCACCCGCGGCGGCGGCTTGGGCAGGCGTCATGACACGGTTCTGATCATCGCCGGTGGCGTCCGGATAGCGGATCCCTGGCGTCACGAGTACCGGGCCAGCTCCGAGATCTTGACGGAGGATGGGAAGTTCGAGCGGCGAGCAGACTAGGCCACCGATCCCGGACTGAATCGCCATCTTACCGAGCAGGCGGACTTGTTCTTCGGGAGTGCGGGTGACACCCGTCGCGGAGAGTTGCGCCTGATCCATGGAAGTCAGTACGGTGACGCCGAGAACGGTGCAATCGGGCAAGGTTGATTTAGCGGCTTCGGCCGCACGGGCGATCATCTCGGGTCCGCCGCAGGCGTGAATGGTGAGCAGTGAGCAGGGGCGGCCTTTGAGGCTCTTGATCGCGGACGACACCGTGTTGGGGATGTCGTGAAACTTCAGGTCGAGAAAGACCTTGAAGCCGAGGGCATGAAATTCGTCCACGATGCCTGGGCCGTGGCGGGTAAAGAGCTGTAGACCTAGTTTCACCCAGGCCAAATTGCCAGCGAGCGGCCGTGCAAGGGCCAGCGCTTCCTCCTTCGTTTCGACGTCGAGGGCCAGAATCAGGCGGCAAGGTTGAGCCATGCCGTCTTTATGGAAACGGCTGACACTCTTCGCCAGCGTAAACCTTGCGCAGTCTCCTTACTTCTTCGCCGCCGGCGCCTTCTTGGCCGTCGGGGTGCTGGGTAGCTTCGAACTGGCGTAATTGAAGGGTTGGGCTGGTTGCTTGCCAAGCAGCTGGAGGTCGAACCATTCCGACATGCGGACGTTGTCGTCGGCCATCTCGACCCAGCCGCCGTGGCCTCCGCCCATGCGGATCAGGACTTCGGCCTTCGCGCCGACTTCCGTGGCCTTCGCGAGGAAGCGCAGGGCCTGGCTGTAAGGCACCAGCGGGTCGGCATCGCCTTGGACGATATAGACCGGGGGCTGTTTGGAGTTAATCCAATAGAAGGGGGAAAGCTCATGGCCGGCGCGGTCACGCCCTTCGGCGGTATCGACAATTGGGCCGAAGGCCGGTGCGCGCGTCGTGAGCGGGCCGATGCCTTCCTTGCTGTCGCCATCTTTAGCCCAGTTCAGGAAATCCACCGGCGGGTAGTAGCAGGCGACGGCGTTGACTTCAGAACTCACACGGTCAACTGGATCGACGGCTTTGGCGTTAGCCGGGGTCACGCGCGTGGCGAGCATGAGGCTGAGGTGCCCGCCAGCGCTGCCGCCGGTGACGCCGATCTTATTGGGATCGATACCGAACTTCTGGGCGTTGGCGCGGATGAAGCGCACCGAGCGTTGGAGGTCGCCGACGATTTCATCGATATGGAAGCGCGGCTGCGTGCCGTGGACGACGACGAAGGTGGTGTAGCCGTATTTGGTCCAGCCACCGTCACTAATGCCCTTGTGGTTGGAGTTCCAGCCGCCGCTGACGATTTTCACAATCGCGGCGCCGTTGGGCTTGGCGGGGGTAAAGACATCCATCGTGAGCGCGACACCATCGTGCTTGGTGTAGATGACGTCCGTGGTGCGGGCGATATCCTGGCCGCTGGCGGTGTGGGCGGCGACGAGGGCGAGGATGAGGAGCAGGGTGCGGGGCATGGTGATATTTCTCTTATGAAGGTGAGGGCTCGCAAGCCGGGATTATTTCTTGGGGGCGGCGGTTTTCTTCAGCGCAGGGGTGCTGGGCAGGGCGGACTGATCGAAGTTGAACGGCCTGGCCGGGGCCTTGCCAAGTAATTGTAGGTCGAACCATTCCGACATGCGGACGGTATCTTGAGGGATCTCCGCCCAGCCGCCGTGGCCGGCACCGTTGCGAATCAGGACTTCGCAGGTCGCGCCGAGTTCGTGGCACTTGGCCAGAAAGCGCAGGGACTGCGTAATCGACACGCCCGGATCGGCATCGCCGTGCACGATATAGATCGGCGGCTGTTCCTTGTGAGCCCAATAGATGGGCGACACTTCGCGACCGAGGGTTGCCCGGCCTTCCGCGGTCCGCGCCTTCACCCCGAAGGCGGGGGCATATTCGGCGAGTTTGCCGATGCCGACAGCGTTATCGCCCGGCTCGAACCAATTGAGGTAATCGGTTGGCGGATAGAAGCAGGCGACCGCGTCCGGGCGGCTGCTCTGGGCATCGACCGGATCGCCGGACTTGGCGTTACCCGGCCCGCCACGCGTGGCGAGCATGAGGCTGAGGTGGCCGCCGGCGCTGCCGCCCGTCACGCCAAGTTTATGCGGGTCGACGCCATAGTCGGCGGCATGGGCGCGGATGAAGCGAACGGCGCGATTGAGGTCGGCGACAATTTCTTCGACCTGAAAGCGCGGCTGGGTGCCGTGGACGACGACGAAGGTGGTGTAGCCGTGGCTCGGCCACGTGCCGTCATTGATGCCGTTGTGGTTGGATTTCCAGCCACCGCTGATAATCTTGATCACGCCGGCGCCATTCGGGTGCGCAGGCTTAAAGACATCCATGGTCAGCGCCACACCGTCGTGCTTGGCGTAGATGATGTCGCGAATGTGTTCAGGGTCCTCGGCGAGGACGGAAGCAGCGCCAATGAGCGCCAAGCAGGCAAAGGTAAGGCGGGGCAGCATGGGGTATGTCTAGCCGACCCCTCCCCGCAGATAAGGTTCCCTACAGATGTCGATCAGACCTTGAGTCGGAACTTAATGACCACCTTTAAGATATCGGCCGGGCTGCCGATTTGCACACCCGGCTGATGGCCGTCTTGTGGATGGAAGATGGCGAAGTTGCCGCGTCCGAGAGTGAGCAACGCGGTGGGCGTGCTCGGAGCGGCGTATTTCTCAACGTCCTTCTCCGTGATATAAGGCTTCGTCACCGTCAAGGAGCGTTGGTCGGCGTGGCCGCAATATTCCAGCCCTTGGTAGACCACCTGGATGTCGCCGTAAACCTGGTGGGCCTCCCAGAGCTTATCGGCCGCGGCCGCCGTCTGGTAGCGCTGCACGATGGCGACGAGCTCCTGACCGATTAATTCATATTTACCGTCGGCGGTTTTCGGGTCGAACGCGCGCAGGTAGGCGAAGGCTTTCGGAAAGAACGGATGCAGTGATTCATAAGCATCAGCCGCGGAGAGTTGGTCGAGAATCATGTGATGAGGGGCTAGGGTGGGGTCATTCAGGATTCTTCCGCAAGCCCTTCGACGTCGTCGAGCGGCATTTCTACGGATTGCGCCGAGCCAAGAAGCGCCAGGAGCACGGCGATGCGTTTCTGCGGTTCGTGCAGTCGGACGACTTCGCCCTCTGAGCCGGTGAAGATTCCGCGAATGACCCTGACTTTAGCGCCGACTTTCAATTCCTCATCCAGCATCGAGAGGATCCCATCAGGACCCAGCGCGAGCATTTCATCGATCACAGACTGCTCGACATCGACGGCCTTGCCTTCGCGGGTCACCAGGTGGAGCACGCCCCGCGTACTCCGGACCGAGCCTTGGAGTTCTTCGGGATCAAAGCGGACGAAGAGATAGCCAGGGAAAAGCGGTTCGACCACGACCTTGTTCTTGTCGTGACCACGTCGGGTTCGACGCAATCTCGGGAAGACGATATCGATCCCGCCGAGCGACCGAAGATTCTGCGCCGCCACGCCTTCCTGACGGGGCTTGGCTTTGAGGCAGAACCAGGTCGAGCCGGCAGGGACGGTCATGCGGCGGCGAGGCGCTTGGAGCGAGCCGGCAGCCAGCCCAGGGCGATGACCGCAAACTGGGAGGCCCAGAAGGTCATCAGCCAAAAGAAGCCGGATTCTGTGAAGCCGTAGCTGTGCAGGCCGACGCCAAGAAGATTCGTGCCGAACCAGGACCAGCTGGTGACGATGTTGCCAAAGACGAGCATCTGCATGAGTCCTTCGCGCCGGACAATGGCACCCCAGCGGGCGTGCAGGCAAATCGCGCACCAGAGCACGATGAGGATGGCGCCGTTTTCTTTGGGATCCCAGCCCCAGAAGCGGCCCCAGCTTTGATCGGCCCAGATGCCGCCCAGCATGGTGCCGATGAAGCTAGCGATGACAGCGAAGGCGAGGATTCCATAGGCCGCGCGCGCTACGCTCTCACCCCAGTTATAGTCCGCTTTAAACGCGCGAAGAGCCAGGTGCATAGTACCGAGCAGTCCGGCGACAAAGGTCGCGGAGTAGCCCAGTGTCACGGTGGTGACGTGGGTCGAAAGCCAGAAGTTGGAATCGAGGACCGCCCGGACGCTCTCGAGATTGTCTTCTCCCGAAAGACCGAGGTTGTGGGCGATGATTAGCGATACGAAGCCGCAGATACCAGTCGCAGCTGCGCCGATGCCATTCTTCCAAAGGCGTTCCAAGATGATGCCGAGGCCAACGGTACCCCAAGCGATGAAGATACCCGAGGAATAGAGGTTGGTTACGGGCGGTCGGCCATGCAGCCACATGCGGTAGCCGAGTGCAGCGGTATGCGCGATGAAGCAGACCACCAGCAAGAAGTAGGCCGAAAAACGGAGTTTTTCGGAAGAGGTCAACCACGAGCCGAAGATCAGGAGAACGACGATGCCATAGGCGATCAGCAGCCAGTAGAAGGGCTGCCAGCGCCCGAACGACGCTTCGCGTTCGGCCTTGTCGGACCATGGGCCCATGAGCGAGGCGGCGATGGCTTTGCTCAAGGTGGAGCAGTTATCATCGTTACCTTCGCGCCAGGCGAAGGCGAAGTCGGCGTAACGCGTGACGACGCCGTCTTCTGCCAGACCTGCACGATGGAGTTTCTGATCCTTGATGACGGCAAGCAGCGACGCGCCGAGGTTATCCCAGCGCTCGAGGGAAGCGGCTTCCTTGGGCGGCATGAGCCCGATGACGCCTTCGCGTTCGAAATCTTGATAGCGTTCGACGAAGGTCTTGACGGTCTTCTGGAGTTCAGGGTCGAAGGCCTTACCGGAGCCACTGTTGCCCATCTCGGCGAGGGCGCGGTTAAGGGAGGTGATCCATGCCTGGTACTCGCGGCGAGGTGGGACGTCGGAAGGCAGGTCTCCAGGGATGAAGGTCATGCTGAGCGTCGCATACTGCCGGGCGGCGCTTTCCAGTTGAAGTAGTGCACGGTCTTCCGAGTCACGATCTGCCTGGGCTTTGTTGCGGGCTTTCTCGGCGCCTTCGCTGAGGTCTTTGCTATTCTTCAGGATGCCGTCCCAGCTTACATACAGGCTTTTCTCGGGGTTGCCGCCGACGCGCTTGAGCACGTTCGGATGTTCGACGCGGAAGGTTGGGATTTGGCGAGCGATCTGGGCGCGGAAAGAGACTTCAATGAGCCAATCGATAGCGCTGATGGCACCTCCGTTGAGGCGAACCGGACGCCTTTCCAGTGCCGCTTGAAGATTAGCGTCGAGGCCGGGCAGGTCTTTGGCGATCTCGGTTTTCTGTTCAGCGGTCCAGGTGGACGGTTTCTGTCCGAACGCGACACGTTCAATCTTGTTGAGGCTGATTGAAGTCCGGGAGCGCATCTGCAACAACGAGCCCGTGGCGAGCGTCTCAATCGGGATGACGCGACCGCCACTCTGCACGGGAATATTGCCAAACTCACGGGTATCCCATTCTGCCGCCTGCGCGTTGAATGCGCAGAAGAGGATCATGGCGGCGGCGGTCTTGGCGACACGGCCGCGAAGGAAGCGCAGGAGAGCGTAGCCGAAGTGCCAGACGAGTCCGAAGGACATCATGGCGACCGAAATGTAGGGCAGCAACCAGCCCGGATTCTTGACCACCTGCAGGACGCTGAGATCCTTGCCTTCCTTGGTGCTTCCAAAACTCGACTGGAAGAAGGTCTGACCACCGTGACGGAGGGGTTGGTTCATCGAGATATTGAACTTAAAACCTTCGTTGGTGGTGCCGGCATCCTTGATCGTCACGTCGCTGGCGAAGCGCCGGGGCGTCTGCGTTCCGGGATATTTTTCATGCGTGAAGTGGTCGAGGCGGACGGAGAAGGGGAGGTAGTGGCGGGTGCGGCGAAGCGACACTTCGTAGGTCTTGCCTTCATGGGTGAAGGTCTGGGCGTCGAACGACTCGGTGAGGTTGAGGTTTGTGATCCAGGTCCCCAACGAATTTTGTTTCGAGTCCAGGATTTCCACGAGGGCGGTCGGGGCGTTGCCGACATTGTCGTCGTAGCTTTCGGGGAGTGGCTTATAGGCGAGTTCCGTGCGGGCGCCGATGCCTTGGGTGGTCTTGATTGCGGTGCCGTCCGGCATCTGCGACTTGGCGCGCAATGTCGCATTCGGGTGATATGCCAGGACTTTGAGGGTGAAGGGGCTGCCCGGGAGGGCGATCTCGGCCGAGGTTTGCTTGTCAGCGATGGCACGCAACAGTGAGTCAGGCACGGTGACGATCTTGTCGGTCGAGCCTGTCTTCTGGATGAGCGCAAATTCAAATTCGCGGAAGGCTTCGGAGTAGTTGCGGCTTTCTCCTTCGGGGATGACCATGGCGGATTCTTCCTGATAGATCGCGGTGACGAAGCCGCCGATAAGCAATAGGAGCAGGCCGGCGTGAATCACGCTGATGCCGATCTTGCCTGACGTGGCCTTGAAGTGACGGAAGTGAGCGAAACCCAGATTGGCGATGAGCAGTGCGCCGATAAGAAAACCACCCGGAAGGGGCATTGAAAGGCGGGCCGTCGGGTCCATCGGGTAGAAGCAGAGCCACGAGGAGAAGTAGACCTTCTGGACATGCCAGACCCCCCAGTGCACTTGTTCCAGCGTGCCAAGCAGCACGAGTAACATCGAGCAGATGAGCAGGAATACCGTCAGTTTAAGCGAAGCTAGCGCGTCGAGAAATAGACGGCCGCTGTTCGCTTTATTCTGAAATTCTTCGTTCACGGAATTTGGGAGGCGGAAAGGAAGGCGGCGAAGGCGGCGGCGCTGGCTTCAACGGCGGCGGTGTCGCCTTTCATCTTGAAGAACCAAGTGGCGCCGTCCTTGGGGGTGATGAAGGCGTCGAGTGAGGTCTTGCCGTCGGGAGAGGTCATCACGAAGCGCTGGCTGTCGATGCCGCCGACCTTGGCGGCTTGGGCGGAAGCGGCAATCTCGTCGGCGCCTGCCGGAGCGAGGCCGACTTGTCCGCGCCAGCGGTTAATATTGGCGGTGAGCCCGCCGACGCTTCCAGGGAAGACCGTGACGGCGATCTCGGCGGTACTACCGTTCGGACCGGCGACGATCCAAGTGGCCTTGCGCATGCTGTTCTCCGGCCCGACCGTCCAGTTGGTGGGCAGCTTGCCCCACTTCGGTGCGCTGAAACTGGCAGCCTCGGCTTTCATCGAAGCCGGTGCGGCCATCGGAGCGGCGGCCACGGGGGCGGCAGCCGTGGCAGTGGCGGCAGCCGGGGCGGTCTGTGCCGTCGGTGACGCGGGGGCGGCTTCGGATTTCACTTCATATTGGGTCACCTTGGGCGCAGGCTTGCATCCGATGAAAACCAGGGTGGCGGAGAGCAGGAAGAGGGAGCGCATCGGGATAAGACAGGGTCTGGCTCGGATGGTTGCCCCGGCTTCGACAAAGGTAAAGCGAAAGGACACCCAGAAGGTGTCCTTTACGGGCTCTTAAGATTGAGGATTAGGCCCTATTAGTCCGTGAAGCGGAACAAGGCCACGTCTCCATCCTTGAAGAGGTAGGATTTTCCTTCGAGGCGATACCGACCAGCGTCACGTGCGGCGGCGACCGAGCCATTTTTCACGAGGTCTTCGTAGGAGACGATTTCAGCCTTCACGAAACCCTTTTCAAAGTCGGTATGGATCACCGCGGCGCATTGCGGAGCCGTCATGCCGCTACGGAAGGTCCAGGCGCGGACTTCCTTTTCGCCGGCGGTGAAATAAGTGGCCAGGCCGAGGAGGTGGTAGGCGCCACGGATGAGCGAAGAGACGCCGGAGTCGGTGACGCCGAGGGACTGCAGGAATTCCGTGGCTTCAGCGGGCGAGAGGTCGCAAAGCTCGGCTTCGACCTGGGCGCAAATCACGACGTGCTCGCAGCCATGGCGTTTGCCGATGAGAGCGGCGACATTGGCGACGTGCGGATTCTTGGAGGGGTCGGCGAGGTCTGCCTCGGCTACATTGCACGCGAAGAGCACCTTCTTCGAGGAGAGCAGATTGTAGGTCTTCAGGCGGGAGCGTTCGTCGTCGGAGACGTCGAGCGAGGAGGCCGGCTGGTTCTCGTTGAGGTGCTTCACCAGACGGGCGAGTAGTTCGACGTTGGCGATGGCGTCCTTGTCCTGGCTGCGGACCTTCTTCTGGTTGCGGTCGAGTTGCTGCTCGGCGGACTGGATATCGGCGAGGATGAGCTCGGTTTCGATGACCTCGATGTCCCGGATGGGGTCGACCTTGCCCATGCTGTGGACGATGTCGTCGTTGTCAAAGCAGCGGACCACGTGGATGATTGCGTCACACTCGCGGATGTTGGAGAGGAAGTCATTGCCTTTACCTTCGCCCTTGGAGGCGCCGGCGACGAGGCCCGCGATATCGACGATGTCAATCGTGGCCGGGATGACGACCTTGGTGCCGGCGATCTGCTGGAGCTTCAGCATGCGGTCGTCAGGGACGAGGACCACGCCGACGTTGGGCTCAATGGTACAGAAGGGGTAGTTGGCCGCCTCGGCCTTGCGCGAGCGCGTAAGGGCGTTGAAGAGGGTGGACTTGCCCACGTTGGGTAGCCCGACGATGCCTGCCTGAGTCTTTGCCATGGAAAAGGCACCGTGGGCATCCGCCCTGCCAAGGTCAAGAGCCGGGACTGGCAGGCAATACGGTCTCGGCGGCTTTGGTCAGCTCGGCGGAGGGTAGAACGACTTCATCCTTCGGCCGGGGGCGTCCGCGCACGAGATTGGCCAAGGCGATGTGGCCCTGGATCTGGGTGATTATCATAATCGCTGTCGGGCGCAGGTTCTGATCGCGACTGACCACCGTGTAGCCTTCGCGGACAATGGTGCCCGGAATCAAAGCGAACGGAAACTGGCGACTATCCGGCGGGGCAGACTCGACGAAGCCCACGCGGATGTTACGAGGTGCCCCGGCCGGAAGTTCAAAGGGGCTCGCCTCCGAGGCGGATGGTCCGGGCGCGGCACAGCCTGTCAGCAGCGCGAGCAGCAGACAGACTGGGCGGAGCGAGTTCACTCGCGGTGAGGCAGGCCGGGGCCTTCCGGAGGCTTGCCGATGAAGGCGGCCAGGGCGGAGTTAGGCGGCAGGCCGCCGGGCAGGCCGCCGGGTGAAAGCGGACCAGGCGTCTGTTCGCCCTTGTCCTCTTCGGAGATGAATTGATCGAAGCCGGGGCCTGAGGTGTCGAGTTCGCCTTCAAACATGCCCTGCAACTGACGCATGCGGGTCGGGTGGCGCATCTTGCGGAGCGCCTTGGCCTCGATCTGACGGATGCGTTCGCGGGTCACCTTGAAGTGACGGCCGACTTCTTCGAGGGTGCGCTGCACGCCGTCAAGCAGGCCGAAGCGGAGGATGAGGACTTCCTTCTCGCGTTCGGCGAGCGAGCGGAGGACGAAGTCGATCTTCTCGCGAAGGAGCCGGGTGGAGGCGGTGTCGGAGGGATTTTCGGCCGACTTGTCTTCGATGAAGTCGCCGAGCGAGGTGTCTTCGCCGTCACCCACCGGTGATTGGAGTGAGATGGGCTGCTGCGCCATCTTCATGATCTGCTGTACGCGATCGATGGCCATGTTCATCTCATTGGCGACTTCTTCTGCGGTGGGCTCGTGGCCGAGCTCCTGGGTGAGTTGTTTCTGCACCTGCATCACTTTATTGAGCGTCTCAATCATGTGGACCGGGATACGGATGGTGCGGGCCTGGTCCGCGATGGAGCGGGTGATAGCCTGGCGAATCCACCAGGTGGCGTAGGTGGAGAACTTATAGCCGCGTCGGTATTCGAACTTCTCGACGGCCTTCACGAGGCCCATGTTGCCTTCCTGGATGAGGTCGGTGAACAGTAGGCCGCGGTTCTGGTATTTCTTGGCGATCGAGATGACGAGACGGAGGTTATGTTCCACCATCTCGGTCTTGGCGCGCTGGGCTTCGTCGAGGTGTTTCCGGACGTTGCGAGCGAGGTGGATGAGTTCGGCCGGCGTGAGGCGCCAGCGGAGTTCGATTTCGCGGGAGCGGGAGATGGAGATCTCGGGCTTGCGGGCGAGTTTGGCGCGCACCGGGCCGCGGGCGACGATGGTCGGCTCGATGAGGTTGCGGGAATCTTCGATGTCGCCCTTGATGTCGGGGAGCTCGAGCCATTCCTCGAAGAGCTTCATCTTGAAACAGAACTTCCGGAGGATGTCCTTGCAGCCTTCCTTGGGGGTCTTCTCGATCTTCACGTAGGCTTCGCGGACCTTCGGCTTCTTGGCCTCGTCGGTTTCGTCGAGAAATTTCTGCCACGCCTTGTCGAGCTTTGCCTTGAGTTTAGTGCACTCCTCGGTGGCCTTGGGGAGCATCTTGTAATAGGCGTCGCGTGATTCGACTTTCTTATCGATGACGACCTTGTCGAAGCGCTCTTCCTTGCGGAGGACTTTGAGCGCGAGGTCGAGCTGGTAGGGCAGGGTAAGCCAGCACGAGAAAAGGAACTCCTGGGCGCGCAGTTCGGCGTCTTCGATGCGCTTGGAGATTTCGACTTCCTGTTCGCGGGTGAGGAGGGGCTTGTGGCCCATCTGCTTCAGGTAGACGTTGAACGGGTCGTAAGGCGCGTCGGCCGGCACGGTGCGGGCGGCTTCCTCTTCCGAGTCCTCGACCTTCTTGCGGTAGGTTTCGACTTCATCTTCGTCCAGGAGCTTGATGTCCAGATTGTCGAGGATGTTCATGATGTTCTCGATCAACTCGGGGTCGGTCGCGCTGTCTGGGATGATCTCGTTGATGTTCTGGACGGTGACATAGCCGTTCTTCTTAGAGAGAACGACGAGTTGCTGGACTTTCTCGTTGATGCCGGCGGGGACGACGGCGGGCTTCAGCGTGGCGACGGGAGCGGGTTTGCCGACGTTAGCGAGGGTGACCTTCGCAGCACTTTTGCTGACTGGGCTGGGCTTGGACGGTACTATTTTGGCGGCGACAGTCGGCTTGAGCGGTGCTTTGATGGCAGCCTTGATGGGCGCGGCTTTGGTGACAGGTACTTTCACGGGCGCCTTGATGGGGGCTTTCGTCGCCGGCTTGGCGACGACGGGTTTGGCCACAGTCGGCTTGAGTGGTGCCTTGACGGCTTTGGCGACAGCCTTCGCGGGCTTGGCGGCGGTCTTCTTGGAATTCTTTTCGGGCATGGTATTGGAAATTAGGGTTGAATGACGGTAGGTGGCAGCGCGTGCGATTTGCGCAGCGCGATTTTTTCCGACTGCAAAGCATTTAGGCGCACCACGTCTTCTGGCGGTGTCGAAGCGATGCGCGAGTCGAGCGAGCGCATGAGCGTCTGGACGTGCCGGGAGTGAAAAGCTTTCAGAAGGGTGTTGGCGCGGGGATGCAGGTCTTTTTCCTGGTCCAAGCCGGCGTAGCTTTCGGCGGAGAGGCGGGCGGCTTCCGAACGTAGGTCATCGTCGAGGGCGTTGATGGCCTCGCGCAGTCCCGAGAAATGTCCGTTCACCGCCTCGTTCAGCAAGGTCATCAGGAGTTGTCCGCCCCGACCAGACTGGTCGATCCATTCGAGCGGCAAAGACTGGGCGATGGGAATAAAGTAGGAATCATGCCGCAGGAGGAGCAGTATCAAATCCTCCTCGGGGGTTGTCAAGCCCCCCCCCTTGACAAGAGTAGGCAAGGCGGGTTCCTGGGGGCCACCGAGCTGCGCGGCAGGACGTTGGGCGAGGGTCTGGGCGCGATGACGCTCGTAGGCCATGTGCATCTCCCGGATACCGATGCCAGCATGGCGGGCGGCCTCATTTAGGGCCTCGCGCACGACTTCTTCGGCTCCGGCTTGCTCCACGATCGGGAAAATCGCTTCAAGCAGCGTCAGGCGACGGGCCAGCGGCAGGCTGGCGGAGCCTTCGGGGACGAGGGACTGGACGCAGAACTGCATGGCGCTGCGGGCCCCGGCGGCGAGTTCGCCCCAGTTGGCGGCGTCATGCGTCGAGAAGTATTCATCGGGATCCTTGCCGCCAGGCAGGGAGAGGAAACGAATGTCGAGGCCTTCGCGCAGGCCGATCGGGAGGAGACGCAGGGCGGCCTTCTGGCCGGCGGCATCCGCATCCAGAAAGACCAACAGGCGCTGGGTAAAGCGGCGCAGTTGCTGCAGGTGTTCTTCGGTGACGGCGGTGCCTTGCGCGGCGATCGCCCCGGGGATGCCTACGGAGTGACAGCGAATGGCGTCCAACTGGCCTTCGACCAAAACAAAGGGCTCGGTCTCCTTGCGGGTCATACGGGCCCGGTCGATATTGAAGACAGTCCGAGATTTCTTGAACAGTTCCGTTTCGGGAGAGTTAACATACTTGGCCTCGCGGGACGGGTCGTCCTGAGGCGTAATATCCAGCGTACGGGCCGTAAAAGCGATGACGCGCCCCTGGATGTCGCGGATCGGGATGACGAGTCGTCCGCGGAAACGGCAGCGCCAGCGGAGCGGATCGGGCACACGGTCGACGCCGAAGAACAGACCCGTCTGGGCGAGGGCTTCCTTGGTGTAGCCTTTCTTGATCAGGCCGGGGATGAGTCGGGAGTCGTCCACGGGAGCGAAGCCGATGCCGAAGTCATCGGCGATCTCGAGGGAGAATTTCCGTTTCTGCGTCCAGAACTCGCGTATCCATTCGCCGTGCACGGGATCTTCCAGGAAGCAGCGACGCCAGTAGTCCGCGACGAGTTCGTGGATCTCCAATAATTGGCCGCGGAAGGATTTTTCGCTCTTCCCGTCGCCGCCGCTCTCGTATTCGAGTTTGAAGCCGAAGCGGGTCGCGACGCGTTCGATGGATTCGGGGAAGTCGAGGCCTTCGCGATTCATGACCAGCTTGAAGGCGTCGCCACCTTGCTGGGTGCTGAAGCAATACCAGAGGCCGGTCTCGGGGTTGACTTTGAATGAAGGGCTCTTCTCGGACTTGAAGGGGCTCAGGCCCCACCAGTCGCGCCCCCGTTGCTTCATCTGGGTGTAGTCTCCGGCGAGCGCGACGATGTCAGCCCGTTGGCGGAGCTCGTCGATCGATCTGCGGGAAATGCGGGCCACGGCTGTCAAGGGGTGTCTGTCAAGTGGGGCGGGGCAAACGTAAATAATTCCCAATCGGCGATTGGGGGTTACCCTCGGTTATGCCTAGGGGTGGGGAGCCTGCAAGGGGTCGGGTCGCTATTTCAGCACTCGTCGCAGAGTTTGTGCCTAATCTGCTTGGCTTGGGCACGGCACTCGGCGGCCTCGACCAGACGTCCGGATTGCTCCAAGACTTCCGCCAGGTTATCCAGCACGGTCGCGGCCTCCCGTTTCTCCGCGCCGGGCAGCCTTTGGGCGACGACAAGTTGGCGGCGAAAAAGGATTTCGGCTTCGGCTCGCCGGCCGAGTTTGAGTTCCAGTCCGCCCAGGATGCTGAGGGTATTAAGAACGTCGGGGTGTTCGGCGCCGAGTGTGGCGGTTTCCAACTTCAATACTTCCCGATAGAATTCCGCGGCTTCCGCTAGACGGCCTTGGCGGTAGCATATTCCGGCCAACTGGGTGCGCAGGTTGATGAGCGCTTCCGTCGAGCCAGCCGGCGGCTGCAGGAGCAGCGTCAGCGCTTCGCGATAGAGACGCTCCGCGTCACCGAGATCATCCATGGAGACATCGATACCGGCGAGTTCCCGCCGTAGGTCGGCGGCGGCCGCCCGTTGGTCACGCGACAGGGCTGGGCTCTCTTTTGCCAAAGCTTCTCTCAGGATTTTTCGGGCAGTGGCCGACTGATGATTCGCCACCGCTTCCGAGGCTTTTTGGCGCAGGCGTTCGGTGTCTGACCAGGCGGCCTCGCCCGCGCATCCGAGTAGAAGTATGGAGGCGGTCAGGCCGCTTAGCCAGCGATGGGTCATTTGTCCCCGAGGAAGCTCGCGTCGTCGCACTGCGCCTTGAAATAGGGCGAAGCGCCGTCGACTTCGACCGTCAGCACGTGATTCCCTGCGCTGATGGCGAAGTTGGACTGGCCGTTCTTAAGGCTGATGGCCTTGTCATCGAGCCAGGCGGCTTTGACGCCGGTGAGGACGAGCGGCTTCGAGCTATTGGAGGCCGTGGTGAAGCGGGCGCTCGCGTAGAGTCGGCCAGGATTGAATTCCTTAGGCAGCTGGCCGTTGATCAGTGTGTAAACCGGCGTGGGGGCGGCCGACTTGGCGAGCGCACCAGGTGGCTGGTCGTCGAAGACCCAGAGGCGGGCGACGTTGCTCTTGCTGGCGTCAAAGGCGCCGGGTTTTCCGATCTCACCCAGGAAGGCGAGGAGGTTGCGACGTGGAACGAAATCCAGGGCATCAATCAGGCCGGCGGGCATGATGCTTCCGATGTTATCACGGCTCAAGATGTTCGCCTTGAGGATGGGGAGTTCGACGCCCGGACCAGGTCGAATGAAGAGTTCGGTCGCGGTTTCGCGGGCCGGAATACCCGTCATGACGGCGCCGTCCTTCATCTTAAAGGAGAAGGCGTGGTAGCCCTCCTTCACTTTTGCGGCGGGATTCAGGACGCTTTCGATGATGTAATCCAGCGGCGCGCTGGCGCCGAGGCTGCTGAGATCGGGGCCGAGCTTACCACCAGCACCGCCAATGGCGTGACAAAGCGTACAGCCGGCCTTGCGGTAATGGATTTCACCGTCGGCGGGGTCGGCGCCTTTCTGGATGTTTGCGATCATGCCGGCAATTTCAGCCGTGAAGTTGCGCGTCGACGAGGCAGCTCCGGTGAGGGGCTCGATGGTCTTCACGAGGGCCTGTCCGCCGCGGCCGAGCGACCGGGCCGCTTGAAGGGCGGCGGCGAGACAGTGCGGGCTGAGCTCCTTGGGGAAGTTGTTGGCGAGGCGTTGGGGGAAGCCACCGGTCTGCAGGAGAGGTGTCCAGACCTGGAGGGCTGCTTCCTTCGTTTTGATCTGCGCGAAGATTGAAGGTAGTGCCTTCATGGCTTCGCCAGGAGCGTGAGCGGCGAAGGCGGGCAGGGCGGATTGCCGGACGGCGGCCGGGCGGCTCTGGTTGGTCAGGCTGCGTAAGGCGTCGAGCGACGGCTTCTGGCCGATGGTACGTAGGGCGGCGACGGCGGTGACGCGCAGGGCGCCGTCGTTCTCGCGGCCGGCGAACGCGCCGATGGCCGGCACGGCTTGCACCTGTTTCCACTGGCCGGCCAGACGCACGCAGGCGAGGAGCAGTTCGCGTTCAGTCTTGTCGTTGAGCAACGCGCCGACGCTGGCGAGGTCGCCGGAGGGGAGTACGTTGCGGGTCGCGGCTTCAAAGAGGGCCTTCGCGGCACGTAGGCGGGCGGCGGGTTGCAGCGTATCTTTGTTGATGAAGGATGCAAAGAGCAGGGTGGCTTCTGCCGGCGTGCCGGCTTTACCGATGAGTTCGATCCAGGGTCCGCTCCCGGCGGCATCGATCTGGCGGCCGACGAAGAGGCGTTGGACGTAGGGCGTGGCGATACCTGGATCGATGGCCTTCACAATGGCATCGAGGCTGGCTTCCTGTCCGTTGATCTTTTCGGGATGGGCGGCGACATCTTCCAGCCAAGGACGGGCTAGTTCATTGACGCTCGTCCACGCGGCGAAATCGAGGAAGGTGTCCTCGGGGTTCTTCGGAAGGTTACCGAGGACAGCGGCAGCGCTTTCGGGCGTGCGGATGCGCGCCAGGGCGCGATGGGCTTCAAGCTGGACGCGTGGATTGGCGTGGGTCAGGAAGGGGACGATGAGCGCAATGTCTTTCTCGCTGCGTGCCCCGAGCGATTTGCCGAGTTCGCGCAGGCCGACCTGAATGCTGACGGTGTCGGTGCTCTTGAGCAGTGTGGCGAGGTGCGCAGTGTCGTCGGTGCGACCGCTCAATAGCCAGGCGGCATGGCGACGGGTGACTTCATCCTTCGTCCATTTGCTTAGCGCGGACTGAACTTCAGCCACGGGTAATTTGGCGAGCTCGCGGCGAGCCTGTTCAAAGTCCCAGCGGTTAGGTGAGCGGAGTTTGGCCAGAAGTTCGGTCACGGGCTTGCCGGTGAGCGGCTCCCAGATGAGCGGGGTGCTGGCCTGCGGAGCGATGCGCCAGATGCGGCCGTGGAGTTTGTCGCGGCGGGGGTCACGGAAATCCACTTCCCCATGATTGATGATGGGGTTGGACCAATCGGCGACATAGAGTGCACCGTCGGGGCCCATCTTCGGGGTGATCGGGCGGAAGGAGACGTCGCTCGTACGGACGACATCCGGAAGCTCCTTGGTCACGTATCCGGACTTCGGTGCGGAGTCGGCGGTAAAATCATTGAAGCCGAAGCGCACGATGCGGTGCGCCCGGAAGTCGCAGGTGATCGCGTTACCTTGCCAATCTGCACTGAACAGTGGGCTTTGAATGAGTTCCAGGCCACTGAACTTAGGGTAAGAGCCAGGGCTGATGCTGCCGACGAGGCGGCGGGCGCCTTCGGACGGAGGGAAGGTCGCACCGGGGAAAGCCCAATGGACGCCCGTACCATCGGCACCCGAGGTGAGGAATGTCTGGCCGTTGAGGTCTTCTTGCTGGCCCCAGGCATTGACGAGTCCTTTGGAATGAACTTCGAGACGCTCGGTGTTGGGGTCATACGCGAAGGCGACGCCTGAATTGGCTCGCACAAGGCCCCACGGCGTCTCGAGGTGCGAATGGATGTAGATCGTCTGGTGGAAGTAAAGGCGGCCATCGATGCCCCAATGTAGGGTGTGGACGATATGGTGGGTGTCTTCAGTCCCGAAGCCACTGAGCACGATGCGGCGCTGAGCGAGGATGCCGTCGGCGTTTGGCTGGGTGAGGTGGAGTAGTTCGGTGCTGGCGCCGACGAAGCAGCCGCCGAGGTTGTCGGGAGCCACGCCGGAAGGAATGAGCAAGTGGTCGGCGATGATGCGTGAAGTGTCAGCGACACCGGTGTGCTTGGTGTCTTCGAGGAGGATGATCTTATCGTTGCCGGTCGACGGACCGAACTTGGAGGCATCGCCGGTCATCTGTGCCGCGAGGTCCTCAGGGTTGACCTGTGGGTAGGTATTGGAAGTCGCGACCCAGAGTCGTCCGGCGGTGTCCCAATTCATGTGGACGGGTTTTTCAAGCAAGGGGTTCTCGGCGAAGAGCGTCATCTTCAATCCGTCAGAGAGCTGAAATTCCGGTGCGGGTAGGGGCGGCAGGACGTTCAGTTTGGAGGTCGATTTCGGCTCCGGTGCAAGGGTGCTGGGTTGTCCGTTCGAAATTGCGACGACGTCGGCCTCGGCCTTGTCGATCAACGGATCGAATTTCGGAATTTCGACGGCGTTGCGACCTTGTTCGCGACTACGGAAGCCGAAGATGTAAGTATAATTAGCTGGGCGGCTGCGGTGGAAGAAGAGCGAGTTCTTGCGCAGGATCGATGCCCGCAGCGCTTCGGTGCTTACCGACGGCTTATCCCAGCCGTCCTTGTTCACGTTCCAGCCAAGCTGGGCGGCTAGGCCTTCGCTCAAGGCGCGATAACCCTGCTCGGTAAGATGGATGCCGTTGTCGGTGCCATGGTCCAGCGTGATGCCGGCCTGGGTCTTCCATCCGGATTTCAGGAACGCCGCGCCTTTTTCGGCGGCGAGTTCGCTCAGGGCAATTTCATAGGCAGCGAGCAACTGGTTATGTTCCGAAGGATCGGGCAAGCCGGGGCGAGAGCCGCGGAGGTCTTCGTGTTGGATCGGACCGAGGATTACGAAACGGACTTTTCCGCCGGGGCTGTTCTGCGTGATGAGTTCCATCAGCTGGGCGACTTCGCGCTTGAGGCGGGCAGGCGTGTGCTCGGTGCCGTAGCGTGCGGGATCAGGATTCAGGGCAGGGTCGTTCTTGCGATAGGTGAGTTCCTCGAGCGAGGCGGCCATGCCGTAGCCGATGACGGCCACGGTTGGCTTGACGACTTCGAGCTGCTCCTTGAGTCGGTCGAGTCCTTTGGCGACGGGATCGAAGCTGGCGCGCGAAGCGCCCAGAGGCGTGTCACCGGAGTATCCGAGATTGCGCACGGAGAACTTTTTTCCAGGGAACTCCTGCCGCATCTTGGTCTCGATCAGGCCGTAGTTGTTCTCGCGCTCGATCAGCACGTCGCCGATGAGCAGGACGCGGTCACCGTCTGCGAGCGTGAGTTTGCGATTTTCGCCGGCGGCCTGAGCGCTTGGCTGGAAGACAATGAAGGCACAGAGTGCCAGCAGGGTGGGGAATCGGGGCATGTGGGGATTGGAAAGGGTTTTGGGAGTATGGCGAGGCGACTTTCGACCCCGAGGGAAGGAAGTTGTTGCCAACGGGCGGCCTTTAAAATCGGTCAATTAAACTAACCTTAGGCAATCAGTCCGCGAATTGCGGCCAGCGTGCTCGAAATGCCAGTTGCGCCTCTTTGTCGGGAATGATCGGACGGCTGGGGTCAGCCAGGAACTTGAGCGGGAAAGCCGGCTTGAGGTGCAGGATGTGCACGATGCTCTCTTTGACCTCGAAAATGGCATACCAGGCGCCGCACCCTATATCGAAGAGGTCGCCATGCCGGCTGCGTATTCGCCTTGTTCGATGCGGACTGGGATCTCGGCTCAGAATTTCCAGCAGGCGCGCCTCGAAGTCGATCGACCACGTGTGCTTCAGCCAAGCCATGTGCTCCGTAGCCTGCGGGGAGAGTCGCACCGCAAAGGCCGGGGGGGCGTTCAGCGCGGCATCGACCTCGTCGATCCAGCCGGCCTTTGAATCCGGAAAGGAGTCATACGAGGGGATGTAGGGCTTGATATCAAAAACGGGCGTGCCTTCCACGAGGTCGCATGGTCCAAGAACCAGTTTCCCTTTCTTGATCTCGAGCAACTGGACGGGCGTGATGCCGATGGGGTTGGGTCGGTGAGGTGAGCGCGTGGCGAACACGCCGCGGCGCTTCGAGGGTCCCCGGGGTGGGAGTACTTCGGGTCGCCAGTCTTTGTTACGGTGGAACCACCAGACGAGCCAGATGCGGTCAAAGCCTTCGAGGTCTTTCAGGGCCTTCTGATATTTATCGCCCGGCAGCATCTCGAGGATGTTGGTCTCGGGTTGCTTCTCGTCCGGCTGGTGCCGGGCATTAAATTTCAAAGGCTTGCCGGAGCGGATGAAGCCGATGGGTGTGATGGTGAGTCCCGATTCCAAGATGGCCCAGACCTAGGGGTGAAGGTGGAAAAGGCAAAGTTTCATTGTCTTCCGCCTGTCGGGTCCTACCCCTTGTTTTCACGGATGTCCGCCGAGATCATCAATCTTTCCTGTTATAAGTTCGCGCCTTTGGCCGACCTGGAGGCCTGGCGCATCAAGCTCAAGGCCGTCGGCTTGGAGCAGGAAGTGAAGGGGACGATTCTCCTGGCGCCGGAAGGGATCAATTTTTTTGTGGCCGGCACGGCCCCTCAATTAGCCGCGGTGCTCGCCGTGATTCGTTCGATCCCGGGATTGGATGATGTGACGCCCAAGGAAAGCCCGAGCACCGAGCGCCCTTTCCGCCGCCTGTTGGTCAAAATCAAGAAGGAGATCATCGCGTTCGGCGTCGAAGGGGTTGATCCCTCACGCCGCCCGGCCGCCAAGATTTCCGCCCGGCAACTCAAGCAGTGGCTCGATGAAGGCCGACCGGTGACCTTGCTCGATACGCGGAATGATTATGAAATCCGGATGGGCACTTTCAAGGGGGCGGTGGTGCCTCACATCTGGAACTTCCGGGATTTTCCCGCGGCGGTCGAGAAGTTGCCGGCGTCTCTGAAGTCACAGCCGTTGGTGATGTTCTGTACGGGCGGCATCCGCTGCGAGAAGGCCGGGCCGTTCATGGCGATGAGGGGATATACCGACGTTCTGCAGCTCGACGGCGGCATACTCAAGTATTTCGAGGAGGTCGGGGGCGCCCATTACGAGGGCGAGTGCTTTGTCTTTGATGAACGCGTCGGGGTCGGACCCGATCTGCGGGAAACCCGTTCGGTGATTTGCTTCAATTGTCAGATGCCTTTGACGGTCGAAGATCAGGAGCTTCCGGCGTATGTGTACGGTGCGACCTGCCATCATTGCATTGCCGGAAAGCCGCGGGGGCGCGGCAATACCGGCGAGGCGAGTTTACCAGCGTAGTTCCGGGAGGCTGAACCAACGCCGCTGGCTGCGCGGGATGCGTGCAAGGATGTCGGCTTCGGCGACTTGGGTCATGATGCCCGTGCGCACCAAGGCGCCGTCAATACCGACCTGTGCGGCGCCAAGAAGGTCGTGCTCCGGGCTGTCTCCGATGGCCAGTACGCTCATAGGCGGCGGGTTGCCGGCGACGGCGAGAGCTGTGCGATAGATGTCGCCGTGAGGTTTGCCGAAGTAACGGACGTCGGCGCCTTTGCGTTCGAGCTCCTTGGCGATGGCTCCGGCCGAAGGGCGTACCCCTTTAGGGGTGAGCATCTCGAGGTCGGGATTACACACGACGATCGTGATGCCGCGGTTAGCCGCCTGGGTGAGGTCGCGAATCTGTTCGCGCCAATTGCGGTCCGGCTCCTGGCTCGCGGCGAGGATGATGCCTTCCGCGTCGTTGGGCCAAGCGCTGGTGAAACCCATGGCTCCGAACCCGTAGTCTGTGTCGGGTTTGCCGGAAATATGAATCGCCGAGCCGGGGAGGAAGGCATCGCCAAACTTCCCCGCACGAATCGCCGCCTGAGCGGCGTCGCCCGAGGTGACCACGTGGTCGATGTGTTCGGCGGTGAAGCCGAACTGCGCGAGGCGCAGGAGGTTGTCCGCTCCGGGCTTGGCGGAATTGGAGAGTACGACGACCACGCCGCCGCTCTCGCGGAAACGCCGCAAGGCTTCGGCCGCCTGCGGGTAGCTCACGGTGCCGTCATGCAGCGTGCCAAATTGATCCACGAGGAGCACGCCGTATTGTCCGGCGACTTCAGATAGACCGGTGATGTTTTGCAGTTGGCTCATGCGAGTTTGATTTCGCGACCGAGGGCGCGCCAGGCGAGCCGGGCGGCCCCGGCGGCGGCTTCTTCGCTCAAGGCGGGGGTGAGCGGGGCGCCCAAGAGCGACTGGCGGATACGCATCCATGTGGCGCTCTGGGAGCCGCCGCCCGCGTGCCGGACGGAACGAAGCGGCGGGCTGCCGAGCTCGGTCAAACGGGCGTAACCTTGTTGTTCAACGCGCGCAAGGGCCTCGTACATACCTTGCAGGAATTGTGCGTCGTCGCCGGGTCGAGGGACGAGGCGAGGCTGGAGCTTAGGGTCGGAAACGGGGAAGCGCTCGCCGGGCGAGGGCAGGGGGTAGTAATCGAGGCCCGTGCTTTGCTCCGGTTTCATCAGTGCTTCCAGTCGCTTGAGTTGATCTTTATCAAAGAACTGCAGCAAGGTCTTGCCGCCGCAGTTCGAGGCGCCGCCGGCCAGCCAGCGATCGCCGAGGCGATGACTGTAGATGCCGAGTTCGGGCGCGAAGATGGGCTGGTCGCACAAGACTTTAAGTACGAGCGTTGACCCGATGGCGGTGGCCGCTTCACCCGGAAGTTCCGCCCCACTGGCGAGGAAGGTCGCGCATCCATCGGTCGTGCCGGCGGCGATGACGATGCCGGGGGGAATGCCGAGTACGAGCGCCGCATGGTCGCTGACCTGTCCGATGCGGGTGCCGACGGGGACGACTTCGGGCAGCAGGCCGGGGGCTAAGCCAAAGGCGGGTAACCAGTTCGGCCAGTTACGTGCCACCGGATCATAGCCAGTCTTTAACGCATTATTCTCGTCGGTCTGCCAATCCGTGGCTCCAAGGCAGTGATTGATCCAATCCGCCTGATGCAGGATGCAATGGAGGCGAGGAAGTTTCATCCAGGCCAGTGCACGGGCGGCGGGCGAGGTCGCACCGTGGGCGGCGCTTTCCTTTGGGGCGAGGGTTTTGATTTTAGCCGCCAGGTCGCCCGTGTCGGCGTCGTCGTACATGCGGGCCTTCGCGAGCGGTTGGTTATGATTATCGACCGGGAGAATCGTGCCCGAGGTGGCGTCGACCGCGATCGCGCGGGCGTCGGAGAGGTCTATTTGATTGCCTAACTCACGCAGGGCGGAGCGGCAGCCTTCCCACCAGTCTGCCGGGTTTTGTTCCCGGCGCAAACCAGTGGCGACGGTGGCAGGTAACGAAGCCGAGCCGGTTCCCAAGAGCACGCCATGGGCGTCGACC